>Ga0114994_10000058_pt1 | contig 55429 bp, 39 predicted proteins | sample ArcticOcean_MG_C_9_FD_87043 | JGI IMG/M metagenome (GOLD analysis project Ga0114994, IMG submission 87043) | Marine microbial communities from western Arctic Ocean - ArcticOcean_MG_CB2_152 | ecosystem: Environmental > Aquatic > Marine > Oceanic | place: Arctic Ocean: Canada Basin | collected...
CCTGCTCGTGCCTCTTCCGCGGCCGCATGTCGACCAAGGAGGTCGACGAGCAGATGCTCAACGTGGTCAACAAGAACTCGAGCTACTTCGTCGAGTGGATCCCGAACAACGTCAAGTCGGCCATCTGCGACATCCCCCCCAAGGGCCTCAAGATGGCGACCACCTTCATCGGCAACACGACGGCTGTCCAGGAGACGTGGAAGCGCGTCGCCGAGCAGTTCACGGCCATGTTCCGCCGCAAGGCGTTCCTCCACTGGTACACGGGCGAGGGCATGGACGAGATGGAGTTCACCGAGGCCGAGTCCAACATGAACGACCTCGTGTCCGAGTACCAGCAGTACCAGGACGCCACTGCCGAGGAGGAAGGCGAGTTCGACGAGGACGAGGAGGGCGACGACATGATGTAAACGCGCCGCCACGCCGAGAGAGATTTGAAGTTCCGTCACATACCCCCGCACGCAACAACCGAGTAAAAATTTATATTCAACATGTCGCCACGGCCAAGGAGTGTAACCTTCGTAAGTTGTCGCGGCGGCGGCACCTGTAAACCCGCACCCATCCGGGAAGACTTCCGTTGGGCTGCTAAAGCGCCGCGTGTCCGAGCTCGCGGGCTGCCCCTGCAGCGCATTCGTGCACGCCAGACGACGCGCGGTCGCCGCAGCATATTTTGCGCGCAAAACGACGCGTTGCGCTCCCGTAGAAGCCCCGCCAAGCTCGAACCCCCCCAGCCAACATCTCATGGGCCTCCCGCACAACGCCCTGCGCTGGGCCGCCCTCGCAGCGCTGGCCCGGGCCGCACCGGCGCAGCGCTGCGCGACCCCGGCCGCCGCCGGCTCCCACGTGCTCTACAACGCCTCCTTGAGTGTGGGAGGCGCCGTGGAACACCTCGCGACCCTGCGGTACCTCCACGCCGTCGTCGATCAAGTGAGTCCCATGTACGGCGCGTGTGCAGGCGACCGCGTGGAGTGGAGCGGCGCCGCCGAGGGCTTCCCCGAGGAGTTCCGGCACCGGAGTAAAGAAAAGGGCGCCAAGGTGCTGGCGGAGATCGCCCACGTCACGTCCCCAGACGACTATAGGCTCATCGACGCGCTGAAGACGCGCGCCTTTGATAGAGCGGCGAAATTGATCAATGAGGACCGCGTGGGCGTGAACGCGCGCGACGACAACGGCGTCCCGGCTTTGTCCGTCGCTATACAACTGAGGCAACCCGTGCTCGCCGCGTCGCTGCTCAACGCCTTCGAGCCGCGCGTCGAGGTGGACGCGGCCACACCCCAGGGCTACACGGCCCTGCATTTCGCCGTCGGCAGCAACGACCGGAACGTCGTCAAAGCGTTATTGCGGAGAGGCGCGGACCCGAACGCGCAGATCCGGCAGCCCCAGTCGGGCGGCTGGGCCCCCCTGCACTTCGCGTGCCGCCTGGGCCACCTGGAGATCGCCAAGAGCCTGCTGGACTTCGACGCGGACCCGATGCTCGTCGGGTTCGCGGGCGAGAACGCTTTCAAGGTCGCAGAGGACGCGGCCGTGCCGTACGCCACGCGGAAGAAGACCGCCTCCCTACTGAACGAGGCCATGGCGCGGCGGGGCGGGGACCCGCCGCCGCCGCGCGGGGAGCTCTAAGGACAACACATAACAACTCTGTACCTCACCCGTAGCGCGCGCCGCCCGCGAACCAGTCCTCGCTTTGCTCCGCCGTGCGCACGACCAACGTTTTTGAAGCGGTGTACTCGCATTGCGCGTCGCGGCCGTTCTCCCGCCCGACGCCCGAGGCGCCAAAGCCGCCCCACGGCGCGTCCGGTCCGTTGCGGTGGTGGCAGTTCACCCACGTCACACCCGCGTTCAGTTTCGAGGACACGCGGTGCGCCCGAGCCACGTCCCGCGTCCAGACCGCGGCCCCCAAAGCGTACGCGCTCGCGTTCGCCTTCGCGACCGCGTCCGCTTCGTCCTCGAACGGCGCAATGCAAACGACGGGCGCGAAGCACTCCTCCTGGAAGCATGGCAGGTCCACGCCGCCGGCGAGCACGGTCGGTCGGAAGTAGTGGCCGCCGGCGAACTCTTCAGATGGTGCACAGGGCTGGGACCCGCCGGCCAGGTTTTGAGCCCCGCTCTCATCCACGAAAGTGCGCGCCGCCATAAGCGCCGTTCCTGAAATGAGCGGGCCTATATTTGTCTCCGGCGAGAAAGGGTCGCCGACCCGCAACGCGTCCGCGCGCTTCGCGAGGCGCGAGGAAAACGCATCGTAGATCGATTCGTGAACGAAGATGCGCTTCGCGGACACGCAGGTCTGCCCCGCGGCCAAAAATGCAGCAAAACAACACCCGGCGACAGCTTCGTCGACGTCGACGTCGTCAAAAACCAGCAGCGGCGCGTGTCCCGCGAGCTCGGCGCCGTACGACGCACTTCGAGTGCCTGCGATCGCACCTAGCGCTTTCCCGGCCGCAGGACTGCCCGTGACGTCGATGCGGGCGACGTCGCCGTGCGCCGCGAGGGCCGTCGACGCCTCGGCGCCGCCCGGGAGCAGGTTCACGACGCCGGGCGGCGCGCCGGCCGACGCCAGGATCTCGCCCAGTCTGAGAACCGATCCAGGCGCCAGCTCCGACGGCTTAATCACTGCGACGTTGCCCGTCGCGAGGCAGGGTGCGAGCTTCTTCGCCGCGATGAGCAGCGGGTGATTGAAGGGTGTGATTAACGCACAAACACCCAGCGGCGCCCGCCGCACGACGCACAGGTGGTCCGGGTCGCCTACAAAGTTCGGCACAGCGCCCTCCGTCGTCTCCGCCAACGAGGCGTGGTAAGAAAACCATTCCGGCACGCGCCCGAGCTGCGCCTCGTACTCGCGCAGGGGCCGGCCCGTCTGCCTCGTCTCGATCTCGCAGAACTCGGGCACGCACTTCCGGAGTTCTTGGGCGGCCCTTCGGAGCACGTCCGCGCGCTTCTTCGCACCAAGGTCGCGCCATGCCGGCCACGCGGCCTTGGCGGCCTCCACCGCGTCCGCGACGTCGGCTGCGCCCGCGCTGGCACACGTCGCGGTCGTCGCGCCCGTTGCCGGGTCCTCTATTTCTATCGTTTTGCCGTCCGCCGCCTCGCGGGGCGCGTTGTGTCACGAAGAGCTGGAAGTGGGCTATGCTCTGACGTGAGCAGCGATGCAATACGCGTGCTCGCACAGCGTGCAGCATGTTTACCTCTGGCAAAGTGTGCAGCTTGTGCCGTAAATGCGTTCGAGGCCAGACGAGTACCACTTGTGCAGTCCTCAGCGCTCCCGAAGTTGCGTGCAAAATCTGAGGCGAACCTCTGCACGGGCTTCAAAATCTGAATGGCAGGGATAAAACCCGTGTTGAAAACTCGCAAAAAAATACGTGTCGCGCGTGGAGAGGTAAGGCGACCGCGTGTCGCCCCAGAGTCGTCGAGAGATTCTCCTGGCCATGTCCCTCTAGAATAATCGTTGTTACCAGCAACGTGCGAAGGCTGCCCCACCGGACAAGGCAGCCGCGGGGACGGTACCAAAGGAACAAGGACCATGGCCGACGCCACGGAATCCCTCCGCACGCTGCGCATCGCCCACGCCGAGCTGCAGCGCCGCTGCCGCAAGCAGACCAAGCAGCTTAAGGACAAGGAGAACCCATCGGTCGGCAAAGCCTCGACACTCCAGGCGGAGAATGCGTCGCTGCGGCAGCGGACCAAACACCTCAGCCAGAAGCTGCGGGCCCAGACGGACCACGCCGAGCGCGAGCGCCAGACGTTGCAAAGGCGGTCGAGTTGTGAAGTAGCGGGGAGCGGCGCTGTGCGAGCCGCCGAGGAGTTTTGCAAGCGCGCGGAGGACGCCGAAGCAAGGACACGAGCGGCGCTGGCGGAGAACACGGAGCTCCAGAACCATTGCAAGGACCTGAAGTCCGCGCTGACACGCCAGGGGAAGCACTTCACCTTTAGTGGTCAAGAGCCAGCTAAGGCGCGGGACGCGCTCGAAGCTCATTTGGCCTCCGAGGACGTCCTGGGCTTTGCGGGGTCGCAACTGTCACGGAACCCGCGGTCGCCGCCGGCCGCCCGCTCGCCCAACCTACACGACGGTCTGTCGGAGGTCTGGCACACGCGCTACGACCAGGCGTCGAAGCGCCTCGCCGAGGCCGAGCGGACTATAGCCGACCAGACCGGGACGATAACGGGGCTGGAGCAGCAGATCTCCGCGCCGGCGTCGCCCGAGGTGCTTTTTTACGGCCATAAAACTTCTGAGGGCCTGGAAGGTGGCCAATTTGAGTTCCCAAATTTGACGGCGGGCGGGTTCGAGACGTTCCCGCCGATCGAGGCGGGCCTCTCGGCGACGCGCGACGCGCCGTTCCAGGACATCGGGACGCCGGTCGACGCTCCGGATCGTCGAGACGACGCGTCGATGGCGTCGCGCTCGCCGGTCGTTCTCCGCGACGCGCTGCCGCCCATCGACGACACCGCGGCTAAAGAACGGGAGGCGGCCGCCGCGCAACGCGACGAAGTGGTCAGGGCGGAGCTACGCCTCATTCGGGAGGGCCAGGAGGCGCTCGCGCGGAGCCTCCATAAGCCGGCCGAGGCGCCGGCGCCGAGCCCCACCAACGACTCGGCGGCGCTGCGCTCGGCGCGGGCCCGGGCCCAGGGGCTGGAGGACGCGCTCGCCACGCTTCGGAGCAAGGAAAGCGAGAAACGCGAGAAGCTCGAGGCCTCAATGCGGACGCTCCGGGAGGACCTCGACGCGCGGGACGTTGTGGTGCGGGCGCTCCGGGACGATATAGCGGACCGCGACGCGACGATCGGCGAGTTGGGGGCCAAGGTGCGGGCGGCGGACCGCCTGGAGGGGCGCCTCGCGGCGGTGACCCGGGCGCGCGAGGAGGCGGACGCGCGGCTGGCGGCGGCCGTCGAAGCTGCGGCGGCGGCCGAGGGCCGGTTAGTTGAAGCCGAGGCGCGGCTTTCGCAGCGCGCCGCCGCGCCCGCAGCCCCCGCGGTGCCGCCGCTGGTCACCGGGACGCCCGCGCGGCCGCCGACGGCCGACGAGCCGCTCGCCGAGCCGCCGGTCGCACGCACGCCGGCGCGGCTGCCCACGGCGGACATGCCGCTCTCGTCCGGGTCGGACGCGCCGCTGGCGCTCGCCGCCGGGCCCCTGTCGCCCCGCGACCCCCCGGCGCGGCCGGTCGCCGTCGCGGCGCCGGCGCCGGCTCGCGCGCCGGCGGCGTCGAAGCCGGCCGTCGACGACGTTGGGCCGCCCGCGGAGGTTTCGCCGGACAAGACCGCCTTCGACGTCGCGGCCCGCGTCGACCTGGCGACCGCGGCGGCGTTCGCGGCCGGCCGCGCGGCGGCCGCCGTCAACCCCCCGGCGCCGCCGTCGCCGCGCGAGCTTCCACGCGTGTGGTGGTCGGCGCCCGGTGAATAACCCTGGTAAACCCCGACACTTACTGCCTCTTGGTCCCTCGTGACCTCTGGCATCGACATCGTCAAAACCCGTTTTGCGGGAAGTCTTAAAAACCCGTCCTGACTCTGGGCGGCTGCGGCTGGAGGCTGAGACTGGAGAAGCGCTGCGCTAGCAGTCCATACAGTTGATCGTAGACGGACGGAACCATAGCATCGATCAATCCTGCGAGCTGTGTAGACCGAGCCATAGCATCGATCAATCCCGCGAGCCGTGCCAGCATGCGGTGCCCGTATCTCCTCGCAGCATGCGCCGCAAGCGTGACGGCTCTCAGACCGGTTCCGACGCGGCGCTGCGCATTCAACCAAGCCTTGGGCGGCCTCGCCGCCACCTTGCTCCCCGGTGCCGCAAACGCCATCGTCGGCGGCGGCAAGGACTTTGCGAGTTCGAGCATCAAGGGCCAGGTCTTCGACGGCCAGAAACTGGACTCCAAGGACTTCTCGGGCTCCGACGCCGTGGACGCGAGCTTCAAGAAAGCTTCTTTGCGGGGTGCGCGGTTCTTCAAAGCCGACTGCGAGCGGGCGGATTTTAGTGGCGCTGACCTCACGGGCGCGTCTTTCGAGAACGCGAACCTGAAGGACGCCATTCTAACCGGCGCAAAAGCGGAGGGGGCGGCGTTCTCCCAGACAATCTTGGATGCGGCGTCCCTCGAGGGCGCGGACTTCACGGAGGCCGTCGTCCAGCCATACGTGCAGAAGGGGCTCTGCGCCACCGTCAAAAGCGCGGCGACGCGGGATTCACTATTCTGTCCTTAAAATTATTACACCTCCTTCGCCACGGGCAAGCCCAGGGCCTTCTGGTTCGCTTTGTTGCCGCGGTCAAAAACCGCCCGGCACGCCTTGTACGAGGTCCATAAACAAAAAAGGCCCACGAGCGCCGTGAGCACGGAGACGCCCTCGTCCTCGGGCAGCGGCAGGTGCTGGGCCGCTTTCCTCTCCAAATCGCGGAGCTCCGAGCCCACGAACTGCGCCTCGTGGGCCAATAAATGCGCCTCCCGCGCGATGAACGCCTCCGCGATGTCCGCCTCGTGCGCGACCAGATGCGCCTCTTTCTCCACGAACTGCTCGCCCCGGTAGATCTCCCGCGCTAGATCGTCCGCGATCGACTCGGGCGGACTGATGGAGTTGTGCAGGTGCTCCAACGCGTCGGACGCCCAGCCCCGATCGGAGTAGTCCCAGGGCACCCAGTCGATGTTGCCGCACCGGTTCCCGGTGGTCGTCCTATTATGTAAGTTGATCCCTGTGAAGGCCTTGAGCTGGTCTAAGGTTCGTTTCGTGCCGAGGCCGTACTTACCTAAAGCTTGGCGCGCGGATGGTGAAGAGTCGCCGCCCGGCATGCCCAGTAACGTCCAGATGCGCTTGTTGGCCGCTTCTCTTTGTTTGAGAATCGTCTGGTTTCTATTGAGCCGAGGCCCGCCCCGCCCGTTCCACTTGAAGTGCGTGGGGTCGCCCTGCGTGTGTTTGTAGTCGTGCGCTATCAAAGTTTTTGGTGGGGTATAGATATCGTAGCCGTGCGTGAAAAAACGAGCCGTCCGACTAAACTCTTCCCCCCAGAAGATGTAGGGCGTATGCGGGTCGTAGGGCACGGTTCTCTCAGCATGACATCTAGAAAACGACAACCCGGCGGCCCAGAGCGTCGTCAGCTTGGGCTTTTTTAGTAACCGCGCGGCCTTGGCCTGCATGTTCCTTACGTGGTCGTTCTCCCACTGAATACTGCACAAATGGGGCACCTCCCACACACCATTGACATTGATCATGGAGCCGTCGTCCTTGAGTTGGGTCGAGTCCGCCACGTAGGTGGAGAGCACGGCGTACTCGTTCCGGGCGTCGTACCACTGTTTTATTTGTAAAGTGTCCCAGTCTTTTGCAAAAGTCATGTGGCTGTCGGTCCTTAGGCAGAATTCTGCCGTAGATGGTAGCATGTCCGTGTCCTGGGCCCGCGCCCACGTGGGCCCCTTGGCTTCATCGGCGGAAAACCGCTTGACCGAGATCTGGCCCCGCCGCGGACACGGGGCATCTGCTGCGAGGCCCTGCTTTGTGCGTGCGTCCTCGCAATATTTTTCTAAACAATCCACATCGCCAACTTCGTTCTGCTGGATGACCGCCACGCGAATGCGGTCGGGGAACCGCGCCCGCAGGAACATGTTCGCTAATGTATGAGGACAGATCGAGTCCCGGAACGACGCGATCGCCGCGAAGACGATGGACGCGTCGTGGTCTTCTGATGAACCGACCGGCGCGGCCGGCCGCGGCGCCGCGGGGTCCAAGGTCTCCTTGTCCACGATTCGTAACCACTTGCCGTCGTGGGGCCCGACCCAGACGCAGGGTTCGTGCTGCGGCGCCGGCAGCGTGCAGTGCCGGTCCAGGGGCTCGCAGTCCGGGCCCATGCCCGCGCGGACGAGCGTCGCTGCGGCCAGCAGCAGATGTCGCCGGACCATCATGGTGTGCCACGTGCGGTCCGTATGCAGCAGCAGCAGTTCACACTGTGTACGAGGCAAGGCTGCAAAACTTTTTGCAAATATTTTTTGGCGCGTAAAACCCGCACGCTGCAAAAACGGGTTTTTGGGACAGTTGACCTATTGTATGCGCTCAACAATACTTAATACATCCTGATTCACATCTGTGAACGAGCTTTAGTTCGCTCTTGTCGCAGCGGACACCGGGCAGTCGTGTAGCACCATGGCGACGACAGGAGAAACGCCGTTGAGGGCGAAATACGACGCCGAGGCGCGGGCGGCGGCAGCGCGCGCCCACGCGCCAGTGCCGCGAGAACAAGCGCTGACGCCGACGCCACCGTCCAAATTATTGCAACGCTACCTCGCCAGCGAGGCCACCCGAGTTCCAGAATCGACCGGCGCGCCGAGCGGCGCGGCCCTCGAGGCCGAGGTGCGAGCGCGGACGCGCGCGCTGGAGCTCGAGGTTGCGCGCGCCGACGGCGCCGCGAGCGCGCACGCGACGTACCACGGGCGGCGGCGCGTGCGTTGCGGCGCCGGTGGCGACGCGCGCGTGACGCGCGGCGGCGACAGTGACCTCGATGGCGCGGCGCGCGGCGTGGACGCGGCGGCGCGAGCCGTGCGACGAGCGCGCGCGGCGAGCACCCGGGCTGACAAAGAGAGTGATGCCGGCGTCTCGCTCGAGGTCCTCAAATTGGCGCGAGACGTTGCCAAACACATCGAGGCGTCCTCTCGCGTGTTGCAGAACGCGACGGCCGTGCTGGCCAGACTCGACGATGGCAGCGCCGAAACGGCGCCGGCGCACGCTCGGATCGCGGAATCGGACGAGGACGCCTGGACCGACGGCAGCTCCGGCGCCGTGCCGCTGACGCCGCGCAGCGCCGCTGGCGCGCCCCGCGCGGACTCGGACGCGTGGACGGAGGGCTCGGACGACGACGAACCGCCGCCGCCGACGACGCCACCGCCTGAAGACTAGGAATACGCCAATTTTGTCGAGGTCTAAAAGAAACATACATAAACAATAATCCCACCGCGCGCAGCGAGCTAGTCCTCCTCGAGCGCCCGGAACCGCGCCAGCAGCGAGTCCTCCGCGCCGGGGAACGGCGACGCCTCCTCGCCCCGGCTCCGCGCGACGACGGCGCGCGCCACGAGGTAATCCAGCTCATCGCAGCGCGCCCGCAGGGCGTCCACGTCGGCCGCCGCGCGCTTGAGGCGACTCGTCGCGTCGAGGGCCTCGGCGTCCGCCACGGCGCACCGCTTGTCCAGGGCGATCCTCGCCTTCAGATAGGTCCGCGCGGCGTCGTCGTCGTTCTCGGTCACCGCGCGTTCGGCCGCGGCCTGCGCCGCGTCGCGGTCGCGCGACAAGGTCGCGGCGAAGGCCGAGGCCGACTCGAGCGCGGACTGGACGTAACCCCGCGACTCGTCGGCCTCCGCTAAATCGCGCGCCGCGGCGCCCACGTTCCGAATCACTTCCTCGTCTACACCCAGCCCCGCGAGCCGCTGCTCCATCTGCTTCTTGGCGGAGGCCGCCTGGCCGGCGTTGCTGCCGACGGAGGCGCCCATGAGCATGCCGAGCGGGCCCAGTAGAAAGCTGCCCACCAGGGCGCCGGTCACGGCGCCGCCCAGACCCTGCTCCGCCTCTAGGGGCGTGTCCTGCGCCCGCGCCAGGATCCGTTTCGCCTCGTCGAGCGTCCGTTGCCGCTCGGGGTCATCATTCGTTGCTTTACGCAGGGTGTGGTGACGCGCGGCGAAGCGAGGCATCACGAAGCCCTCGACGGCTGCGGCCAGCAGCAGTGCCAGGATGCTGCGAGCCATTTCGATGCAGTCTTGTGTGCTAGCGTACTGTGTTGTCTTGCGTTGTCTTGCCTGTCGTTCCAGCACGCGTGGTGCTCGACTCGACGCGTCTATTCTAAGCGTGTAAAACATCAGCACTTTGGCCAAAACCCGTTTTGTTCGCGGTCTCCATCGAAGTCTGCGCCCCACGAGCCACGCCTCCGCGACCGGAGCGACTTGTCGATCGGGGAGAGAGGACAAAAAACGTGCGGGTATCATGACAAAAGAGCAACCTCATCGGAGTCACAGCTGCTTCGTCAAGCTGCTGAACACCGGACATTTTAGTACTATACGGCAACGCTACAATCGCTGCTTAGCCAGCCGAACCGCACTTCGCGAGCCTCGGTGGTCACGATAGCAGATAGCAGCTTGGAGGATAAGGATGATGATGCGAGCAGCCCTCCTCGGCGTGGCCGCGTGTGCCACGGCCTTCCACTGCCCCGCACGGCGCATCGCAGCGCCGGCGCGGAAGAGTGCGCCCACGCACGTCGCCGCCGCGCTCGACCCGCGACACACCACCGCGCTGTGCGCCTCCAATGACAAAGAGGAGAAGAAGCTCCCGTGGTTCGTCGACCCCGGGACGTACGGCGGCGTCATCGTCCTCACCATTTTCTTGATCGTGGCGCCGCTGGCATTGAAAAGCGCGCTGGAAGCCACTGGCATGGACGGCAACCAGGTCGGCGTCGCGCTCAGCGGCGTCTTCGTGATCGGGGGGTCCTTACTGTGGGCCTTCTCGTACATCTTCCGCGTCTTCTCGAAAGACATGACCTACTCGACGCAGCTCAAGCAGTACGAGGACGCGGTCATCCAGAAGCGGTTCGAGGAGCTCGAGGACGACGAGGTCGACGCATTACTCGGCGAGATCGAGCGCGAGAGCGCGCTATAGGCGTATCAGTAAAACATGTTACTACAGCAGCTCCACGCGCGTGATCTCCACCCTCCGGAGCAATTTCCCCTGGAAGATCTTGGACAGGCGGCTGTCGCCGATAGACTTGGCCGCGCCGCGGAACGCGTCCTTCTGCGCCCGGTAGATCGCCGCGGCGCCGGGAACGTCCTTCGAGAGGCCGTCCGCGGCCGAGTCCAGGGAGTAGGCGTTGAGCGCGCCGATCGCGGCGACAATGCCTGCCTGGTCGCGGACAACGCGACCGAAGGCTTGATGCGTCGCGTCGAGCTTCGGCGACGCCGCGACCGTCAGGCCGAAGGCCTGCGGCGCGTCGCCGCGCTGCCGCGTCAAGATCCCCGCGGCGTCATGCGGCACCGCGGACGGCTCGCTGCGCAGCTTCGCCGCGACGCGCTCCGCGTCGCGCGAGAGCACTTCGCCCCCGTCCCGACTCCGCACCAGGATCTGCTCGCCTCCCAAAGAGCGCGTCTCCAGGCCCCGCAGGCGCCGGGCGGCATACACGACGGGACCCGTGGCGGACCGCTCGTCCACCACCGCCGACCCGTAGGTCGGCGCCTCCGCGCTGGCGGGGTCGCCCAACGCAAAAGCCAAGAACGTCGCGACGGCCGCCGGGGCCCTCCCGTCCAACTCAACATCTAAATCGCCGATGATCGGCGGCTCAGGGTCCTCCTCCCCTTTGGGCTTCACGTAGAACGTCCCGTCGGGCCGCGCGACGCGCATGGAGAGGCGCACGGTCGCGGCCGGCGCGGGCGTCCCGTCGAGGGCCGCCTTCTGCGCCGCAAGTACGACGTTCGCCTCGCGCGATGTCGTGGCGCGCTGCGTCGCCGGCGCCATGACCGCGGAAGGCGCTCTTCCTAATTTGTCGCTGCGCGTGGCCGCAAAGGTCTCGTCGGCGCTCTCCGTCGGAATGTCCCGCAGCCAGTCGGGGGCCGCGAGGGCCGGCGGCGCCAGCGTCACAGCTATGGCGCCGCCCAATGCGCTGCGCCGGCCCACAGCTGCATTTCTACAAGTCATAGCACGGCCAGAAGGCATCAATGCGATCAGTGCGGTGAGCTGTCGCATCATGACTGCAACTTAGTTATCGTCGCTCCTATCGCACTACTGCGCAAACACAAGTCAAGCCTGCTTCCAGAGCAGACTGCGGTCAACTGGCAAAAAGCCACGGACTCCAATTTCCACTGTCAGCGAACACTAGCACGATTTGTCCATTAGTCATGGAAGAAACCCGTGCAGTAAAACCCGTAGCATAGCCTTAAAACCCTCGGGGTGGTCAAGCTGGCTGCGTGCGTGGGGCTTACTTGGGGTGTTAGGGGCCGGCGGTACCGGGACATCTATTAGCTACAGCGCACTGCAAAGCAGAAACGGTATGCGCGCAGGGGAGTTGCCGAAACCGCCAGCGAGATACTGCACAGAGCACGCCGGGCGACGCGGGAGACAATGAGCCTCCTGGAAGTCGACGGCAACGCGATCGCGACCGTCGTCGGCGCGCCGGCGGCCCTGGCGCTGGGGCCCGCGCTGCGCGTGAACGTCGGCGACGGCTACGAGCGGGACAGTAATCGGTGGGCCCAGCTCCGGGGGCGGTGCTTCCTCAACGCGACCACGGCCGACGGCCGCGCGAAGCTCGAGGCGTATTGCGCGGATTTAGCGCGGCCCCGCGACGGCAAGCCCCACGGCAAGGCCGCGGTCCTGCGCCGCGACGCTAGTGGCAAGCCGGCGTGCGTCATCGCGCCCTGTCCTAGTATGGAGGGCAAGGCGCTGTGCCTGTTCGCGGAGGACGGCGTCGTGTCTGATGTCGCTGTGCGCGTTGTGGATGAAAAAGGTACTCCAACCGCCCAATTCTCCTTGCGGGGCGCTTGTCCTCTCGCACATATCGAGGTCTCCACCTACTCGCGCGACCACGCCTTCCTGCTGCGGGCGACGGCCGCGGAGTGCTGCGTCGTGCCTTTGCAGTCGGCGTCCAGAGACGACGGGCAGCGCGCCAGCGCCTTCGGGGCGTGGCTGAAGCAGCGCAACAAGTTCGCCAACGCGGGCCGGGGCGCCTGGCTGCGGGCGGCCGCCGCCGGGGGGCTGGAGCTCGTCGTCGAGCGGGGCGCGCTGACGAACGCGGACGCCGAGGCGCGCGGGCCGTCGTCGCCGGCGTTCCCGCCGCCGCCGGAGCTGCCACCGGCCATGCCGCCGGCCCTGCCACCGGCCAGGCCCACTCCGATGCCGCCCCCGATGCCCGCGGCGCGACCGGACAACGACAACCAACGCGCCGCCGCGGACTTCTACAACTCTCTGAAAAGGACGCGGACGCAGGGCGAGCGCAGGGCGACCCAGATCTACCACATGCGCCGCCTGAACAACTGGGTCAAGGCCGAGATCATCACGAACGCGTGTCGCGGGAAAGAGGCCCCCGCCATCCTAGACTTAGCGTGCGGCAAGGGCGGCGACCTGGGCAAGTTCATACGCAGCGCCCCCGGGTTGTATGTGGGCGTGGACATTGCCAAGAATTCCCTGGAGGACGCCGTGGAGCGCTTGCGAGGTGACTCTAGGCGGTGGGGTGGGGTGCCCGTGACGCTGGTCGAGGCCTCATTAGGTGGCGCTTCTATACTAGAAGCGTCCTCGCGGCAAATGTATGAGAACGACCAATGGGCCACGGAGACCAGTCCGGCCGTTTCTAAAAACACGTTCGACGTGGCCAGTATGCAGTTCGCTCTCCATTACATGTTCGAAGCGGAAGAGCGGGCATCTCAGTTATTTGAGGACGTGTACGGCGCCTTAAAGCCGGGCGGGACGTTGGTGGCGACCACAGTCAACTGTAACGCCTTGGTGGCCCGTATCTTATCGACGGCTACCAAACCTACGGAGGAGATGACGCCGCCCGTTTGTGCTGAAATCAAGGAGTGGTACGTGTGCTGTATTGACCACGAGCCACCTTTAGATGCGCGAGGGCTCTCTTCCTTAGCCGATGCGAAGAAGCGACGGCGGCGCGTCCTGGAGGTCTGGCTCTCCGCACAGACGTACCTCCAGTTGTGCGGTCGGGCGCCGGGCGCGGAGACGCCCGTGTGCGGTCTGCGGTACTGGTTCCGGCTCTTAGACGGCGACGCGGAGACGGCGGTGGACGCGCCCGAGTGGCTCGCGCCTCGGACCCTCATCGACGACCTCGCGCAAAAAGCGGGGCTGCGCGTGGACGCCTACGAGCCCTTCGCGGACTATATTGAAGCGAGAGCCCAGACGCCGGAGGGGCGGGCGTCCCTGGAGCGGATGGGCGTGCCGGACACGTCCGGTTCATTGAGTCAGGCAGAGTGGGACGTGGCGTCGCTCTACGTCGTACTGCGGATCACGAAGCCCATCGCGACGGGGCCGGACCCCATGGCGTTGGCCTTCGGCAAGGTGAAACGGGCCTGGGGCAACGCCTGGGACGCCCTCAAAGGGTCGGAGAAGCTCGGGATGGTCCAGCAGTGCGCGGCGGGTCAAGGGGGCTGGGAGCCGCCGCCCGTGTCCCTGGCGGTGGACAACGACTTCGGCGACGACTCGGACGACGAGCCCGCGGCGGACCGGTTCGGGGACGACGACGAGGACGAGGAGATGCTCGGGCCGTCGTCGCCCGCCTTCCCGCCGCCGGATTTAAGGCCGCGCGCGGGGTCGAGCCCGATGCTCATGCCCGCCTAAATTGCTAGCCTACGTACCTGCTCGCGGGGGATAGCCCCCCCCCCCACGCTTTCCGAGGCGTCCGCCTCCAAAACCCGAATTGACGCTCGAAATATGTCCGGCCCAACATGCCTGTATGACCCGAGGCGGAGTCTGTTTCGGTTTCAGACATAAATAGTACTCGATTGGTCGACGATACGATGCGGTTGCGGCTCGTCGGCTTCCTCGCGCTCCTCGCGCTCGGCCAGGCCGAGAACTGGCCTCGCGCCGCCGGGCCGCATCTGAGGACTTCCGCGGGCGCGCGCGGGCCGACGACCGCGCCGGTGGCCGCGGCTGCCCAGTGGCGGCTCCTCGCCGGCCAGACGGCCGCGCCCGCGCCCGCACCGACCTCGACGCCCGCGCCGACTTCGACGCCGCCGCCCACGACCACGCCGGTGGCGCCCAAGACAGCGCCGACGACACTGCTCGATGGCCGGCAGCTCCAAGGGAGCGCCGCGGCCAGCACGTGCCTCGAAAACGGCGGCAGTTGTGCGATGTACAGCGGCGGCTGCGAACGCGTCACTTATGAGGATGGGTACGACTTCTCCGATCGTGCGGCGTGCGTCTGCTACAGGTAGTTCTACGACGAGAGTTACTCCGTCACTCTCACGAACTACGACGATTGCGCACACATCAAGCGCGCGGGCCCTATGCCCTTCTATCTCTACGGCGGCGACGGCGGCGACAACGACTGGCTCGACACGCGGTCGGTCAAGGCTATAACGTCGTTCTTCGCGGCCCTGCCCCAGCACTTTCTTACTGAAGGCGTGCTCGGCGCCGGCGAGCCCTTCTTGACCCTGCGCATGGGGGGCGCGTACGAAAGCCTCGCGGAGGCTGACGGGTGGGAGCCCCTCGGCGGGGAGGACAACGGGGACGGCGACGGTGCTGCAGGTCTCCTCCGGTTCACCTCGGCCCATGTTGGAGAAGAAGGCAACCCCTGGCGCGCCGACGTTACTTTAGATCTACACCGGGCGGGCACGCGTGCGTATGCGTCTGCTGACCTGAGGCGCGGCGCGTACAACGCTTTTTCGGGCACGACGCACGAGAGCGGTTCGGCAGGCGACCAGTTGCTGTGCGATCTAAGGGACGGCGTCTCGCTTCCGCCTGGACAACCGCGCCAGTGAGGACGCGCACTGGCTCCGCCAGGACGTCGGGCCCGACGGCTCCCATTCGCACTTCCAGCGCGACCTTCCCGGCCAGCTCAAGGGTTCCTTTGAAGATATTTTTCCTCTCCAACTGGGCGGCCAGTACCTCAAGTCGAGCTACACGCAGTTGCAGGTGGCTAAAGAGCAGGCGGAAGCGGGAAACTTGTTCCCGCTCGCCTGGTTCGTGCTACACATCGACATCGTGGGCAGCCACGCCTCGCACGACGGCGGCTTCTGCCCGTCCATGCGTCCCGGGGCACCGTCGTGGGGAAGGACTCCCGGGGCCGGGACGTGTGGAGCGGCACCGAGGTGGCCACCACGATCCGCTTGCCCGGCCGGGGGTTGGCGTGCTGCTGCTCCGGGCCCACCGGGGCCGACCACTGGCCGGCCCACCGCACTTCTCTATCGTAGTACTTCATGCCCGATCGCGGCGGGGCAGGCAGCGCCGCGGCGGCGGGCGCCAGCAGCGCGGGGTCCAGGGAGATCCGGAACGGCGCCGGCGCCGCGGAAACCACGGCGTCCATGGTGGAGCCAGGGACCGGCGCCGATACCGGCGCCGCGACCGGCTTCTTCTTGTGCGAGCGCGGGGCCGGCTCGCTCCATCCCGGGAACGAGGCCTTCTTCTCGCGCGGCCGCTTCTTATCTGAGGCGGCCTTGACCGTCCACGCGCCGCGGTGCGCGGCGGCCGCGCGCGAGTAGCGCGCGAGTAGCGCGCCGCGTCCTTGGCGGCCAGCGCCTCGTAGGGCGCGCGTCCCTTTGTGTCGAGCAAATCCCACTCCCGGGCGACCTCGTCCAGCACCGCGAGCTCGGGGGCGGCCTTGCCCAACTTTGTGCGCGTCCAGGCGTAGGCCGTCTTGAGGAAGATGGCGTAGGCGTTGATCGGGCGCGGCGGCGCGGCCGCCGGGCGGCGCACCCCGGCGTCGGTCATGTCGCGTCCGTCCTGGTCGCGTCGGCGGCGTGTGTGCCGGTAGCGTCGGCGCGTGTGCCGGTAGCGTCGGCGGCGCGTGTGCCGGTAGCGTCGGCGGCGCTCCCCTGGTCGCGGTGCGTAACCTCTTTCACTCTCCCAGTCACTGAGAGCTTTTTTGGTATTTAAATTGCTGTAAACGCTGCCGCAGATATGTTGTCTCGCGGGAGGATGAAGGTCACTTACCGAACGTGAATCACGTCGACGCCGCTTGACGGCGTGGCGTGGCGCCGCGAGCTGACCCGAGCTCGAAATCCCGTCTAACATTATCGGCGGCGCGCCGGCGCGACGCCACCGGAGCAATGCAACAAAACATAACATTACGAGGGGGAAGCCCCCGCCGCCGTGTCCTCCAAACAATCGAGGAGCGCGTCGAGCGCGGACTGTGACTTTGCGTGCGCGACGACGGCGATGCCGAAGCTTTCTGGCGGCAAATCCACCGGCGCAACCAGGATGGTGCGCCGCTCCATGTCGTAGTCCAGCGCGCGCGCCCCGGGCAGCGCGTCCAACAACACCTTAATGGCCGGCCGCTTGCGCTCGCCTACGATGAGCGCGACGCCGTCCGCGGCCACGTGCGCCGTGATCGCGTTTACAAGATCCGGCACGACGGCCAGGTCGTAGGCAAGGTCGGCGCCAATGACAACATCAAAATTTTCCCCCAGGTACGTGTCTGCGTCGCACCAGTCAAGCTTTTTCGCACCTGTTCCGAGCATCTCCACGAGCTCGTCGTCGACATCCGTGCACACGACGCGTGACGCGCCGGCCTGGACCGCCGCCTTACCGCCCAGCCCAAGGCCACTCCCGAGCTCGAGCACGCTCTTCCCCTTAACAAAACCGCGCACGAGGCCCGCCAGCGCGAGGGACGACGGCCATAGAGCGGCGCCGAGCGACGCGCTCCAAGCTTCTTTCGCGCGCAGGAACCGGAGCTCTTCTAACCCATCGACAGAGATCGCGAATCCGTCGTCGCCGCGCTGGTACACCGTCCCTATTTTCCGAAATGGCGGTCGCGCCTCGGCCAGCGTCGAGACGCGCTCGAGCACGGCCGGCTCAGCCCCGTACTGCCCGGACTCCCGGAAACCTCTTCGTCTATACGTCGGGGAACTCGGGCGGAGCGCTACGGCGCTGAGGGCGTACCAGGCAAGTACTGTCGTGCGGCGCAGTGCCATCCTTGCCTTGTGGTAGGTATGCGTGATGTGTGACCGTAGCGGGGCAGCGCTGCGCTTTGGCACTTTGGCTGCTATGCAGGCACAGCTTGCTTACTCACGCACAAGGGCTGCAGTGCGACGCGGAAGGCTCGTAGTGGCTCTCAGCTTGTTTGGCCCACGGATAGGGGGATATTGGCACCCTTGAGTGCAAAAACCCGTACATAGTGCGGGTTTTACCAGCACGTCGAGCAGCTTTTGCGCCCGTAGCGCTAGAAGCCGTCGCTCGCGCACCGCTAGCGCTCCAGAATGGCGCCCAAGAAGCGCAAGGCGGTGGACGCCGTCGCCGCCGAGCCCGCGCCGGCCGCCGAGGAGCCGCTCATCGAGCTCCCCCGGGCGCCCCAGGCGGCGGCGGACGAGCGGGAGATCCCGGGCCTCGATCCGGCCGACCCCTACTACGTCGAGAAGAGCCGGTTGTTGACCAAGGACACGGTCTTCTTGGGGCGGAGCTGCAAGGCGGCTCTGTTGGAGTTCCAGGCCTTTGCGAACGCCGCGTGTGCACGAAACCGGAACGACGCCGACGCGCTCGACCAGGAGGCGGTCGACGCGCTGCGGCATCGGGCGCTGCGGGAATTGCGGTTGTTCAGCGTAGAGATAAAAAAACAAAAACTGCAGGCCCGGGCGTGCTCGCAGGAGATCGCGGACTGCGAGCGCCTGGAGCGGGAGACCACCACCGAAATCGCCGAAGCGGAAAAGCGCATCCAGCAGCTGCGGGAGCGTCTGAAAGAAGAGAGAGCTACAAGAGCGCGCAAGGAGGAGTACGAGGCGTTGGCCAAGCTGATCAATAAGTTGCCCTCGCAAAAGGAGAGTAAGCAGGCCATCGACGCGCTCGAGGCCGACTGCGCCTACCTCGAGGCCAAGAAGGCCCGGCTCGACGCCGTGTACAACGAGAAGTCGGCGCGCGTTGCCGGTGTGTTGCAAATGTTGGACGACCTGGAGCGGTCGGAGCTCGAGGAGGAGCTGGCGGCGCAGATCGAGGAGAAGCGCGAGGCGTCCCTCGAGAACGAGAAGCGCGAGAATGAGGCCGCCGCTGTCGAGGACGACGACGTGGCCATGGAGGAGGCCGGCGAGATCGCGGAGGACGCGTAAGTGTGGTTTGGTCTAGTTTGGTAGTTCTCCGGGCCGTTGCGAGGAGTCGTGGGGGTGACCTACAGCTGTAGAGTTAGTCACCCTGGAGGGGGGGTCGCGCCGTCGGGCGGGTTGCCCGGAGTTTATTCAATTGATTCCGCGCGAGTCAGTAGTACATCCTAGACGGCGAGCTGCACTGACGGGCTGGGGTAAGCCGGCCGCCTCCGCGCCGCACTAAAAAAGAATTGAGGACAGTTTGTTTTGAGGTGCGCGAAGTGAGTGACCCGAGGTTGCGCGCCGTCTTCGACCCGGCAGCGCAGCATCCGTAGCTCCAGAGCATGGGGCGCCCCGCCCTCCACAGCCCGAGCGCACACCCGGCGCGGCGCAAGGGCACGTACGCCTTGTGGCTAAAGCGCAACTGGCTCCTCGGCGCGCTCTTCGGGCTGGCCCTTGCGAGCGCCGTCTTCTCCGTGGGCTTGTTCATCGAGCCCTGCGACAAGCGGACCAGTTACGAGACGACGAACACGACAAGTGTCGTCAACGTGACGACGTACGAGAACCGCACGGTGCTCGAGAACGTCACGATTATTGAGGACGTGACCTACGACGTCACCTACAACGTCACCTACAATGTCACAATGAATGTGACGGAGTACGTGAACGTGACAACGGAAGTGACGTCCACGCACAACATTACGACACAACAACCGGTGGACGTCGTAATTGCATTGGACGCGTCGCACTCCGTCTCGGACGCGAACTGGATTTCGGAAAACGAAGCGGGGCGGGCCTTGTTACGAGGTCTGAGAAACGCCCTGACCACGGACATGCGCGCCGGCGTCGCGGTCTGGGCGAACGACGGTATTATAAGGCAGGCGCTCACAAGTGTAGAAGACGCCGCGACCATCGACGCCATGGCGGACGTTGAACGATTACCCTACTGTGGCCCTGTGCCTGGGCCCTACTCCCCGAAGGCGGAGCAGTACTCGGCCGCCTTCTGCACGGGCGCGCCGCCCGGCGTCAGCGACGCGGATCATGTATATGATGTGACCCACGACGCTTCAGAGGTGTGGGGGTTGCTCGGCGTGCACACGTACTACGCGCAAGCTTTACTCAAGTGCCACGGCGCGTTCGACAATAATGAGGACGCCTTCAAGTTATGCGTGGTCGTCACGGACGGCCAGATCTCCGAGGACCGGTACGCGCAGTGCGACGATGGTGTGCGTCGAAGCACGATGACGTACACGTCGCAGATGGCGGGCGACTTCTACGACGCCGGCGCCGAGCTGTATAGAGTGGATGACGACCCCGTGTGTGTCAACGATGCCCAGAACCGCTGGATCTCCCCATTAGTATGGGAGTTCTGCCAGAGCCAGGGTCTAGCGGAGTGCACCGTCGACGCCATCACTTCATCCTTGAAAGGGAAGGGCATCAAGGTCCTCAACGTCCTAGTGTCGGAGACCGAGGACCAGTCCCAATATGAACCTAGGATGAATGAGCTCTCCTCCTGCGGTTCCCCGACCTTAGATGCGGCCTGCCCCTACCTCCAGGCCGAGTCGGACTTCGCGTCGCTAAGTTCAGCCGCCGCGCAGATCGCCATGGACGTCGCTGTGTTGGTGGAATCAAGGACCATCACGGTGGAGGAGACGCGCCAGAAGCCCATGACGGACCAGCGCACGACACAGGAGACGCGGCAGGAGACGCGGACGTCCGAGGAGCTCGTCACGTCGACGACGGAGCACGTGCACGAGGAGGCGGTCACGGACTCGACGGTCACGCGGAAGACCATCTGCACGGGCTCGCCCGTCTCCTTCACGCTGCTCCTGCTAGCGCTCCCGCTCCTGGCCTACCTCTTCCTCAAGCCGCTCCTGAATTGTGTGGGGAACTGCTGCTGTTCGCGAGGGGCGGAGGGCGCGGAGCCGCTAATTATGGAAGCGAACCCCGCCTTCGGGTTGGATCTCGAACGCGCGGCGGCGGCGCGCGCACCGCGGCGCCGGTCGACGGTCGACAAGATGCTCGCGCGGGCGCGCCACCTGCGGAAGAAGAAGGCCGACGTCGGCGGCGCCGCGGCCGCGGCCGCACCGTCGCCCCTCCGGGCGGCGACGCCCGTGGCGGCGGCCGCCCCGACGCGCCGCCGGTCCGCCGTGGCCATGCTCGCGCACGACGACGCGACGGACTGGGCGTCCGGCGTGGCGGCCGTCTACGACGGCGACGACTGGCAGGAGTCCGTGGCCGACTTCGTGATCGGCCTCTTCCGCTGCCGGTGCCGGACGGCGGCGGACGACAAGGCGCCGAACCCCTTCGAGGAGAGCAAGGAGGACGCCGAGGACATCTTCTAGGCCGCCCCCGCCTGTGTATGACTACTATCGAGAATCCGGGTCCCACCCTCATCCCGTGTATGACCCCCATCGAACCCAGGTCTCTTCGCTGAGGCTAGCTCGCGTCCGCGCCCGGCCCGCGCCCGCGCGATGAGACCCTTACCTACGTCCAAGGGCCAGTGCGGAGGTCCTCCTCGACGACGCGGCGGCGCCGCCATCCGTAAGGGAGGGCGCACGAAATGGCCTCGTAGGTTCCGAGCGCTAGTGCCACTCGTTGTGCCTCCTTGCGATCTGCTTTTGCCAAGGCGCAATAGCCGACGCGGCACCCCTGCGCCACGCACAAGCTGCCCCCAACACACCTTGTGCGTCGCAGTGTCCTGCACCAAGACGCGCGCACTGCACTGCCCTCACACACACCTGTGCCCCAAGACAATGGCGAGCACGTTGCGCCGCAAGGGCACCTGCAGTCTCTGGCTCAAGCGCAACTGGGTGCTGCTCGTCCTCGTCGGCCTCGCGCTCGCAGCGGCCGCGCTGAGCGTGCTGCTCTTCATCGAGCCTTGCGACAAAAAGACGACCTACGCGACGACGAACACGACCTGTGTCGTCAACGTGACAAGTTACGAGAACCGCACGCTGCTCGAGAACGTCACGGTCTACGAGACAATCATCGAACTGGAAAACGTGACGACGCGCGAGAACGTCAGCGTCGCTATTAATAAAACGGTCGCCTACAATGCGACGTACAACGTAACCTACGACGTGCTACGGAACGTGACGTACGACGTCACATTCAACGAGACCTATAACGTCACCTACAACACCACGATCAACGTCACGGAATATGTGAATGTGACGACGGAGGTGACGTCCACGTACAATGTCACCTCGCAGCAACCGGTGGACGTAGTAGTCGCGCTCGATGCGTCGTGGTCCGTTTCGGACGCGGACTGGGCCGTGGAGAATACGGCCGGGCGGGAACTGTTGCGGGGGCTCCGCAACACTTTAGCGTCGGACCTGCGCGCCGGCGTCGCGGTCTGGGCGAACGACGGGGTCATGCGGCAGGCGCTGACACACGTGGACGACGAAGCGACAATTGACGCCATGGCGGACGTCCAGCGCTTGCCCTATTGCGTGGCCATGCCCGAGCCGCACTCGGCGCGGGCCGAGCAGTTCTCCTCCTACTTGTGTGAGGGCTACCCCCCGCGCGTGCAGGACGAAAACCACGCGTACGACCTGCGGCACGACGCCGCGCAAGTCTGGGGCCTGGCGACGGGCACCTACTACGCGCAAGCTTTGTTACAGTGCCACGCGGCGTTCCAGGCATCGGGGGACGACGCCTTCAAGTTATGCGTGGTCGTCACGGACGGCCAGATCGACGAGGACAAGTACGCGCAGTGCGATGCCGGTGGGCGTCGGAGCACGATGACCTACACGTCAAGTATGGCGGGCGATTACTACGACGCCGGCGCCGAGAAGGGCGCGAATCCCCCTCCACGCCGTCGAGCCGGCGTCGTGGCGATGGTGTCCCGCACATCTCCCCCGCCCCGCCGTCGCGTTGATAGAACGATAAACCGACCACGAGTTCGACGCCGCCGCGCACCCTCGCACGCGAGGCAGCAGGGGTTACCCTGGTCGCCGACGGACCCCGCCTTCCAGCAGGCCTTGTCGTAGTAGCCCTGGCAGCAGAGGTAGGCGTCCATGTTCCCCTCGAGGACCTTGTGGCGCATGTAGCAGTTCCCAATACAAATACACCCGAGGGGGCACCCCAGTAAGCAGTGGAGCGGGTCCTTGCAGGGCGCGTCCTTCATGCCCACCTTGAAGAAGTTCGCGCGGCCCGCCGTGCGGTCGCCCTCGACGGGGCCTGCGGGCGGGATGGTTCTCTCGCGCGGCGTGCGCGGCGCGGTGTCCTCTCGGCACTCGTTTTCCTAGGGCCTCTTTCGGTTCGACGGCGTGCACGGCAGTTTTTCGTGATGTTCTGCGCGACCGGTCGGTGGCGGCAAGTCGCCGACGCTAGACGGTGCCGGCGCGCCGGCCGCGGCCCCGCGGCGGTCGATACAGCGGCTCCAGCTGTCCCAGTCATTTGTGTCTCGATATTCTCTACGGCGCGACCACGGAGGCGCCCTGGCGATTCCTGACGCTGTAGTAACCATCGTCGAAAAAGCAGAGACACATAGTTGCCAAGAAGCTCCCGTGGGTTGTGTCCTGTGGAGCGTGCCGCCAACTTTTTTTTCTCGCAAAAAACAGGGAGCACCCCGCACGAAATACGAGGCCTCCGCGCGGGCTTAGATGCGTGCAAAACGACGCACGGCACGTGGCCACACGACTCCAGTTTCAAATTACAGGAACAAAAATGATATACTCGCCGCGCGAGCAGTGTCCGGGCCACCGTCACAGCTCGCCCCGCACGTAGGCCTCGGAGCGCCGCCAGAGCGCCTCGGCGAGCTCCCGCGCCCGGGGCGGATAGGCGGGCGATTCCGCCCGGCAGTCGGCGACGAAGCGGCTCTCGCCCTGAAGTACTGCGGCCGAGAACTGCGGCGACAGGCAGCAGTGCAGGGAGCAGTGGGCGCCGGTCCGCGGCGTCTTCTGGAAGAGGACCCAGAAGGGCACGGCCACCACGTGGGCGAGCCGTATCCAGAAAGGCAGATGCCGTGTCACGCTCGTATACACAAAGCCCGGGTGGCACGCCACGCACGCGACGCCGGGGTGCCTCGCGGCGAAACAGGCCGCGAACAATACGTTCTGCAGTTTTGAGATGGCATAGGCGTCGAAGAGGCGGTGTTTATTGGGTGACCCGCGGAAATCTAACAACCGCTCCGCTCCGTCATGGAAACGCGCGGCCTTTCGATGCAGCGCCGACGACACCACAATAACGCGTGCGTCCGTTGACATGTGGGGCGCTACTAGTAAGGCAAGTTGGAAGTGGCCGAGGTGGTTCGCCGCAATTGTTTGCTCGGCGCCGTCCTTTGTTACCATGTAGCGGGGCATCATGACGCCCGCGTTCAGCACGAGGAGCGTGAGGGGCTCCTTTTGTAGCGAGGCGCCGAACACCGTGACCGAGGCCACGTTTGTAAGTTCGAGCGGCACTTGCGAGGCTCTTGCAACGCCCGGGCCCCGCGCCGTCGCGTTAATGAGTGCAGCGGTCGCCTTCGCCTTTTCTAGAGTCCGCGCCGGCACGACTACGTTCACGCCGCGCTCGCAGAGCAGGACGCACGTCTGGAAGCCTATGCCACTGGTCGCACCGGTCACGACCGCCAGGCCCTTGCATATTTTGTTCGTTGGAATACGGCCCCGGACGTTGTGCGTGTACGCCTCGACGAGTAACGCGGCCGTGAGCGCGATCCTCAAACGCGGGTACGTCCCGATTAGTCGTTCTAAAACGACGCAGAGGCCGATGCGCAGGGACGTCAGCGTCCACCAGAACTGGGTGAGCGGCTCCTCGGCGCTCCAGCGGAAGGCGCCGCCCGCCAGCGAGTAGGCGGCGACGGCCAGGCTGCCGCGCAGGCTCATGCTGATGGCTGTTTCGAGGTGCTGGGACGAGCGCTGTCTCAGTTTTGCGCGACGAAGGCGCGAGCTGGTCCCAGCCCTGCCACGATCTATGCTGGCACACCAAACCTTTCCCAGAAGCTCTCAAGAGCCTTTATGCACAAAGCCTAGCCACCTCTTGCAAGCTTTTTTGCCCAGCCAAAAACCCGTGAGATAGCAAACTGCGCTCAGAATCGCCACGGCCTTTTTTGAAGACCGATATGAGCTGTTTGCTATCGCAGTGATCGCCACAGATCACTTTCCAAACAGCACGAGAGCGAGGGCACCTGCGTACGATGAGAGCTCTCCTCAGGCTAGTGGCACTCAGAGTGCTCTGCGTGCTTCCTGGCGCGCGGGCCTTTCTGTCGCCGCATGCGTGGCCGGGAGGACCACTCCTGCGCGCCGCGTCGACATCGTCATCAGCGGAGGACGAAGAGGGCCTCATGGTCACCATCGCGAAGGTCAAGCGACCGCTGGGGATGATCTTGGAGGAGCGCGCGGGCGGGGGCGTCGAGATCCTGGAAATAGACCCGCGCGGCAACGCGGCCGGCGAGGACGCCCTCGCCGGCGACCGCGTGCTGATGGTCGGTTCGGAAGGCTGCGCCGAGGGCGACTTCGATACCGTCGCGGGCCACATCGGGGCCTCCGCCGGGCACCGCGTCGAACTCACGCTCGGCCGGCGCGTCGGCACCGTGCGCGTCGTCTGGCCGAATGGCGCGCAGGTCGGCGCGCGGGCGGGCGAGCCGCTGGCGGCGCTCGCCCGGAAGGCGCGCTGGCCGGTCTCGTACGCGTGCCTGAGCGGGTCGTGCGGGACGTGCGAGCACCGCCTCCGGACGCCCGGCGAGGATATTCGGTACACGCGGGTATGCGTCGCGCGGGTGCCCAAGGGCGCGGGGGTCGTGGAGATCGGGCCGGGGGACCGGTTCTAGCCCGCCCGGGGGATTAATGTGGTGTGTCGAACTTATATCCGTGGGCAGCCCGCCCTGGCGAAGCCCGCGGCGATCTGGTCCGCCCGCGCGATCGCCGGGAAGAAGTGGGCCTGGCCCTCGAGGTCGTCGACGACGATCGGCGCGTCGACGCGGTCCGTTACGGGCGTCTGCGTCTCGCGGAAGTAGACCAGGACCGGGAACCCCTCGGACGGCAGGAAGGCGTAGTTCTTCGCCGTGGAGAGCTTCCAGGAGTTGGAACCGCCCGTGACGACGTTCTCGTCCGGCGCCTGGCCGGCCCTGGCGAGTTGGAAGCTCGTATCGGTGAACTCGAAGCGCAGCGTCGCCGTCTGGAACCCGACGAACACGCCGAAGAGTGCCAGCAGGACGGCGGCGGGCGCGAACTTGACGGGCGAGCCCTTGACGCCGAAGACGGAGCCGAGCGCGACGCTGCCCAGCGCGAGGTTGAAGGAGGGGTCGATGACAGCTCGGAGTGGCGGGCTGCGCGGCCGGCTCGGCCGTGGCGCTAGGAATGTCGACCGCGGCGCAAGGAGTGCCTGGCAGCTCGCCACGAGAGTGAGCTTTGCGATGAGTTTCATGGCTCCAGAGTATCGGCAGCCGACGAATGCTGCTGCTGTCACGACGTCTGCGTAGCTGTGGCGTTGATCAGAGCAAGATTGCGCAGCTTGGACTCGAGTAATTCAGCAGACAGCAGACGAGATTTTAGACGGGTTTCACGCGTATAAAAAAGGCGCACCTGCTCCTCGAGCCTCGCTCACTCTATCGGCCGCAGCTAAAAAGCAAGCATGCTCTCTGCAGCGATGCGCGGCGCGTTCGCGGCGCGGCGCGGCGCACCCCGGCTCGCGGCAGCAATGCGCGGCGCGTCTGCGCACCGGGCCGTGGCGCCGCGCCGCGCCGCGCGCGCCATGTCCTCTGACGCGGCGCCGATCACCGACGACGACCTGGAGGTGACGTCGACCAAAGTACTGCACCGCGACCCCGCCGCGCCTTTACCGGTAGCGACCCCGAGCGGCGCCTTCGCCGTCGTGCGCCTGGGGGGCACGCAGTACAAGGTCACGCACGACGACGTGATCGTGGCGGAGAAGCTGGACGTGGCCGTGGGCACGACGTTGATCCTGGACGAGGTCTTGCTGGTCGGGTCCGAGGCGGCCACCGTCGTCGGCCGGCCCACGATCCCGAACGCGAAAGTGATTTGCCAAATAGAAGAACAGACCCAGGACGCCAAGGTCGTCGTGTTCAAGAAGCGCCGGCGCCAGAATTCAAGAAGGCGCAACGGGCATAGGAGGGATGTGACGCTGCTGCGGGTGACGGAGATCGACGCCGGGGAGGGCTCCGACGTCGTCGCCACGGACCTCGAGGCCATGGACGCCCAGGACCTGTTTAAACAACATATTTAGGGTACTCGCCCCCCCCGTCCAAGAGGCCCGCGGTCCGGTCCAGCTTCCGCAAAAACTTCCAGTGCTTGCGCCCGAGAGGCGAAACGCTGTCGTCGAAGAGGGCTCGTAGACCCGGGTCCCGCGCCAGGTTCGGCCGCGGCCCGCACGCATCCCCGCAGTCGTAGGGCGGCCAGGCCCGGTACCAGCCACTTGAAGCATGAGCCGTCTGGTGCGCGGCTCTCTCTAACACGCTCCGCTCATGTGCCGAACACCCCTCACTCGCGCAGAAGGCGTCCAATCGTTCGTCGAGTTTCTCTTGGTATTGAGGAGCGTTCGGGTACTCGTCCGCGCCCACGATCTGGAGCCAGGCCTCCGTGTAGCCCTCATCTTTATGAAATGCGACGCCGTCGTCCACGCCGAGCTGGAACAGCCCGTTCGTGTTGATCTCCTCGAGCGTCCAGGACTTGGTATCCGCGTCATAAATGGCGTCCGGGCTCACGAGCGCCACGCGGTGGTACTTGCGGGACAGGTCCCCATCAAAAGACCCGTAGATGCGCGCCTCGTGCGCATGTAACTTGGGTTTGGCCAGGAGTAATGGTCTCAAAATCAACGCCTCGAGCTCGGGCCAGAGCCGTTCCTGCCACAAACGCCACGAGGCCTCCCCGCCGGGCACGTCATTATCATCCAATCTCAAATGCTCGAAGAAGCTGCGGCCGCCGACCTTGCCGTGCAGATCCGGGCGCGTCACACCGGGGTACGCGTAGGGGTACATCCGTTTCGCGTTGATCTGCTTGACGCAGACCTCGGCGGCCATGAGCTGGATGTGCATGCACTTGTCGTTGACCGAAGTGGCATTAACGGGGAAGTCCCAGGCGTCGTAGTCCACTACAGAAATCTTGGGAAACGCCACGTCTAAGATGAAGACGGTGAGCGGTTCCAACGACGTGACGAGGACCCACAGCCTTAGATCGAACTTGCGGCTTGACAAACGAGCGGGCCTTGAGACGTACTGTTGTAACGTGAATTCGCCCGGCTGCTTCGTCCGGAAGTGGGGGAGCTGTTCCTCCACGGGCACTTCCCTCGCGAGCCACGCTCCCAAGGTGTCTAGCGACGCGGCGTCCTCTTTCTTCAAAACGGCGAGGTGCATGCCCAAGCTTAAATAGCGGCGCTGCGGCTTGACGATCCACGCTATAGGTGTCTTTACTTTGTCAAAGAAATTGAGGGCGCCGCCCTCGACCGCTAATTGGGGACCATCAGAAGTCATCTTGTGCACCGCGTTGACCGCCGGCTTCGTGAAGCCGCAGAGGAGCCGCTTGGCCTCATCACTCAGACTTAAGTCCACGACTTGGTCACTACAAGACGCCCAGAGCCGCGCGAAGGCCTCCTTGTCGCCTAAGACTTCCTTCAGGCCCGGTATAGAAGTAATCAACGCGTGCTCGGGCGCCACGAGGTAGTTCTTCTCGTACTCGGGCTTGAATTGTAAACCAACGTACACGTTCCAGTCCATGTACTTTGTTTGGAGTAGACCCATGTTCTTGAGCAGGGGAGCTACAAAGTTCTCCAGGTCCTTGCGGGGGCCCACCCTGAACCGCCGCCACTTATTGATTGGTTTTGCGGGGGTATCGGCTCTCACAAAACGTCCACCTCGATTAAAGGGCCAGCAGTGGGCCTTTGCCAAGTTAAATGTCGGGCTCGCCGTCGGCGCGGGCGTCCGCTTCTTGGTGCGGTGGTGGCGGTGGTGCTTCTTGGTGTGGTTCTTCTTCGACTGGTGTTTTTGCGGGCGCGGCGCCGGCGTCGGTTCCATCACAACCGTGTGGTGCCTGCCTAATAGGTGGGCCATGGCGGCGACCCAGACCAGCACCAGTGCGAGCGCGAAACCGAGCACGCAGCGCGCGCTCACGCGGCGCCTGCGCTTGCTGCCCATGCTACCTTAGAGGCTGGTCCAGCGCCGGCGATCTATCCCAAACGCAGCCCGACCTTGACCACTTGGTGCTCATGCAGCAAAGCGCCGCCCGCATGCTGCTCTGACATGCTGCACGCCCACGCGCTTGCTTTGCGGATTGCTTTGCGAATAACTATAGTCAATTCGGGTTTTGGGAGGCGCGGCCTAGGGAAGCGTGGGGGGGGCTACCCCCCGCATGCGGATTGCTTTGCCTCTATTTTGCTTGCTCGCGGGTTTTTGCAAAACAAATAGACAAATGGAGGGCGCTCGGGGTCCGTACTAGTGGGGCTAGCAAACATAAGCAGTCCCACGCACACACACATGGAGCAGACGCACCGGAGGCGTGGGGGAGACTCCTCTCATCAAACAAAGAGCGCTTACGCCTCTGGCATGGCGCCCGCGGCCTGGGCGCCCCGGGCGTACTTCGCGCCCGAGAAGTCCGGGTCGAGGCCGCCGTCGTCCGCGTAGACGACCGTGGCGTCGGTCTTGGCCTCGCCGGCGGGCGCCGCGTCCGCGTCGTGGTGCTGCCGCGCCGCCTGCGCGCCCCGGGCGAACTTGGCGCCGCTGTAGTCCGGGTCCAGGCCGTCGGCGTTCGGCAGGACGCCCCCGACGCCGCCGGCCGGACCCTTGGCCTCCGGCGATGCCTCCGGCGCCTCCTTGCGCTCCGCCCGCGCCGCGTCCGCGCCGCGGGCGTACTTGGCGCCGCCGTAGTCCGGGTCCAAGGCCCCGTCTGGCTCCTTTTTGCCGGCTGCCTCGAAGGCGTGCGCGGCCACAATCACGGTGTAGGCCTTGTGCCACCGCTTCATGGCGCTCGACCGGGCGGACTTGAGCTTGCGGATGCGGTCCGGAGAAATGTGCTTCTCCACCTCGCCCGCGTCGTCGTCCTGGTCGTACTTGACTTCATACACAGGACCCATGGGCCCGCTGGTGACGCCCGTCACGTGGCCCACGAACTCGAGATCTGACTGAGTGTCCCTTACTTTGACCTCGTCGTTCACCTCGATGGTATGCCACGCTAACACGCGCCGACACACGTCCAGCAGCACCTGTTGGCAGTCCTCGTCGCCAAAGTCTACCGTGCAGAACATGCCGTCGATGGAATTGACCACGCCCTCGTAAAACAAGCCCTCGACGGGCGCCTGCACGACGTCGCCTACGGTAATGGCGGCGTGGTCCAGCATCGTCGTACTTAGGACTCTATCATCATATTCCTTCCGCAGACTCGTGACTAATTCATGCTTGGCCTCCTCCGTGACACACTCTCCGATCTCCGCATCATAGCGCGCCTGGAGCTTTTTGTAGAGCTCAATCTCCGCCGGGTCCGTGAGCTGCTCGACGGGGAGGGCCGAGGCGCCGGCGCCCATCTTGCTCCTTTTGTAGTGGGCTGCCCTTGGTCACGCTGGTGAGTGCGGGCGCCTTGTGCAGCGTTGCGCCTTGCTGTTTGCGGCTTACCAGCCCAGACGTTGGTGAGTGCGTGCGCTTTGCCCAACGCTGCGCCTTGCTTAGCAGTGCGTCCTAGTACCAGCTACTAGCCGCGCGCGGAGATACCAGATGGAGATACCTTGCTTCGTCGATGGTGTGGCGGGCCGTCTGTTCACGCCACCACCGCCAAGGCCGACTCGATACGCGATGGGCCGTGCGGGCGAGTTCCCCCGGCGCCGCCGCGGCCGCGCCGCCCGCGCGCGGCCAGGCCCGGGCGCCATCCCTCCGTGCGTAGGCACAGTGCTGCGGCGAGTGGGCGAAGCGCCGGGGGAGTGGCCAATTCAAGAAAAACACTTACTCCTCGGGCGGCGCCGCGGCCGCGTCGCGCTCGGACTGGAGGACCATGGAGCCGTCGATCTTGGCCAGGTTGGGCAGTCTCCTTAAAACTTCCACGCGCTGCTGGGCCGGCTCCAGGCCCTCGTACATGGGGTTGCCTACCAATAGGACATCTCGGAGTCCGGGGTTGGCGCTCAGCTTCGATAACTCGTCAAAGTTCTTTAGCTGGTTGTTGGACATGTAGAGCACCTGTAGGTTCGTCAGGTTACTTAATCCATCTAATGATTGAATTTCGTTGTAGGAGCACCAGAGCTCCTCGAGGTTGTCTCCTAGGTCATCTAATTTGTCGAACTTTTTAATGAGGTTGCGGCCCACGCTCAGAATCTTCAGATTCGGCAACGCCAGGGCCACGCCGAATTTGTCGATGTTGTTCGTGCTCAGTTGCAGGTGCTCGCAGGCCGCCAGATTGTTCAGCGCGCCGTCCATCTTCTTGATGGGCGGGATCTGGCAGTAGAGCTTCACGATGGTGGCCTCGGCGCTGGCTTCCCCAGTCTTGGCCTCGAAGTTCTTGATGGCGGCGCCGCAGGTCGTCATGGCGGCCTAGGGAGTCCTGTGCGGCGTCTATGGTGCGGCAGCTTCTCGCTGAGCGCGCGTCGGGTCCGCGCTGCGTCCTCGGTGCCTGCTGCAACCGACGGGGGGCAGCGGCGGGGCGGTCCTCCTTTTTGCTTCGATGCCGACGGGCTTTTTGGGGAAACAACGCCACGAAACCGACGCCCGGGTTTTCCGGCGCGCGAGGCGCTCTTCGTGATACGTAGCCATGGGGGACCTGCCCCGACGCCTCCCGGCGCGCGCGGGACCCGTGCCGGCAGCGCCGCTCGGCCAGTTGTACAAAGTTGGGGAGACCGAGCTAGACAGGCCGCGCGCCGCGCGCCGACGGCCAGAGGGGTGCGCCGGACGCGTCCTCGACGGCGGCGAGCGCCGTGCAAAGTCTGGCGGCTGCCCGCGACCGCTGGGCCACTGCCTCCACTTAGAGGCAGCCCCCGGAGGCTGGGCGCCCGACACCAGGGCAGCGGGCCCGCGCGTCGTGTGACGCCCGCGCACGATGGGCCTCGGCTACTCCGTGCCCCCGACCGCCGACGACCGAATAGTGAAAGCGATGCAAACGTTCAATCTCAAAGTGAAGGACGTGGCCGTCATGTGGGCCATGTTCAAGAAGCACGACAAGACGCGCGGCGGGATCATCGGCATTAGTTCGTTCTACAGTGACATCCTGTTCGTGCCGCGGACCATCTTCTGCGACGGGCTCTTCGACCTGATCGAAGCGGCCGACTCCGAAGCGATCGACTTCGGCGAGTTCGTGGCCGCGGTGACGACGTACTGCTTCTTCGAGATTCCCGAAGTGCTGAAGTTCTGCTTCTTCGTGTTCGATCGGGACAAGAAAGGCTTCATCACGCAGGAGGAGATGCGCCTCTTCGTGGACGCCATGCACGGCAACGAGATGAGCACCAACGTCGAGTTCGCCTTAGATAACCTGAAATACAGGAAGGACGGCAAGTTCGACTTTGAGGAATTCAAGGTCATGCACCACCTCTACCCCTCTGTCCTCTTCCCCGCGTTCCGCCTGCAGAACGCCATGATGATGGCCATGGGCGGCGAGCGCTTCTGGGAGAACAAGAAGCTCGCCCTAAGCATGCAGAAGGAGGATGAGAGGAAGAAGGAGGCGAATCGGGAGGCCCGGGAGCGGGCCGAGGCCTATAAATACCGGGAAGATCAAGTCCGGCGGCACATGGGCGGCATCAAGTACTATTTGATCCCGAAAAACAGAGCCAAGTACTACGAGGTCTATCCCTTACCGAAGAAGTACCGGTTGCTGGAAGAACAAGCCAAGGCCGACGCCAAGCGCGAGAAGCAGCTCGCCGAGATGCGCAAGAAGCAGAAGGCGGCCCAGTAAGAAACGTGTGTGTGGAGTGGTTGGTGCCGGGGGGTCGTGGGCGCAGCCTGCGTAGGCGCATGTGTCGGCGCGGTTGCCCGCGTGGGTTTCTTGCCAGGCTCGCGTTGTGGGCGTTTCGTGCCCCAGGGCGTACGAGGAAGGCTCGATACGTCGGCAGGGCTCTCGCTACGCGTGCGCGTCCAGCCCGATTTATCACTGAATTTGAACGCAGCGAGACGTCGTCACTTTAGACCGCTCAAGCTCGGACATAAATTGCACTGCGGACTGCACACGCAGCGCACGCGGTTGTACGAAGCACAGCTACGCACGCAGCAAGTCTTGCGTGAAACGCCAGCGCAGCGGCCCGGCAAAGCAAAACAGCACCCGGCGCAAGCACAGCAACCATGGCCTGCTGCACCAGCGCGGATGCGACAGCGAACGACGTCCAGGCCGCCCTGACCACAGCTTTGAGGACGGGCGCGCCCGCGCGCGTCTTCCGCCGGGGCGTCGCGAGCCCGGCGGCGTGCGCGGCGGCGGCCCAAGCCGTGGAGAAGGCGACCGGCACCAAGTGCACCGTGGAGATCGAGCACTGCTTCAATATTACCTCAGAGAAGCTGGGCAAGGACGCGCCCCAGGCCGCCGAAGCGTTGCGGTGGCTATTAGCGGAGACGTTCGCGCCCGAGGACCTGAGCTCCAGGCCGTGGCTCGCCAAGAGCACGGTGGAGGTGGGCCCGCGGCCGGCCTTCGCGAGCGCCTGGTCCTCCACCGCTGTGTTTGTGGCCGAGGCCTGCGGCGCCAAGGGTCTTAAAAGAGTGGAACGGTCGAGGCGGTACGCCATCACGCCCGCGGTCGATGCCAAGAAGGCCGCGGAAGCGTTGCATGACCGCATGACGGAGTGCGTGTACGATGGCACGGCGCCCTTTTTCGGGTTGAAGACGGACCAGGCACCCGGTAGAACGGCCACGGTGCCTTTAATCAAAGGTGGCATCGAAGCTTTGAAGAAGGTCAATGGTGAGCGCGGTCTGGGCTTCGACGCCTTCGACATCACCTATTATGCCCAGCTGTTCGCGGAGAAGCTAGGCCGCGATCCCACCGACGTCGAACTGTACGACATGAGCCAGTCGAACTCCGAGCACTCGCGGCACTGGTTCTTCTCCGGGAGACAGGTGGTCGACGGGGAGGAGAAGCCCCAGTCCCTTTTTAGACTGGTGAAGGCCACGTTAGAAGCGGCGCGCGCCAGGGCGAAGAGCGAAGGGCGGGACGACGTGTCCGTCGTGGCCTTCTCCGACAACTCGAGCGTGATCAAGGGCGGGCCGTGTCGCGTCCTCGTGCCGGAGGACGCCGCCAAGGCCGATGCCGATGCTACACACGTGGGGTACGGCGCCGCGCCGTTGGTGGAGCGGACGCGGACGCTGCACGCGCTGTTGACGGCGGAGACGCACAACTTCCCGTGCGCCATGGCGCCCTTTCCGGGAGCGGAGACCGGCGCCGGCGGTCGCTTACGGGACGTGCAGGGTACCGGGCGGGGCGCCCACACCTTGGCCGGCGTCGCGGGCTACTGCGTCGGCAACCTACACCTCCCGAACCATGCTATAGCCGGAGAAGACTGCACGTCCAGTTTACCCTACCCCGCCCACTTAGCCTCACCGTCCACCATCCTGAAAGACGCGTCGGACGGCGCGAGCGACTACGGGAACAAGTTCGGCGAGCCGCTGGTCCTCGGCTACTGCCGCTCGTTGGGCCTCCCCGACGACGGCACGGGCAAGCGCGTGGAGTGGCTCAAGCCGGTCATGTTCAGCGCGGGCGCCGGCTGGTTGGACGCCCGCCACTGCCTGAAGGACAAGGCGGAGAAGGGCATGCTCGTCGCGAAAGTGGGGGGGCCGGCCTACCGCATCGGCATGGGCGGCGGCGCGGCGTCGTCCCGCGTGTCCACGACGGGCGACCTGGACCTGGACTTCAACGCGGTGCAACGGGGCGACGCCCAGATGTTGAACCGCATGAACCGCGTCGTGCGGGCGTGCGTGGAGCGCGGCGCGGCCAACCCCATCATCAGCATCCACGACCAGGGCTGCGGCGGCAACGGCAACGTTTTGAAGGAGATCGTGGAGACCGAGGGGGCCACGTACCACCTCTCCAAGTTCACGCTGGGCGACCCCACCCTCACCGCCACGGAGCTGTGGGGCGCCGAGTACCAGGAGTCCAACGCCATTCTAGTAGACGCGTCCGCCAAAGCGCTGCTGGAGGCGATGGCTCGGCGGGAACAGTGCCACGTGGACTTTGTCGGCGAAGTCACGGGCGACGGCATCGTGAAGGTCGTCGACGACCGCCTCGCGCAGCCCCAGACCGTGTCCGAACTGCCGTTGGCCCTGGTCCTCGCGGACATGCCCAAGAAAGTGTTTCGTTCCATAACGCCGACGCCGGCCTTTGCCCGGTTGGAGGTACCGTCTTCGTTAACCTGTCGCGAGGCCACGCGCATGGTCTTCGGTCTACCGTCCGTGTGCTCCAAGCGCTTCTTAGTCCACAAGGTGGACCGTTCGGTCACGGGCCTCGTGGCCCAGCAGCAGTGCGTCGGGCCCTTCCAGCTCCCGCTGGCGAATTGCGCCGTGCTCGCGCGCTCCCACCTGAGCACGGAGGGCGTCGCCATCGCCGTGGGCGAGGCTCCTCAATTATCAGCTCTCTCACCGTCGCGCATGGCCAAGCGGTCGGTCTGCGAGATGCTCACCAATTTGTGCTGGGCGCGCGTTGCAGATAGGAACGACATCCGCCTGTCGGCGAACTGGATGTGGGCCGCTAAATTAGAAGGAGAAGGTGCCCGCATGTACGAGGCCTGTGAAGCCATGTGTGGCGCTTTACTGCAGTGCGGCTGCGCTGTTGATGGTGGCAAAGATTCACTTAGCATGGCGGCTAGTGACGGGCAAGGGGGCATCTGTAGATCCCCTGGGGCGCTCACGCTGACGGCGTACGCCACGTGCCCGGACATCACCGCGACGATCACGCCCGACCTCAAACCGCACCAGGGCGGTCTGGTGTTCGTGGATCTAGGCACGGGGTCCGTCGCTTTGGGCGGTTCCGCGTTGGCCCAGGCTTTGGGGCAATTAGGTAGTGAAGCGCCGGACTCCGACGTCGACGCCGCAACGCGGGCGTTCGACGCGGTCCAACAACTGATTGTGGATAAGTTGATCGTGGCGGGCCACGACCGTAGTGATGGCGGTCTCGTGACGACGCTGCTGGAGATGGCCTTCGCCGGCGGCTGCGGATTGGACTGCGCGTTCACTTCCAAGGCATCGACGGGCGCCCCGAAGTGGGCCAGTGTGCTCTTCAGCGAGGCGCCCGGTTTGGTGGTGCAGTGCGCCCGGGGCAGGGAGGCCCGGGTCTTGGCGGTTTTTGTTAAGGCCCAGGTCGACGCTGTACAGTGCGGCACTGTATCCAAGGAGTGCTCCATCAAGGTTGACGGCCACGCCGTGCTGCACGCCCCGCTGGTGGAGTTGTGGCGCGAGTGGGAGGTCACGTCCTTCGCCATGGAGCGCTTACAAGGACGGGACGAGGCCTGCGTCAAAGCGGAGGAGGCCTCGCTCGGTGCGCGGACCCCGCCCAAATACGCGTTCGCATTTAAGGCATGGGTCGAGCGGCCGCTGCCGTCCACCCGGAAGCGCGTCGCGGTGATACGATGCGAAGGGAGTAACGGCGACCGGGAGATGTGCTCGGCGTTCCACCTGGCGGGCTGCGAACCCTGGGACGTGGCCGTCGCCGACCTGGCGAACGGTTCCCTGGACTTGGACCGGTTTCGGGGCGTGGCCTTCGTGGGCGGGTTTAGCTTCGCGGACGTGTTGGACAGCGCCAAGGGCTGGGCCGGGTCCGTGAAGTTCCATTCGACGTTGCGGCCGCTCTTCGAGCGGTTCAAAGCGCGGGAGGACACGTTTTCGTTAGGCGTGTGCAACGGCTGCCAGTTGTTGGCTTTGCTGGGCTGGGTGCCCGGGGTCGTGGCCGGCGCGGCGCCGGAGTCGTTACCGCGCTTCGTGCACAACGCCTCCCGGAAGTTTGAGTCTCGCTGGTCCTCCGTGACGATTCTCGACAGTCCGTCCGTGCTCTTGAAGGGCATGGCCGGTGCTTCCTTGGGCGTGTGGATCGCGCACGGCGAGGGCCGGGCGTACTTCCCCGACGACGCGCACCGGCAACTCGTGGAAGAGAAGCAGCTGGCGCCGATCCGCTACGCCGACGACGGTGGAAACGCGACGGCCGCGTACCCCTACTGTCCGAACGGCGCCGCGCTCGGGGCCGCGGCCCTGTGCTCGCCGTGCGGCCGCCACCTCGCGATGATGCCCCACCCGGAGCGGTGCGTCCTGCCCTGGCAGTGGCCCTACCTGCCCCCGGACCAGCCGGCCTTCGGGGAGCGGTCGCCGTGGCGGAAGCTCTTCGAGAACGCGGCGGCCTTCCTCGAGGACTAGGCGGCGGCGGCGGCGGCCCCGCGAGTCTCTCCTCCTCGGGTAACGACGGGCATTATTATATACTTACAGTGACGCCCCCCCCGCCACCGGCCCCGGCCCAGATGGCTCGCCGCCGGGCCGCCGGTGGGGCGAGAATGCGGAATTCATGTATGCAGGCCCGCCGGCCGGCCCCCGGGCGGTTCAAGTTATTTATACTTAGGCTACAACACAGATGGCACGCTCGCGGCGCGAGGCGGGCATCAGGGCGCGCCGGCGAGGTACAGGTACGGCTTCCTGCCGGCCGGCCGGATGAGGTGCCAGACGTACGCGCCCTTTCGCCAGACCAGCTTGAGCGGCTCCCCCTGGCTCCAGCTCGTGGTGAGCGCCTCGCCGTGGTTCCAGACGACGTTGAGCGCCGGCAGCGGGCGGCGCCGCGGCGGCGAAGGGGCCACGAGGCCGCCCGCGGCGACCCGCAGGAGCGCGGGCATGACGAAGAAGAGCACCGCGCCCCAAAAGTACTGCCCCTTCTCGGAGACCAGGAACGCGCGCGCTGCGGCGGCCCCGGTTTCTATTTTCTGGCGGACGCGCCGCCGCAGCGCGGTGATCTGCGCCTCGTCCGCCGGAGTGGTAGCCGGCGGCGGGACCGCCGCCTGGCCGGGCCGCGCGCTCAACGGCTCGGCGTGCAGGCGCGCCGGCGGGCGTGCGGGAGCGAACGCCTGCAAACGCGGCGCCGGCGCGAAGGCCGCGGCAGCGGAGAGGAGGAGGCAGTTCATTGCCATTTGCAAATGCTCCTCGTCCGCGTACCGATGATGCGCGCAGCGGTCCGACGTTCGATCGGTGCGATATTTCGGCTGTCTTATCAGAAGCAGCAGTGCAACGACAACGAACGGCTCAGCTCTTTTTTGCAATTGAAGCACGTTTTTTTTGTGGTGCGGGTTTTACTTGACGGGTTTTCAGATTTCTCCACCTCGTTCCAGTGCCGCGTCTGGCACGCGCGCTCTAGCCTGGAGTGATCCGATCATAGGTGCCACAGAGATCGAGCCCGGCTTCGCGTGTGCCACCGACAACCGCGGATCTAAACGCTGCCGAAGCAGCCCCCGACGGCAGCCCCGGCGCCGCCGCCGCGCGGCCGCCACCCAGGCATGATCGTCTCTCTGGTGGTCGTCGTGCTCGTGGGCATCGGCTTCACGCGCCTGACCATGCTCGCCTTGGAGTTGAGGGACAACTTCGACGAAGACGAGCCCCTGGACGTGGGCCGCAAACGTGTAGAATGCCACAACCGCATGAAGGCCATGACCAAGCCCGCGACGCTCGTCTTTCGGAACGACAACCAGTTCGAGACCGAGGGCGTCCGTCGCTTCGAGCCCGGCCTCATCACGCAAACGATCAACGCGATCCTGTGCCCGCGCGACGACAGCGTCGATAAAGACGACATTGAAAAAGGTGTTAAGACAGAGCCCTGCGTCGTCGCGACGGACGAGGCCGAGCACCTCTTGGACCCGACGGACGCGTGCTGCATTTGTTTTGAAAAAGCAAAGAACGCAGTCATCATCGGCTGCGGCCACGGCGGCCTGTGCTACAACTGCTCCATCGACATCTGCGTGACCTCGGGCATGTGCCCCTTCTGCCGAGCGGACATCGGCCAGGTCGTCACCATCGGGCTGGGGCGCTACGAATATGATGATGACGGCCGGAGGGTCGTGCCGGTCATAGGGCCTAAATAGTGTTATCTGAGGGGGCCGAGGAGCGTCAAGAGGCCCGCGTAGGACTTCTGGGCCCGCGCAACGTCCTTCTGGGCCTTGGCGATGAGGGTCGCGGAGGGGGATTTGCCGCCGGAGCCCACGGACGTGGAGAAGTCCGCGAACTGGGCCCCGTAGGCGTCGCTCTCAGCGTCCTGTAAATATGCCAGGAACTGCTCCGACGCTTCCGCGAAGGCGACGGCGTCGAAGGCGTCGGGCAGGTCCCTCGCCTTGAGCACGCCGGCGAGGCCGCCGCGGATCTTGAACAGCGGTGAGGTAATGCCCACGGTGCCGAGGTACCGCCGGATCTTGTCGCCGTCCGTCGCGATCCGATCCCAGTTCGTCACGAGGTCGTCGAGCGTCGCGCCGCTGGCGTCGAGGAGCGGCAGGAACGCTTTGCACCGCGTCGCGTCAACGATGTCGTAGCTCGCCTTGGCCGCGGCGACGGTCGCGCTGTCGTAGAGCGCATTTGCTTGAAACGGCAGCGTTACGAGCGGCGCGGCTAGGACGCAGCGGCGCGTCCGCCGCCGCGCTGTAGCCGGCTCCAGCACTGCGTCTGATCGCAGCGATGTCTTCGGTTGCATATCTGACATTGGCCGCAACTGTGCACTTGGCTGCAGTGCTGCCGGTCGCGCGGCTAAGAACGCTGCCGCTGCTGCAGCAAAATACATAGTTTGCATGCCTCGCATGGCGCTCGTGTTACAACACAACGAAGCTGTGTGCTGGAGCAGCCTGCTCTGCAGCAGATGACTGCACTCCGTCAAATGAAACCCGAATTTATCCCGGTTCGTGAAACCGCTGCCACAGATAGCGATGGGCGATGAACATCTCCTCGGGGGCACTGTGATCAGCGGCTAGTCTGGTAATAACGTAATTACTCTTTTTCGAATGGGGGATAGGGGTTCTTCGGGAGTCGGCGCTCAAGCAGTCCTTCAAGGTCCGCGCTCCCACGCGCGGAACTCACGTTCATGGCACGGAACGGAGCCGCTTAATTTCTCTGTTCGCACTGTCCAACTCTGCGTGCTCCAGGAATTGCGGCTGAACGGAACGCACACTTGGAGCATGCACCAAGTCTCAGGCTTGATAAGTTAGCACTAGGATAACGGATGGCGCCGGCGCGCCGGGCGCGGCCCGCGATCAGGTGCCTGCGCCGCAGCCCTCGGACGAGCTCGGCATGCCGTCGGACTCGAACGAACCGGGGCGTCTCCGACTCGGAGGACGATGGAGCTTGTAGAGGACACGACGAGGCGCAACGTAAGGCGCGCGCGCGGGTCTGACTCCTTCCTAGTATGGCTTCATGCCCATGATGCCCTGGAGGCTGGTCTGGTAATAACGTAATTACTCTTTTTCGAATGGGGGATAGGGGTTCTTCGGGAGTCGGCGCTCAAGCAGTCCTTCAAGGTCCGCGCACCACGTGCCGAACTCACGTTCACTTGCGGCACTTTTGGGTTTCCGTCGGACTCGGGCGACTCGGGACGTCGGCTTACTCCTCAATAGAACGTCGCAAATTACTCAAGTTTATTAATTAAGTCAGCACAGAGCTACTACTCGCCCGCCGCGGGCGGCCGTCCCGCTCGCCTTTTTCGATCTCCGCATCGTTTAGCGACGCGCGGCGCGAGGCGGCGAGCGACTTCTGGAGGGAAGCCTCGCGGCGCGCCGTGCGCGCCGCCGCTGCGACGGCGCCGTCGAGCGCGCGGAGGAAGGCGCCGACGAGGGCGAAGACGGACGAGGCCTTGGCGGGCGCCGCGGCGTCGTCCGCGACGGGCTCGCCGAAGTAGGCGCAGACGGCCCGCAGCTTCAGGGACAGGGGGGCCAACCGTCGCCGGTCCAGGGCGTCCAGCGCCCGCCGCGCGCCGTCGCAGAAGGCCGACAAGCGCGCGACGCGCCGGCCGGCCGAGGCGTGCGCCGCAGCTAATGCGGCATCCGCCTGCTTCGTGGACCGGCGCCGGCCCCGCTTGTCGCGCGTGGCCATCGCGGCCCGCTCCAGTTTCAGAGTATCGAGCTCGGCCTCGCGCAGGTCGCGGTCGGCCTCGGCCCTTAACTTCTGCACGGCGCCCAGGCCCGCTCGTAACCGGCGCGCCTCGTTCCTAAAGTCCTCGGTGGCCACGCGCGACGCGGCGGCGACGCGGGGCTGCAGCGCGACGACGACCTCGTTCAGGACGCGCGCGTGGCCCCGTTTTAGTAAGCCTGCGTCGATGGCGCGTTCGGACGGAATGCAGGCGAGGGGGCGTCGACAACGTCGCGTCGACGTCATCGCGGCGACGCGAGACGCAAGCGAAGTGTCGCGCGTGACCCTATGGCAGGCGACCCTCTCCCGGAGCGCGAGGGTCGGACGGCATGATGGCTCAATTGCAGAAAACTCTCCCGGGGTGCGAGGGTCGAAGTTCCGGACGCGGCCCCCGCACCTTGCACAACATAGTCCAAAACGGACGTCTGGCGGTCGCGGCCCTTGGTCTTGACGATGGCTAATAAACTCTGGAGGCGGATGCCGCGCGCGTCGCCGATGCTGGTGCCGGCGTTCATCGCGTTGCCCACGGCTAAGATGCGCTGCAATACGAGTGTCAGGCCCCTACTTCCCACAAGGGCGGCGGCCGCGTCCGTGGCGACGCGGCAGCCCTCGTCCACGCTATCGTATCGCGCCTGGAAGGACGCCCGGACCTTGGCTGCGTTCAAATACTCCTGGTGGCGCGGCACGCGCGCCGTCGCCAAAATGAAGCGCTCGGCCGGGGACCCCAAGTTATAAAACCGGGCGTTGGATCGCGCCGCCCGCTCGGCGTGGAACCACTCCGTCACGGCCTCGGTCTCCTTCTTCGTGGGCAGGACTTCCTGGAGCCGTTCTAAAGCGTCTGAAGGTAACGCACTGGAGCACTCCGCGACGGCGCGCCAGACCCGCTCGAAGTCGCCCCGGAACTTCCTCGACGCGATGGCCAGGGCGATGGTCGCGTTCTGCGCTCTTTTGGCATCTAACGGCGACGCCTGCTGGTGGTGCTGGGGCGAGGCCCGCCGCACCAACGGCGTTGTACTCACTTTTGCCGAAAATATGTCATTTAACGCGGTGAGGTCCTCCGCATCCAACGCCGAGTCCCCGTTCTCCTCGAAGCCGTCGCCGCCGTTCCAGACGCTCTTGCGCGTCGAGTCCATCTTCTCCCAGTGCAGGGCGATGGTCGCTCGTTGGGGGGCCTCCTTTTCTCCTTTCGCGGGCGTCACGAGTGTATGTTCCTTGGGCGGCTCGTCACCGGGGTCCATGCGGTTCATCGTTCGAAACCGCTGCTTAAGCGGCTCGGAGCAGCCTGCGGGGGTGCGGTGTCGCGTCGACGGCGGGGAGCGGGGCGGCTCCGCTGGGTGTGCTGGCAAGCGTCACGCCGCCGCCGCGACGGCGTTCTCGAGACGACGCGAGTGCTCGCAAGTTCAAGGACGCCGAGGAAGGAACCGTCCATCTGCATGCGCGCGAGCACGCCCTCGGCGGCCACGCCGAACTTGCGCATCTTGAGGTACGCCTGGAGCGGGTCCGGCGCCTCGTCTTTTTTGACCGGGGGCCGGCGCTTCGCGAGCATGGCGTTGAGGGCGTCGGGCGACGGCTTCGACGGTGCCTTAGCGGTCGCCGCGCCCGCCTGTAATTTATTGAGGTCCCGGGCCACCTTGGCCGCGATGGTCGCGGACCAGCCGCGGTCTTGTAATTGCAACGCGAGGTCCGCCGGTTTTAACCCGTCGACCAGTAACGCCACGGCGACGCCGTAGGCCTCCTGCTCGTTCGCACCATCTAACGAACCGCTCTTCGGCCGTTCCACCGTTGCTTCGTCGTCTTCGTCGTCGTGTAAACCTTCCGCGACGACGGCCGGCGGCTCGTAGCCCGGCGCCACGACCACCACGCTCTCGGCGTCCACATTTAATAAAGCTGCTAACCGCGTCTCGTGCATGGGCGAGAGGCCCGAGCCCCGTCCTAACTTGGCCTTCCGCGCGGTCAAAGGGAGCGGCTCGGGCGGCGGCGGGGGTGGCGGCCGTACGGAGCCGCAGACGCCGCACGCGCCCTGGGGCTTCACGTTCAGAAAGGTGCACTGGCCGCAGGTCCACCCCTGCGGCGCGTCCTTGAACTCCTCCGCGTAGGGCCGGCGCGGGTCCTCGTCCAGCGATGGCCGCGGCCGGCAACTGTCGACGCTGTCGCTCTGGCCCCGGCGCACCCAGGCCGCGTCCGTGGCGTCCACCAGGTCGTCCCCTTCGGTGCTGGACCACCAGGGCGCCGTGGCCGCCTTGACCAGGGCCTCCATCGATGGGGAGCTGGCAGGCGCTGCCCCTACCGCGGTGCGGGTCCCGTGGCCGACGAACACATGCCCCGAACTGCTTGCGTCTGGTCGTGTGCCGTCCTGGCTATGGCCTGGCTATTCTCGCAGCACGCTTCCGCGCCCGACGGCGCTACCCGCACGGTGAGCCGGGACGCTCGGTAGTCGGCCCGACTCGTCATGACGGCCTTAGGATTGCTCCGTGCGTCGATTCACGCTTGCGCTGGCCGCTGAACAAAAAAACATCAAGCTCGATGCTGGCTGGTGACGAGACAGCTCTCAACGCATACGGTCCGCAGAGCGAGCCTGTTGCCAAACACGCGTGCTAGTAATAGCAAGTGATTGATTCATTGCTCCCACCGCCGATCGCTGCAGCGTTTAGCGCTTCACGTTCGCCACTAAACCCAAAAAGCTCGTAGCACACCATGGCGCCCGGCAGCACCTCCGCGCGGGCCCTCGTGGCCGCGCTCCTGCTCGCCGCCACCTGCGCGTTACACGCGCCGGTCGCGCCGCGCGCCCGCGCCCAAAGCGCCGCGGCGCGGCCGCCCACCGCGCTGCGCGCGTACAACGACTTCGACGAGAGCGGCATGCGCAAGTTCAACTGGAACATGAATTTGGGGCGCGAGCCCTGGGGCTTCGCGCTGAACGCCGAGGTGTGGAACGGCCGCGTGGCGATGATGGGCTTCTTCTGGGTCCTGATCCAGGAGTCGATTGTGGGCAAGGGCAGTCTGATCGTGATCAAGGAGGCCCAGAGCGCCGGTGATTTAATTGTCCCGGGCATCATCGGGGGCGTCTTCTTCGTGCTCGTGGGGGCGCTCGTGACGGTCATCGCGTCCTCGGACAGCGACGACTTCAGCACGGACGAGATCCTCGCGGAGCTGAACAAGTAAATACGAATCTAGTTATACCGCGAGGGGTTGGGGAGTGGGCGCGTTCGAGGACGACGGTAGGGGTGCGGGGGTGTTTAGGAGACGAGCAGCCGTAGCGGTGAGCGTGGGGCGTGTCGGAGCGGTATCGGGTCTCTAGTAGATCTTCAGGCAATCCATCGGCGACATCCTGGGCGCATCACCAACAAGGGGGCCGACGGTAGCGTTCCACTCAGCATTCGCCTCGTTCTCCACTTCGCGGCTCGCAGCGTAAGCCCGCCAATCGTCAGCTTTGCTCCACTTCTCCATTAAAACGATCGAATTCTTTTCGGTGTCGATGGCCACCTCCATGTTGACGAAGCCGGGCATGCTCGCGGTGTAGGCCAGACCCATGGGGTCCTCGGTGAACACCTTATACATCTCTTCGAGCTTGCCCGCGACTGCCGGAACCTCGACCAGCGACATGCCATAGCTGCCGTCCTCGGCCGCTGGGGCGGAACCAGCGTAGTTTTTCCGGCAATCAAACGGTGCCATGCGAGGGGCCCCGCCAACAAGTGGGCCGAAGATGGCGTTCCACTCCGCATTTGCATCATTCTCGACGTCGCGGCTCGCAACGTACGCGCGCCAAGCATCCGCCTTGACCCACTTCTCAAAGAGGATAACGGAATTCACTTCTGAGTCGATGGCCACCTCCATGCTGATAAAGCTGGGCCGGCTCGCGGCGTAGGCGATCCCCATCGGGTGCTCGGTGAACAGCTTATACATCTCCTCGACCTTGCCCGCGACGGCCGGAACCTCTACTAGCGTAACGCCATATCCAGCGGATGGCTCGGCCGGAGCAGCTGCGGTGGCAGAGTTTCCCTCCACTGTTGTGGTGACCTTAAAGGTATGCTGATGAGCTAACAACATATACGCTGTAAAGATTACCTTGGCCCCGTCTTCGGTCAGAACCTTTGTAGAATCAGCCATGTTTGGGCAGCCTTCCAGACGCAGCTGGCAGCCCGTCAGATTTAGAGAATCTGATCACGCGAGATTTAGCCGGGTTCGGGTTCGGGTAATTACGATGCGAGCCCCCTGGGCGGCCCCGCTCCCTCGTTACCCTTCTGTCGGGCTTGGACTGCATAAGGTGGAGTCCAGCTGTGGAGTCCCTAGTACGCGGGTTTCTGGCTCTCCGTGTTAGACAGAGATGGCTTTGTGATGTGGCAGCCGCAAAAGCTGCCCGGCTGCGGCGTGTGTTCATGTAGATCGATAACAGCATGATGCGCGCGGTGCTATTCATTCTAGTTGCCCGGTGCCGCGCCGGGCGCCGCTGGTGCTTTAACCGGAGCCTCCTCTTGGACCTCCGCACGTTCTGCGATGACCCCTTCGACGAGGACCGCTTCATCGAGAGGCAGCGGCTGTCGCCGGCCGGGCCAGGTACGGGCGTCGTTTTAACTGTGGATGCCGCGACGGACACGCGCACACACCGGAGAGTGGTCATGAAAGCGAGCCCCCCTACGCCACCGGGCACATGACTGGCGACCTCCTGCCGACGCTGCTCAACGTCTCGGGCGACCTCGTTCTAGTGGCGGACTCGTGCTTCCGCCGCAACGCTAGCGCAAGGGTGCCACGCGCCGCACACGCGAGCGCAGGGGTGCCACGCGCCGCACCGCGACCGCGAGGACCGCTGCGTCGCAACCCGACCGCTGCGGAGCTGGGGGCGAGCGATCGCATCGCTTCCTACGAACTCATGGACGGCAGCCTGCTGCAGTTGATGGAGGCGACCAACGTAAGCGACCCGATCCGGGCGTTCTTACCGCCGCCGAACAACCGGGCGTGCTTCGCGTTGCACGCGATGCACCAGATGCTTCTGGGCCTCGAGGCGGCTCACGCCGTGGGAATTGTGAACCAGGACCTCCACGCCGGCAACCTGCTGTTCAAGCGGGAGGGGACGGCCGTGCGCTGGAAGGCCTCGGACTACGGGCGGTCGGCCGTCGTGGGCGCGCGGCGGTGCGCGGAGGCGGGCACGGCGGCGATCGCGCCGGAAGCGGGGCACGTGCCCCTCACGCCGGCGAGCGATGTCTTCAGCGCGGCCCTCGTGTTCTTATTTCTGCGGTGCGACAAGAAACTGGACGTGCGGCACAATCGAGGCGTCTACAAGGATTTCTTTATGCGGCTGAACCACGAGTATGGCGGGACCGCTGGCGCGTTGAAGGAGGCCGCTATCGCGGCGCGGCGGGCGGAAGCGCGGGCCGCTATCGCGGCACGGCGGGCAACGGCGCAGCGGGCCGATCTAAACCTCGTGCCACTTTTTACGAACGACCTGGTGCGCGCGGCGGCCGCCCTCGAGAGCATTTCGGTGCCGCTCGCCGCGTGGAACACGTCGAGCTTCGTCGGCGTTTTCGCGGCGGCGTTCCCGGCCGAGGCGGGGCGATGCGCGCTCCTCACGGAGCCGACGACGCGGGAGAGCGCCCTGCTCGTATCGATGCTGGACCTCCACTGGGACCGGCGGCCCGATAGCGCGTGGCTCGCTCGCTAGTTCGGACACGTGGTTCGAAAGCAGTGCCCAAGAGGGGGGCAATAAATTATTAGTATGTACTCGGGGACTTAACTACACGATCACCTTCGCGTCCGCCGGGGGCTTGACGGCGGCCTTCAGCCGCGCGAGGTACTTCCCTGGGTGCTTGAGGACGTCCACGTCACCCCGGCCGCCCGTCGGTCCGTACCACGCCAGCAACGCCATCATGCCGAAGTTGCTGACGATAAAACTCGAAAAGATCAACGTGCAAATAAAGTACCCGAACATCTTGAACCAGAGGAGCTCGCAGCTAAAGAGAGCGCAGCACGCCCCGAAGGTCGTGAGGCACCCACTCAGTACCGAAATGCCCATCTCGGCCATGGCCCTGCGCACGCGCTCGTTCGACGTTAACGAAGGGTCCTGGTGATTATAAGCGTGCGACATGTGTAGTACATAATCGACGGCCATGCCGCCGGCGATGCTCACGTCGATGGACTCAATGACATTGAGTTCCCAGCCGTAGAAGACCATCACGGCTAGAGTGGTAGAGACGGTCGTCACTAGCGACCCGAACGCGATCAACGTCACGATCCAGTTCGCCGTCGCGAGCAACATGACCACCGAGGCGAACGCGAAGGCCGTGCAGATGTTGATGCGGGAAGAGTCGTAGAAGGCCTTACTTGCGACCATCCAGTCGTCGTACCACGTCACCTGGTACATGGGGCCGACCAAAAAAATCTTGGCCTTCTTCAGGGCTTGGATGGCGCCCTCGTGGACCTCGTACAATTCATCAAATGAATCCCGGTCGGCGTCGCGCGTCGTGTTGACGCCGGCGAAGACCGCCTTGATCGTACTGCCTTCGACGTGGAAGCCGGTCTGGTCTCCGGGGTACTCCTCCTGTCCTCCTAAGTACATCCAGCCGTAGGGCGCCTCCTCGGAGTCCCGGAACTCGACTAATTTAGCCGCAAAATCAATAGGATCAGTGGGCGCGTAGGGGAACGCTAAACCCTGCCACTCCACGTACCTCTTGAAGTCGATCAAAAAATTGTAGTGGCCCGTTTCATAATGGGGCGCTGCGCCTTGTAAGCGCAGTTCCGCAGCATACGCGGTCGAGGCGTCGATCCAGGCCTGCTGGTTCCCCGCCAAATCAAAGCCCTTGTAGTTGGCCGAGCCCATGCAACTCTTCCCGTCCAGCGTCTCGCCGTAGCCGTTCTCGATGCAGGCCGGGTGGGCGCCGCCCGTTAGGGCCCAGGGGTCCTCGGTATTCACCCCGGCCACGAGCCAGGACGTCTCCTTGCCGTCGTCTCTATCGGCTAAAAACTTGTACTTGGTCATCTTGTCGTGCTGCGTGTAGGGGTGGTCGCTCTTGAACCAGTTTGTGGTCGTGGTCGCTCGTACTAAGAGTAAGTTCCAGATGATCAGGGAACTGAGTAAAATACTCGCGAATAGAGCGGTGAGGTGAATACGATATTTGATGATGAAATCGGCAAAGACTCCGCCGTAGAAGCGCTCGACCAACCGCGGCTTCGACACCTTGGGCTTCTGCACCTCGTCCACCTTGTCCGACGACGGCGCGGCGCCGATCGAGGCCGACCTTTTTAAGCATGAGCCGGGGCACTCCTTCACTTGTGTCGGGAAGTACCTTTCTCTCACAATGATCGCTGCTGGTAAAAAAGTGATCACTAATAAATAATCAGCTAGGACCATCACTGCGGAAACAACCCCGAAGCACTGGATGTCCCAGATGGGCGACACGGCACAGGCCACAAAGGCCGCGCAGGTGGTCACGGACGTGGCGAGCATGGCGGACGCTGCTCTATTATAAGCCCATGTGAACCGTAGCAAGAGACTCGCTCGTACTTCCGAGGAAGGATGCATGGCGCTTTGCTTCCACGCGTCCATCAGTACAAAGATGTCGTCGCACCCTATACCTAAAATAATAAAGACGCCGTTGTACATCAAGTAGGTCACGTAGTCCTGGCGCATGATCACGACCCACACGAACAACCCGATCGGGAAGGAGATCACGATTTCAAACAACCCGCAGCAGGCGATCCAGACACTCCCCGTCTGCGCAATGAGGACGATGAGGACGATGAGCACCGCTATGACGAGTTTCATCTGGTCGTTGCCTAAATAATACTCGATGATGTAGTCGCCGCCATCAAAGACCATGTCATAATCCGCCTCCTTCCAATGTTCCCCATCGTGTAATTTATCGCGTAATGAATGCAGTCGAGGCATCATGACATTGACGGCCCAGTCCTCCATTTCTACCTCCTCGTCCTCGTCCCAGCAGTCGCCCTCGCACTTAGATAACGGCAAACCGAGGGCGAACGTGACCTTGGCGTACGTGGCTTTGTTATTGAGACAGTCCCAGCCGCCGCCGACCGCGAACGCGCGCGTCGCCGCCACATCATTTTTACACGCTGTGTGTTCGTCCGTGCTCCCGGCGACGATGTTGTACATGAACACTTTTTTGCGCCCGTCGCCGACTTTCACAGAGTCCCTATAAACACTGGTCGAGTCGCAGAGCGGTCCTAGAGCGTCCGTGGCGTAGGCGTCGACCGTGGCCACATCTTCAATACACGTGGGCAGGGCAGCGTCCAGATAGGCCCTGCACGTGTTGTTGGCGCACGCGGCCAGCGGGGACGGCGACAAAGCGAGGCCCTGGAAGACGCTCGTGGGGTCCGCGCACGTCTTTCCGCCGTCCTCACTCAAACAGTACTTGCCGTAGTCCTCGGTATGTGTTAATCGACGTAAGACCCACTTGAGCTTAGTTAACCCTTTCCCGAGCACGTCCCCGTTCTTCCTTGCACGTAAAACCACGGAGAAGCGCGACTCCTCGTTGAGCCGCGCGCCGCAGCCGCGCGGCGCGTCCTCGGCGGCACTATCACAAACCTCGTCCAGGCGGCGCCGCTGGTCCTCGTGGACGATTTTGGGCCGCCGCCACGGGATCTTGACCGCGTGCTTGAGGTGCTTCGGGCGCCGCGGGGCCGCCGCGCCCGTGACCTCGCCCAGCCGGCGGCCCCAGTCCCGGTCCGTGGCCTCCCAGTAGTCCTGGCGGAAGGCGTAGAAGCCGTAGAGCCGCCGCACCTTCAGGTTCGAGGTATCGGTGAAGGAGCCACCTAATTCAGACTCGCCGGCGGCGAAGGCCAGGACCGCGAGGGTTATTGCCAATGCGCCCGTGACGGCCATGACGGCCACGGGGTACCTGACGACCACCTTGTGGAAGCGGCCCGGCACGGGGACCTTGGCCTCCTCCTCGGACATCGTCACCGTTTCTTCCTTGGTCTCGGCCATGGGGACAGCTGCGTGTCCTTGACTCCTCGACCTGGTATACTATGCCAGGGAGCTGGTATACAGACTCCTCGACCTGTGAGCACCGGCGCGCTGCGGAGGCTGCTTGATCCGGAGGACTGATGACCGGGGCGCGTCTGCGCCGGTCCCGCGCGTGCACTTGGGCAGCTTATGGGCAGCTCCCGGAGCACGTTCAACGCGAGTGGCCGTCGTTGTCTCGGAGAGCATGTTCCCGCGTTGATGCTCAGCGGGTGCCGCCCAGACACCTCCTCGCCGGCGCCATCCGTCTTTTGCAGGCCTTGGGACCGGTTGCTACCTGGAGTAAAAACCCGTGCTCTCGTAGAAAAATCAGGAGCTCGAGACGCAACACATTTTAGGAGAGCACTAGTGCCAGACCACAGAAGATCAGCCATGACCTACACGACGACGGACCCGCAGCAGGACGTCGACATCCGTTTAGGAGAGGGCGCCGCCGGCCGCGAGCCGGTCACGGTCGGGGACGCGCTGCGGCGCACGGCTCGAGCGGTGCCGGACAAGGTCGCGCTGCGCGTGAAAAGGGAGGGCGTCTGGAAGGAGTGGACCTGGGCCCAGTACGACGCGGACGCGTCCAGAGTGGCCCAGTCGCTTATTGCGTTAGGTGTGAAGGAACGGGAAGCGGTGGCGATACTAGGCTTCAACAGCCCGGAGTGGGTCTTCAGCTGGGCCGGCGCGGCCATGATCGGATGTTTGGGCACGGGCATCTACGCCACGAACAATTCCGACGGCGTGGCGTACGTCGTGACTCACGCCAAGGCCCAGATTGTTATTTGTGAGGACGAGAAGCAACTGGCCAAGTTTAGATCCGTGGACTTCGGGAAGTCAGTAAAGGCCTTTGTCGTGTATGATCCTACCGCACCGCAACCGGACCCTGTGAACGGCATCAAGGCGTACACGTGGACCCAGTTTTTGAAGCTAGGCAAAAACACGAGTCAGGAGGCCGTGGAGGTCAAGCGCGGTTCCGTCGTCCCGGGCCAGTGCTGCTCCCTCATCTACACGAGCGGCACGACGGGCAACCCCAAGGCCGTGATGATCTCGCACGACAGCTGCACGTGGACCGCGAAGTGTGCGTTCGAGGACGTCTTTGGCTTAGGTCGCAATGAACATGTGGTAAGCTACTTACCTTTGAGTCATGTGGCCGCCCAACTCCTAGATATCGTGGCGCCGATCGTCAATGAGATGACGGTCCACTTCGCGCGGCCGGACGCCCTCAAAGGGTCCATAAAAGACACGCTGCAAGAGTGCCGACCGACCATCTTCTTCGGCGTGCCGCGCGTCTGGGAGAAGTTCCGGGACGCCCTGCGGGCCAAGGCGCAGACCGGGGTGGTCGGTTCTATTATCCAACTCGGGAAGGATCACAACCTGGCTTCCTACTTAGCCTCGGAGCAGGGCAACCCGCCGCCCGGCGGGTGCCTGGCCCCCATCCTCGCGAGAAAGATCAGTGGCAAAATAAAAGATGCTTTGGGCTTCGACCGGTGCCACACGTTCTGCACGGGGGCGGCCCCGATCGCACGCGACGTCCTCGAGTACTTCGGGAACTTCGAGATCAACATCCTGGAGTTATTTGGGATGTCCGAGGTCACGGGGCCGTCGAATTGCAGTGTTGCCGATGCTTTTAGGATTGGGAAATGTGGCCGCCAATTGCCCGGTACGGAGACCTCTATCGCCAAAGAAGACGGCGAAGTGATCTTCCGAGGGCGCCACGTGATGATGGGCTACATGTACAACGAGAAAGCCACACAAGAAACGATTGATTTAGAAGGTTGGCTCCATTCCGGCGACATCGGGACCGTCGACGACGGCTACCTACAGATCACGGGAAGAAAAAAGGAAATCCTCATCACGGCGGCCGGCGAGAACGTCGCGCCCGTGTTACTGGAGGACGAGATCAAGCGCCAGCTGCCGTGCGTGTCCAATGCGATGGTCATCGGCGATAGGAAAAAGTACCTGACGGTCTTCTTGTGCCTCAAAACCAAAATGAACGAGGAGGACGGCACGCCCCTGCCGGGGCTGGTCAAGGACTCGGCGCTCTTCGGGTGCGCCACCGTCTCCGAGGCGTCGTCGTCCCAAGAATACGCGGCGCACCTCAACGAAGGCCTAAAAAGGGCCAATAAGGGGGCCATCTCGCGCGCCCAGAACGTGCAGAAGTTCGCGCTGCTGCCGCGCGACTTCACTCAGGAGGGCGGGGAGCTGACACCGACCATGAAGCTCCGGCGCAAGGTGGTGCTGGAGATGTACCCCGAGGTCGTGGCCGGGCTCTACTAGGCCGTTTCCCCCCTTAAAACATACAACATTACTCTTTGAGCCGCTCGCCGTTGACGTCGTAGACCGCCCCCTTTAGCTCCAGGTCGCCGGCGCACGTTTCCTCCAATTCGCGCCGGGACGGTAGACATTCCGCGTCCAAGAGCGCGCGCGCCGTCACATGGCGCGAGCGCAGCGTCACGGTCGGGAACACGTCGCGGCCACAGGAGACCGACACGGCGCCGACGACGCGCCGCGCCGCGCCGCCCCGGCGCCGCGCGAGAAACACGACGCGCCGCGCTTTGCCCTCGATACGCGAGAGCACGCCGACGCGGTCGCACGGCCGCTCCACGCCGCCCCGTCGGAACGCGCCCTCGGCGTGCAGCCCCCCGAGCGTCGCGAGCGCGAAGCCCCCGCGCGCCTTGCCGCACGCAACGCCGCGCCTCGTGTCCAGGATCGGTTGGGCGCCGACGAAGCACTCGGCTTGGTCCTCGTACGCCAGCTCGACCTCGAAGTACGTCCACTCTTTTACTGCGGGCAGCGGTAATTTCGAACACGCGTGCGCGTGGCGAGCAGCGCCGACCGCCGGCGCCGGCCTCATGACCACGTCAAACACAAAGGGCCGCGCGTACCACACATCACCGACGCACGTCGCCCAGGCGCGGTCGCCGTCGAAATGGTGTTCGCGGGCGTATGTGGCGATCCATGCACTCACTGCGTCGCCGTCGAAGCACCGCGCCTCGAGGGCCAGCCGCCGAACGACCGCGTGGATGAGCGCGCGCGTGCACGCGTCCGCCGCGGCTTTTGGTGGTGGCGACGGCGGCGGCAGGATCCAGTGGTCCCGCGCCTTCAGGGCCGGCGGCGGGGGCGGCAGGGCCGACGCGTCGATGCTTGGACACGGCGGTCGTCGTACTATCAACGAGCGGGCCACGGCCAGTAATTCGGCCGTCAGGCTCGTCCGGCTCTTGCGCTCTGCGCAGCGCACCGGCACGCCGAGGCACGGGCGGGCCCGCGGCACCTCGTCCTCCGGTGGCCCGGCCTCCGCGGTCGTCATCGTTGCCAGCGCTTCATAGGAAGGCCCGGTCTTAAACCAAGCAAGTAACCACTGGGCGTCTGCGGCCCAGGTTTGTATGCACGTATGCTTGCACTGGCTAAACCCGTAAGAAAAACCCGCGTCGAACATTATTAATGAAGCGGCGTTCCACGGCGGATATTTAGTACTCAAACGCACCCGAAGCTGCATAACGCATTGCTTACGTTGCCGCTACGGAACGCACGCTGCGACCTCTGTTTTACACGCTGCCTATTTGCCTGCGCCAGCTCGCCCAGCCTGTACCGGCAGCGCGCCGCGTGCATCAGACACTAGTTCAGAACCAGACCGGCAGCGCGCCGCGTGCCTCCGCCACTCGGTCAGAACCATGGACTTCGTCCGCAAGGTCGTCGCCGCGTTAGGATCGAGAGACTTCTTCGGCGGCGACGAAAGTGTCGCCGTCTCGACTAAGGAAGGCACGCTGTGGCGCGTCGACAGCTCCGGCAAGTGGGTCAAGCGCTGGTTCGAGCTGCGCGAGGACGTCCTCGCCTCGTATAAAGCCGAGGACCGCTCCAAACTGAAGAACGCCATCAAGGTGTCCAAAATCACGAAGGTCTCGTTGACGCCCGGGGACGCCGCGGGCACGAGCTTCACGATGACGTGCGGTTCGACAGATTACCCCTTCCGGGCGGACGAGCCCCGCGACGCGGAGGCGTGGGTCGCGGTCCTCTCCGCGCGCATGGCGCAGCGGAACCCCTAATATATTTCTTGTGTAGATAATTTACTAGGTTCCCGCCGCGAGGAGCCGCTCCAGGTCGTCCTCGACAACCGGCGACGCGGCGCCCGCGTACAGGATGTGCTCGCCGGACACGTCGACGCGGATTGCGCTCGAGAGCCTCCAGGAGCCGACGCGGTGCGCAGATAATGCTTCGCTCGCATCCTTCTCCGAACCGAAGAGGGCAACGCCCGCGGCGCCCCGCACGCGGACTTTGGTCACGCCGTACTCCTCGAGCGTGTGGCGCAGCGACCACTCCCGCTCGTCGTCGTCGGAGTCGTCGCTGTCGACCTCGTCGACGTACGTCGCCCTGACGACGCGGGCCTCGACGGGTGCTGTTGCTGTCGGCGGCCGGTCCGGCACGTGCGGCGGCATCGGCGGGGCCGCCGCGATGGCTGGCTGCGGCGTGTGCGACGGCATCGGCGGGGGCATCGCCGCGGTCTCTATTGACGATACAGCAGTCTGGGGCCACGAGTCCGCGGCGTCGGTCGGCGGCCACGGATCGCCACCAGTCGTCGGCATCTGCGGAGGAATCGGCGGCGAGGCGAGCGCTGCGTCAGAAAACAGAGACCGCGCGGGACTCTTCTCCGGCGTCTGCGCCGGCAGCGCGGTGGGCCACGGGTCGTCCGGAACGTGCGCGGGCATCGGCGGCGCCCAGTCCGGCGGGTGGTGGTCCGGCGGGCGCATGGCCGGGCGCGCCGACGGCCGCTCGGCGGCCGCCGCGGGCGCCGCCGCTGCCGCGGCAAACGACGGCAGGTGCGAAAACGAGTCCGCGCCGAAGGACGGCGCCGCGGCCGGCGGCGGCAGCGGCGCCCACGCCCGCGGGCTCGTCGGGGGGCGGGGCGACTTGGGGCCGCCCGCGCCGGCGTTGACGACGCGCAGGAGCCGCTCGCAGGCGATGGCCGCCTGGATTTTGGCCGTCGTCGAGGGTGGCGGCGCGCCCGTGGCGTGCGGCAGGAGCACGGGGCACAGGGCGGCCGCGAGGCCGCGCCAGGACGCCCCGTTGAGGCGCTGGCGCCGCACGATGCGCGCGAGGTGCGCCGCCAGCCGGCCGAGCAGCTGGCGGTGCGCCGGCGGCAGATCGTCCACGAGCCCCTGGATGGCGTCGCGCTGGTCCGCGGGCCGGCCCCGCGTCGCCGCCCCGACGAAGGCGTCGCGCGCGTGCGTGCGGGTGATGGTCGTCGCGAGGGGCACATGCAGCTTGAGGAGCGCCAAAATTGCGTCGATCGCGGCGTGGGGCTCGCCCGCGTCGATCGCGGCCGCGACGGCCTTTGACGCGTGCGCCGGCGACGCGCCGCCCAGCGCCGCCGCCGCGGGATTCGCACCTAAAGCCGCCTTGACCGACGCGCAGCGCGCCGCGTCGCCCCGCACGATCCACAAGTTTGCGGTGCACATGGCGCGCTCGTCGGCCTCGAAGGCGTCCAGGCCGGCCCGCACGGCCTCGGCGGCGCGCGCCGTCCAGGGCTGCGGCGGCGCGTCCGGCGCGTGCGCGAAGAGGCCGAAGGGGTGGTGCTCCGCGGGCGGCGCCTGCTTGAAGAGGCCGCCGAGGGCGAAGCCCGTCCTCGGCGCCGGCACTTCGGCCTTCGCTTCTTCGTGCCCCGCGTCCCGCCGCGCCCGGCCCAGCTGGGCGAGGCTGCCCATGCGTTTCGTGAGCCGCCGCAGGCTCGGCTTCTTCGTAGGTCCGGGCGCGGCCGCAGGCGCGAGCGCGGGCTCGCCGCGTGAGGCCCCGGCCGTCGCGTCGACGGTCTCCCGCTTCGAGAACGCGTACAGCGTCAGAGTGAGCCGGCCG
>Ga0114994_10000062_pt1 | contig 53700 bp, 35 predicted proteins | sample ArcticOcean_MG_C_9_FD_87043 | JGI IMG/M metagenome (GOLD analysis project Ga0114994, IMG submission 87043) | Marine microbial communities from western Arctic Ocean - ArcticOcean_MG_CB2_152 | ecosystem: Environmental > Aquatic > Marine > Oceanic | place: Arctic Ocean: Canada Basin | collected...
CCTGATATATTATACTGTTACCAGTATATTTATTATTATAACAGAGAGTGGGAAAAAAGTCAAAAAAATAGCGAGCTTTTTACGGCTCGCTACTTTTACTATCGCTACATTTAAGATTAAATGAACGAAAGGTTTGCGTTTGTGATATCTATCTTTGCAAGATAGTCAGCCGCATTACCGAGCGATGATGCTTGGTTGCTGAGCTCAACGTAACCGTATCGTGTCATAAAGGAAACGACTGGTTCCATTGTCCCTGGATCGAGCACGACCCCGGAGCTCATTAGCGGAATGTATGGGCAATAAAAGGATGCCGCATCCATTTCACCTGGGCCTTTGTAACCAACTAGAGCAGAAACACTATCTGCTGCATAGTTGTCAACATAAACTCGCATTGTTGAGTTTAATGTTCCCACAAACTTTGTGTTTGTTGGTGCTTCAAAAGTACCTTCTGTGCTTCGTGCGAAGGCTGAAGTTGTTGCACTTTGTAGTACTGTCAACATAGTTGGACTAACTACTACCCAATTGCCGGCGCCTCTGCGTGTGCGAGCGGCGATTAAGTTAGCGGCCCTGTTGATTTGAACTGCGAAAGCCGCATGTTCGTCACCAACAAATGTTGCTGTACCAGATACTCCACTTTGGTCGTATGTTGCGACCGCGGTACCTGCCAATGTGCGAAGGCTGGAAAGAATTTCTTGATCAATCTCAGTTGTAATTTCTTGAGCAAGAGCGGCCATAACTTCTGCTTCAACGTCTAAGCCATGTTGGCTTTGGGCGTCTTGAGCGGCCTCGAAAGTCCAGCGAGCACTTAACTTACGTGTCTTCGCTTCAACTGTCTGCTTCAAGATTTGGATTGACATTTTCTTACCTGCCGCACCTTCGAGTGCGGATGTTGCTGCACCTAATCCCGCGGTTCCGTCACCTGCATAGGCTTTGGAAATTTGGAATGGGCTAAGTGCTTCATCACCTGCTACTGTATCGTCAGCGGCGGCTGTTGCTCCAGCCATCGTTTCCGAATAACGTACACGAAGTGTATGAATTTGTCCTACCGGACCGGTCATTGGTTGAACACCAATAATTTCATTAGCAATAACTGTGGGCATAACTCTGCGGATTACAGGAAGGATTACCTTATTCAAAGTCGCTACGTTACCTGCGTTAGTTGCACCAGACGTTGACGATTCCATCAACTGACTTTTGGTGTTTTCTAATACAGTTTCCATAACTGTCTTTTGATTACCTTGTAAACCCTCGCAGAGTGCCCCCTTTACGGATTGCCATTTATTTTCAAAGATCGCATCTGCCATTTTAATATTCTCCTATATTTAAATCCCTGCTAGTTTCCGCAGGTTGTATATTTCAGTCTCAGATGAGCTGTTAGACTCTTCTTTAACCGTTCGATCTCCGGAAACTTCCTTAATTATATCTAAGGACTTTTCCGTCTTGGTTTCTTTGATAACTTGTTGCTTCTTTCGTGCTTTGGATGAAGTGTTACCTTCATTTAATACACTAGGTAAGAACTTGTTATACTGTTTCTTTAAACTGTCAGTTTGAACGCTTTCCAAAAGCTCTACCATGACTGAACGTTGAGACTTACTCAACGGATTCATTAAGTCATTGATTACTGTTTGACGTTCCTTCTGATCTTCAGCAATTCTGATTTGTGTCTCAGCCTCTGCCAATTCATTTTTATTTTCAGCAATTTCTTGAGCATGTACCTCAATTTTTGCCTTTAAATCATTAATTACTGTATGTAATTTTCCAACTACGGTACCCTCTTGTAGGTAACTAGTGGAAAATTCTGCCGCGAAAGTTTCAAAAATCTTACGACCAAAATTGTTTTCTTTAGCCGACTTAATATCTTCTTTAAGTTGACCCATTTCCGTCTTCATTGTTTCGGAAACGATTTTATCAATTTTTTCTGCCGCAGACTTGACAAAAGTACGTTTAGTATCTTCCATCATCTTTCTACCTTCACGGACCAACTTAACTTTTTGTTCCGCTAATGCTTTTTTATCAGCATGGAATTCGTTAAGCTCTTTGGTCAATTGACGAAGTACAAATTCTTCGAGTTTTTTGAAGTTGTTTGACTGTTTAACTCGGTCTTCACGAAGCTCTTTAACTTCTTTACCCATTACATTAGTGATGAACTCATCAAGCATACCTGTATGCCCTGTGAGGTTCTTCTTATAAGCAACGGTTTGCTCGTGAAGTGATTTTTTATCATGAATAAATTCTTCAACTTCTGCTTTAATAGCATCACCTAATAAATTATCCATTGCTTCTACGATTTGCTTTTTGTCATTATCATAACGTCTAGCAAATTCTTCGCGAAGCTCAGCCTTAGCATTTTCTTTAGTTTCGTCTAATTTCTTAGACCATGCTTCAGAAAGTGCCGTTTTAACTTCCTCGGAGATAATGTCTGCACCCATCACGTTGTTAAATAGGTCTTGCATGGCTTTTTCTCCCATCATATATTCCCTATAATGCTCAGTAACACTTTTTCAAGATGCTTTTGAGCTTTATTGTCATGCCTTACGGCCTCAGCAAGTTCTAAACTGATCCTGCCTTGTTTTCCGTTTCGCATTAATGCTTCATATACTGGTGTAGGATAGGCGTTTGGTGCTGATGGCTGGGCCACCACATCAACAGTGATTATTTCAAAGTCACTGACATATCCATTGTGCCCGACATTGCCGGAGCCTCTTGAACTGACGCCTAATTTTACACCGGATTCAAGCAAAGTTTTTACAACATTACCCATTGGAGTAGGTAATAACTTTAACTTTCCTATACCGTTTTTACCACTGATATCCATTTCTGTTATCATATGACTTACACGGTCAATATTAATATTTAGATCATCTGGATGATCTGCTTCACCAAGAACACTTTGGCCACTTTCTAATCGTTCCTGTATAGTTTTGACCGCTTTATTGATCTCAGTAACAGGATAAATTCTCTGATTTTGATTGCGAACTTCACCTTCAATAAAGGTCCCTTTTAAATAGAGATCTTTACCATCAGATTCAGTTATGCAATGTGCCTTTTCAAAAGTTAAATGTTCTCTAAGTTGCATAAATTATTCGCCCTTTTTTGGTGCCGCTACTTTTGATTGCTTACCAGCACTACCGCCTGGAACATTTCTGTTACCGGCATTATCTTCTTTAGCACTAGGTGCGGATGGAGAACTTGTTCCATCTGGGTTGCTTGTTCCACCACTGGAACTTGCGCCTGATGCTTTAGGATCTGAACCACCCCTTTTAGCAACTGGGCTACCACCGCCGGAATCTTCGCCTACTGGATCGTTTGGTTTATCGTTGGCTTTCTTCATGTCGTGTGACTCGCCTAAATCGTCATAAACCTCTCCGATACCTTCTTCCATTTCTGGCTCTTCCATTCCTGGCTCTTCCATGTCCTCAATTTCTGGCTCCATTTCATCTTCTATGTCGCCTTCTTCACCGGACTGTAATTTTTCAAATTCTGCTTGCAGGTCTGCAAGTTGTGCTTTAAGATCCATAACTTCATCTTCTAAGTCTTCGGAAGGCTCTTCATCACCTTCGTCATCCCCAATGCCTAGATCATCTTCCATATCTTCTTCAGCATCAACCATTTCTGGATCTAATTCGGCTTCCATGTCTCCGCCTTCTGGCTCGTCCATGTCATCACCTTCTTCACTAAGTGATGCTTCTTCTTGTTCAATTTCGTCCTCTAATGATTCTGGATCATCTTCTGCAATTTGCTCGTCAACAGGTTGTTCGTCGTCGAGAATGTTTTCATAAATGTTTTTGGCTTTTTCTACAAAAACCTCATGTAGTAAATCGCTGGCTTTAGATTGCTCATCATTAACGACATACTCAAGTACTTTTTCTAACTTTTCTGCTGTTGTCATTGTTCACTCCAATAGATAGTAATGTTGCTTTGAAATATTTAATTTTTTATTTAATTTTTGTACAAAAACGGCTGAAAAAGTGCGTTTTTTGGTAAAATTATAATGGAGGCATACCCATTCCGCCTGCATCAGGTTTTGCTTTACCATAAATTTTATTAAAATCTCCTTGCCTCTTAGACATTTGAAGTTTCTTAATTTCACGCATTCTTTTTAGTTTATTGATGTGTTTTAAAGACAATTTATGCTTCCTAAAATCATCTAACTCTATAATACTTTTGTCATCAGTTACGTCATAAAATTCGCTTAGTTTTTCCATTATAATGCTCCTGGCTCGCCACCCTCGGCTCCTGTTATTGGACTTGCTCCGGCCATATCACCGCCTTCCATGCCTAAATCTCCACCTTCCATGCCTAAATCGCCTTCTAAGTCCATACCACCTACATCCAAATCACTTACTGGCGAAATACCAACATTTCCTAATCCAGCAGCATCTGCATCGGCTTCAACACCAGATGCATCTAAATCGTTTTCTTCAAACCATGCACGTTCATTTTCAATAATTTCGTCTTCGCTCCAACCTAAATATTTTTTAAGAGCAAAACGTCTACTCATAAATGGCATTTCACTTACTTGTGTAAATGTACTAATACGTGCAGTATTAAGATCAATTGACCTATAATCACTAAATCCTTGTGGTTCAAAAAATCTTAATTCAAATGTTGACGAATCTATTTGTGTTCCACGCCATTTCAAATACATTTTAAACTCTTGATCAAACAAGGGTGCTAATATACTTTGTATTCGTGTACAATACTTGTGAAAACGAAACTCTTGTATTAATGCTGTACCAACTTTACCATCTTGATATGCGGCTGATCCGTCATCTGGACCAGTTGGTAAGTAACTACTTGGAACTCTTAATGCTCTAAGTATTTTGTTTGTAAAGAATTTTAAGTCATCAATTTGTCCTAAATTTTCTCCACCCGGCAATGTTTCTACTTTTGATCCTCTACCTTCAGCAGTTTGTGCAAAGAAATAGTCTTCCATAATGCTTAATGGATTATAACTTGCATCCATTACAGTTGCACCACCACCAGTTTTACTTGGTATTCTACGTTGATGTATTTCATTTTTAACACGCTCAACAAAACTCATTGCTTTATGTGTTGGCATATTTCCAGTATCAATATAAAATACTCTACGTTCTGGTGCTCGTTGTACTCTATAAATTATAATAGCATCTTCTAATAATTCTTTTTGTTTGTAAGTTTTAAAAACCGGGTCTAGTATGCTTTGCCCAAATGGCCAGGCATCATCTAATCCTTCTGTTAAACTAAAGTGAATCATATGTTCAGATCCTACACCAAACTCTTTAAGTTCATTTGCACCTGACATATATGATTGACCACTTCCACCACGACCAGTATTCTGATCAACTATACCGCCTTTTTGCATAGTGCTTAATGCGCCATAATTATCATTGTGACTAATTATTTGGCTGGCAGTTTTTGCTTGTAAGTTAAAGTCTAAATTTTGAATAACATATTGTTCTATGTCTTTACCGGTGCTTTCATTAATAATTGCTTTTGTAACATTTGATGGATTAACCCAATACAGTTCATAAGTTTCAGGATCACGCACAAAAAACTGATCGCCATACTTTACAGTATTTCTAAAAATACGGAAAATTCGTTTGTCCCATTCATTAATAGTACTCCATTGCTTTAACATCTTTTCAAGAATGGTTACTTCTGCTTCTGTGCTTTGTGATTTATACTGTATTTCAAATGGAACACCAAATGTTGACGAGTCAAATTGAGTTGAAAATTCAGAAATTGTATCCAATGCAGCATTTATTTCTGAATCCATATCCATTATTTCGTATTGGCCGTAACGTTCTAACCTGTTTGGTTGCCCTACATATACTTCAGGTAGCCAACTTGCAAATTTGCTTGATTCAGTAGGTGATCCAGACATTGATGGATCTTGTTGTTTTGTAGTTGTACTCGGTACGTTAAAATATTTTTTCCAACTCATATGTTACCCTGTTTAATTTAATCAAAAAGTGTTGTTAAATTTTTACCAAGTCTGTCAAGACCTTTGCCGATTATCTCTGCGGCTCCTTCATCTATCTGGCCAGTACGTGGTGCTGGTTTGTTTGAACCATTTTTTAAGACCTCGACTAAAGCGTCTATAGCGATTGCAAGTTTATCATTCTCAGTATTTAGTCCTGGACCACTACCCATAGTCGACAGTAGATCAATAATTTTTTGGCTCTGGTCTGAGGATTGTATGTTTTTAAATAACTCTCTAGATGCATCACCTAATTCTATGGTTTTATTATCAATAACGCCTTGTATTAATTGATCATATTTTTCATCAGCCATTGAACCGAGACCGGTAATATCTTTCATTTGCTGTTCAAAATTTGTTTGTTGACCTGCAGTCATTGATTGAAGACGATTAGCCAGCGAGTTAACTGTTGAACCTGATATATTTACACTTTCTTCATTTGACGTTCTTAATCTTTCCAATGCAGTTACCAGTTCTTGAACACCTACACCAAGGTCATTTGCGGCTTCTGCTATTTGAGGTTGAGTAATCTCGCCCATCTCACTGACATTATCGAGCATTTCTTGTGCTTTTGCTGTCACGGCTGTTGATGTGTCTAATGATTTACTTTGTTGGGCCGATATGAGTTGGGCCAATGTACCGCTTATACCTGCCGCTTCTGCTATTGCATTTTTTTGCTTCTCTGTAAGGCCTACCATCTCTAATGCACTACTCAACTGCTCATGGGCAGCGGCAACTTGGTCCTCAGAGTATGCCATTTGAGTGCCGAGTAATTCTCTCATTTCTTTGGTTGTATCAGCATTATAGGAACGCACACCCATCATAACATCTCTAGCGTTGGAAACTCCGCCAATTATGGCAGTACCATGCTCCTTAATACCGTCACGTATTGTTTTTCCATCATCAGCAAACTTCTGGTTGAATATTTCAGTTGCCATCGTTTTCACTACATCTGAAATATTTTTTGCTTGAGTTAAGCCATCTTTTAGTACTTGGGCCATATTAGCGGCTTGACCGGCGGATCCGTCTTTTAATTTTGCTGTTTCAATTTCAACATTTTTTGCGGCGTCTGCTGCGAAAGCATTTGCGTTAACTGTAGCAAGGGTTAAATCTCTATATTCCTGAGCCATTGCATCACTTAATAACGCCGACTGTGCCATATTTTTGTTCATACTACCTTCAAGTTTCTTTTGTGCAGCACCAATATCTTCAACCTCTACCGTTTCACCTTTACGTACTTTTCCAACAATAGTTTCCATCCCATCCATATATTCTTGATTCTTACTGACCATAGCGAATAATTGTGGATGCATTTTAGCCAACATAAGTGAAAATGGTTGGCCTGTCTCTGCGGCCTTAGTCATTGCTTGCTGTAATTTGACACCAGTTGGACCCAATGCTCCTAATACACCGTCTATATTGACCAGGCTTTGTCTTGTTTTTGCAGTTTGTTCAGCCGTGTGACCTTGTTGATCAGAAAGCAATTTTGCGGTAATTTTAACATCTGCATCAGACTTTAATTTCTCTGCCATTGCGGCAAGGGTTTTACGTCTATCTGCTCCTGTCAATGCGGCCATTTTATTTGATTCCATAGCCATATTTTGCATTGCACCTGATACAAGTGCTGCCGCTTGTTGTGATGTTGTACCTTGTTCTAGACCAATTTGACGAAGCATGTCCATCGATTCGCCTTGCAGGGTTTGTTTCTCTGCAAGGGACAATCCGGCTTGGCCTAATTTTTCAAAATCATCATTGACTATATTGGTTACATCTGCTAAAAGTCTTGCTTGACCAGAAGCACCACGCAATTCTCCGCCCATAGAAGAAAGAAAGGTAGCGGATTCTGCTTGTATCCTTTGAAAATCCGCCATACCTAAATTTGCGGTGGATAATTGGTTTGTTAATTCAGTAAAACTGTTTATAGATAAACCGGCTGAACCAGCAAGGCCTTGAGAAAAATCAAGTAGCTCTTGATTATGTTTGGCTAATACTGCTCCACCTTGAGCAATAATGTTTACAAAGGATCCGAGTTCTTTACCGAATGGTAACATTTCGGGGGTTACCGCATTTAGTATGCCGGCTAAATCTGTAAGTGCTTGACCTGCCAGTGTAAATGGTTGGCTTAAGGCTTTAGAAGAATCACCAATAGTATTATGAAGTTTAATAAGAGCTGAAGCAACAGCAGTACCACCACCGGAAATGCCGTTTCCTCCGCCGGCTTGTGTTCCCGTAGTTTTTGCCGAACCAAGTTTGGTGGACATGTCTTGTATTGCTGTCGTTAACTGTTGAGCAGTTTGGTCCGTCATTTCGGCCATAGTTTTACTTCCTTAAATTAACCATAGATTTAACCCTATAAATAAGAGTGTAACTATATTTATAAAGGATTTTTATGGCTGTTTCCATTAAAGTAATACGTGATGCATTTGTTGAAGCAAAGCAAAATTTTGAAGAATCAAACAATATCGCGGCATATACAGATTTTTTAACAACATATAGCGATGAAGCATTAGCAAAACCGTTTATAAACTCAATTAATGAAATGCTTTCTAACGAAACAAAACCAAAACCACCAAAAGGTGATGTAATGAGCGAAATACTTGCTGAACATGATGCTAACAAAACTATTGCGTCTCAAATAGTACAGCCTAAAGTAGAAGAAAATCCTACTGAAAACATTGCACAACCAAAACCTAAAGAGCGGGTTAAACCAAATACTCCTGGTGTATATGTGTCATTACCAAGTAAAGGCAGATGGTATACAGGTGAATTAGAATTATCTGCTGATGGTGAAGTTGAAGTTTTTCCACTAAAAGCGAAAGATGAATTAAGACTTAAAAGTCCTGATGCATTGTTTAACGGAGAAGCATTGGTTAGTGTTTTAGAAAATGTTGTTCCAGGTATTCCGCATATTACAGAAATGTCGTTAGCGGATCAAAATGTTATAATGTGTGGTGCTTACCTTGCAACATATGGTAATGATTACACTCTGACTATAACTTGTCCAAAATGCCAATCTATAAAAGATTATGGTGTTGATTTGGATAAGATGCTTACGCAAAGCAAAGATTATGCTAAAGACACTATTGTAACAACTACTGCATATAAAATTTATCTTAAACCGTCAAATTTGTCAACTCGAAATGTAATTGCAATGAACCAATTTGCAACAAATTTAGAGCAAACTCAAGTTGAAGACCAAGCAGATGTTGATAAAATAAAAGCACTTACTGTAATATATGAAAAAACACTTACACAAAATTTTGATATCATTACTAATATGATTGATTATATCATTGATAAAGTGTCAGGTAAAAAATTAACTGGTTTAGATGAAATAAAAGACATTACTGATAACCTAAACAAACGAGTATATGACAAGTTATTTGATGCCGCTGCTAAAATGAATGAAGCAGGTATTGATACAACTATGAAGGTTGCATGTGCTGATTGTAAAAATGAGTTTGAATCAACCGTTAACTTGGACCCGACAAGTTTTTTCGCATAAGGCTTCTACTTTCAGAAGATAAGGAAAAATTCCTTCATGACCAACGAGATGCACAACAACAACTATTACGTAATTACCTAAGTTTTGTTGTTTATGCTGATTTAAGTTATGAAACTATTTGGAATTTATCTTTACCAGAATTAAAAATACTTAGCGAGTTGCACGCCGAGAAGGTAGAAGCCATGTCAGGAAAGAAGAATAAAGAGTTTAAACAACAACAAATCTAAATAACCGTTAGTGATGCTTCGCATCAAATCTTCAGATACTTCGTATCTTCGATTTATTTTTTACTTTTAAGTTGTTTCCCGAATTAATAGTCACACTTAGCCTGAATTGGCTAAGTGTAACAAAAGCCGTTTCCGTCATCTTTTGCACACCTCTCATAGTTAAACCTAATTAGGAAGACGCGGTTCTGCTGTACGCCTATTACAAACCCCTTTAACGCAGGCAAATGATACATCCAAGAGAGGGAAAATATATCGTGCCTTGTGAGTTCTAAAGTAGTCAAGAGAGCTCACTCGTTTGCCACTATGGTAGACACCGACCCTGCAAATTTTTGCAGTAGAAATTTTCTACTACAAATGCAGTTGTTGCCGCTCAAGATCCGAACAGGCGTACCTGTTCTCAATGAGGTTGATTTAACAACTCGTGTTGGCTTTTATTCAAAAGTGGGTACACCATCTTTTGAAAGATACTTTAATGAGTTTGAGTTTTTTGAGAGGAAATTGTCGTAGCCTGTAATAGTCCAATGTTTGTAGATGATGTGTCTTTTATTAGTAGTAAATGATATGTTCAAAAGTTTTTCCTGAAAGCCTATGTATTTGCCTTTTCGATTAAATTTTAGTATTAGTAAGTTTAAGTCTTTGTCTTCAGCAACATCTAATAGTTGCTCTATCCAATCGTCTAATAGTGGTATGTCTTTGTCTAGTAAAAAGTGATGAAATGGGAAATCAGCATATGATTTGCATTCAACATTAAAGTATTTCCAGTCGTCGGGAGGTATTATGTCTCCTCTGAAAGACTGTATTTGTCCCTCGGATAATGTTTTCTTCCTTACGACATTCGAGCCGCCAACATAAGCTCCCGACGATGGAGTTCTAACAAAACTCTCACCATATAGAGTTGACAACTCTGTTGCTATTTCACGTTCAAAGGAACTACCTTTTGATTTGCTTTTACTAGGCATTTTTTAAAATTTTATATAACTTTACCGGATTAAAACATACTGTTCCTATACTAACATGATTAGCACCAGATGTCAAATATGCCTCTATGTTTGCTGGTGATGTTACTCCTCCCCCTGCTATTATAGTTGTATCCTTGTATCGTTTTCTCATTATTTTTATTAAATTCATCGTATAGGGTTGCAAAGTCTTTCCGCTCAACCCTCCGTACTTCGTCTTCAGTGTGTTTGATGCGTGAATCTGCCGAACCCCAACTTCGTACAACTTGTCTAGTTCGGTAGTTGTAGTTGTAGGGGATATCTTGAAGATACACCATTGCCGTTTACCTGTTATTAATTGTTGTATGCTGTCCCAATCAGGTTCAAACTCATCAATATTAGGACAACTTAAATTAACTTCTATGTCGATATCTTTTGGTATATTTTCTGCAAAAAACTTCCAATCTTCTTTATCAATTCCAGCAATACTAAAGATTGATCCACGTGCATGTGCCTGTATACCCCTTTTGAATCCTGGATTACGAAGACCGACGGCATTATACCAAACGCCATTCCTATATCGCAGGCTCCTGAGTAATTGATAATAACGACCTCGTCGTTCGTTTTTTGTCCAACTTCCTGTGACTGACCAGACATTAGGTTTCCTACTTTTAATATAATTACCAAATGGTGCCGCAATAAAAATCATGCGGCCATCGCAAATTCTTTTTCTACGCTAAATGTTGTAAATCCGTTTTCTTTAATTACATACAAACATTCTGAAACTCTACTGTAGAGCTCATCTCTGTGGGAAATGAGCATAACATTCTTATTCCGTTCTCTACTCATCTGTTTTAGACTTGCTAATGACGCTTCTACTCCATTCGGGTCCATACCAGAATCGATTAATTCGTCTATACAGACTATATTTATAGGAGTATTCAAACTCTCAAAAACATCTCTAAATGACCAACTTAACCCAAGTATAAGTCTGTTACGTTCACCTCTACTTAAATTATCAAAGTCAAGTTCTCGCCCCAAGTCAGTTATTTCTACTGACAGATCATTTACAAATTTTACTTCATGTGGTAATCCTAATTTTCTAAGGTAATAATCGAGTCTATGATTAAGATATACTAAGTTTTGGTTTATAATTTTCTTACGTATGAATGAATCTTTGTTTGTTAGCAGTTTAAATAAAAACTCTTGATGCTCCTTTAATCTATCAAGCTCATTAAGATAATCATATGAAACTTCTTGTAATGCATTATTTTTCATACTTTCTATTTGTTCAACATACGGATCTTCTTCTGCTTCTTTTTCTTTAAGTCTATCTTCTAAATTTTTTAATGAGTTCTTGTGTTCATAAACATTTTCTAAACTTGTATAGTGTACTGGTGGTTTATCACGGCTAACGCCAAGCCCTTCGTATGTTTCGTGTATTGTGTTGTGTTCTTCTTTATACTTGTCTACTAGTTCTTTTTGTTTTGTTAGTTGGCCGCTCTTACTTTCATGTAATTCTTTATGTTCTGGATCATCCCACTCCCTATTACATGTCGGACATGTTTGATTTTCTAATGCAGTATCTTCTACAATTAATGTTTCTAAAACAGCACAACTATCATCAAGGGTTCTCTTTGCAAGTGCGAGTTCTTTTTTAGTGTTTGTTTTTTCAGTAAGCCATTCATTAAATTCTTCTAGTTTTTTCCATTGAGTTATTTCTTTTTCAATGTCTATGTTTTCTAATCGTTTTAAACCAAGTTTAGTGTCCTGTATTTCTTTTTCTTTTCCCCTAACCCATATTGCACTTCGTCGTCCCAAGTCTTTAATAGATTCGTGTATTTTTTCGTTTGCATCTTTAACTGCTTTTATTCTAAACTCTTCTTCTTTTATGCTTTCTTTGTTTTCTTTTACTAATTCTTTAAGTATAGTTGCCTTTTCAGATAATTGCGTAATACCTAACAGTTGTTCAATAATATCACGTTGGTCGTTTGCTTTTAATGCTAAGAATGGTTCGGTATATGTGTTTAGTGCAACAATTTGTTTAAACATACCCAAGTTCATTCCTAGTATGTTTTCTATTTGTTGTTGGCTTAGTCTACCTTCGCCTTGCATTTCATCAGTTTCATCATCGTGCAAGTCTTTATTATCCACTACAAACTTAAAAATGTTTGGTTTCCGCCCACGTTCTATTGTATATTGATGGCCGTCCTTGTCAAAATTAACGGTTACCATCATTCCTTTATTGTTTGTCTTATTAACTAGATTATCTTTGCGAATGTTTGTTAATGCACTACCATATAATCCATAACTTAATGCATTGACAATGGTTGTTTTTCCAGTACCATTACGTGACCCGTCACCACCCAAATCAAGGTTATTCCCTAATACAAGTGTTATTCCGGCCTTGTCAAATTCCACCGCTTGAGTGACGTTACCGACACTCATAAAGTTTTTAACTGTTATTGATTTTATGTTTATCATGAATCGATTTCATCAAGTTCTACTTGTAAAGGATATTCATTTGCCTGAGCGGCCATTTTAGTTTCGTATGATTTTTGTTCAGCAATTTGAAATGGATAAACGCCAGCAGTACCTTTGCCTTTTTGATGTACACTTAGCATTATTGTCAATGCTTCTTCGTCAGATTTTTCAAAAATAGTTGTAAGGATATAAATTACAAACTCCATGGTTGTAAAATTATCGTTTACCAAAATAACTGCAAATAAGTTTGGTTTTTTTAATTTGGGGCGTCTTTTTACATGTCTTTTTGGATCTTGTATTTGTGGCGTTTCAATTACTATTTCCATAACTGTATTTAAGTTGTATGAAGTTGATTATATATACCAACCAGTAATTCGGTATCCAAAATTTCAGATTGAATTGATATAAGTTCTTTTAGTACAATCTCATCAACTGTTTCAAAACTTATGTCTTCATTTGAGCTTATTATTTCCTCACGCTCTGCATTTACTAGGGCAATATCTCTAACATTATATTCCTGTACTAATGTTTCTCGTATAAACACACTCTCTTCGTAGTTTATATCAAGATCCATTATTATTTTTGCATTTGTTTTAGGAACAAGATATTGTTGTGGATTTGCAAGTAAGTCACTTAATGGTAATGTTACATATCTTGGAGCATAGTCCCAATTAATATATTCTGGTTTACCGCCATGTTCAAGAACCATCATTCCACGCTCTGCATCCCAAACGTCAGCAAAGTTATGTGGAAATGCGTTTCCTATGTAATGTACTTTTCCTCTTCTTTGTCTTTTATGAAAATGTCCTGAAAAGACATATTCCTGGTTTTCAAAATGCTCTGGTTTGAGTCCACCAAAATCTGGCATGTCTACCATGGCATTCATTTTAAATCCGCCCAATTCAAAATGACCAAATATGTAACGAGATTTAATCTTTTTCATTTTGCGCCATTCTTGTTCAACAAGCCATGGCAATATTGTAACGTCATCTTCTTCGTAAAAGTCATTAACAATGATAACATTATCCCACATCTGAGCAAATGGTACACTATTAATCTCACGTTTTTCTCTGTAATACAGATCATGGTTACCCATAATCATGTACACTTTTTCAAACGATTTACTTAATTTGTCTATGTTAGCAACAGTATAATTCATTGTGCTAACATTAATAGTGGCACGATTGTGATGCCAGTCCCCTAGAAAAATACAAGTATCACATTCCTGATTTTTGGCTGTCTCACAGAACCATTCAATAAACTGTTCACAATCAATGTTGTGAACACGACTATTATTTTTCAGACCAAAATGTATGTCTGTAAAACACGCAACTTTTTTGAACATCTACTATTCTTCTATATACAAATGTTTAGCATTTTCAAGTTGTCTAGTATAACTAGGACTCAACCCGTTTTTTTCTAACAAATCGTCTCTTATATGTTGATGTTTCTTTTCATTGTTTAGTATGCCTGTAAATGAATTAGTTACTGCTTGTGTGTAATATGAAAATGGATTAGATGATTTTGACTCATCAAACTGCAACCCTACTTGGCTAAGTTGTAAGAGGGCTTGGGCTCGCATTTCTTCAACGTAAGTATATCCACGCCAATTTGCACGAGTACTGTATCGCTTGCATAATTTTAAAAAAGCCAATGCAAGATTATCAGTCATTATTCCATGCGTCGAACAAAACTCTCCCGCTTCTAAATCACCATTCCAGTGAGAGCGGGAACATTCGTACCATTCATATGGGAATTTTGTGATTTCTGGCTTTATGCGAAAATGTTTAAAAGGTGGGAAATTTGTCTTAACTTTATATGTAAAAGAATTTGCAATTCGTCGTCTTTTTGTTCCATCGGGTATATGATCTGTATTCATTACACGAACAACAACATCATGTATAGTATATGTAGGCCCTTCATCTTCCAAAGCCTTATCCATACTCTTTTCTTTTGCCAATTCTTTAACTCTTGTGGGTCTTAACTTGTATAATTCCTTTTCATCTGGAAGTATTAAGTCAAAGTTCCAACTGAAATCATCAGCGGACCATGCAAAACTCTTTTTGCTTTTATGTATCTCAGCAAGTAGCTCTCTATTGCTCAAATACTGGTTTTTAGTGGGTCTGATCATCAATCTCCTTGAAAGGTCGCTTTACTACTATTATACAACACGAAAACCCTAAAGTCAACCATTATAAATACTCGAACAAGTATAAAGGATTCTGAATATGTTGTATTCTGTTTTGCTTGAAAATAAGCGAGCTAATGATTATGTCGTGTTGTATCCAGGTAGGTTTCAACCATTCCATTATGGGCATAAATCTTCCTATGATCATCTCATTGATGAGTTTGGTTCAGATAAAGTATTTATTATAACTGCTGGGTTTAGTAAAGCGGTACAAACGGCACAACAAAAACTTAAAGCTGCAAAGTTAGTTCACGGAACTGCGGGATATTCACAGTTATCAAAAGGGCATAAAGAACAACTTGCAAAAAATCCAATGGGATTTGATGATAAATTAGAAGTAATGACAGGTGTACATGGTGTACGTCATGATCACACTCCAGAAGAAGACAAGTTAAATGTTGTACATCAATCAAATCCATATCAACCATTTAGTAACTTAACTGATATATTTGGTGAAGATGCAGATTTTGTTAGTACAACAAAAGCAGTAATTGTCGCTATTGGTGAAAAAGACCTAACCAGATTACAAAATAGTGCTGGGTCTCGTTCAACATTACTTCAATTAGAGAATCCAGGACAAGCAAACACATTACAAGTATATCACGATCCAACACCAAATAATCCGAAACCAGATGTAGTATATTATTATTTCGTTCCTAATGTTATGGATGATCAAGGAGCAGTTAGAAGTGGAACTGATTTTAGAAATGATTTAAGACATGCAGATTCTAAATCATCCAAACTTGATATAATAAAACAACATGTAAGTCCAGATTTTGATATACACAAACACAAAGATATTTTTACAAAACTAACACAACAGATAGGTGATGCATAATGGCAGGTTCTTCAAGTGATATGACTTCTCCAAATAGATGTCAACTTTATACAAAATTTAACTTATCAGAAGCAATTAAAGATTCTGGAGATCCTGAAAAGATCACTAATACAAGTATATTGCAATATTTGATTGATTACTATGGTGAGGAAATGTTCCCCACATCAAGTAGTGGTGGTTCTACTAAAACATTAGGGTTCATTTGGCCATATACACCTACAATTAACACTAACGTATCTGTTGAATATGCTACTACGGGCATAGTTAATAGTCCATATCAATACAATAACTATATTCGTGGTAATGCGCCAAGTATAACAGTCAGTGGGCAATTTAGTGCAAATACAGTACAAGAAGCAACCTTACTATTGGCTATACTTCAATTTTTGCGGTCAGTTACAAAACAAAGATTTGGATCATCAGAATATTTGCCTGGATCGCCACCACAAGTATGTTATTTTACTGCATATGGAAAATATATGTTTAAAAATGTTCCAGTTGTTATTCAAAATTTTAATATGGATTTACCAGAAACTGTTGATTATGTATATATTCCAAATCCATATGAATCTAATAGAGAGGACACAACTGGTGTACCAACATTAATGACTTTAAGTATTACATTTTTAGTTCAATATCGACCAACTGATGTAAGAAAAGAATTTAACATGCGAGACTTTACACAAGGCAAACTTAGTAACAAAGGATATATTTGATGGCAAATGTAGAATACCAGTCGAATAGTCATTTAGCAATGACCGACCAAAATAATGTATATTTGGATGTTTATGAACCACGAACAATACCTGACACTGGTGATGAATTTGAATACACATTACAATTCAAACATCGTTACCGACCTGATTTATTAAGTTATGAATTATATAAAACATCAAAATTTTGGTGGGTATTTAAAATAGCAAATCCAGACAAAATTGATCACCCAATTTGGGATTTTAAAGAAGGACTTGTGCTTACAATTCCTGGCAAAAGTGCAATCAATGCTTTAACGGTTTAAAAAATGGCTGAATTTGAAAATATAGAGTTTAAAGATAATGTTTTAAATGCATATCAAAGTTATGCGTATCATATAACTTTAACAATGATAAACCCAGAAAATGTTGATCAGTATATGGATGATTCTGGTGCTATCAAAGGTGAAGATCAAATTGTTGTAGCCCAATCAGGCACAACAACTCTATTAAACATTGATAATTTAGATGTTCAGGCTGTAATGTCTTTTGCCGGAGGAGCTCGTGATGCATTAGGTGTTAGAGGACAATTTGTATTATCTGAACCAATAACTTTTAATTTATATAGATATTTGTGGTCATCCTTACAATCCTTAAACATAAAAGGAAGTTTATCACAAGCTCGATATATTTTGACTGTTCGATTTGTGAATAGTGCTGGTGAAGAGAACTTTTTTTATAATGATACAAAAGCATCTGTATATAGTTGGCCGATAATTATTACCACTATAGACAGTACATACGGTAGTGCAGGTGAGGGATCTCAACATATATGTAATTTTGTTGAACTTGGGTTTGCTGACTTACAAGATAATTTAAAATTGCTTAAAGGTATTCAAATTGAAAATTGTAAAACTTTTGGTGAAGCAATTAAGGCATTAGAGAGAAAACTTTATGACCAAGAATTTGATGATGTACAATCCGCCACACCTAGTAAGGGCGTAACTGATGTTTTTAAGATTGCAATTAATTATCCTGCTTTAGCCGATAGCAAATGGATTAATGAAAAATATGAAAAATATGTGCAACCTGCAGGAGTAGGAGCAGGTCAATCCGGTACTGTAATGTTAGAACCTAAATTTTCATTTAAAGCAGGTGTAAGTATATCGAATGTTATCAAAACTTTTTGGCAAGCAACAAAAATTAGCGAACAAATTGTTAGAGATATTGAAGCACAGAAGGCAGTAGGTAAAAAAGCAGATTCAAAATCAAAAACTAAAGCGAAAAAAACTTATAGATTAAAATATTATACTTTAAATGCAAATATTAAAACCACAGTATTTGATGAAACTAGAAATGATTATGGAAAATACTGGGATATACATCTTGATCCATATACTGTAATGGATCATAGAAATGACACCAAAAAAGAAGCAGAAGCAGAAAGTATTAAAAGTTTAGAATCGGCAAACTCTAGTGGGCATTTAACTAAATTTTACAGGTATCAACTTACAGGTTTAAATACTGATGTTATTAATCTTGATATGAAATTTAACACATTATATTTTCTTCCAAATCCACCATATGGCGGGCAACTAGCAACATCAGGAGGAACAACACAAACGTCAGCAACACTCAGTCAAGAAAAGAAAAATAAGGCTGGTATTGGTCCAGATGGTACAATAAAAGTAATTGTACGAAATCCACCAGGGACAAAAGAAAATGCAAATCAAGCCTATGCTACTTCTGCCCCAGTCTTTCAAGTTGTAACTGTTGAACCAAGGGCACGGCAACATAAAACAGTTAATGATGATCTTCCTACACAGTTTGCTGAAGAATTTAATTCTAAATCTGATGCTGATGAGGCATTACAAAAAAATGCTGGAACATACTTAACAAATAAAGATTCTGATGAAGATAACAAAACATCACAAACACAAAAATCTAATTATCAATTAATGAATTTAGAAAATATGGCTGACTTACTTAATATTGAATTAGAAATACGTGGAGATCCATATTGGTTTGGACGACCAAGAAAAGTATCACCTGCTAAGTCCAAGAACATTCAAACTGCATACCCAGATTATTTTAAAGGAGGATGTTACTTTTTGTTAGATACCCGGTTTGGTGAAGAATATAATCCATCTGATGGATTAGTACATACTGATCAATTAGATATGTTTGCTGGTGTATATATGGTAACAATAGTAACATCAGCTCTTGCTGGTGGAGTTTTTACACAATATTTAAAGGCAATTCGTATGAGTGCTATAAAGAGTAGTGTTATATCAAAATTATTATTAAAAGCAGATTCACCACCTAAAGAAACACAACAACAAGAAGCAAACGCACCTGAAGCAGGAGGAGGACCAGGATGATAGTAAATGAAGTAAATTCAGGGGTAGCACCCCCAACAAATAGTGCAGTAGGTGGCGGAGCCGCTACTAATTCATTAGGGCAATATCATTTTGCTAGTAGTGGTATAGATGGTGCTGATGCTTTAATTGCACGATTACATCCTGATTTACGGCGCTCAGCAAGTAAAATTATGCGGTGGGCTCGTACAAATACCTATATGGTTGAGGTTTATGAAACAGTCATTAACGAAGATACGCATAATGTACGACTCAAAGATCAATTATTAAATGTTGGGTATAATAATAGTCATCAAAGTACTGGCACATGTTTTAAATTAAAATTTACTGATAATAATCCATTTTTACAAATAACTATGCATCCTGATTATGAAAATTGGGTTGCACAAAATAATCAATCGGCTATTACATCACAAGAAAACATTTACGAAACTTATTGGAAAGCAATTGGTTATTATGCGGAAACTGAAGGTTGGTATTGGGGTGGAAACGAAGATAAAACTAGATTAAAAAATACCGATGTTGAATATGGTAGTTTAAGTATGGTACATTATTTTGAATATAGAGATTGTAGTACTAAACCCGGTGCTTACAAATATCATACTAGAGCTAAAAATGATTTAGGGTGGTTCGATTTAGGTTGTTCCCCGTCACAAGATGAGGATATTTAATGGCAGACAAAGTTAAAATACAACATGGCAGACGTGGCAAACTTGGAACGATAAAAGACCTAGCCCAAACTAAACCAACATCTGGTATATATATTGCTCAAGTTCGTGATGTTAAAGATGTTAATAAAATGGGTTTAATAAGAGTTCATGTTGAGGGTTCACAAAGACCTGATGAACCAGGCGAATGGGCTACGGTTCAATATGCAAGTCCATTTGCTGGAGCAGTTTCACAAGATGAAGCAGAAGGTAAAAGTGTAATGTTTGATTCATCGGCATCGGATTATAATTCAGTTTTTACATCTTATGGAATGTGGTTTCCACAAGTAAAAATAAACAATAAGGTTATCGTGTTTTTTGCTGAAAACGATTTTGAAAAGGGATATTACTTTGCTAATTGTTTACCAGATTACCAAAATCATACGCTACCAGGTTTAGCAAGCAGTAAAAAGAAAACAGGCGGCTCAGGTGGTCTTGCGGCCTTAACATCGCCTACTGCTGGTGGAGGTGGTGGAGACGGAAATGTTGTTGGTGCAGAACGTGGAATTGTTATGCCAGGTGAAGTACCTCCAGGTATAGAAGGAGATACTGCGGGTGCTGAACGTGTAGAACATCCGTTGACAAATGCTTTAAAAGCACAAGGATTAGATAAAGATCATATACGTGGGCATAGTACAAGTAGTGCTAGACGAGAGTTAACAAGCAAATGTTTTGGTATATTAACGCCCGGACAACATCAATTTGTAATGGATGATGATGCTGATCAGCCATTAATAAGATTACGTACAAGTAATGGTTCTCAAATTTTAATTAATGATGCTGGGGATGGTTTTATATACTTTATTACAAAAAATGGTAAAAGTTGGCTCAATATGCATGGTGACGGGACTATTGATGTTTATAGTGCAAAAGACATCAGTTTTACTGCTGAAAATAACATTAACTTTTTTGCACAAAAAGAAATAAACATTAACGCTAACCAGAATTTGGGTATAGTATCGACAACTGGCAATGTTCAAATAGAAACTAAACAAAAAGATGTTATGCTTTTAGCACAAGCATCAATGAAAATTGCTAGTGGAACCAAAACAATAGAATTACAATGCCCTGCAAATATCGTTTTAGCAGGAGCAAAAGTTGATTTAATGCCTGCGGCACCACCTGGTGGTAAAATTGAACCACTCGAACCAACAAACTTACCTGGAGATCAAGGTAGTGCGTTTGTTAAGCGATTGCCTGAACAAGAACCGTGGAAGGGCCATATTGATTTGGGTGAAGAAGCAATGGTAATTGATGGATATTCATAATGGCAGACTTACCACAAATTGTAAACACTGATAATGTAATAATTAAAACACCAACCGATGTTACTAACATTGCAACTAAACTTTCTGGCTTGTATATTAGTGATAAAGGAAAAAGTTTTATACATGCACTATTAAATTATTATCCTATAGACACGTATATAAATGGAAAATGGGTTATAGGATATGAATTAGAAGATGGCATCAATACACCCAAAGGACTTTTAGAAAGTGAAAGTTGGACATATTTTGATGAATATGTCAAATATGTTGAAAAACGAGTTAAAGCAGTTTTAGGCGGGACGGTAGAGATGACAGGATATCAATTTGATACTATGTGTCACCTTTATATTAAAATGCCGCGAATTGATAAATTAACAACATTGTATGGAAAATATGATGTTGTAGATTTATTGGGGCAAAGAACCGAGGGTTTAAAAACACTTACCCAAGTCATAGCAAACGCAACAGGTGGTGTTGGATCAAGACAAGATAGAATACGTGATGCACTTTTGTTTTATAGTGCTGAATATAGTACTTTTAAAGAACGAGGAACTGCTCGAACTATTGGCATTAATTATCTTCTAAATAGATATCCAAATAATTTCCAAAGTACAACTGGGGCATCTAGTACAAATGATCAAAAAAGCCAAGCAGAAAAAGCATATTATAGACTCACAGGTAAATTTATACCAGGAATGTCAGAAGCAAGACAGCGGGAATTGATTGATTATTTTAAGAAGGCAAAAGAAATAGCAAATGTAATTGTGTCTACTGAGGCAGGAACTTTTAGTTATTAAAGTTCGCTAATGTGGACTTGAGTTTTTGGCAGAATGTCATACTTTCATGTATATTTTCCAGTACAACTTTAACTGATCTTAATTTATTAGTGCATTTGGATCCCTCTTTTGTTTCATGCTTCAAAGAAACATTACTCTGTAACAAAGCAAGATCCAAATCATTTCTTTCTTTTGTTAAGACTGAATTTTCAGCAACCATTTTGTTATAATGAATTTTAATCCCAAGAAGTTGTTTTTCCAAGTCTTGGGATTTATTTTTATCAACAAAACTCTCATGTTGTGCAACCCTAACTTCTTCTCTTAAATCGTTATTTTGCTCTTCAAGTTGTCCAACCCTGAGCTGGAGTTGTTGATAGTTTAAAAGCCTATCATTATCTTCACTCAGCTCAGCGTTTTCACTTGTTAGAATAGAGTTTTTACCCTCTAAGTTTTTATCTTTAGCCAATTCCTCTTTATAAGCCTGGCACTCATTATACTGGCTTGCTGGAATTGCTAACACAATCCAAGTTTTAAAGAAGTTACCGTCCTCTTTAGTAAAGCGTTTAGCAACAACACTTTGTTTAATCCTTGCTTGTGTCTCGTGTGTTTCTTTAGATGATGATGTGCTTGTATCTACATTTACACCTAAGGCGGCTTCTGAACTGCCTAAATGTTCAATATAACTATCAAGTTCTACACCACAAAATCTAGCAAAACCTTGTTCAGCAAAATTAATTGCACGGGTGACACTTGTGACTTCGCTTGTATGTTTGTCACTAATGCCGGTGAAGTATAAAAAACTACCATCTTGGGAAAACATTTCGTTTGTCCAACTTGGCGGTTTGGGGGATAAACTGCCACATGCCGCCAAACTAACTAAACAAATGCAACCAATTATCGGCTTAAGAATTTTCTGCATCGTCAAGTAATTTCTCGAGTTTCTTAGGATCTGGCTTCAATACTCCGGATTTATTAATCGCTTGAGCGACATCAGCACGGCTGACTCCGATAAGAACATATCCAACAAAAATTGGGCGTTCATTTACAAGAAGCCTATTCATGTGATACTCTTTAATAAAACTCTTCCCAACGGCAACCTCAGTAACCATGGTCTTCTTTTGCAGGTATTTTCCAGCACCAAACTGAGTACCAAAACCTGTCTGTTCACCAGTAAGTTCAGTAAATTTACTGTCAAGTCTAAACCCAACAAATTCACTTAACTGCTGATAAGCATTAATACGAGCATGTTGACGAGCTTGCCCTTCACTTGTGAACTGGGCACTTGCACCGACAAAATACTTTACATTGTCTTCCGTTGGCGGTTCATCTACCCAGGAGGGGGTATCCAGCGGTTGATTATATACTCCAGGGGTGATCTCTGTCATCCCGCAACTTGCAAGCAACCCGCTTGCTAGTAATGCAATTATTATGTTTTTCATAGCATTTCCTCTGTATGAAAGTTAATCATATGGCCAATTTGGCCCTTTTGCACTATACCACTATTATACGCTCTTCTACAGATAAGTCAACAAAAAAAGGCATAAAAATAAAATAAAATATACGTTTAACTCTTCTAATAAATAGTTAGAGCAGAGGAGTTTGATTTGGCAAAACCAACTATCAGAGGATATAGTAGCGTAGGTCGCGACACAGGTGGGCGAACTCTGCTTAATTTTGAGTTAGCAAAACAAGACCTAATGAATACTTTATACACGTATAAAGGTGAGCGATTGATGATGCCTGAATATGGTAATGACGCAATAGCCAGCCAATTTCAACCAATGACTCAAAATACCGCAGATTTTTTAAAAGATAATATAACATCAATTATAGATAGTGATCCTCGATTAACATTAAAATTTATTGACACTCAAATGAATCAAAATACAATAACAGTATATCTAACAGTTTTTTATGTTCCTGCGGAAGCAGAAGATACACTTATTTTGACTTTTGACACTAGTTCATATACATGATTGGATTAAAGAATGCCACAAAAAATTAGACAGGACAACTTATTTGCCGCCGAAACGTATGTACGCAAATATACAAATTTCGCAAATGTTGACCTAAAAAGTTACGATTTTGATTCATTGCGTTCTGCAATGGTTTCTTATTTGCAAAAAAAGTACCCAGATCAATTCAACGATTATGTTGTAAGTTCAGAATTTATTACCCTTATGGACCTTGTTGCATTTATGGGCCACGCTATGGCATTCAGAGTGGATTTAAGTGCAAGAGAAAATTTTATAGATACAGCGGCAAAAGAATCAAGTATATTACGTTTATCAAGATTTTTAGGATATGAACCAAGACGAAGTATTAGTGCAAATGGGTTGTTAAAAATAGATAGTGTACGTACAAACCAAACAATTTATGACAGTTCAGAAACAAACTTAGCAAACACAACAGTAAGTTGGGGTGCAACCGCAAATGCAGATTTGGAAAAATTTCTTTATATTTTGAATAGTGCATTAAGTGCTGGTAACCAATTTGGAACACCAGTTAAAACGGCAACAGTTGATACGGTTCCAACAGACATTTATAATTTTAATAATGTTACACAACAAAATATTATATATTCATATGAAAGAAAAATTAATAATACATCTGTTCCTATTGAAATTGTTTCACCAACCATATCCACTAATAATAAAGTTGTGGAATCATATCCAAATCCAACTAGAAATTTTACATTAGTTTACAGAAACGATGGCTTGGGTAATGCTAGTGTAAACAATGGTTTCTTTTTAATGTTTAAACAAGGAACATTGGCATATGAAGATTATTATATTGATGATAGATTAATAAACAGAACTATTGATATTGATCAAGAAAATATTGATAACAGTGATATTTGGATTCAATCAATTGATGAAAACGGGTTAGTAATATCGTTATGGACTCAAGTTACAAATGTTAATAGTTACACAACAATGAATGAGAGTATTAAGAATAACAACAGACAAAATTACGAAGTTATAAACAGAGAAAGCGGAACTGTAACTATTAAATTTGGTGATGGTGTTTATTCAGATGCTCCAATTGGCACTTTAAGAATTTGGTATAGAACTAATTCAGGAGCGGCCGATACAGTTCAAACAGAAGAAATGCAAAACCTTGTTATGGATGTTGCATATATTGGTCGCGATAATTTGGAATATGCATTATCCATTACATGTAGTTTAAAAGAAAATGTTACTAATGCTCAATCAGCAGAAACAATGGATGATATTCGTAATAATGCTCCTATCAAATATCACAGTCAAGATAGGATGGTAACATCACAGGACTATAGTGTATACCCATTAATTAAAAATACTAATGCATTAAAAATACGAAGTGTAAACAGAACATTTAGTGGGCATAGTAGATTCTTTAACATATCAGATCCAACAGGACAACATTCAGATTTAAAACTGTTCGGTGATGATGGTGTATTATATAAACGTAATTCTTATAGTAGAAAAACAATACCTCTACCAACTACGTTAAGTAACCAAGAAATTTTACAACAATATATTAGTAGTGAAATTAGTACACAAGGCGTAACTAATTTTTATTATGAAAACTATTCAGATAGGTGGATTACATATGATTATCTAAGTGATGGTGATTCTCCAATTGATCCAACTCAAGCATTATTATGGAAACGTGCAACAAGCACAAGTAAAACATGTACAGGTTATTTTACACTTAGTGATATTGTTCAAGAACTTGGCTTAACAAGTGAAACAGATACAAAATTTATTAAGACAGGTGCATTAATTGAATTTGTTGCTGATCCATTTACATCAGCATCAACAACAACGTGGGCAAGTGTATTAAATGTATATGGTGATGGTCGTGGTATTACTGATAACAATTTAATTTATACTGGAAAACGCCCTGATAATTTTGGTGCAATAGCATTAAGTAAAAACATTAAAGACGGTAGTAGAATTAAACGAATCATTCCTGTGTTTAATAACAGTTTTAGTGCAACAGAAGAAAATAATGTTGTAACGGCATTAGACCAAAATAGAAGTTTTGGTATTAGATTTAACTATACAACAAGTGCATGGGAAATTATTGCAAGTACGTACTTGGGTGCTGACTTAAACAAAGCATTTGATTATGATTCCAAATCAACAACACAATTAAATGCTGATTATAGTTACATCCTTAGAGCAGATTACTTTGGTACACAATGGATTATACGAACAAAAATTACTGAATATGTTTTTGAAAGTCCAAAAGAAGTTCGTTTTTATAATACAGATACAAGTGAAAAACGATTTGATAAATCAACTGCAAAACCAAGTACTGACCTTGTAACAATTTTAGAAAATAATATAGTTGGTGACGGGACAGCATTAAAAGCAGATATTAATTTTAATGTTAATAACTTTATCACATATGATGATGGTTATGCTGATCCTGCAAAAGTTGTTGTAACAAGTAGTGATATTAATTTAGATTTTGTACCTGACAACCCGTTTGGGTTTACAGAAATTGTAGGTACAAGTTATGTTGCACTACAACAACAAGAAAAAGATAACCAAGATGTTGAAGTAATTTTAGATAAAGCAGTTGAATATGTTTCTGTACTACCAACATCAAGTATAGCCGTAGATACATTATATTGTATTATAGAGGCCAACGGAACAACAACAATTAGTGAGTATGTTGATGATGCGTGGGTAACATATGATGATACTGAAATATTATCTGGTATAAGAAAGATGCGATTTAAATGGAATCATAAAGCAACTGTTGACAGTTCAATTGATCCAGCAATTAGCAATATAGTTGATATTTTTGTATTAACACGAGATTATAATACTAATTTTAGAGATTGGTTATCATTAACTGTAAAATCACCAGTTGCCCCCCAACCACCAAGTACAAGTGATTTGAATAACGATTTTAACTTAATAACTGAAAACAAAATGGCATCAGATACTATTGTATATAGGCCAGCAAAATATGTAGTACTGTTTGGCACCGAAGCAGATGCCGCACTACAAGCAAAATTTTTAGTTGTTAAAGGTACAGATAGTATACTCACAGATAATGAAATAAAGAGTCGTATCATTAGTAATACTGATACATTCTTTGATATAGAAAATTGGGATTTTGGTGAAACATTTTACTTTACTGAATTAAGTGCATATATACACAGCCAACTAGTTGGAAATATACAAAGTGTAGTTTTAGTCCCACAATATGAAAACAGTAGATTTGGTAACTTATTTCAAATAACACCGAACGAAAACGAGTTGTTTGTTAGTAGTGCAAAAGTTGCCGACGTTCAAGTTGTTAATGAATTTAATAATACAAATTTAAGAATTGATCAGGTGTAATAAACCATGGCAGAAAATAATTTTAAAGCATCGTTACGAAATGCAAAGACTATCGTTGTAGATCAGACGCAACCTGGCGTTAAAGCAAAAATAAATCCTAGTGCATCTACTTTATTGCCGGCGTATCTTCAAACGAACACGAATAAAAAGTTATTAGATACTTCATTAGATCTTATATCACGTTCAGGATCATTAGAGCAAGTACAAGGTTATTCATATGACAGTGAAAGTATTCCAGAATCTGCACATGAAAATCAAATTAATAATGGTATGGATGATGTTACTGTTTTTGCAACTAACAGTTCAAGCAGTTATAATTATAACGAATTTTTAAATGCTCTTAATAGTCAAAATTTTGACATTCAAAATAATTTGGGGTTGGAAAATACTCCCCAATTATCATATTATCCACAAATTGATATTGATAAGTTTATTAACTTTAAAAATTATGTTTGGTATGCACATGGTCTACCAATAATTGGATTGTTAGGCGTAACTCAATCAATAGTAAACAACAAAATAAATTATACAACACCATTACAACTAAACGGCAAAACATTAAAGTTTGAAAATGGAATGCGAGTTGTTCTTATTGATGAAGGTCCTCAACTTTATAGAGTAACGGGTGTAGGTAGAAATATACAATTAATTGCCGAACAGAATAATGTTGCTAATAATGCGACAAGTGTCTTAACAGATATTATATCTGAATATAATATAATATACACAAATTCAAGTAATGAAACGGCAGAGGCAACAATTGATACAATAACAACCAGTGCAACTACTGGTTATGTTACTATTAAGTTAAGTGCCGAACAAAAAGCACTAAGCATTCCAACTATAAATTGGGTATCTGATGGATATGCCTTATCACAAACTGTTACTAAAATTGTTAAGAGTAATATTATAGCCTTTAATGTACCTGATTTTGTTTCAACATTTGATTACGAAGTTGTTGTTGAAAGTGATCCAGGATTTATTGCAAACAAGCCAATTCAATTTGTTGGTCAACAAACCAATGCAGAATTCGTATATATTTCTGGTTCTGATATTAGTAAGTCAACTATTACAATTACTAAAAATGGTAACCATTATTTGTATTCTCCAATCGTTACAAATAATTTAGATGCTACACAAAACTTTTTTGGTACTGGTGTTATTAGTAATAACCAATTAACAGACATGACAGTATACCAAAATGCAATTGGTTATAATGCTAATACGGTTTTAAATTCAATTGGTGGAAATATTGAAATTGGAAAATACGTTCAACGATCTCCAGATTATGTAACAATAGCACCAGGTAAAATTTATAATCAATGGAGTAATGTTAATTCATGGGTTGATAAAAATACAATACTCGCAGTTAATGACTTTTTAGACTTAGAAGCCGATTTCCAAATAAAAATCGATAGTGTTGATAATCCAAATGCAAATTATCCAATCATTGAATATCATAACGAGTGTATGATATACGATGAATTGATAAACCCAACAAGTGTTAAATTAAAAGTTAGTGACACTTTTGCAACAAATTGGTCGGGCGGAACACGAATTTTTCAAAATATACAATTACTTGAAGATGACTTAATTATAGACCATACAAATAAAACATACAAAATTGGATCTGCTGATGCAGCGAGTGAAGGAAACGTAACTTTAGAAGCATATCTCCAAAGCAGATTTGTATATGTGTCACGAATTAATAATTTTTATATTGCTGGTACAGATCAAACTCCAGGAGTTACGACCCATTCATCACCAACCGGAAAAGTATTATTTGATGCAGTTGTTAATGTTTTTGAAAGTTTATTAGATCAAGATGAAGACGGTGTTATTGATCATAACGAACAACTTATAAATTTAGAAAATAATTTTGTATTCATTATCGGACATCAAAATATAACAGACATTGAAGAAACTGCAATAGCAACTACATTTAACAAATCTGTAATGACAATGAAGTCAGATATTTGGGCGTTCAATCCAGACTTTAATATAGAAACATTTAATGTTGATATAATGGCATTAGCATCATCGAGTTGGAGACCTATTGGATGGAATGCAGTTTATGAAGAAGTGTTTCATACAATAACAGAAGCAGTTCGCAAGCAAAATCCAACCGCATTTAGTTTTGCAGAAGGAAGCACGTTAGGTGATTATTTAGAAGCAGATATTGGGGCTGGTACTTATGAAACAACAACACAGAATGTAGCTCTCGGCGGCCCGGCATATTCAAATTTTTCAGAATATTATACTATTGAAACTGCTGTTAAGGAATACTTACATCAAATTTTTATTTTAGCGGCACGGGGTCAAGAAAGTATACTAAACCAAACACAAAAAGATGTTCTTGCTCATATGCGAACATACCTAGTACCTGATACTATTGATAGAAATTATGTAACTAATATGGCAATACCTGTTAACGATGGATCATTATTATCTAGTACGTATGCATTAGTTGACAGTCCAGAGTATGTAGTAGTAGAACAAGGCACAAGTGCAGGAAAGTTATTTGAACGTAACGATATTACTGTAACTTGGGATGAAGAATATGCTAAAAGTGCAACTGTAATAGAACCAGAATTCAAATATTATAAAAATGATAATACTGCTTTTGTATTAACAGTCAGTGGCACATCAACAACTCGGTTTCCGCTTTTTACATATAAAAAAGGAACTGATTATGTTGGTGATATGAGACTATCTATTAGTTCATCAGATGATTTAACTTTTGTTGATTACTACACATTAACTGGCGCGACTCAAAACATTTATTTTAAATTTGGATCATCAGGGGCACCATCAGATTCACCAAATATTGACATAGCAAGTTTTAAAAATATTTGGGACAAACAGGCACAAATCCCACATAATAAAGATTATGTATCATTTGTTGTTGAAAATGAAGACGATGATTTTATCTACACACTCAATGATACTGTTTTCTTAAAAGTTGAGGAAATACATTTTTCAGTTGAAAATGACACTTTAGTTGAAACACTTTTTTATAATGGTAATAAAGTTGAATATAGAGACCAAATAATATTATTTGATATATCGGTTCCTGTTAAAAATTATTGTAATGAACCATTATACGTTTATGATCTTAATAATGCTATATTAACAACAATCAATAAAGGAGACTCTACAGTTGATTTTACTGGGTTTACTAATACTGGTTTATCACATATAAACAATAGTGTTTGGGGTTTCGCAAAAAACAGAATAACATTTTTAGATTATTCTAAAATGATTAATGTTGATGTTTACGTCAACAAAACAAAACTTGAAACATGGGAATTAAAAGGAAACAAACTTGTAATTCCAATTATCGGACCAACATTTAGAGAAAAATTATATCTTGATGGTGTTACAGATGAAGAATTTAATAAGCCATATACTTTATATGAGGATAGTATTTTTCCTGAAACATCATTACAAACTATAAAGAGTTTGGCGAACAAAAATAAAATTGTTATTGAATACCTTGTATATGATAACGCAACTGTTAGAAATTATGATCCAAGTTATTTTAGTGGTAATCAACTCAATAATAATGCAAGCGAACTTGAATATGGTGAATTATTTTATCACCTTAATAAAATTAATACAACCCGCAAATCCTTTTCAAATGGAATTGCACATTCAAGTGATGCAAATATAACTTGCAGTTTATCACGCCATGATTGGTTAATGCGACTGGCAAATGATTCAATTATAGATGTAATTGACTTGATTGCATTAGCAGGTAGAGAATACGAAAATTTTAAAAAGTTCTTATTTAAAAATTGTAAAAATTATATATCCGCAAATACTGATGCTTCAGACACACCAGCAATTATGAAAGAAATGTTTCGCCTAACAAATGCTGGTAAAAATATAAACCATTATTACATTTATAGTCATATGGTTGGCTATACAAATGCAACATCTACAACAAAAACCATTTCAAGTGGTGATACTATTGCAATGCCACTTGCTAGAGTTACTGACAGTTGGGGCAATACAAACATTGTTAATGTATATTTAGACAAACAAATTTTAACATACGATATTGATTATACTATATCAGGAAGCAATGTTACAGTAACAATTCCTTTTGTTGACACAAAATCTGTAACAATAGATTGTTTTACTATTGACAGTGAAAGTTTTATACCATATAGTACTCGTGCTTTACGTTTTGGTACGTTGCATAAACCAGAAATTTTTAGAGACAAACAAGGTCCAACTGATGTATGGGTATTAATAGGTCATGATGATTGTGCTTACAAATTAGAAACTATTGATGGCACATTAAGTGAACTTGATAAATGTAAGTTTTATTTTGAAACATCAATTTATAATACACTTCAAGAAAAACAAAAAACTATAACAGTTAAACCGTATGAACCAATAAGTGATACAGATCCTAAAATGATTGATTGGTCAAAGCGATATTTTGAATCATGGGCAAGCACATTTAATCTTCCTGTAAATTATGATAACATATATTTTGATAGTGCAGATGGATTTACATGGAATTATTCGTTACTCGAGGGCGTCGGACATTGGAGAGGTTTATATAAGAAATATTTTAACACGGATAGACCAGACATACTGCCATGGCGGATGCTTGGTTATACTAACAAGCCTGTGTGGTGGGATGTTCATTATAGTTGGACTAATGTTGCTAAAAGAGTTGCATTTATAGATACTTTAGAAATTGGATTAGTAAGTGAACCGGGACAAGCAAAAACTTTTGATTCAAGATATATTACAAATCTTGTTCCAGTTGATACAATAGGAACTTTAATCTCACCAGATAAATTAGGGTTTGGGTCAGGATTGCAACAGCATGAAAAAAGCGAAATAATGTTGTATAGTTCGTATCACCCTTACGAAGGAATTTATAAACGTACTAGTGAATATCAGTTTATTAAACTGTCGTATGAAATGCGAAAAAATCCGTTTAAAATTTTTAATTTATGTGATAATTCACCATTAGTTAATATACGAGACACTTCATTTGAATATGTAAACTGTTATGAATACTTAGACACAAAATCACATGAAAACGAATTTGATGTTATAACATCTGCCGAGCCAGTTGGTAATATTGGTATTAAACGCTTCTTATTAAGTGTCATTCAACGATATAAGAATGCTAAAGATATGTTTACTGTTTTAGCAGATGCTAAAACTTTAACATTTAATTGTGGGTTTAATGTTAATGGCTTTACTGCTAAAGATAAGGCAAGTATTTTTAATCAGGGGGTACTACCAAATACTACAAGCAGAGAAGTAAATGATAATGACTATAACTTTAAAATTCATGAAAGTCCAAGCAAATACTTTTATGAATATAGTTTAATTAGAATAGTAAAAGAAAATTACCAATACAAAGTAATGGGATTCTTAAAAGATAGACAGTTCCCTTATTACGAATGGAACACGGTAAGTGATTCTAAAAAAATTGCAAATGGCAGGGCATACATTTATACCCAGTACCAACCCACTAAAAAATATATGCAGTTTGGGTCAATGTTGCGTACTGTTAACCAAGTTGTAGAACTTGTATATGGTTATTTTAAATGTTTAGGCGAAGCCGGATTTACAGTACAAACTGGAACACGAGACCAAGCCTTGGAAGAATTTATTGATTGGGCTGGTAATAATTGGGCGAATGGAAACTTTATTGATATTGGATTGTTCAATGATGAAATAAAATTAACCATTGATGGTGGTTATGTTAGCACATTAGATTCAAAATATTTTATTATACAAAATGGTAATGGTGTATCTTATGTTAGTGATAGCCTATCATCTGTAAAAGAAGGAAACCAGTTAACTATTAACGTATTAGGAACTGATCAAGTTGGATACATTTATGTTAATCCTATTATTACAAATCAAGCTCTAATATTCAATAATACAAGTAATTTTGGTGGAACATTTTATAATAGCACAACAGGATCAACATTAGCCCCAGTATATGCAAATGTATTGCGAACAACTGGTTGGAATGGTAGTGTTGAAATTCCAGGATATGTATATCTTAATAATGAAATTCAACCAAACTTAAACTCATTAATTAACGAAATAGAAAAAGACTATCTAAGCAATGAGAGCTTTTCTTGGAACGACACTTTAGAAAAACTTGGACGACGCAATTTGGGTTACCTACAACCCGAGTGGGCCGCGAGTATGGGTTTTGATGAAAACTTTATCTTCAACTATATCCAAAGTGTAATTGCAAAAAAAGGTACAACTGAAGCATTAAAAAATGTAGTATTGCAAGATCCATTAAAACTTCAAGGCAACAGTGAAATTAGTTTAGAAGAAGGATGGTTACTTAAAAGATCAGAATATGGTGTTGATATAGTTAACACCCAAGTTGAATTTGAATATGATAGTGCATTAACAAAAGCAAACCCACAATTAATAAGTTTTAAAGCATTTGTTGATAATCAGGCTGGAGATTTACCAACTGACAATGTTATTACAGTTCTTCCTGGTGATCATAGATTAGTAACGCCACTAGAAGCACCATTAACATTTCTAACTAGACCAATTTACGATTACTCAGAAACACCACAAGACCAATTAGAAGCGTATGCAGTTGATTTACCATCTGCAGGTTATGTAAGAGTTGATGAAGCAACAAAAACATTATTTTACAAATACAACATGCCTACGTTGCATGATGAAAATAGTGTTTTTTCAAATTTACCAGTTTATAATCCGGCAAATGCTTATGTTAAAGGAACAACTGTACGGCATTTAGGTCAACTATTCAAAGCAACCCAAAGTGTAATGGCAGGATACGACTTACAATGTCATCGTGCTGGTGAAGTTGGTGTTGAACGAAACGAAGTATTAAAAATATTATTGTATAATTTTATTGATTATACAACCCAACAATCAACTGCAAATAGACCCGTAATTGGCCAAAGTATAGCATTAGACAAAATTGGTAATGCGAGTGAATATTTTATAACTTACGTTGGTACAGAAGAAAATGCTACAATAAACGTGGGCCTTCCAACTGAAACAGTTGTTGCATGTACACCAATTTATATTGTTTCACCATATAACGCACCTGATTATAATTGGACATCTGGTGGAACAGTTACGTTAGATAGCCAAATCATTAGTGGAGAAAATGTTTATACTATTTCATTTATTGCTGGAAATGCTGGTAGTGGTACATTAGGTGCAACTGCACCAACACATACTACTGGCTCAGTAGTAAATGGCGATTGTACATTAACTTACGTTGCAGATAATGAATATGCAACTTGGTTATCAACTTATGTTTATGGTACAATTCCTGGTCAAAATAATTTGATGTGGGTGAGAAATTTAAACAGAGACACCACAGGTACATTGGCATTGGCGGCTGACTTTAAAGATAGAACAGAATATACTGCTGGTGCCTTATTAAAAGAATATGGTAGAAATGTACGTGCTAAAACAGCAATCGCACTTCCAGGCTTAGAAGAAATTAAAGGAACAATTACAGCATTGGGTCTTAGCCCAGATGCAACTGAAGTTAGAATTACGCTCAGTACTTTAGTATTACAAGAACAAAATGGGTTTCATCCTGATGGAACAATTAACGACGATGTACTCGTTGCACCAGTAAATGGTATGAGTTTTAGTTTAGATACTAGACGGTTTATACTTGAATATACAATATCTGAAGTAACATATTCAACACGAGTTGAAAACATTAGTGGTGCGGGCTACACATTTATTGATTCAGTAAATTTCAGTATTCCGGTTCCAAAACCATATGATCCTTGGTTTACAAGTATTGTAGTTGGAACAACAGAGGCTTTTGTTTTTGGAACAAATATTAATGATGATGGCGGAAATTGGGAGGAAGTTACTGATGTTATAAATTGGACTCAACTTGTTGAAGCAAATCTAATGAGTGTTTGGGTTGCAAATAATGATAGTAAAGATTGGGAATATTTAGATTTACAGGACTTAGACCTTAATATAGTTGAAGTTTGTGAGGGTGTTGATACTGGTGATGAAGGACTTGTTAAATTAAATAAACCACATAATTTAGTTAAAGGTGATTATGTTTACATAACAAGTACAGGCAATGATACAATAGATGGAATACATGAAGTTACCGGGTTTCCATCTGGTACTTGTGATTATTGTGATGCTGCTGACGAATTGGCTGAGCTACGACAATTTTATATTGATCAATATATAAGCAATAAGAGTTATAAGGGTAAGTGTTTTATTTTTAGAAATACTAGAGTTAATAGTACAAATAATGCTATTGAGTTGGCATACGATTCAAAATATCGTCTTGTAACAAACAAAAACATTTATGTAGATAATTTTGATCCATATGGCATTTACAAATATGTACTACAAAGTTATTTGCCACTTAGAATTATGTCATATGGAATTACTGACATTAATGCCTTAAAAATTTATAATATTGATAGTAATGGCTTATTACAAAAACTTATGCCAAACTTGCATTTTGTAACTGGTAATTTAAATCCAAATGTTACGATTGCAAATGAGGGCCGAGGTTATGGTTATGCACCAAGTGTACATTTGACTGGTGGTGCTGTTGCTGAAACATCACAAACTGGTACATTAACAGCAAATGCAACTGTGATTGGTGTTACAAGTCCTAATGCACTAACATACGATAATATACAAGTTTTTCTAGATAGTGTAGAATTATTACCAGCAATTGATTATACACTTGGCGGTACTAAGCCAAATTGGACTGTAACAGTTACCGGAACAACATCAGATAAAATATATAAAGTTGACTTACTACCAGAAGAGGTATTACAAGCAAAATTATCAACAGTTGTGCTTGATGGAGAACTTGCAAGTATTAATATAGATAATCCAGGAACAAATTATGTTGTTACTGAACTATTATTAGGGCAAAGATACCAACAAGGTACGTCAGTTAAAATTAGATGGAAGAACCAAAGCAATGAAACAATTTATCTACAAAACCGAATACTTAATGGTAATGAACAGAATTTAGATATACCCGGACCTATATCATTAATACAACTTGAAAAAATAATTTCTCAACCATCATTTGTTACTGTTACTATAAATGATGGATCACCATTAGAATATGAAACAGCATTAGATGCTATTTTATTGCCTGCAAACGCAACGGCATGGGCTATTGGTACAACTTATGATTTAGATGCACAAGTAGTACATCTTGGTGTAAACTATAAAAGTTTAGCAGATAATAATGTTGGAAATTATCCAAATAACGCCTTATCGTTAGGTACTTGGTGGGAAGTTGCTGGGGCGACATTATCTAGATTTAGTGAATGGTCAAATTCAATTGATTATTCTACAGGTGATCATCTATTTTATGATAACCTTCTTTATAAAGCAAGCCAACCATCTGGACCAAATTTTGGTGGTGCTCAAACACCAGGCATTACGTCTGATTATTGGGATCAACAAGGAGGCACATGGGGTTATAGTGTATCAGGACTTCCTACTTTTGAATTACAAGGCGGATTAGGAAGTGAAGCAACTGCACAAGCAGTATTGGCTGGATATGTAACTAATGTCAGAGTTGATAATTCTGGAGGCGGGTTTAATAGAGTTCCATCATTAACTTTTAGTGCACCAGAAGTTACTGGTGGTACAATAGCGGCAGGAACCCCCCATACTCGAGGTCCAGTAATTGGTATTGATATTTCTGCTTGTGATCCATTGTATTTGGGTGAAACAGATTCAAGTGGTTTAAATCATTCAAAACGAGATCATGTATTCACTTTTCCAGACAATGGCCTAGCCACTCATCAAGAAAATGTTAATACTACTGTGGTATTCACTTATGCCGCTCATGGCATGGCTATTGATGCACCAATAACATTCACTGCCTCAAATCCAGGGCTTGGCAGTGGTGCTGGTGATCTACCTAATGGTGTGTCTGAAGGAATTACGTATTATGTACAATCAGGGGCAACTGGTGGTACTGGTGGTGGAACCTTAGCAAGTACATTTTGCGTATCTAATATACCTGGTGGAGCAAAGGTTCCATGGACTAGTGGTTTTCAAGGACCCGTAAATGGTGCGGGACATGCCCTTCAACATGGTCAACCTGTATCATCAATAACAATAGAGGCCAATGATAACACTTATTCATCCGGTGATGGATACAATCCGTCTAGTGCGGTAATTAATCATGCTGATATTTCTTATGCTCCTGGAGGATCAGTAGGAACTATTTCTACACTATCTGCAGGAAACGGAAGTTACGCAAATGATGGTACGGGTGGTATTTCAACATTTAAAACAAACGAAATACCAATTTTAAGTGTACCAGCAAATACTTGGCCTGGTGGAACTACTGCAACTATTGTAGTTGCTCTTGAAATATTAGATTTTAATGTATACAATGCTGGCACAGGATATTCAGAAGATGACATCCTTGAATTAGATATCTCTATTCCTTCTGCTAATCCAAATTATTCGGCATTTGCTGTACCAGCAACTTTTAAAGTTGATACAATTGATGTTAATAATAACAATGCAATACAATCATTATCATTAGTTGCTTCTGGTAATGAAATTTATGAACTTGGTGCGACATTTACAAGTGCAATGGATGGTGGCACTGGAGCAAATCTTAATAATACAGGTGATGCAAATGGAACAAGTGCTCAATTAAGTAATGTGCGTTTTGTAATTAAAAAATATAGAGTATTAAATGGTGGTGTAAATTATACTGCTCCAATTTGGATAACCGTCGCCGGTGAAAACATTAATTCAGGTACAAAAGTTGCACTTGGTTGGGATGTCGGCATGTCAGGTTATGGAACCTTTAAAAGTGTGGCGGGCGAAGACTATATTGCAATGACAAATAATGGTAATGATTATCATAATCAACCAGCAGTTGAGATAACTGGTGATGCAGATAGTAATTTTCCAAGTGCGGCCGCACATACTGGTGTTGAAGCAAAAATGAATGCGGTAATACATAGTGTTACAGTTGATGATCCAGGTAATGGTTATGCAAATCAGCCAAACCCTACTTTGTCAAATGCCACATGGAGTAGTAGTGCATCTTTAATTGGAGAATTACAAACAAGTGTTTTTAAAATAAATGTTACTAATGGTGGATTTGGTTATGTTGTACAACCAACTATTGAAATAGATACACCATCATCAAGTGTTGGTGTTCAAGCAACAGCCAATGCAGTTATTGATCCAATAACTGGTAAAGTTACCGGAATTACAATGACTAATTCAGGGTCTGAATATGATGCATTACCAGTTGTAAGAGTACGAAGTGCTGACATTCCATATTATGTTAGTAGTGTTGGTGGTCCGGCTGTTGGTGGAACAGGTTACTTACTAGATGAGATATTAGAACTTGCAGATGCAGGCATAGCAGATTCTGCTGGTAGAAATGTACCTGCAAAGTTTAAAATTACTCAAATAAATGGTGGTACAGGCGCTGTTGAAATGGTAGAAATTTATGATGATGGTTCTAAAAAATGGAGAGGTGAATTTTATACTTATAACCAAACCGCAACTTATGCAGTTACCGGCGGCAGTGGTACAAGTGTTACACTTAATTTATCCTTTACATCTGATAGAGCTTCTGTAACCTTAGGATATGATAATATTGATTTTGGTGGTGGTATAGAGAGTTTTGTGGTAACATCATCGGGTAGTGGATATACTTCTGGACCAGATTTATTAGTAACTAGACTTCTTGGAACTGCTGGATCATCAATTGAAGCTCAACCAAGGATACGTGGTGCAATTATTGATTATTCACAAATTAGTTTTGCTGGTAGAGGATATACTCAACCACCAAATCTCCATGTACGTGGTGGCGGTGGTGAAAATGGCATATTAACTGTTGAAGGGCTTGATGAATATTTCTTATACCTACCATTACTAACAGATATACCAGACAATTATAGTACCACAACTGAATATATTCCAGGGCAAGGTGTAAAACATGGCGGTATTATATATGCTTGTACAAGAACTGCATTAAACATAGAACCGACGGTTACTGTAAACTGGGCATTGTATTGGAAAGAAGTAATAGTTTCACATAATGACATACTTTACATGATTGATGATAGAAATACGTTAAACACGTATGCAACTTTTAAATTTCAAACAATTTCTAGTGTCACATGTTTTAATTATGAAGAAATATTAGACCCAGCAACTGGTAAGATAGTTTTTATATATAGCCTAAGTGCTGGTTTTACTGACTACTTGAAAAAACAACGAGTTCAAATGCCAAAGAGTAGAACTGATCAAATAGCCAACATAAGTTTATACGATAGCGTTTCATTACAAACAAAAGCATTGTTTGAACAATATGATCCTTTCAAAGGTGTTATACCAGGTGTAGTACAAGGCGAGTTAGATGTTATTGCACCATTTGACAAAGCAGTTTATACAAACAGTAATGATGATTCTTATCAAAATAATAATGTTGCGGCTTGGTCAAATCGTGAATTGGGGCGAACTTGGTGGGACTTAGATAAGGTAAAATATTTAGAATATGAAATTGATGATAATGAATATGCAAGTGCATATTGGGGCGAAGCATTTCCTGGTAGTTCAATGGATGTTTACGAATGGACTGAAAGTCCAGTACTACCAGGTGAGTGGGAAAATTTAGTTGCAAATAGTATTTCCTATAATGATCATTTATTATCTGGTATACCATATTATAAATTAGATACTGACGACGAAACAAAATTATACTACTATACAACAAAAGAAGAATATAATGTTGCAACAAATAATACTGAAACAAAGTATTATTTTTGGGTTAAAGATAAAAAATATATTGAAAATGATGCATTGGGTAGAACATTTACTAGTGATAAACTATCATTAATTCTTACTAGTCCAACAAATTCTGAAGTCAATTGGTTTGGTATAAATGGTGATAATGGATTGGTAGTTGCTAACTTACAATTATTTGCAGATAAGAATACAATATTTCAAATTAATTTTGAAGGACCAAAAACCTATAGACATGTTGATTGGGGATTAATATATCCTTCAGATACATCATTGCCTGGATTTGCTATTGATACAATGAAAAATAGTTTAGCATCACAGTTAGACTTTCCTATTGCAAAATATTTTGAATATTTTGATGCGACATTAACGTACAAATATGGAAGTGTAGTACTTTATCGTGATGATAAAGAGTTGCCTGTTACTACAACAAAGACAACTGATGGTGGTGTAAGAAACTTTCTTGTTGGTACTAGTGTAATAGATAAACGGCTTGTTGAAGTTAGAGTAAACAACAACCCAGCACCACAAGATACGTTTGAAATGTATAATGATACATTAATTTTTGATGTCGCACCTGTTCCAAGTAGTGTTATAGAAGTAGACATTTATCAACCAGGATTTTATATTGCACACAGAGGAGCTCAAGCCAATTCTTTCTCACACGAAACTTGGAGAAAGATTAATTCATACAGAATTGCTGGTGAAAATGAAATTAGAATATTAATAGACAAGAACGTTCCAGACATTGATTTAAATCCATTAGAGATGTACGGAACAGAAAAACGACCAAAACCAAAATCCTGGATTAAAGATATCTACTTAGGGCGACAAGTTTTTGTACAAGAAGCAAATAGACTTTTAGCAAATATTAATATTAGTGACTCTATTTTTACTCCATGGGAATCAAAATTACAAAACATTACATATACTGCTTTTGACAATTTAAATAATACTGTTACTGTTACAGAATCAATCACAGATTATTGGGGGGAAACAGATTGGTCAGCACCAGGATATGAAGACATAATACCAGAATTTTACTATGATAAGCGACAAGACTTTATTACAGCAGACAAAACCGGATTAAAGGTTGTTAAAGTTAACAATGATGATGGCTCTGGAAACTATGCAATTTACCAAAATATAGATGATAATTGGATAAAAGTTAAAAAGAAAAGCGGAACCATTAAAATATCAGACAAATTATGGGACACCACTCTAACAACTTTTGGTTGGAATAAAGATTTATGGAATGATCAAGATTTTGATTTAAACCTAAACTTTACTTTTGCTACTATATTTGATGTTCTCGTAAATGAAATCTTTATAGAAAGTTTTTCACAAAATACAGTTACATTGTGGTTTGAATTAAGCAATTACATGGTATCAGAAAATAAACCAAATACTTGGTATCATAAGAGTAGTATGCTTAAAGTTGATATAAGTGACAAACTTGAACAACCAGCATACCAACAACCAGATAATGTTGATAATTTAGAAAGTGTCATTAATGAATTTAAACCATATAGAACAAAAATTGGCACAATAACAAAACAAAAGAAACTTGATGAGCCAGTTGCATTAGACTATACTAACAACTTTCAAATGATAGTGCAAACTGGACCAGCAGGTTATCGTAGTCCACGGGTAATTCAAAATGCAGTTGAATATAAAGGTACATGGGCACCTAATTATGTTTACAAAACAACTAATATAGTGTATTATCAGAGTATATACTATCTTTGTTTAGCCGATCATACTAGTTCTGGTATGCCGGGTGCTATTCTTAATACTGATGCAGACTTTTGGAGTCTATTAATAACAGACATAACCGCATTTGATAATTTATATAGTTTTAGAATGTTCCAAAATACACAAGGTGTATTTTATTATGAAAAAATTACAACTGCAAATAGCACCAAGATAACACAAGCATCATCATTAACAGATATTAATATATTTGTAGAATCACCACAAAGATTTGTGGTTGGTGATGTTGTCACGTGTCAGAATGAACGTATGCTCGTTACTCAAGTAAATAGTACGAGTATATCAGTGATTAGGGGTTATAATAAGACTGGTAAACAAAAATTTAAATTAAACAGTTTAATACATCTAGCAGGCGCAAAAACTTTAATAAAAGACAGCCAAAAATTTAATCAAATTGCATTATTCAATGATAACGGATTAACTTTGGTTGAAAGCCAAAATACATCTGCAAGAGATATATTAATTTATGGAAACGGACATATAGTGGAGTAATTATGATAGAAAATATCGGATCTTTAGTTAAAGGACATGTAGGCATTTTTAGTTATGATAAAGATGGTGGTGATAGACAATGCCTAGTGAACCAAGATAACGCAATTCATTCAGAAAATATGAGCCGTGCCATTGCATACAGTCTCAGTTCTGATCTCAATTATAACTTATACGAAATACATTTTGGTAATGGTGGTGTTGTTGTAGACACAGATGGAAAATTAAGTTATAGAAAACCAAATGTATCACAAAGTAGTGATGAACTTTATAATCCAACATATTTTAAGGTTATAAGTAATATTTCAGATCAAAATACTGATAGCAACTTAAACAAAATTGAGACAAGTAGTGTTGTAGGTGAACTGTTTAGTGATTTAGTTATTACTGCAACACTTGATTATGATGAACCAAATTCATATGATACCACATTTAACTTGGCAGATGTAAATGACCGTGACCAGCCTAGTTTGGATCAAACTAGCACAATACAAAGTTTTACTTTTAATGAGTTAGGACTTAAAACTAAAGGCACCTCCGGACTTGGTAAAGGATTACTTTTAACACATACTATTTTTCACCCAGTACAAAAAAGCACAAATAGACTAATACAAATTGTCTATACATTGCGTTTTACAGTAAGTGAAAATTAAAACAGGGATAGCAGAATGAGCTACGAAGTACTTAATAGTAAGGGCGAACGAATAACCATTGTATATGATGGAACGCTCAATAAAGACACAAGTTTAGATATTGTAGGAACTAATTACTCTGGTTACGGCCCAGTAATAGCGAAAAACTTTATCAAAGTATTAGAAAACTTTGCATCACCAACGGCTCCGAGTAGTTCGATCCCTGGGCAACTTTGGTATGATACTGCTGCAGGTGCGGTTAAATTTTATGATACTGATTCACAATTACGAAGTGTATGGAAAAAATTAGGTGTTGTTACAACTGGCTCAGTTGATCCAAATGTTAACACAGAAGGATACGCATCACGTGAAGGTGATTTTTGGTTAGACACATCAGAAAGTGCTGATGGACAATTAAAGATTTGGGCGGCAGACCCTGCATCTGGTGTGTTGGCGTGGAGAAATATTGGTAGTCCAATTGGATTTAAAGGTAAAGTAGCAATTGAAGACATTGTTGATTCAGATTCAATAGCACGAAGAGTTATTAAGTTTGTTGTAAACAACAAAGTTGTTTCATTAATTAGTAATGAAACTGTAATATTTGTGCCTAATGCCGCGGAATTAGATGAAGACCAATCAAATATGGTCAATCATTTTCCAAAGATATATCCTGGTATAAACATGAGTGTTAGAAGCCAGAGTACGAATACACAATATGGATATTATGGTAGATTTATTTCTGGATTACGTGGTGATGATGTAGTAGATTTTAGAGGCTTATCAAGTACATTAGATAATTTAACTGCTACTGATGCACAAGTAGAAGATTACACAATGAAACTTGACTTTGACTCTATTACTGGTGATTATTTACATAGTGGTATTTTTAGTGAATTTACAAGTAGGGGTATACGGGACCGGATGGGTTTCCAAGGTAGTACAGATATTTTACGCCCTACAAACCAAAATGTAGAAGTTATAATATTAACTGGTACAACAAAAGTTGATGCAACTATTGGACTTAATGCAGAAAATACTGATGCAACATTTAACTTTGCTGGTATGGGCACACAGATTACTGGTGGTGTTGGTATAAGGCGACATTTATTAGTAGAAGAAAATACTAAGTTTAATAAAGCCATGACTGTTGGTTCTAATGCAACTATTGGTCAAGATTTAGATGTATTTGGTGAACTTGAAGTTGGCTCCAATGCAGTTATATCTGGATCTGCAACTGTAGCCGGTAACTGTTTTATTACTGGTAACCTTACTGTTTCAGGCTCTCAAATTATTGCAAATACAGAAACAGTTGTTGTTGAAGATAACTTAATGCAATTAAATTGGGTTGACGCAGCCGGAGATGGTTCATTAAATTATCCTAGTGGTTATGATAATATTAGTACCAATGCACAAGGTGGTATACAAGTAATGCGTGGACCAGACATAGCGGCTGGTAGTACGTATTCAGAAAAACCAGTACAACTTTCGTGGCATAATGCTTATTCAGGAGCAATTTATGGTGCAACGGCAACAGACGATTATGGATTTTGGTCAGTATCTGCTTTAGAAACAACTGGTGCCGCAGCCGAAGATAAAATTCCAATTAGTTGGAATCCAGGATCGGGTACACAAAATGAAGACAGAGCACCAGGTAGATTTTTAGCCGCACATATTGGTACCTTTAAAGGTGATATGTTCAGTGACGCCAAAAAGTTTGTTGAAAGTGTAAATGGAACACTTACTGGTGAAAGTCAAACACTTGATTTAAGATTGTTTGATGTTAAAGAAAGAACACTTGATAATATTAAGTATGTGGTTTGGAAAGACATTGTACCAAAAAATGCATACGATGGTAGTTTGTCATGTGTTAGAGTAACTGATGTTGGTTCTGGTTATGATCCAAATCCACCACAAATTTATCATATTAAAGGTACAGGTAAAAAAATTGCAGAAACTACAACACGATTTCCATTAGTTCCAAACTATTCGTCAGGAACAATAAACCAAATTGCATGGGATGGAACTTCAAACTTTTCAGACATTTTAAGAGAATCAACTGGTGACCTTGATGCATACGATCATGATGCAGGATTTTATCTACAAATGACGTCAGGAAGTATGAGCTTAGGTGGCGTAATTGGAAATTTAAAAGGTAATGATATTGGTCGACGTGGTCCAGATCTTAAAATATTTGATGTAACAGATGTTGCTCAAAGTGGTACAGAATGGAATGATGGTAACTGGTTATTAGGCAATGGTACTGGCGCACATTATGAGCCAACATATAACGGAGCAGGCGGTATATCAGGATATACCCAAGTTGCAGTAGGTAAAAATTATTCATTAATTAATAGACTTTCTTTTGCAGTTGACAGTAGTAACGAAGCCGCTACCGGTGGTAACCCTGGTACAGTAGCAATTACTGGCCAAGGAAAATTAACAACACTTAGTAATCCATCTCCATCATCAGGTTATGAAGCACCTGCACTTTTTAGACGAATTCACGCACATGAACATGATGGTAATATGATTGTAAGAAAGTACATGCATCCAGTTTATGACGGACATATACATAATGCAAGTTATGAAATCACTCCTGGAGTTTTTAGTGATTCAACTGCACAAGGTGTAGTAATTGGTGATGTACGTAAACATTTCTTAGACACATATACCCGCAATGTACGAGTTCATAATCATGCAGAAGGTACAGATGAAACTTTAGGAATTATTAGTACAACAGAAGGTGATACAGCAACAAGTATAGCACGGGTTAAAATACGAGCATATGGCCCTGGAGCGTCTGAAGGGCACATTAAATTAGAGTCTACAACAGATATTGATTTAGTATCAGGACAAGATATTCATATGACTGCTACGGCGGCGGAATTACATGCTACAGCAGGTACTGATATTCATATGGATGCTGGATCAGAGTTCCGTGTTAAAACAACAACACCAACATCTTATATTGAAAGTCCAACGATTAATATAGGTACTAACGGAACAACAACTGATATTAATTTAGATAGTACAAATATGGATTTGGGTGTACGACTTGGTACTACTATTACTATGAAGGGGACAAATATTACCCTCGGTACAATAGAAACTGGTGTAACAACTAAGTTACAAGGCGATGATATCGAAATTAATCCACAAAATTCAGGGACAATCAAAGCAGGAACTTCAGGTACAAATAACGCAATGACTTTTGGATATTTTTCAAGTGCTGGAGATAAAACATCAGGTACAATGAATGGATATTGGGCTGTGCCAACTGGTAGTAGATTAGAAGCCACATACGCCGACCTTGCAGAACGATATCATGCAGAAAAAGAATACGAGTCTGGAACAGTTGTAAAATTGGGTGGCTCGGCTGAAATAACAGAAACAAATATACAATGCGATGTTGATGTATTTGGTGTTATAAGTGAAAATCCTGGATTTACAATGAATGCTGAAGCAGGTGATAGTACAACACATCCGTTTGTTGCAATGTCCGGGCGTGTACCATGCAAAGTTGTTGGCGATGTTAAAAAAGGCCAACGTCTTGTTAGTAGTCACATTCCAGGTGTTGCAATGGCCCTTAACAGTCAAGCCTTAAATGATGTTAACAGTTTTGCTATAGTAGGTAGAAGTTTAGTTGATGTTATTGCGAGAAATGACGAAGTAAATTTAATTGAAATCGTAGTCGGAAAACAATAAAAGGTAAAGTATGCCAACAGTAACACAAGATAGTAAAATAACTCGTGACAGTTTTAATGCCCTAGTAGAAAAATTTAATTCAATTTGGACTGATGATGCGTCTGGTCAAATGTTTACTCCGCGAGCAACTCAAAACCCAAATTATACTTGGGCAAATAAAGGTTGGGGTGCGTTAACTGGTAGATTGGGGACACTTGCTAATCGAATGACCCAACTTAAATTGACAGAAGCAGGTATGACTTGGGCATCAGGCCAAAATTATCTTGTTGGGCAACTTATTTTACATAATGCAGTTATATGGCTTTCAAAAACAAACCATGTATCGGCACCCAGTAATGCTCCAAATTTAGATCCAAATACATGGTATAATTATGAAACTGATCCATTAGCAGAAGTACAACAACATTTAGATAATACAGTTACATACGCAGATTGGTCAATTTTTGGAAATGCGGTTAATGCGGCATTAATACATTGTGGTTTGCCTATAATTCCATCTACTGCATTACCTGAACAATTTAAATTGGTACGTGGTATAACACACCCTGATGATTTTTATCATAATCTAGTATCTATAAAAATTGATCAAATGTATCTTGCATCAACAGCCAGTTTTTTAGGTGACGGTAATAATTGGACAACTATTGGTACTACATATTATAGAGGCATAACACGTAAACAGTCAGCAAGTGCTGAAGTGTCTCGCCTTATTTCCCTTACTACTACAGCAGGTTGGGGAGTTAATGATTATAGGGATTATGCCGCAGGGCCTGGATCATGGTATCCTAATTTTAAGTATAACAATGCTTATGCTGGCGATCCAGTATGGGCACAACAAGGCAAATGGCAAGTAGCATTTTGTAGATTAGAATTTGACAATCAAACTAAATTACGACATTTTCTTAATCAAGGCGGAACAGTAACAATATACCCATATTATATAGCCGGAAGTCGTACAGCAGATGTTGAATGGCAAAATATTGTTAATGAGGTTGGACAAATTGAATTTGGTGGAATGTCTGTTAGACGGACCGCTGGTCCAAGTGATAGTGGATCAGTTAGCAGGGATGATTATTTAAAGGCATATGGTGACGGAGGAGTAATGTCAGAATATTCTGGTTCAGGTGGCGGTTCCTCTCAAGGTGCTTGGAAAACATGGGTTTCTGCTCAAAATAATACAAATGCATATTGGGAAGATACTACACCAGGTGCAATGACTTTCAGTAATATTTGGAGTAACCAATATACCCAAAATTATAGATGTATGCGTAGACGATATTGCTATTCAAACTGTGGTGGTTTGGGAGCAAATTATGTAATGCAAATTCTTGAAAATGGTTCTCCAACAGATACATTAACTCAAAAATTTTCTACTGCTAATGATAGTGCTATGCCAGTAGAGTATTATCAAGGAGGTAACAGATTTACCAGAGGCGCCGAACAGAATAGTTGGACAGAAACAATTTCCAATCCCTTTCCAGGTGGTGGTGCAGATACTGTTTATAAGTATAGAGAATGGACAGTAACAAAAGATGCTGTTGGGTTCACTGTAGGAAGTGAAGAAGATCATGCTGGTCCGGGTTCTACATTTTTAAATTTAGGAACAACTCCGTTGTTATCAACCGGAAACTACGGTCAAGGTGCAAGACGTAGACTTGAAGTTGTAAGTAGAATTGGTCCTGGTGGTGGTGATAATTGGTATCTTGATTGTGGTATAAGACTGTTTAACAAATCAGAAAATAGGTACGATGTTCAAATTGGTATAAAAGGATATTATACAAATGTTAATGCAAGCATATATCCAGAAGCAGGAGGAGTTTCGACAACTGTTGTCTATCCTGTAAGTTTTACTATTGAACAAGATTCACCAGGTACTGGTAATCCCCCAACTGTTACATCATTAGATAGTGCCGCCGGCACATGGTAATTTGTTGACATCTTATATGTTTTGTTGTATAATATAAGAAATACTTTCTAATATATATCTATGGAAAAACACTTTAAGAAACACTTTCTAATATACTTCTATGGAAAAAACACTTGATGAAAAAATAAGTCTTTTCAAATCTATATCAAATTCAAAAGAATCACTTAAAAAAGCATTTGAGGACGACTTGTTATTATATTATAATAACAGTTTGTTTAAAATTACTAAAACAAATATGGCATTTGTTTATTCATGTATACCAACTGTTTCTGGTGATCATAATTCTCCATTAATTGTACAAGATATGTACGGCAATCCAGTTGAAATTTCAAGTTGCACTGATTTTTTGTATAAGATGAAGGAAAAATATGATGAGGTTTCAAAAGACTTTTATGATAAAATGAAGGCATTAAAAAACGCAAAAACACATGATGACATCTAAAACTGGTGTTTGCATATTTGCATATAATAACGACATAATTGATTATCATGCTATGTCTGATATATGTGCTAAAGGCATTAAAACTCATCTTGATTTGCCTGTTTGTGTAATTACTGATAAAAAATTTAAGTCAGAGTTTGTTGATCAGCAAGTAATATCTGCCTACACTGGTAACCATAATCCTAGATGGGGTACAGATTTTAAAAATAGAAACAAATGGGAAGTTTCGAAGTTAACACCATTTGAAAATACTATTTTGATGGATGCTGACTACTATGTTATGACTGATCATTTGCAGTATTCGTTCATGTTACCAAAACATGTTAATTGTATGCAAAAAATTAAACAGGTCGCACCCAAATACAATAATTATAATCTTAAACATCATTATATTGATTATGATAATGTATATAAAACTTTATGGAGTACAGTTATAACATTTGACAAGTCAGATGAATCATCATTGTTTTTTGAATTATGGAATTATGTACAAGATAATTATGAATACTTTCATGGACTGTTAGGACTTAGAGGAAATACTTTTAGAACAGATTATGTGCTTACTATAATTAACATACTAACCAGTGGTGAATTAATTGGGGCATTGCCAATAAAACCATATGAAATGGCACCAAACGATCATGTTCATAAATTTTCAAAAGACAGTATAGATTCAATGTCTATTATTACAGTACCAAGTGAAGATGATGACTTTATACAAACAAAAATAACAAATAACGATGTCCATGTCCAATCAAAACAAATGGTTTCTTGAAGTACATCCTGAAACACTTGCAATATTAAATGCAACTCAGTCTGAAAGTGAAACTTGGCCACAAGTAGAAGTCAATAAAGAAATTGTTGATGAATGGTTTTGTGGATGTGGGTTTGATTATCAAATATATAAAACTGGAGCAATGTATTGTTTAGGACCAAAGATTAGTGAACATAGACGAATACGACAAATACAAACAAATGATCAACAATTTGTGCGATACACTATTTGGTATCAACAAAATGAAATTTGGTGTGAAGGTATAGATAATATAACAGTTTATGCAGTTGCATCTGATAATGAATTAATAATACGAGATAAAATTTTAGTACAAACACTTAAACAACAATGGGCTCAACCAGACAATAGCCTATTATACTGCGATTACGGACATGTCTTTGCACGATTGCGAATTTAAACTTGAAGACTTACCAATAGTTTTTATAAGTTACAACGAGCCACAAGCAAATGATAATTTTGCTTGGTTACAAGAACGTCACTTTAATGTACAACGAATTGATGGCATTAAAGGTTCTGATGCGGCCCATAAGGCGGCCGCCCGATTAATTGATGAAGAATATTTTGTTACTGTTGATGCAGACTGTAAAGTTGTTCCTTGGTTTGCTGATGTTCCTAGCCAAACTAAACTGTCCCCACGTATTAATATAAGTTTTCCTAGTGTAAACTTGGTAAATGGTCTATGCTATGGAAATGGAAGCACAAAGATATGGCATACACCAAGTATGTTAAGCACACCAACACATGAATCAGCAAGTGATGATAAACACAAATTTGAATTCTGTTGGGCATTTAACTACGTTGCTGAGAAACAACCTGCAGGCATGGTTGATTTTTTTAGTGATCGTCAAGCATGGCGAGCGGGTTATAGAGAGGGTGCAAAACTATTAATGCATGAAGGGAAGTTTAAAGGAGTAGACTTTTTAAAGGAAAATTGCTGGGGTAACTTTTGTAGGTTACTTACGTGGTATACTGTTGGATGGGATCACAAACATGGGTTATATGCTATTAGTGGGGCAGTAACTGGATCGTTAATGGTGCTTAATGGAAATTATGAAGCAGACGATATAAGAGATTTTGATATTATAGATAACAAGTTCCCCAAAGAACAATGGTTAAATGAAGACATAGCTCAGTTAAGTAAATTATTAGATTATCCAATACAACCATTAGAACCAAAATTAAGTAAACAACATAAAATTATTAACAGTCATAACTACCATGCTGGACGTTATTTTTCTAAGTTTTTTTGAAGCAAATGCTGAAGAGAATTGGTCGCTACTAACAAGTCGATTCCCACATGCTCAACGAGTGGAAAACATTAGCCCTATTGGAGCGGCTCATCGTCAATGTGCAAACATTGCAGAAACTGACTACTTTTATGTAGTTGATGGGGATGCAATAATACTTGATAGTTTTGATTTTGATTTTATACCAGACCCAAAAGTACGTTGGCCTGGAGGAAACTTCCAAGACAAATATGTTTACGTATGGAGAAGTTTAAACCCTGTAAACAATTTAGTATATGGTTATGGTGGAGTAAAACTATTTCCACGAGAAGGTGTATTAAACCACAAAGTATGGAAGCCAGATTTTACAACAAGTGTTGCTGAAGCATTCCGTCCAATGCCAGAGATAAGCAATATAACTGCATTTGATTTTAGTGAATACAACACATGGAAAAGTGCTTTTAGAGAATGTTCTAAATTACAAAGTAAAGTAATTGCTAGACAAAAAGATGATGAAACTGAACTTAGATTATGGTCTTGGCGTACTCAATGTGGTAAACACAAGTTTGGTAACTGGGCACACTTAGGAGCAGAGGATGCACACTTTTTTGTTGAAGCCGGACACGATTTAAACCTTATAAACAACTTTGAATTTTTAAAAAGAAAATTCGACACATCATATGGAAACCCACCAACTGTTAGACAGGCACAGCATTTTATCAAATAAAGAAGAAGCATTTGCTCTTCAACGTGCCGTTGTTGATAAAGATATAGCAAGTATTTTTAGTTTAGTAGAAAATGAAGACTTGCGGAGTGCGGTGTTATCTAAAAACCCTCATGCTATATTTAGAATACTAGGTGATGAATATGAAGATTTACGAAAAGTAGTTTGTGAAAAAAACTGGCATGCATTATTTCGTTTACTTGAAAAATATAAAATGCCATCCAAACTAGTAACCAATGGAGTATTGAAACATGAATGGCTTACACAAGATAGAGTTGAAAATTTACGTAAAGCAGTTTTAGAAAAAAACTTTCATGCTCTCTTTCGTTTAGTGCTTAATAATGACGATTTGGGGAAAGCAGTTAATGAACAGAACTTACATTCAATTTTTAGATTGTTGGGTAATGATGATTTGGGTAAGGCAGTTTTAAATGACGATACAAATGCTTTATATAGAATACTAAAACTACAAGGTGCAAGTAATGTAATATCTATAACCAAAAAACACGATTTGGGAGATGCAATAAGCAGAGGGCAAATACTCAGTAAAAAATGGTTAATAGAACAAGTTAAAGATATAGACCTAGGTACTGTTTGGCTATGTGCTGGTTGGTATGCTACATTAGCAACAATGATGTTTGAAGCGGAATGTAAAGTTAAAAACATTTATAGTTTTGATGTAGACCAATATTGTCTTGAAACTGCTGAAGATTGTAATAGGCCGTGGGTTACAAACGATTGGAAGTTTAAAGCGTCAACGGCAGACATATATAATTTAAAATATAATACTGGAGAATTTGTTACTAAAAAATCTAATGGTGACGACCAATCAATGTGGGCTCCACCAGATACTATTATTAATACAAGTTGTGAGCATATTGATCCAACATATTGGGCGAAACGTATTCCAGAAGGTGTACGAATAATCGCACAAAGTAATAATATGAAACACATTGAAGAACATCAACATTGTGTTAATACTGTAGAAGAATTATTGCAACAAATAAAAATTACTAACATCGAATTTGCTGGCAGTTTACCATTACCAGGCGGGTATACACGATTTATGGTTATAGGATATAAATGATTAGATACGAAGATATAAAAGGCTTACATATAGAACCTACTCAAGGATGTAATGCGGCATGTCCTCAATGTGATCGAAATATTGATGGCGGCAAAGACAATCCGTATCTTAGAAATGCTATGCTTAGTTCAGCAGATTTTTATGAAATGTTCCCTGCACGTTTTGTAAAGCAATTAGATTATATGTATATGTGTGGTAACTATGGTGATCCATGTATAAGCAATTATGCAGTTGAAGGATTTAGATCCTTTAGAAATACTAATCCGAAAATGTGGTTAGGCATGAACACCAATGGTGGTGCTAAACCAGAATATTGGTGGGAAGATTTGGCGGATGCTGGAGTAGTTGTAACATTCAGTATAGATGGTTTAGAAGATACTAATCACTTGTATAGGCAAAAAGTTAAATGGCAAAATGTAATGACTAATGCTCAGGCGTTTATTGATAGAGGTGGTCGTGCTAGATGGGAATTTATTGTGTTTAAACATAATGAACATCAAATTAAAGAAGCAGAACTCCGTGCTAAAAATATGGGATTTGAACAATTTAGAACAAAAAAGACTGGTAGATTTTTTAGTACTGTCAACCATAAAGGTAAAGAATCGCATCAAGCAACAAATAGGAAGGGTGAAGAAACCCAAAAGTTAGAAAAGCCTAAAGGTGAATATGCTAATCCTGCTCTTTTAAAAGAAAAAGAACTAGTTGCTGAACATGGTAGCATGAATGCATATTACGACACAACACCAATAAACTGCAAAGCAATAGAAAAATCAGAAATATATGTTAGTGCAGAAGG
>Ga0114994_10000067_pt1 | contig 52248 bp, 69 predicted proteins | sample ArcticOcean_MG_C_9_FD_87043 | JGI IMG/M metagenome (GOLD analysis project Ga0114994, IMG submission 87043) | Marine microbial communities from western Arctic Ocean - ArcticOcean_MG_CB2_152 | ecosystem: Environmental > Aquatic > Marine > Oceanic | place: Arctic Ocean: Canada Basin | collected...
ATGACACATGAATAACGATTTACCTACTCCAGTTCCTGCTAAACATATATTAAGAGTCTTCTTAGATAGCCCGCCTTTAGTAACCTTATTTAAGTAATCAATATCAAATGGTATTCTATCTTCTTTCTTATTGTAGAAATCAAACCTAGCTTCTGAATCATAGATATAATCATGACCAATATGGCTATCGAATGATACTGATAATGCGTCAGTTAGTAACTTTGGTATTTGCCCAGTATCTTTATTTTTATCTTGACCATCAATGATCTGAATACCATCCATAATAGCATTGTAGATAGCTTTATCTTGACAGAACTTCTCAGTTTTATCTGTTAACCACTCTTTAATGTCTTCAGGTTGCTCAGCCATTCCTGAGATATAATCTAATCCTTGTTGACTCTGATCATCTGATAAGCCGCCGGCGTTATTAAACTCTACTAGTAGAGCCTCCTTAGTAGGTAGCTTAGTATATTGCTCATAGAACTCACCTATTAAACTAAATATTTTACGTTCTGTTATGTCACTGAAGTATTCTTCTTTAATAAACGGCAAAGCTTTCTTAGTAAATTCTATATCGTAAATTAAATTACTTAAGATCTGCTTTTCAATCATTTGCGTTTATCCAAATTAAATGAGATTGTTATTCTCGGATTATCAGTTTCACTCTGTGTAGGCACAGAATGCTTTAGCCAACTTGGCCATATGTATATTGTATTAGCTTCCACGTTGAATTGCAAGCTTTGATTGTACCTTCCGGTTAAATAACTTCCAGCCCAGCTTCTTATTAAACCGTCCAAAGGTGATTCAATATCAAAAGGAGCTGATGTCTCGTCTGCGTTTATGTATATTGTTCCGGATAGTAATGCTCTAGCATGATCATGAAAGCAATGATGATCGCCTTCGCGATAGACATTCCACCAAATGTGAATATCATCTGTATCGAATTCTATGTTTCGATCTGATATTGATGAGAAGAATTGATTTCCATGCTTCATTATAGCTTGTGCTATTACAGGAAAGGATTCTATTGGGAAACTATCTTCATCAAAGTATGATGTATAGTTTGTGTTTTGTGATCTTGCTGCTAAGATTTCTTTTGCTATCTTACTACAGGGAAGCTCAAGCTTCTCCTTCAGCAGCGGGATCGGGAACAAGTCCATCATAACTGTCGTCCTCAACTCCATACATAAATTCTTTCTTCGCGGCCATGTCAATCTGAGTTAATAGCTCTTCAGTAAAATATTCTGTAGGATTTTCATATATAGTCTTAGCATAGACTTTACGCCCATCTGGCATCTCTATTCTTGTGGATACCTTCTTTACAATACCATATTTCTCGGCTAAGTCAAGCAGCCCATAATATCGATCTAAACCTTTCTCGAATGATAATTTAACTTCAACAAGCTTACCTTCTTTAGATAGTCTTGATTTATGCATTCTTGCTTTAATAATATTGCCGACTAGCTCTGTGCCTTCTTTATCTTTCTTCTTACCTAGCATAATGATAGTAGACGCAGCATACTTAAGCCCTGAACCGCCACCAATCTCTTTGGTAGGGAACAATGAACCAATAGCATCGTATACATGATTAGTAACTAACATAGGAACTTTGATCTTAGCCAGTTTAAGAGTTAATACCCTAAAGGTCGCCTTTATGAGCTGAGCCTTAGTCATATCCCTTGTCTCTTTACCGCTCGCGGTATCTTCTATCTCTTTGGTAGTACTGAGTAGGCCTAACGAATCTAACACAAACATCATAGGAGGACGTCTGCCAGCTGGTTGGCTCTGATAGTTATCAATTACTCTTAATGCATGAGTTCTGAATGACTGAATCGTATCAGGTTCTGCTAAGATAACTCTCTTAGTATCAATCCCTCTATCTTCCATCATTCCTTTTGTGACAGCAGCTTCAGTATCGTAGAACACAACACCTGCTTCTGGATCGTTGTCTAGGAAGCTTCTTATCACTCCTAGCACAAAAAAGGTTTTGCCAGTTGCAGATTCACCAGCGAAGGCAGTAACCTTATTATTAGGAACACCTCCGTAAATAGAACCTGAACACGCAGCATTAAGTATATAAGAACCAGTATCAACTGTTCCTGTAAACTCTGCTGAGCCTTCTCCATCATATGCTATGACCGTATCTTCATCCTTGAGATCTTCGACCATATTTCTAAAAAAATCACTCATTCTTTATTCCTCACTTTTATATATTATATACTATTTTAGGTTGAAAGTCAACCTTTAAACACTTTATCTAAAGCGTCTGAAAACTCTTCTATCTTATCATTCCGGTTAGGCCAGTAGATATAATCCTTCTCAGGATTCTTTTTAAGATTGCTCAATAATGGTTGCACCATATTGTATAGTTTATTTAATCGATCTTCTAGATCATCAGCTCCTGCGTTTGCTGATGCAACCGCGGCTTTACCAGTTTGGACGGCTTCTAGCTCGTCCTCATCCATTGCTGAAAATCCAAAGTCGAAGCTGTAGTCTGTATTAGCCAAATAACACCTCCAGTGTTTGTCTCGTTTCTACATTCCAACCAATTGCGTGAATAATGGTCTTCATAGGTTCGAGAAAAGATTTATCGAACTGCAAATCATAATCTATATATTGATTCAAACCTAATTCATGAGGAAGAGTATTCGGCACAGCGATTATATTCTCCCTACTAGGGTTAGGCAGCTTCAGGTAGCAGAACTTAACTTTATCTCCTTCCATTACAGGTTGAAATCTTTCTACCTTTTTCTCTTTAAGTAGATAATTATACATCAACGCACCTCGTACGTGGATAGGAGTCCCTTTCTTATATATTTGTGAAGCGTCCATATATTTAGCTAGACCTTTACACCCTCGAGGAAAAGCCACGTCTTCAAAATTCTGAGATCTGAAATCAGCGCGCTTATTCTCAATAAACTTAATAACAGATTGCTCGTCTTCATTAATAATAACGTTGATAGCTTCTTTAATGTATTGTCTTACAATACTAGGAGTAGAAGATCTAACAGCTTCAATGCCCATCATTTTTAGTTTAGGCTCTTTATATCTTACACCTTCACTATCATGCACATTCATAATATATCTTTTCTTCGCAGTCCAGATAGCTTTATCACCTATATTTTCTCGCTTCATGAACATCTTCTGGTCCATAGCATTTACATAGGTCGCAAGCTCTCCATAAGATTTTTCAATTTCCGGTTCAAGAATCTCCTCGCAGGACTTATCAAGAAAGTCGATGATCCGTGAAGTCTCACCGCCTGCTGGAAACACTTTTTGTACAAGTGCGTCCAAAGTAACATATACTGAATCCGTATCAATCGCAACAACATAATCTTTATCCTCTGTTTTTAAAGTTTTATTTAAAAACTGGTTTAGAGTCCTTTCAATCCATCTGATAGATAACTGACCGCCTTTAGTGATTGACTCTGTATTGTTCATATCAAAGAATCTAAAGTATTCATTACCTAACGCACCATAAGCTGAGTTAAGTTGAATCTTTTTAGCCATCTGCATATTATAGCATTGACTAATCTCATTCTCTAATTTTTTAGTAGGATCTTTCTGATATTGCTTTTGAGCTTTAATCATTCGGTCCTTCCAAATGACTCTATCATCATACATCTTACGCATTAACTTAGGTAAGAAGCCTTCAAAATCTCTCGTATATAAATCCCCATTAGCAGATATAACATTATTCTCTTCTAAGAGACTTTCTCTTACTTTATCGAGTGCACCATCTAATATCTGATCTACTGATGGAGCAAATCCTGATTTTCCCATCCAGGTTTCAGGTGATATATTATATTGCATAATTAAATGAGGATACAGAGAGTTTAAATCAAAGCTAACAACCCAATTATGCATACCTACTTGAGGATCTTTAACGTATGCACCTTCAGCCTGTCTGTCCTTGTTGGATCTTATAAACTGAGGTACTACTATATTCTTCTTAGACAGGTAGTTATGAATAATAAGATCCCATAATCTAACTGATGTGAATGTGTCTTGAAAATTAACCTTAGCATCATATGCAATAGCATATACTTGCTCAATAAGTTTTAACTTATCATCTAGCTTTCGAATAAGCTCAACATCTTTAATATTGTAGTCAATAAACTTATCCCAATCAGTCTTATAGAGATCAAAAAGACTATCATGATCAGAGTAGTCTAATTTTTTCTCACCTAATTCAACGTGAGCAATATTATCTAATCTATATGACTCTTGCATAACATAAGTAAACTTACGATACATCTGTAAGTAGTCTAATGTACTAACACCAACTATATCATAAAACTGATTTGTTCTACCTGCAATAGTAACTTCACGTTCTTTTAAAACTTCGAATGGAGATAATTTCTGAGCCATATCACGACCAATTATCTGATCCATTCTATTAATTATATAAGGAATATCAAAACCTTCTACATTCCATCCAGTAACAACATCTGGATCAATAGCGCGCCAGCAATCTAAGAATCTCATTAATAGATTAGCTTCATCTGTACAGAGAATATACTCTACATTATCTGCTTTTGGTGTGTAAGGTTGACATCCTAATGCTACATATTGACCATTAAATTCTAATGTAATAGCATTTATTTCTTTATCTGCTTTTCTTATATCAGGGAAGCCTTCATCTGCAGCTACCTCAATATCAACATTAATTACTCTTATTAGATCAGCATCATATTTGAAGCCATCATCATAATTATCATTAATATATGTATATGCAAACATCGGTAGACCATATATTGATCTTCCTGAGATATCTTTATTTTCTTGAATATATTTCTGTGCGTAATGAGGATTATCGAATTCCTTCTTCATTACTTTTTGACCTTTTAGAGTTGTATATCCGGTCTCCTGTTGAACAGGTCCGGTAAACATATAAGGTCGGCAGGGCTCGGAGTAACTGAAACGTTCTCCATTATCATAACCACGATGAAGGATCTTTGATCCTCTCAATAATACATTAGTATAGAATTTAGACATGGTTCTCACTTAGGTTCATAATATATATTATAGTCTCAAACGGACCATAATGCAAGCTATTTTTTAGTTATGTGTTACTTCGCCAGTAGATAATACAATAAGGTCTATTCTAGAGTTGATGTATGCAGGTATCCCAGCATCCATTGATCCATCGGAATGAGCTGTGACAGCAGTTACAAGTGCAGGCCAGTCAGCAGCATCTACAGCTGCAATTTCATCAGCATTAAGTGTACTGACGTTGTCTAGCACAATAATAGCATGTTGAATAATAGAAGGAACTGCATTAAAATCAGCTATCTTAGCCGTCGTCTGATTAATAGCAGCTGTTACATCGCTATCAAGGACAGTCGCAGCAGTCCAGATTTGTATCTCTATTTTTAAAATATCGCTTTGAACAGCCATAATTTACTCCAAGTTGTTTATGATATATATTTAGCTTATTAGGCACTTAACATTATAATTACTACCGGCAGGAAGGGGATTAAGAGACCGGCTAAAAACATTAAAGTTTCTACCATGGCATCTGTATCACACTCATCTACACGTGCAGTGATCGCTTTGATCATCGCGGACATTTTCTACTCCAAGGGAAAGGGTTATTAGGTTGATTTATATCTTCCTATCACGTTTATTTATAATAGCCGACCACGCAGGCCGGCTACTAATCCCCATGATTTTTGTTTATGGGGTGTATCGGCTGAGGTTATTCAGCTAAGAAAGAAGCAACCCTGATATCCTTTCCAATATCGATTTTCTTAGGTTGTTTTTCTTCAGGAATCACTTTTTCTAACTTAATAGTTAGAATTCCATTCTCTACATCTGCACGAGTAACAACAACATCTTGAGCTAGTACAAAGTTCTTATCAAAGGCTCTATTCGAGATCCCTTGATGAACTGTGTTAGCTTTTTCTTTGTCTTCAATATTGCCTGATACGCGAAGATTGTTCTCCTGCATAGAAATATCGATGTCCTTCTTGCCAAATCCAGCAATAGCCATCTCAATAACATAGTTATTCTCGTCAACATTAATGATGTTGAAAGGTGGATAGTTTGTGGTTTGTAGTGTTTTGGTTCTATTCAATTCTGAAAAGAGTTGATCTAGGCCAATTGAGTATTGATAGAATTTATCAAACGGGTTTATACTTGTCATAATAGTCTCCTTTAAAAAGCAAGTTTTTATATAAAGGCCCGATAATTCGGCACCTTACATAGTATATAGGCAACCAGCAATCAACAATCAACTAGGAATAGTCCTAGTATAAAGTCTCTTGATTCTGCTGTTCTTATTCCTGTTACTTGAAGTGTTACTCTAGGATGATGACCAGCATTAGCCGTTGAGTGAGGTACATCTTGCCATTTAAATGTAGTAACATCTCCTGCTTTCCAGTGTTCAAATGTATAGTTACCATAAGAGAACCATTGTCCTGGTCTCCAATCAGTTAACTGTACCATATATCTCTCTACTGAGTCAGGATTATCAGGTGCCCACTTCTCTAGCTTATCCATATGTAAGTTCCATACTTGACCAGGAAACTGTACATGCACTCTAGTCATCTGTCTCTCTAATTTAAACTCATCAGCTATAGATTGTATACTGTCTGGGACGTCCCAGTTAAGATTACTTATAATATGATCAGCTTCATAGCCTGTGTTCTCTAGGTCATACTCCTCTGCTTGAAACTCTTCTTCTTTTCTAGATCTTACACCTATCTTACTATGCTTATCTTTATTGCCTCTTGTGCGCCAAGTAGCTCCGTATGACTCATCAATAACTTGTTTTAGATCAGTAGCAGGTACTCTGCTTAGATCAATATGGCCAACTCTGTCTATTCTATCATACTGAGGGTCAATTAAATCAGGATCGAAATGATAATTACTTCTCTCTTTATTTTTATCCCAACTGCTGCTCATGCCCATTTATGTCCGTTCACTTCAATTTGAGTATCATATGTAAATTCACAATTAATACTTACTCTAGCTTCATTGCTCCAATTAGTAGCAGGCTTATGCATCATCCAACCTGGCATTGTATACATTACGCCTTCTACAACTTCTAATTCTATAACCTTTGGTCCTTCAAAAGGACATACATCTACTACTTGTAACCCAGCTGATCCTGGTCTAAGGTATGTTACAAAGTTAACAGATGCTGATCTACTATGATTGTGCCAATGATTAGTATGCTTATCTTTGTCTTGAAAATAGCTCCATGCTTGAAAATTCTCAATAAAATGATCCTGGAATCCTTTCATGTTAAATTTGTTTAATATGCGGCTACATGAGTATTTTAGTATATCTAATACTTCAGGTATTTCTATCATTGACTGCAGAATCGGTAAGTCTCCTTTCGCTGGTTGCAGCTTGCATAACTCAGAGTAATGCTCTTTTAAATGGAATAATTGTGGATCTCTATATCCTTTTATAAAGTCTGTTATACATGATCTGCCGCCACCATATTGCGCTTGTGGTTCTGGGTCAAATCTTAGATCTACTAGATGCATATATGTTCCTGTCACGAGAGCTTATGAATAGCCTGCGCCGGGCTTTGCCACGGGGAGAGAGCTTAGCTCGTTCACTAGATATTTTGCGAATCTTTTATGTACTGCCATAGTCGGATGATGAAATCCATGAACTTGGCCTCCATGTTGATGCATGTCTGTATCAGCAACTTCATACTCAGTCATTCGCTCATATGATTGTAAACAGTAGTCCCAGAACTCCCATTCAGGTCCTAACTCAATATCATTATAAGCTTTGTAAGGTCTCTCAGTTTTTGGGAGATCTACTTTGAGATATTCTTTACTAATGTGATGAATAAAATTAAATTTAAATTTATTAACGATAGCAAAGTCGATAATTGCATTAACTGATTTCCAGTATTCGGCTGTCTGACGATAGTCACTTAAAAAGTTTAGCAATGGTTTCATATTACCTAATAGATGATCTGTAAGAGGTGTTGCTCTCTGGCCGTCACTGATAGACATTCGATGATGATATGTCATATCAAATTTACCAGTCTTCTTACTAAGGGAGTATGTTCTTGTTGGACGAGTTAGTCCTACGAATAGATGATCAGTCTTCGGATCTAAGGCGCCGCTCATATGATCTTGTTGTATTTTAAGTAAAGCATAATCAAGAGGCATTGCTATGATGCACCGCTTTACACACTCACGCTTTCTTAGCTTAGACATAACGTTAGGATAAGCTGTTTGCACATCTCTATGTATAAACTCCCATAGAGTTGTCTTACATGCCTCAGCTAAAACTTTATGGTGACTGCGCATAGCTAATTCTAAGCCATGCTCAGCTTTATGTGCTTTCTTTTGGATATCTAGTTCAGCAGGATCTACATCTAGAATTAGGTGGTCTTCAATTTCGATTCCCATCATATGGCTACAGCCATAAAACACGTCTCTTTTCATAATATACCTTTAAGGGTCGAAGCTACTTCTTTTTACCGATGTTATACTTCGTTACAAGCTCCCATTGAGATTTCTCACCAAAGGGAATGATTTTGATTCTACTAATTGGTACAGTAGGTTCTTTTATTTTCTCTGGACTGACTAAGATCACTAGACCCCAATCTGATAGTAATTTTGTTATGGAGTTTCTTCTGCCAGTATCTTCTTGTGTAAAGTCGAATGGCTTACCGTCTAGAGCAAAGAGCTCTTTGAAGTGGACGATATAGTATCTACCTTGTTTATGAAGTATGTGGCAAGATTGAAACAGTGTGTTGTTCTTTCTGGAAGCTACACCAATTCGTGTAAGTGTCTCTCTCACTTTTAAGAAATCATCTTCTTCTGCTAACTTCACTTCGATCATCTTATCGACTTGACTCATCATTTGTACCTTTATTTAACCTTAGGCGTATTTCTTCAATTTGCTCTACGTTTAGTATTCTGTTATATTCAAGAGCCTTCGAATCACTACAATTATAATATTCCTTGATAATGTTTACGACATCGCTTTTAGCCTTCTTAGGCCACTTGCTAAATCTTTTTCGAGGTCTGATACTATTTAGGTAATAGTCATACGCTAGCTTTGAGTCTAGCCCGGCTCTTTGGTTCATTTCATTAGCTTGAAGCACAGTATCTGGATACAAAGATAGTCCTCGATTAACCATAAAGGCAGGATAGTCCTTTTCGGCCTCAGGATCATTCTCCATTAAGTCATTTTTCTTAAAGGATATCGAGTTTATGTAGTCGAAAGGATTAGCCATTACCAGTGATGTACCACACCTGATGCAATAAATAAACAGGTTATAAAATTAGTTAATACAATAGCAGATCTAAATAGGGCTACTATATTAGCCTCATCATCAGAACTGCCTTCTTTCTCACCTAGGCTCTTGGCCCAGAGTCTCCAAATCTTTGACATGTGTTTTTAACTTCTCTATGTAGACAGTTGCGTCCATTAATTCTTCTTGAAGGTGTGTTAACCAATCAAGCGTTGATAGATCTGTTCGATCTAAGTTCGTTCCATACTTCTTCCATCCTACTTGCTCTCTCGATAACATCTTTTCGATAACAGCTTTAACCATTGAATCATTACTTGAGCTCACATTGCACCATTATTTCAGCTAGACATGCTGCCAAATTAACCTCTTGATCAGCCACAAAAGCGGCCTTATACTGATAATCAGCTAAGGTTAATACAAGTTGAGGAATTGAACCAGGTTTAAATAGGTTCGAGGATTGATCATATAACTTTCTAAATATTCTATTAGAATCGTTATGTATATTTTCAGCTACCCACTTGCGCACATTTGAATAGTTTTTACCTTTCATATGATCTACAAGTGATTTAATAGATACTTCTGTTAAGTCAGCGAGTATACCAGAGTCAATTTTACCAACTGCAGAGTATCTCTGTAGTTCGTTTAATACTCTTCTCCAGTCTGGAAAATGCTTTTGAATAAAAGCAGCTACTGTTTTCTGATCGTACTCTATATTCTCTTTTTCAAGAATAGTCTGAACTCGTTTAAAGAAGTTCGCAGCTAGCTGAGGAGCTTCAGGTGACTTAATAGTAAAGTCTATAACTGAGCACCTACTATGTAACGGACTTATAATTCTATTCTTGAAGTTACAAGTAAGAATAAAGCCACAGTTCTTAGAGAACTCTTCCATAAAATTACGGAGAGCTGGTTGAGTTGAGTTTGCATTTAGATAATCAGCTTCGTCAAGTATAACATACTTACGCCCACCAGTGAATGAGACTGCAGATGCAAACTGCATTATCTCATTCCGGAGAGTATCTATATTACCATGCATTGAACCATTAATAATAATATGATCAGCGCCTATTTCATCAAGCATCGCTCTCGCGACAGTAGTCTTACCTACACCAGGACCTCCTGATAGAATCAGGTTAGGTACATTGTCTTGATCAATAAACTGCTGAAAAGTATTTTTTAGTTCAGGCGGTAATATTGTATCTGATATTGTATGTGGGCGATATTTTTCCACCCACAGGAATTCTTCACGTTGTTGCATAATATATTTTTCACTTTAGATTTCTGTAAATTTGCTCAGCAGGTTTTCAGGCGTGCTTACTTCATAAGGGTCTTGATTATGATTATCATCAATATCATCTTCTGCATACATTCCAGTAATGTTTCCATTATCTACAATCATTGCATATCTCCATGAGCGGACACCAAAACCAACGTTGTCTTTTGCAACATCCATTCTCATACCGGTCGTGAAATCACCTGACCCATCAGGTAACATTTTTACTTTTTCTATTCCCAAGCTTTCAGCCCAGGCGTTCATAACAAAAGAATCATTTACAGCTAAGCAATAGATTTCATCTATGCCTACATGCTGGAATGATTCATAATGCTCTTCATATCCAGGTAACTGGAATGTTGAGCAAGTAGGTGTAAAGGCTCCTGGTAGAGCAAATACAATTACTTTTTTGCCTCCAAAGATATCATAAGATGTCTTAGAGACCCACTCACCAGCTTCACGGATTTTAAAATCAACGGCTGGTACCATTTCGATAGTCATACTATCCTCCTTTTACAAAATTACTACTGACTTCAGTAGCCACCCAATACGTCATTTTAGGACCTGCAGTATTCATAGATGTGAACTTTGCAATGCCTTGATTACTTATTTGTAACAAATAACTTAGGTTCATTAACTTAAGATTCTCTACTCTAAATATAAAAGTAAATTCATCTTCAGTTGTACCGACAGCTGATGCATAAACATCTGCAGTTGGATTCTTGCTATCAATTGCTGATAGATTTATCTCACCATTCGAGCCTACAACGGCTATCTCAGGCAGTCCCATTACGGCTGCAGCTTTCAATACTTGGCTTAATTCACTCCAAGGTATCTCAACATTAACTTCTGCTTCTGGGAATTGGATTTCTTTCTCAGGTGGGACAATAATCATTTGCGGATCAGCGAAGGTATAGTTAATCTTCTTACGATCTTTCTGTACTGTAACATTCTTCTCACCAAAGTTTAGATCAGGCTCATCAAATAAGGAGAGCACACCTAAGAATCTATTTAAGTCATAGACTGCTCCCTTTGATGGAAAGGTTTCATCAACCTCAGCTTTAGCCATTACAGTCTTTTGAGGACTAACAGTAGTAAGAACTGTTCCGGGTTTAAATTCAATTGAAGGATTAATCTGAGAGAAATTCTTCAAAACGTTTACTGTGTTTTCACTTAGTATCATAATATATTTACCTTTTTATTTCTTTTTCTTTTTTTGCTTAGAATGATCAGGCCCAGTAGCAACTGATTTCTTTTTCAGTTTACTTTCATCAGCGGTTGCACTAGCACCAATCGCTGCAAGGTCTGCTAATGAGCCGCCGAATACATAAGTACCAACATGCTGCAATTGCATCCAAGGACATAACCAGACTTGTAGCCCAATTTTCCTTGCCCATTGACAGAACATATAATCTTCTGACAAATATCTATTAGAGTATTCTGACTCACCATCACCGCTTCCGGTTTTATCAGTCACGAATTCAATAATCTGTTCTTTAGTAGGTTCAGGGTTAGCTTTATAAAACTGCTCCATCTCATTACCCATATTGTTATACTTGTCATCAATAAGAGCATCAAAGTACGCCATAATTTCTCTTGAGCCATCAAATTCAGCTGTACGAACATGATCTGGCTTATACATCAATTGAGGATAAGCATCTCTATATTTCTCTAGAGTCTCTCTTCTTATCATCATAAAGCCTGTACCACCTTCCATAACCTCTGCAGGCTCTTGAAGACTAATTTGGTTACCTGATTTAGGTACTGGATTAAATACATAATCACCAACAAACTTACTCAGTACTTCAGCATCTTCATCTGCTACACCTTGATCTACGGCTTGCTTAACCTTCTCCCATGAAATACATTTCTTAGGATATGGACCACATAAGATATCAAACGGATTGCCGTCATTAACACCTGGGTGACCATCTGACATAGCTAGTAAAGCTAATACATCATTAGCATCAAAGCCAATATCACTATCGATAAACATTAAATGACTGCAATCAGATCTCATGAACTCATCTGTACAATAGTTACGTGCTCGAGTCACAAGAGACTCATTAAAGAGATAGTAAAATTTTAGCTCAATGTTATGCGCTCTGAACAGCGCTGATAAATCGTTAGTTGACTTGCAAAACATGCCTGCGCATTGTCCACCATACATCGGAGCTGCAATAAACAGTTTCTTCTTTTGTAAGTCACTTATTTCAACTTTTAATTCCATTACGCCTCAACCTTCTGCATTACCAGTTCACCAATATCTTGTCCAGGTTCAATGAATGCTTCTCCGCCATCTACTCTTAGTACACCTTCAATTAGTCCTTTATAACCAGCGCCAAATAGTGCACTTGATACACTCAATCCAGCTGCTACTAATTTTGAACTTGGTACTAACCATGCAACGTGTCCTTTTGGTACTGTAAGATAGGCATCACTTGTAAAGGCATAAGTGCCTGGAAACATATGAGCTATTTCTCTGTTCTTTTCTGGGTCACCTGGATCAATCATCAACTGAATTTCATAAGTTTCTCTTTCGAGATTTGTTTCATCAGTTATGACAAAGGGATTGCCTTGATAGCCTCTAATTGAGGCCGCGTTTACTGGCACACTATATCCAGTTCCATCAGTATCTATTCCACTGACATATTGTTTAGGGTTCACTAACATTTCTTACTCCTGTGCTTGATATTTTTTATCATGGTCTTTGTTAAGGCCATAATCCCCATCATAGAGATGTAGACTTTCGGCTTTGAATAATAAGAATTGACCGATTCTTGTATTCACTTTCACTTTAAATGGTCCTGACGTTACGTGCAACGCACCTGCCATCACTCCATTATACCCTGAGTCATAAAGACCTGAGGTTATATATACACCGTTACGGTTTAAAGTTGATCTTGTAATAACAAAACCAGCTTCTCCCTCGCCTACAGTAATAATATTCGACATTAATACTTCGTATGTTCCTACATCAAGTTCGAAGTACCCATCCTTATTAGGTTGAATTTCAATAGAGCCTCTATGGACCTTCTGATCTTCATCTAATATGAACGGTAGATTTTTAATCATATAAACTTTGTCAAGACGTAAGTCAACCGCGTTAGGTTGAATGTCTTGTTTTTGTACGTTTGTTAATTGTGATAAGGATTTATCACTGGAGATATGTATCATAATTTATCCAAAATAGTATGGGTTATTTTTGGTTTTAAAGGTGCCTATTTCATCAAGGCTATTCTCTTCAAAATTCACTTTGTACATTGAATTCGGCTTTGTCTGAGACGACCCCTCGAATTTAGTACTACTTATATTTAGCTTACCATCAATAAACATTGGTGATATCTCATTACGAAAAAGGAATAATTCTCCTTCGCTATATCTTAGACAGCTAAATGTGCCGTCTATGGCATCTAGTTGATTACCATCTCTAATCCAATCATGGACGAGACTAGTGTCCCAACTCTTAGAAGAGCTCAAAGCGACTTGTAAGTCCTTTATGCACTCTTCTTTTATAATACCGTTATGCCATAGTAGGTCTCTACCTCCAGCTCGCATGCTGGGATGGATAGAGTCTATGGCAGAGGCTGCGGTAGTCGGCGCCTGGATGTGTGCGACGTAATACATCCCAGCACTGAGCTCGATATCTTGCAGGCTGAAGGACCCCAGACATTTTCGCCTCGTGTTCATCGTGCGTGTCTTCAAATCATATTCACTAATAGAATATGAATGTTGACCTCTATAAGAATTTATTTCAACTAACTCTTCTAGCGTTTGTCGATTAAAGCTTCCTATAATTGCACACATATATTTATACTATTTCCGCTTGTGACTGCGCTGCGCTGAACGCATTATTAAGATAAGGTATCGGGTCAGTGACACCTGCTTTTATAAAGTTCATCATCCTCTCAGAACAAGTTGGGCATTTACCACAACTGACTCCATCGACAGGATCATAACATGAAATAGTATTAATTAATAGGTGCTCAGATTCCATATCTAGTGCTAGAAGAATCTCATCCTTCTTAGATAGCTGACTAAACGGAGCCTCTATTTGAACCTTGAAGGTTCTATTTTGAGATGCTACAGCATTGAGACTGTCAACAAATTGCTGACTTGTATCCCAATAACCATACTCATCATGGACTTGAAGCCCAGTGAACACGTGACTAGCTCTTCTTACTTCTGCTAGACTCATAGTTAATGATAACATAATTAGGTTTCTAAATGGAACATATGTAGGTGGTTGAGGATCACCCAGCACGTCTTGGATGGTAGGCATCGCTACCTCCGTACCACTAATGTTAGCTGATATAGGAGAAGCGATATCTCCAAGTATGCTTAAGTTAAGTATCTTATGTTTAATTCCTAACTTATTACAAAGTTCAAAAGCTTTCTCAAGTTCTACTCTTTGCTTCTGACCATAGTCATAGCTTACAGCAGACACTCTCTCCGCACCGTACTTCTTTACCAGTAGCATTGTCATTACTGATGAGTCAAGCCCACCTGATAACACAGCTAATACGTTCTGACTTGTGTCAGGTAAATTATCTAATGCTTGATTAAGATTCATTGATTGACTTAATCCCTAATACATAATTTTCTGCAGCGTTTTCAGCATATACTTCTGCCTTACCAATATAGATTTCATCTTTTAAAAATGCTCCTGATGGCCCATAGAATCTACATCCATGTTCTCCATCATTAGTTTTAAAGACTTCAACTCTAGCTCTGCCTTCGGTATGTTCCTGCATGTATTGACTCAGGACGGTTATATCATTTCTCATTATTGCCTCGCGGTTTTTCTGTGCGGTACGTCTGTATCAACTAAATCCATAGTTATACCGTCTATTAGTTCTTGACTAGTAGCTCTGATAGGATTAATATCAATGCCACCTCTTCTTGTATATAGACAAGCTACTAATACTTCAGTATCATCGTCTAATATATCTACTAATCGTTTGTATATACACTCACATATTTCTTCATGAAAGTGATTCTCTTTTCTCATGCTTATAATATATCTCATAAGTGATTCAGGAGTTACACAATCCATACCTCTAATATGAATATATACATCGCCCCAATCGGGCTGGTTAGTAATTCTACAATTAGATCTTAGAGCGCTACTCGTGACTTGGAAAGGCATAAAGCCTAACTGAGGAGCATGTTCCAGAATATCTGGATCTTCTTCATAGTTACTAAACTTTATATCTTCAATATCGACAAGTGATTCTAGTCTAACAAAATGACCTCTGATTGGAGCTCCAGGTAGTTCATTCTCTTCATCGTAATGGAATGTAACGTCTACTTCTGTCTCTAAACAACTCTCAAGGTCGCCTTTAATTCTTTTTTCTAATGCTCTTATACCTGAGGTTAAAGTCTTACCTAATGTATCCATATTAAATGAATTCATATACAACTTAAGACTCTTCGACTCAACTATGCATTCACTGTCAGCTGGATAAGCTAATTTAATAACACCACTAACAGGGAAGCCATTATTTAATAAGAAAGATACTTCATAGCAATTCCATACATCGAAACCAACAAACGGAAGCCTGTTTTCATCTATCTCATATTCTGTTCTATTAAGTATTCTTGGAACTGGTACAAGCAGGTCAGTCTGGATCTTAGTAGGAGTCACATATGGTTTAACAATGCTCCCGTCACCAGCCTTACCTAAGTGTTTGCTAACAATTTTATCTAATTCTTTCATCTACCTACAACCTTCAGTACTTGAGAGACTCTTTCTCTAACTGACCCTGAAACTGTAATATGTTCTCTAGGCAGCTCTTTAATAAAGCCTTCAAAGATATCGTTAATGTCATCTCTAAATTGTGGATCAATTGACCTAACGCCATCATCAATGATAGGAAACTCTGGACGTATATAAAAGATATAATCATAACTGTTAATTAGTTTCTCATATATAGAATAAACCTTTTCCAAAGTTGCTTGAGTTACTTTATTATGCTGATGCATCCATGTAGTATATACTAGTCCATCTAATGCAGTACGATCAGTTAACATATCATCATACATGAATACGTTTGAGATATGCTTCTGCATAATTAATATTTGAGTTAAGTCAGATCCCTGTTCATTGATATCAAATCCCATTTCTCTAATCTCTCTCGTCACTTCATCACACACTGTATATCCATCAAACCTTGGCTCGGATCTAAGTGCGTTTAACAAAGTCGTCTTCCCGACTGATTGCGCTCCTGTAATTCCTATTTTCATATATTCCTTTGCTTAATTAACATAGACCATAAATTAACTGCTATGTTTCTCAGTTCTTCAATTAACGATTCTAATGTATCATGATTCTTTATTTGGTAATCCATGAAGAGTTGAATCTCTCCAGTATCTACTCCAGTATCTACTCGATGTATAATAACACCAGTTGAGTCTAAACCAAGCTCTAAAGCTTTCTCTTGAGGATGTTTGCCTTTTAGCTCAGGATATTTAATAATATCTCCGGGATGAACATTAAACATATTCTTAAGAATTGATTCTTCAGGAATGATTCTATTATATCCATGCAATGTAACAAGCGTGTCAGGTCTCTCTAATTTAATTCCATACAGCTCTTCATTAATATATTCTGCTGAGGTGAAGTCACCTATACGGTGTCCATTAGTAAGTCTCTTATCAATCTTTGATGCGTCTTTTTGATTTGTAAGTATAACGTCAGGCCACATGCCTAACTTCTCACAAACAGATGCTAATTCTGATCCACTATAACTAAAGCAAGCTACCCACATACATTATCCTTAAACTTATGTATATTATATACTATATCAGCTTCATTGTCAACTTTTTCTTCCATAAGCTCAAACAATTTTACTGACTCTTTATTTGCTAATCCAAATATACCATTAGCATCTAAATCAGAATACTTAATACCTTTCATGCCATGCACTACTGGGTTGGATGTATCTAATGTATCTAGAAAAGGAAATCCTTCTCTATAGTATGCAAACTCTTGAGGAAGGCTGCAGCCTAATAAGTGATGTGGCTTCTTAGTATTAATAATCTGCTCATCTCTCATCTGTGTTATTAGTTGTTGTCTACCTTTCATCCAAGCATGATACTTAGTTGGCTCATTAGGGAATTGTTTTTCATAGTAGCTATAATCAAAACTAATAGCAATAATATCAGCGCGCTTCTGCATATACTGATAGCATTCTATTATCTCATTATAATCTCTACCTTGAACAACACCAATTTTGAGCCCTGGTAAGGCACTATATCGTTCCAACCACGAACTAAAGTTCTCAATAGTTGTAGCTTTCTGTTCTAGTGCGTCGGGCACGATATAAGCAGAAGGAGTAAGCTTTGTTATCCACTCCGCATACTTAACCGCATCAAATGCCTCACCAAGTTCAAAAATCGAATTGTCTAAAATGACATAACGTCCTTTATCGACAGCTTGTTTAAAATAATCAAAGTAGTCAGGAAGCTCTTCAAATAGATGCACAAGAGCATAATCATAGTCAGTCATTACTCCGACCTTGCGAATGATATTTAATGGTGCTTCGTGACTAATTCTCATCTAAAATAATCCTCTACGACATCTAAAAGATCTTTATAATGAGCTACTTTGCCCATCTCATCTTCTATTGTCTGCATAATGTCAGGATGCTCTGCAACTCCGACTTGCTTTTGTAGCAACACTTCAACATTCATAACTGCTTGTGAAATTCTTGCTGCAAAAAATTGCGAACTTACGTTTAATAATTCTTCTCTTAAATCTACGGGTGATAGCGATACGCCACTCTTTTCTTCTGTACTCATTTATTTTCCTCCAGCGAATTGTTGCTGTAATGCAATATCGTCAAAAAATTCTTTCTTTACATCCGCCTCATTAAATCTACCTTTTAGTACAGTAGTCTGAGTAAGAGATGAATGCGCCATAATGCCTCTATTCTCACAGCAACCATGAGTCGCGTGAATATATACAGCAATATCTTCTGTGCCTGTTGCGTCTTGTAATTCTTTTACAATAGCGTTAGTCAGTTCTTCTTGCAAAGTACCTCTACGAGCAACCCATTGAGCAATTCGTGTATACTTTGATAATCCAATAACCTTTCCATTAGGAATGATACCAATATAAGCAGTGCCAACTACTGGTTGGTGATGATGAGAGCAGACAGATTTTAATTCTGATCTTACTACTAACATCCCTGTATAAGCATCTTCACCTACATTAGGAAATGCTGTCGCGACTGGTCTTTCATCATATCTACCAGCAAGGAGCTCGTTGATATACATTTTAGCTAGACGCTTTGGCGTTCCTTTAGCATTAGGATCGTTCTTCCAATCAATAAGGAGTCTATGTAAAACCTCTTCAAAGGCTTCAGCCACCTCATCTATTAGATTTAGTTTACCAGACGCAGTTAATACTCCTGCTATATTATCATTAGAGAAAGCTCTTAAGCCTTCCTTTTTAATAACATTCCAGTAGAGTTCATGAACTTTATTTTTATTCGGCATGTCTATATTATAGTCGCTTTTAGGTGGAATGGCAACAGCTTTTCTTTTTAATATTGATTCATTGCGATCATCTTCGAATGAAGAAAATGCTCCTTCCTTATTAGTCTGATACTCTATTTCATCAATCATTTAACTCTCCTACAAGTTGCTGAATTATGTTCGTGCTCTCGTACCGTTACTTGCTCAACCCAGCATCTATTACCGTATTGATCGTTAATAATATCTTGAGCCATATCGAATACCATTTGAGAAAATCTCTCACATCCTACTGCTTCAACTACTCTTATGTCTATAAGACCATCTTTATAGAGTTGAGTGAACGTCTCTAAGTGAGGGTCATCTGCTGCAACTAAGCACGTATGATCAAACATAGTCTTAAGCCATGTTTTTAAAGCTTTAAGGCCACCGAAGTCAACTACCCAGTTGCGTTCATCTAATCCATCACTACCAAATTGTAGTTCAAATTGCAGAGCGTAACCATGTATTAATTTGCAATGACTATCTGCTCTCCATTGTCTAAACGCACAGCTATGTCCTGTGCTATGGGAATAAGTCTTCCCTGATAAAAATTCTACTGCCATATTATTCTCCTATATTGCGCTGACGATCAGAGCTAATGTTAAAAAATGTGCAAACTGATCCGTACCATGCAGCATCCAAAATCCTTGACTATCAGGATCTAAACTATATTTGTAATCGATCTGAGCTTTAGCCCAGTCGATATGATAATGAACCAATCCATTACCAATTGCTAGAAAGATTGCAAACCAGCTATTAACAAAAAATGTCAATACAATAAATGTAAACGCTGCATGTATTCCAGAATGAAATACAGCTGTGTTTAAACCATACTCTCTCTTGTCTCGTATCATATCAGAGTCTTGCAGAAAGTAATCAGCTAGCGTATGCCCTGTCATTAAAAGTATTAGTTCAATCATGTTTTGTCTCCCACCAGAAGTCAACCCAACTGTCATCAGTTGACCTTTCTATTGTCTTGTGCCAGAAGTCTGGCTGAATATCTTGATCGATATTATAGTAACAGCAAGCTATACTGAGATTTTCTTTTGGAAAAACCCCCCAGGTTTCTAATAGAGAATTAATTGTAAGACCTGAGTCTATAATATCATCTACTAGTAAAATCTTTTGACCGTCCCGCATATCATCTGCAGGGATATCATTATATTCTTTCTGCGCGAAGTCTCTATGAGACCATGTAATGCATTCTAATGGCATGCCTAGTTCGTATGATAGTCTAACAGCAAGTGGAAGTCCACCTCTCGCTAATCCTACTACTCTATCATATGTTGTTCCAACAGCTCTAATATTATTTAAAATATAGTCGACGCCATCTTCAAACTCTTTATAGTTATATTTTATTTTCTTCATTTTTATACCATGTTACGAGTACTAGTCTAGTACCGCTCTCCACTTTACTAACTGAATGTAATACACTCGGTCCATATTTTATTGTCTCACCGACTGCTTGATTAACTACTATAGGGATAATACTATCTCCTGCTTTATAATCACCTTCGGTATATCGGTTAGTTACTTCTGGAGTTACTTCTATATCTTTTTTATAGTGAGGCTCCATTACAATTATTTCGCCGCCTTGCAGGTTTTCTGTCTCGAGTAATGTTATTGATGTGCCAGTGATTACATCATCGTTGTCACTATGCATTCGAGTAAAAGAATCCTTCTCCATCATTAAGAAATAAGCTGCGTATAGACTCATGCCTTCTTCTCTTAAGATGTCAGGCACATCATCAAGTGAAATATCCTTCTTAATCATATAGTGAAGATTATAGAATCTCTTTATACGTTCTTCCGGAAGCGAATGATAGAGCTCTATCAGAGCTTCTCTATCAGGAATGCTTATAAGTCTATCTCTACTAAACACCAATTACATTGCCCCATATATAAGCATGCACTCGTGCACTAACATTAAAGCCTCTTTTGAAAGCTTCTGTTGCGACGTCTGCTGCTACAAGTTCTTGACCTTCTACGGTTGCGCCTACTGGCATAATCCATACAGGCCAATTAACACCTGCATATCTAAACTGCTCAATTGTATCTTCTAATTCATCCCAGCACTCTTTAGTTCCATTAACAACGAACTTAAGCTGCCCTGAGTGAGCAAATTCTTGATATGAATTAACAATATCAGGTCTGATTGCTCTCTTAGATTCTTCTCCTGATACAGTATACAATTTAGGACTGCATGATATAAATAACTCGCTGCCCCAAACGTCTCTATACTCTTGCCAGAAGTTTATATAATCGCTTGTTTCGATTTCTTTAGTTCCATTAGTTTCATATGTAACACTTCTTGGATAATCTCTTTGATCAATCCAATACTTCATCATATCCATTGAACACTGCTGAGCAGTCTTCATCATCGGCTCCCCGCCTGTGAAACACATATGCCTATTAAGCCACATACCTGCATTCCATTTATTTTTAAATGACTCACGAACTTTATCTGCTAAAGTTTCTGCATCATCCATCATTTGAAGTTTTTTGAATTTCTTAGCCCATGAATATGAACTATCACATCCCTTATCCCATACAGGAAGGTCTGTCATTTTTTGATACTTAAGCTCTCCGTCATCGTTGAGTTCAGTTAAGTCGATTTTTTGATAAGGTAAGTCCCATGTCTCAGGTTTAGTAGGATGATCCTGACCAAAGCCGTCGCATTGAAGATTACATAAGAAGAATCTCAACCAAGCTGTGGGTACACCTGTGTACTGTCCTTCACCTTGAATCGAGTCGAAGATCTCTGAATAGAGATACTTTTTATTTGCCATTTTAGCTCCTAGTTTTGTTTTATTCGCTGTGGAAGGGCACAGCTACAATAATATTTAGCTGCCTTGCTTAGCCTTAGCGATCTTAATCGCATGGTTCTTAACCAGCCGCGTCACCTTCTTCCATTTTCTCTGAAATCTGTCTCTATGAATAGTATTTGCTCTTGTGAAGTATTCTATTCCATCTAGATGATCTAACTCATGTTGGAATACCCTTGAGGCCATTCCGTCAAATTTCTTTGTGCATACATTGCCGTATGGATCTTGAAATCTAACTCTTGTAAATCTTGGACGTCTGATTTTAATAGTAACTCCAGGATAGGATAAGCATCCTTCGTCCATTAGAATTAATTCTTCACCAGTATACGTTATTTTCGGATTAAAGGCAACTATCATAGGCTCTGAATACATAACAAATGCTCTTGCTCTGATGCCTAATTGATTAGCTGCTAGTCCAGCGCCTGCCTCATTCTTAATAGTGTCGATTAGAGTGTGTGCTAACTTAACTGCATCATTCTCCGGGTCGTTAAAGTCATAGTCAGGTACTACTGACCTGAGCATATCATTCCTATCGCCGAATGGTATTATAATTTTTTGACTCATGTTGCTATTCTACTGAAAGACTTAACTTTCTCAAATCTAATTATGTTTTGAAACTTGTCTATTAAAGTGTCGCCCTTATGTGATATTATATACACATTTGTGTCAGAAGTCAACTCATTTAGTAACTTTAGGAACTCTTCAGTACCAGTTGAATCTAGACTACTATCAAACACCTCATCCATTATTAATAGATTAGTTGAAGCACTGTTTCTTATCTTAGCAATTGAGCGCCATGTGAACAATAATGATAAGTCAATTCTCATCTTCTCACCCTCTGAGAACGATGCGTATGAGAAGTCATCTCTGAATCTAGACCTAATAGTCTCATTAAAGTTTTCATCTAATTCAAACTGCACAAAGAAGTCCATTGCTGCTAGATACTTATTGACTAGCTTATTCATAATGGGTACGTATTGTTTAATGATCTTAGATTTAATGCCTGAGTCTTTTAATATAGAAGATACAACTGCTAGAGTCCCTCTATCCAATACTGTAGCTTCTTTTACCTCTTCTTCTGATAAAAGCTTATCACTAAATTTATCTAGGTTAGCATGCTCTTGTTTCTTGCTGCCTTTAAAGTCGCTAAGCTTAGCATTATCTGCTATCAATTTAGTCGACGTAGCATTTAAAGTATTAACTGCCCAATTCCATTCACTGATGGTTGATTGCATATTAATAATCTCAGTCTGCGTCTTAGATATTTCTTCTAGTCTATCTTCTGCTTTCTGTACTTCAATTAGTAACTGTTCTATCCCTTCAGTTTTCTCTTGAATTCTATTGTTATGTGTACATGCTATATCTTCAGCGAACTCAGGATTAATTTCCTGCTCACATGTATGACATTTATCAGCCGTCTCATAGAACTTGACTTTACCTTCTAGGTCTGTTACCTGCGATGTTAGTTTAGTTCTTAGTTCTTTAAGCTTCTCATACTTACCTTTTAACTTGGTTGCATCCTCTATTGAAGTCTTTAAGCTATTGATGTCCTGTGTGGAGACATCTATTTGCCCTAAGAGAGCCTGTGTCTCCGCTGTGTTATTAGTTACCTGTAGTAAGTTATCTTGGATTCTTTTTTCGTTGTCTAATTCAAGGGAGAGAATGTGTTGATTAGTTAGAGCAATCTTTTCTTCTAGTACAGTTATTGATAGTTTAATATCAGTTAACTCTTTCTCATTAGTAGATACTCGCTCGCGTAACAGGAGAGACATAACTGAGAAGATTTGCAAATCGAGCAGGTCTTCAATCACCTCTCTTCTATGCATTGTTTGTAATTGCATAAAGGGAACAAATGATGTGCTTCCTAATACAACTACTTGACTAAAAGCTTTGAATGATAACTTAAGTATATGCTTCTCTAAATGCTCTTGGTAATCTCTTACGCTAGCATCTTGATTAACCATCTTACCATTAACCCATACTTCAAATATAGAAGGCTTAGCTCCTCTTATAATCTTATACTTATTCTGTCCAATATTAAAATACAATTGTACTTTCATATCTTTCTGGTTGATAGAGTTAATTAGCTGCGGCTTCGATACCTTTCTAAACGGCTTACCATATAGAGCAAATGCTAAAGCGTCTAGAAATGTAGATTTACCCGCGCCATTATCTCCTATGACTAGTGTAGTAGGATTGTTGTCGAGTTCTAATTCTGTATAGGTGTTTCCAGTGGATAGAAAGTTCTTCCACTTAATCGTTTTAAATGTTATCAATTTATTGTCAAAGCCTCTGAATATAGATCACCGATAACAGAAGATACATCTTCTTTATTAACCACCGTGTCTAAGCTATTTACATAGTTATGTAATATTGTGAGCGTGTCTTCTGCTTCTTGTATGAGCTCGTCTTCGTCTTCCAAATCTAGATTAAGATGGTCTTCTACTACTTGCAGATGAATTGGTTCTTGCTTCTCAAGTCGCTCAATAAACATATCGAACCAGTAAGGGTTTGTTTTATTTTTAACTATAAGTTTTACGAAACAGTTTCTATATTGACTGAAGTCTTGTTCTATAATATCTGTTATTACTGCGTCTTCATCTGAATACCAAATCTTCTTAAACATTGTATTTGGATTCTTAATAAACTCTATTGATCTATCATCTGTATCATAGATATGAAATCCTTTTTGATCATCAGCATCTGACCAAGTCATCTCATATGGTGTTCCTAGATAATTAATATTACCTCTCTGAGATTTAGTATGGAAGTGCCCTGAGCATACAAGATCAAATTTCGATAAGAAGTCATCCTTCATTCCTATTCCAGGTATCACCTGACCTCTATACATCTGATAACCAGACAGCTCTAAATGACCAAACAGTACTTGACATTTAGTTTTAGCAATCAAGTCATCTGTTTGCTGCCTGTTGTCGTCACATATCCATGGAAGCATTACAATACCATTCCACTCTGTAGGTTCTTCGTATGTAACGATGTTGGGGTACGCTTCAGCTAATAATTTAACAGAGTTAATCTCTAATGTATTCTTATAGAACGAATCATGATTACCAACTAGCATATGAACAGTGATTTTTCTCTCCGCTAACGGAGTAAAGAACATCTTTTTTGCTCTATCTAATGAATAGAAGTTTATAAACTTTCTACGGTCAAAAGTATCTCCTAGATCAACAACAGTATCAATACTATTCTCATCTATATAAGGAAAAAATACTTCTTTGAAAAACCTTTCCTGAAAATCTGCTACTTTTTGGTTATCGTTTCTACAGCCGAAATGTAAATCAGTTACTAGTGCTATCTTTGCCATCTTTATCCATGAATTTTTCAAGGCCTTTTTCTGCCTTTTTGCTCTCACGTTTTTGTTTACGAGCTTCAATTTTATCTTCAAAGTTAGTTACAAAGTCTTTCATATAATCTGATTGTAAGTTCACTCCTATCGAAACGCCTCCCTCTGCCTGCTCATGGTAATCAACTAACTCATCCATTACCATATGATTCTCTAATGCTTTATGCTTAACATATAACTGTCTCTTCTCTCTATCGATTCGTCTTAGGAACGCATAATAGATTATCTGAGTAAAATATGCAAACGGGTTCTTGCTCTTTTCAGGGTCAAAGTTATTTAAATAGTTAATACAGTTCTCAATACCATCACCAACCATTTCCTCTCTGAACATATAGTTAGCAAAATTAGGCTTGTATGATAGTCTGTTAGCTATCTGCAATAAACATTCTCCGACATAGTTTGGTATCTTAGGATATTTTTTATGATGTCTATCATATCCTTTCTCCTCTGCTGCTAGTCTCTTCTCTTTGAACTCTAATAGAGTCCGATATAGTTCTTTATTGTCGACGTAATGTTTGCCCATTAGTGTATCTCCGTATTAGCGAGGTTCTTTATTTCTAGATATGCCTCTAATTCTTCAAGTGCTTCCCTATCGATAGAATGGGCTTCTAGTTCAACCTCTTCTTCTGTCTGGATTGGTTTTCTTCTCTCGAACCATTGTTTTATAAACTTCTCTCTATGTACGATCAGAGAGTGGTCTAGTTCATCATAGTATGCTATGACATGATCTTTATAGATTCTACTTATAATAGGTGATGCTTTTGGAAACGGATTATGCATCCCAGAAAAGAAGTATCTAAATTCGGTAATTGATATTGGTGAACTAGCTAGAACAACTGCGTTCTTTATTTCCATATACGCTTCATTCTCAGAGACTACCTCTCCAACAACTGAAGTTTTATCTAGAAGTTTTACTAAGGCTATTATTGTTTGTTCAGTCATTTATTTTAACTTGGTATATTTTATAATCAAATTTTTCATCATTATAATACTTAACCCTTTCAGCAAAATGCTGTAGTGTATAATTCACTTTAGCTTTGTATTGTAGATCGTCTGCAATATCGAACAATGTAGCTTCAGTCTTTCTATCTGATCGTCTCAGGCCTCTTCCTACTGATTGTAAAACTCTAATCTTAGACTTCGAAGGCGATGCGAATACTATATTGTCTAGGTTCTTTATATTTATGCCTGTACTAAATGTACCATAAGAAGCAACTATAACTGCATCTTTTTCACCTTCGACTATTCCTCTAATCTCTTCTCTTGTCTGTGCTTTTATCTCACCTGACACGAAGAAGATCTGTCTATCAAAGAGCGCTGCTTTTTGTTGTTCTATAAGGTTATTATATATTATTTTGCCATGCTTTTCAACTAATTGGTATAAGACTAATGTGTTGCCTTTTAGTGACATGACTAGGTTCTGTAGGAAGGTTAATCTTCCTTGATGTGCAACTATGAATTGCATCTCTTCTTGATAGGTTTGTCCCTTTCTCTCTTTGCATGTTGCTTCTGGATAACCTAACTGTATGCATTTGATCTTTAGCTCAGCTAACGTGCCTTCATCCATTAGCTCTTTAGATGTTGTAACCTTCTTAGTAGCTCCAAACAATCCTTCTAGTACTAACTTATGAGTCATTGTACCATCTAATGTGCCTGTAAAGCCATATCTATATTCACAGCTCTCTAATTTAGTCATAATAGCTGTAAGAGATTTAGACTTAAAGTTATGCGCTTCATCTCCCATAACACATTTGAATTGATTAAACCAAGGCTTAGGCATTTTATATATTGACTGCCAGGTTGATACAACTATGTCTTCATCAATATCATTACGCCAGCTTTTGTCTTGTGTTCCATCAATGACTCTTACATTCTTGTCGTAGCCATATTCCTGGAAGTCTGTCTTCATCTGATATACTAGCGATGTAGTAGGGACTATAACAAGTATCTTTCTACCTGCTTCTATCATCTTCTTAGCTAGCATATAGATAATTAATGACTTGCCTGATGCTGTCGGTGATAGTAATAGAGCTCTTCTTGTTCTCATTGCATGAGCAAATGCTTCTACTTGATAATCTCTTGGCTCAAAGGTAGTTGAAGCAGAGCAAAACTCTTGTGCTTCTTTTAATGAATAGTCTGTATCTTGTAATTCGTAATCTACGTCAACTGTATACTCTCTATCATAAGCAAACTTTCTTATGTAGGGAATTAATCCAGCATATAAGAGTCCAGTAGCAACATTGAAAAGTCTTATCTTACCGTCCCAGAATTTACTTTTAACCTGCGGCATAAACTTAGCTCCAGGTACTACAAATGTGAAGTACTCAGATAGTTCATATCCTACACCCGGTTCGCATAATACCTTTATGTATGCGTCGTTGTATTTTTCGACGGTGATTAGATCAGACATTCTTTGGATTATCTTCTACCCTTTTTCTGAGGTTGCTCGTAGAGAAATTATGTGATCTATTATTAAAGTATAGCTCAATGCCTCTCTCTTGACAGATCTCTTTACCTGTAAAGGATGCATTGCGATACTCTTCACCTAATATACGTATATTAATTGGCATCATCATTAAGATGTCTTTAAGATCTTGCTCGTATACATAGGGAATAATCTCATCTACATAGCTAACTGCTTGCAGTTGAGTATATCTTTCTACGATTGTTTGAATAGGTTTGTTTTTTGTATCTCGATCGAGAGATGGATCAACCTGCAATCCACAAATGAGATGGTCGCATTGTGACTTAGCTTCTCTTAGCATATTAATATGACCTGCATGCAACAGATCAAACGCTGAACATGTGAATCCTATTTTCATTTTCTGTACTTTTGATTTTCTATAACGGTCGTATTAAATATATTCACTGCACTAAAACGATCCGTTAAGGGAAGTAGCCCAGCGAAATGCTCTGTGTCTTTAGGTAGACACTTACCTCCAAATCCAGACTTGCCATCTGGTCCCGGAACATCAAAATGAGTAGTACCTAGTGTACCATCCACAATGAATAACTCTTTAACAGTTTCATAATCAACTTGATACGTCTCGCATACCTCTTTGATCTCATTGGCCATAATTACCTTTGCTGCTAGCATAGCATTACGACTCAATTTAAATATAGCTGCAGCCTTAGCGGTAACTATCTTAACCTGTCTACCTTTAGGCATGAGAGCGCCTAGAGCAGCTGCGCCATGCCCGCCTATAATAATAGACTTGTCTTTATTAGCTACATCTTCTGCCCAATGAATCTCTCTTAAAAACTCCGGCATAAATAACCAATCAGCTGATAGCTGATCTGGGCCAATAGTACTTCGTATTACTATCCTTGGAGGCTTACCATTTGGACAAGTAGGTATAGATCTTATTGCATTGTCTACAAGACGTAATTCTAGTCTGCCGCAGACAGGAATCTTTGATCCATTTTCATCGACAAAAGATGTTGCATACAGAGGAGTAGGTACACATATAAAAACATACTCTACGTCTGTCCAATCATCAATTTTTAAGCCGAGTGCTGGATCTTGTATAACAATATCAAACTCTGTGTCTATCAATAATTGCTCAGTAGCTTTACCTACGAAGCCGTATCCTAATATAGCTGCTTTCATTTAACTTCAATTTCCTTGAACTCTGGTTCGCCGTGGTACTTGGGTGCAGTTGCTAGAGCTGCGTCAACAGCATTCTTTATACCCCAGAGCCTTTTCTTCATATCAAGGCCGGTGAATCCACAATTACGAGTGTTGTGCATCTCGTGATGCAGTTCCCATACAATGTGTCTAGCTTCTGTGTCGTTTGGTAATATCATATTATAATCCTACTTTAAATTTCTCCCAATCTATCGCTGACTTAATATTAAAGCCTCGCGAGTTAAGAGATCTGATAGCATTCTCTAAGAATTCTACTTTCTCTTTCTGATACGCTAGTTTTAAATTTAGCTGTATTATGTCTTGATCAGCATCTATGTACTGACCTATATCTGTTCTTAATATCTTAAGCGGATTTGGCTCCCAGGAGAGTTCTGTGAGGTCATCTATATCCATAGTGCCATTAAACCATTCATACTTCTGCTTATGAAGTACTTTTTGATCGGTTTCGAGTTTACGTAGTAACAATCTCTCCTTAGAAAAGATGTTAAAGTATTTTGAGTGTAGTTGTGGTATCTTTAATGACTCTTCACCGAGCTCTGTACGATCGAGATCGCAGTCTTTGCTCCAAAGGGCCATTATATCATCTAAGGTCATACTATATTCTCACGGCTTTATACTATATTATAACGGCTTTCACCGTCGAAGTCAACTTATAATGGTATGATTTCGTACTGCTCGTAGTTGAAGGACGCTACACATTCTATGTACATTACGTCTTGAGCTCTTAGGTCTAGTGTTAATTCTGAAATTGTTGATGGAAATAGACCTTTAAATTTAATCTCTATATTTGGATTAGCTGCGCTATTAAAGATTAATAAAGAAGCATCTGAGACTATCTCTTGTGTTCCTAATGGGTTGAGTCTTCTGTCACTGTCTGACATTTGTTTGTAGTCATCAAAGGTGCTTGGTGAACCTAATGCTGTTATCCAATTAAATACTTCTATGTAGTTCTTCATGTCTTCATCTACTCTAAAAGTAATCTGCATTTCACCAAAATCTATATGATCACCTGGCATAGGAATTCTTACAAATGGTGTTGATACATCAAGCTTTGGTAGTGTGATGGCAGGTAATAGAACCGACTGACAAAAGAAGTTGACGTTAGGTAATTTAGCTACATTAAATCCAAACTTGAGAGGACTCAAGAAGGACATATTAGTAGGTTGTGATGTTAATTCGCTCATGCGGTCTCCATTAATAAAGCTTCATTAGTATTTATCTTATCTTGATCGAACAAGATGCTAACTCCGCATCCACATGCCGCTTCTTCATTAGGATTGACTATCCTGAATGATTCATTTAGACCTTCTTTAACCCAGTCTAATGTTGATCCCATTAAGTAAGGTTCGCTGCCTGCTTCAATATAGATCTGGAAATTTCCGTAGTCTGTTATAGTACCTTGTAAAGGGCCATCATCAGCCCACTTAATAACATACTCGTAACCAGAACAGCCACCGCCAGTAATCCCAAATGAAATAGTACTTCTACCATCATCCTTTGCTTTCTCAGCCGCCTTAATTACCGCTGCATCGGTTAACTCAATCATCGAACTGGTTATGTTTTCTCTTATCGAGCTTTCCTTTCCAATCAGTAATTGCCATCTGTATGCTATCTTGAGCTAATACAAAGCAATGTATCTTGATTGATGGAAGCTCCAGAGCTTCTGCTATGTCTTTATCTTTAATGAGAGAAGCTTCTTCGGTAGTTAGACCGATAAGCATATCAACAAATAGAGAGGAAGATGCAATTGCAGAACCACAACCGTACGTTTTAAATTTTACGTCTTCAATAATATTATTATCTGGATTGATTTTAAGATCCAATTTCATGACATCACCACATGCTGGTGCACCTGTCATACCAGTAGCTACGTTTGGATCAGCTGGGTCGAATCTACCAACTCCATGTTTGGATGGTTCATCTAATACAGCGTTAAATCTGTCTACTACTTTCTGTGAATATGGCATATAATCTCCTGATAGGTTAACCTTAAAAAATGGGACTAAGCTGCCTCTATGGCGTTGAACTTAGTCCCAAGGTTGCTATCTACAATATATTATAGTCGATCTCTCGACTTATTGCAACTACTTTATTACTTCTCGTTAACAAAATTGTACAGCGACTTAGCCGTATCAACCACTTCCTGTGTACCTATCGATTCCGAAGCTATTGCTTCTTTGTTTCCGAGTACTTCATTGTTGTATTGAATAGTATCTACTCTATTTTGTCTATTATCTATCAATAGACCTTGAGCTAGGTTTAGCAATTCGGCTCGAATCTCGAACCCTGATTTTCCTTGTGACATGTTACCTCCTGTGTGTGTGTATGTCTGTAGATAAAGAGTGTCTCTATCTAACTATTCTATTTAGGCAACCTCGGACCAAAAAAAAGAGCCCGTAAGGGCTCTTTTTAAAGTTTAAAACTTTAGATTACATGATGTTGTTAACCAATACTCTTCTGTAATATACGTTAGAGTCTTTAGTTAATGCACCAGCGCCGTAAGCAGTTCCTTCAGCAAATGGATTTGCAACTACGCCGTAACGAGTTTTAAAGCCAATTTTTGGTTGGAAAGTATTCTCACCGACCGCACGAACCATTTGTAATGGAACATATGGGCAATAGAAAAGACCAGCATCGAAGCTTGAAGATCCTTTATAACCTAATGTGTAATAGTTACCAGTAGTGTAAGGATCGATGTAAACTCTATAACGTCCGTTAAGTACGCCGGCAAAAGTATTACCAGTGTCATCAACTTGGAGGTTGTTTGAGTTTAAAGCAGGAGCATAATCAAGCACGCCAGCCATTTGTAAAGCAGAAGCAACGTCACTTGATGTGATCAATACGTTACCCTTTCCTCTACGAGTGTCTTTTGCAATTTGGTTAGCATCTCTTTCGATTTGGAACATTAAGCCCTTGAACTTCTCAACAGACCAACGACCATTTGAATCAGTATCTAGATCAAATGTTCCGGCGGTTGTTGTATCAGTTTGAGCACCTTGCTTAGCAACAACGTTAATTGTTCTAATGATTTCTCTGTTAATCTCTGCAAGAATTTCTGTAGAAAGAATATTCGCAAGTTCTGTTTCAGCATCTAGACCATGAATGGCTTTAAGATCCTGAGCAAGTTCCATTGTGTATTCAGCTTTCAGAGCTCTTGACCCAGCTGTAACAGATACTTTCTCAATTGAGAAAGCCATTTCAGGGAAAGCAGCGTTAGATGCATTTCCGAGAGCTTCAGCTTGGTTAGTAGACATACCGTCTGCAAAGTTATACAATCCAGCTTCAGCGTTATTCGCTGTAGCAGGTGTAGTACCGACGTTTTTGTCACCGACAGTGTTTGCACCAGCATTAATAGTTCCGAAAGCAGTATCTGCTTCGTTGTAGAATGCTTCAGTGGCTGAGTTAGCAGCAGTAGTATACTTACTTCTCATTGCAAATATAAGACCAGTAGGTCCAGACATAGGCTGAACGCCACACATGTCATATGCAACAAGGTTAGGCATAGCTCTTCTTACTAAGCTAATTAAAACAGGATCATAGTTCTGAACGCCGTCACCGAAACCAGCTGTGCCAGTTGCGTTGACAGGAGTGTGAGTTCCTGCTTCTGAGAGGAGTGATTGTGAAGAATAAGCGCTTCCTTCTCTTAACGCTATTTCTGTATTTTCTAATAGTTGGGCTGTAACTGCTCGTTTATGAGAATCTCCGATCGTTGGTAGATCTTCGTGCTCAAGAATTGGCTGCCACTTTTCAACTAAGTTTTGATTTAGGTTCATTAGTAGTTCTCCTTTAATTTATACCCTAACATTATTTATCTTTTAACGGTACGCGAAATCGCACCGGCATATCTCTCCATTAAAGGATCGACTGCAGCCTTTTCCTCTGCTTCCTGGAGAGGCTCTTCGAAAGTCTCCTCAGTTACGGCTGTTACGCTCTTTGAAGCAAAGTACTGAGTCTTAATGACATCTAGTTTTGCTTGAAAGTCATCAAGGCTATCATACTCTATACCTTCAGCAAGTGCTGAAAGCTTTTCCTTCTGAGTAACGGTCAATGATTCTGATTGCTCAGCAACATATGCGCTCTTCAAAAGACTATCAATATCGTTCTGAAGTTCAATCTTCGAAGCAACTGCTTCGTTTAGATCGGCTTCTAATTTCTCTGCTCGTTCGATTTGCTCTGCAGCAAGATCAATCTTCTCTTCTGGAAGATCAACGAAGTTCTCTTCGAATAAGCCTTTGAGGCCTGACATGAAGTTTTCAGCGATTTCTACTTTAATAGCAGATTCGATTGCAACTTCGTTCTCAGATGCCCACTCTTCAGCGGCATATGAAAGGTACTTGTCTACCTTAGTGTTTGTTTCTTCTATATAAGATGAAGTAGCTTCTTCAAGCTTTGCTTCGAATTCTTCTTCTAGTCTAAGTTGCTCTGCAATTACTCTAGCAGTTACTGCTGCAGTGAAAACTGTTTCAGCTTTTTCCATGAATTCTTCAGCAAGTTCTTCGCCATCAAAAATATCCTCGATGTCTTCTCTCATACCTTTTGTTTTAATGCTTGCAGCATTTTTAGAAGAACCACCGCCAGCAGCAGGGCCCTTTCCAAAAATTGTGTTGTAAGCATCGTTGACTTCTCCTTTACCAAAAGAAGATAATTTTTGTACTACCGCAGCTACCATACCGGCCTTAGATAAAGTTGGCATTGCTTTTTCGCCATCGTCTTTGTCTGCAGGTCTTTTGTTGCTCTTAGTAGAAACTGGGTCAGCAATCATAGAAGCATCGCCTGTGGCTTTGAATTCATCAAGTCCGACTGCAGCTTCGCTGTTCACTGTTTCCATTTCTTTTTTAGCCATTTTTACGACTCCTCTAAAATTTAATTAAAACTATTTTAATACTTTATATGTATTATTTATAAAAACCTTATACTAGCGAGTCAAGAAACTTCTGGAAGAACTCAAATTTGCGTTCTTGAAGTTGTTTAACACTCTTCGTTCCGGTTTTTATTACCTCATCTATAACTCGTTGTGATCTCCATTGACCTTCAGCAGCGTTATAAACCCAATCCACACCCTCCATAACACCTCTTACATAAGCATCAGGTGCAGATGGATCAGCAACAATATCGGCTGCTGTAGCTAGCATGAAATCACTTTGTACTTCCATAACATCTCTGTTAGGCTTTATTGATCCCATACCTCTTGAAGATACACCTAGTTGTGCGCCTTCATCCATTAGATTTTTTACGATTTGTCCATAAGGAGTATCCAAAATCTTGGCTCTTCCTATGAAGTTGTCTCCATCCTCTTTCAAAGATGTAATCATATGTGAAACTCTTTCTAGGTTGATAGTTGGACCTGAAGGGTGACCTAGTTCACCATATGCTCTCTTCGCATCTATATTGTCTTTAATATAGCGACCAACTTCTTTGGTCATTGTTTCCTTAGGATACATACGACCATTTCTATTCTTTAAATTTGATTGTAAGAATACGCCTTCAATAAAGTAGTTCTGTTTTCCGTCTTCTGTTTTACCTTCTTTTAGGTATTCAAAGTCTGAAAAGGTTACTTCTGTTATTAGCTTCATATCTTTACCTTAATTCGCGAACCCGACTGGGGTTCCGTTTATTGTAGGAGCGCATGCTATCTTGTCTGTTGGAGACTTAGCGATAAGATGTGTACCTGCAAGTAATGTTGTAGTACCAATAGCTGCATCAGCTGCTGTTGTTAAAGTAACAACTGTTGCTGCTGCTGTAGCATTGATTTTGATTAGTCTAGCACCGCTAAAATTGGATGCGGTGGAGGTGATTGATGCTTCTGCGCCTTTAATGTCGATGATCATTGCGCTTCATCTCCCATTGATATAGCAAAGTCAACCATTCTTAGGAAATCTTCTTCTGATGTTTCAAGCTTCTCTAAGAACTTCTCTGAATTTTCATCGTTTAAGAATTCCATTACGTTAACAATATTTCTAGCTGTATCAGGATCTACATCGATCATTGTGCCGTCTGTTAGCTCAACTGAGCGCTCTTCATCGGCTTCTACTATAGCTTGTATATCATCAAGTACTGACTCTTGAAAATCTTCTAAGAGATCTTCTTCTGAAAGGATTGACTCAAGAACAGAATTAACGTCTTCATTAGCTAACTCTTCTTCATCTTTAGTCAGGTGTGTTCTTTTCGATGTATCTTTCTTCATCGACTTAGCGTTAAGAATATCCATATTCTTTTTGCCTGTTGGGTGTTCAGGATCGTTTATGACGGCAGTATGAAGGTTTTTAAAGTCCTTCTCGCCTTCAGCTTTATCACGACCGTGATGAGGCAGTTTGCCTACTGCTTCAAGAATGTCTTTAAGTTTCTTCGCCATTTTATTCCTCTATTGACTTGATTCTTCTTCAGAATCGTCTTCTATTTGTTCTTCTTCAGTTGGAAGCTCTTCTTCAGGATTTTCATCCTCGTCATCTAGTGCAGCTTCCAGCTCATCATCTGTGACTTCTGCGTCGAGTCCATCTTCTTCCGGCTCAACATCTGCTACTTCTTCAGGTGCTTCTGCTTCTGCTTCAACCTCTTCTGGTTCTTTATTACCAACCATGGACTGAACTACTTCATCTCTCTTACCAGAGATAACATCTGCTACTCTATTTAGCATCTCGTCATCGAACGCTTGCTTAACTGATACTGGTTTATCGCCTATAGCGCCTTTAACAATATCATCAACATTCACTTTATTATAATCTACATCAGGCATATTCATTCTCCATTATATTTATTATTTATCACACCTCTAAACGAGATCTCAGCATCTATTGCTCTTCTGGTTCAGTTTGATTCCATGGTGCTTCAGGATGAGACCCCCCGCCGGGTCCAAAGTCCTGTTCATCACTGGATTCTTGATCCATAGATGACTTCATATCAGCTATCTCTTGCTCGTTTAATCTTAGTATATTCTTACGTACCCAGTCTTTCGAGAAGTATGTTCCAGTGTGTTGAACAAGAGCATCTAACGTTTGTAGTCTTTCTCTTACAACTTCTGAATCTTTTAATTCTGCGAAGTGATTGTCTTCAACGTAATCAAACTTAACATAATGAATAGCGTGATGCCATTCATCTATTGTCATAACACTCTTAAGTGCTAATTGTTTCTCTAACGCTTTAATAAATAATAGGCTGAATCGTAATCTTAATCTTCTGATAAACTTATTAAATTTAAGTTCATCTCTTGAAATCTCTGATGCTCTGCCTAGAGTGAAGCCAGCGTCTGGCTCTAATCTACTAACAGGCACATTAAGAGATCTATATAATTTCTTTTTAAAGTATTCTATATCTTCCATCTCACCTAGATTTTGTCCACCAGGTAAGGTTGTTATTTCTGTCCCTCTGCCGCCTTCTCTTCTAGGTAGCCAGAAATCTTCCATCATAGTCATAAACTTACGATCATCTCTGATCTCTCCTGAAGCAGCATCGTAGACTAATCTGTTCTTATGCTTAGTCATCATATCTCTTAGATATTGTTCTGCCTTCATTTTAGGTAAGTTACCTACGTCGATATAAAAGATTCTTCTCTCAGGGGCTCTCGATATTCTGTAGATGACTGATGCATCCTCTAACACTTGTAATTGGTTAAGAGGTTTAATAGCTTTATGCAAATGCGATAAAACCATTTTATTGTATTCGTCTGTTAAGCCAGATGTAATATGTAATATACTATCCTTGGCTATTTTAAGTCCTTGTGCTCCGCCCGCTACAATTGGGTCCGGTGACATAGTTGACTTGGAGTGGAACCCTTTATCATTAAAAATATAAAATTCATTTATAACTTTAACAACCGGTACACCGCCTTGCTTGACTTTCTTAGTTTCTCTAATAAGTCTGATCTTTCTTGGATCAATATATCTTAGCTCTTTTATACCTTCTTCAGGCTTATCTTCATCGATGACTGCATGGAAATACATACGACCGTCAACGTACCACTTACGAAATAATTCGTAGCCGCCTTGATTGAGATAAAGTAATTCAGATATTTTTTTGAATTCTGCATCGATAAGATTTTTAACCTTAGTGCTAAAATCGGTACCATCTAAATTAATATCAACTACTGGCTGAGTAGGATCTGATATAATAGTTTCATTAATGATATCGTCGATTGCATGTTCGACTTCAGGTTGTAAAGACATCTTACGATAGCGAGTAACCAATTCAGCTTCGTTCTTTGCCGTACCTTCTAGGTCTACGTACGTTCCATACATGCCACCTGTAGTGGTAACATTAACAGCTCCGTCATCGTACTGAGGTGTGACAAAAGAAGGTTGCGTCTTAGACTCTTCTTCCGCTTGCTTACGCTTTATTTCAAAGCCAAATAATTCAGCCATTTGTGATCTCCATTATAAAAAAGAAGATTGCCAGACTAATTGATAGCCTGGCTCTCTTTCAATATATTTATGTGCCCGCGTTTCCAGTTGCACCAGATACAGTCCAGTAGTCGTATTGAAAAATACAACTGAATTGTTGGATCTGATCTACAGCTTCCCAATCTAATTGAATCTCTTCAATTTGAGCTGGATAAATTCCTACGAACTTATACTCTCTGATCGGTACCCCAGTTTTACTAAACTGAGTTACTGTTGCATCTGACTTATACGCAGAAGGACTTGCACTACCAAACCCTCTTACATTTTCTTGATGGGCGTTTATTTCATGTGACCAAGCTTCTAATGCATTTCTGATTAAAAAGTCTTCGTCATTTAAAATTGTAACAGGCCATTCAGCGAATGTTCTGTCCCCAGCAATTTTTAGTTTCCTTCCAAAGTAAGGTACTTCAATTAACCCTAACGTTGAGGCTGGGATCTGAGAAGCTCTGATTAAAAATGGAGCCTTCAAGTCGCCAGCTGATTCAGCCGGGTTATTTATTCGTACTTGGAATAAGGAAGGACGTGCGCCGCCTAATGTAAGCTGCGATCTAATTTCGTTTATATTAAATGCCATGTCTTACTCCTTAAAATTTTCCAACTACTTCACTAAATTCTACACCCGATCTAACGGCTACAAAGTTTAGTTGAATAAAGTTAATTGATCTAGCAGGTTTGATATAAATATCTCCTACAAATTCGTTTCTGTCGATTACTTCGCCAGTGTTGTTTGAATCGTTACATACAACCCTAAAGTCATATATTCCTCTTCGCCCTTGAACATCTCTTAAGAAAGGCTCAACTAGGTTAACAAACTGTGATCTAGTAAACTCATCATTGAACTCGAACAATGTGAAGTTAGAAGCTGTACTAATTGCTTTCTCTAGAACGATGAATAAACGTCTTACGTTGATTCTATCGAATGCAGAAGGCTTACTTAGCAATGTCTTATCACCAAATAGAACTGTTCCCTGACCTGGGAATGCAACTACTGGGTTAACACCTGCTTTGTAAAGTACATCTCTATATGCTTGTCTTGGGTTGAACGCTAACTTAATTACGTTTTTGATCTGACCTCTATTGAAACCACCTGGTGAAAACCAAGCATCTCTTTCGTTGTCAGTTCTAGCACAAAGACCAGCTACGTCGCCATTTAATGGGACCCATCTGTAAACGTCGTTGTACTTATCGTAAGCGTATTTATAACCACTATCTAACATAGCATAAGAAGACGATCTACAAGTGTTTCTAAATGCGACGACATTGTCTGCTGCTGTTGAAGGGGCTGTAACGTCTACGACATCCGCTTTGTCTGGCGAACCAAACGCAACGCAATCTTTTCTTACTTCGCAAATATTATCGATTACGTAGTTAAGTAATGCTTCACCGTTGGTGCCGCCTTTACTCTTACCTATCATTACTAATGATACATCTACATCTGCTCCGTCTGAGAACAAGTCGTAACCAACTGCTATATCTCCTAATGAGATACTAGATTCTGTGCTACCATCTAGGCCACCTGCGAAGTCAAGCTTCACCGGAAGTGCTGTAGATAATGCAGTCAATCCAGAAGCAATTCCTGGTGTGTGACCTGATACTGAATTTACAAAGTAAATCCATTCAGAAGCATCGTTAATTTTGTCGTAGTAATAAGTAGATTCGCCGCTTTCGTTTTTAGCGTCAGTGGCTCTTGAAAGAGCTTCCCATTTCTCAAGAATTGTTTCTTGAGTTCCGGTAATGTCACCAGCTTCATCTACTACTACAACATGAACTTCATCACCTGCGCCGCCTTTTCCAGCTGCGTAAGTTGATGTGCCTGGAGCATTGTCGAATGAATCGCTATACTTCCAGAACCTTTGTATTGTTCCTGTACTATAATCAGTAGATAATGTGAATCTATTATTTAATGTAACCGTTCTGCTAGCTGTAAATACACCACTGCCGTCATCGACATATGTATCTGAACCTGCTGCAGCTATTGATTTAATGCTTAACTTCTGTTCACCTATAGAAGAGTTACCTACTTTAACTAGGTCTCCTACTTGTAAATCAGCAGCAACACCTGTCAATAAGGTTGTTAATGTAGCGTTTGCAACACTACTTGATGCGCCTTTCAATGCTATGGTTGCACTAGTGCTACCAATACTGAAAGACATTTTTGTAACTGTATCTGATGTTGCAATGTCTGCGTTTGCACTTGCAGCGCCGCCGTTAATTAAAACAACGTTGCTTTGCCAAGCACTCGTACTATCACAAACCTCTACTCGTAAACCATTACCCCTAACACCGACATATTTTGCCGCGGTGATATGAGCATCGTTAGCAGCAGTTACTGCAGCGTCAAGAGAATCTGAATTCTTTAAAGAGATTCCAGATGTATTCCCGCCTGCAACAACACCAGTAGCATTTCTTGCTGCTGATGAAACTGTTCTAACAACGTATAGTTTATTTCCATAAGACAAAAAGTTGGCAGCAGTGAAAAAAGTCTCTGCGTTGTCAGATGTTGGTTCCCCAAATCTAGCAACTAAAGATGTTTCACTATCAACTAGGACTCGCTGTTCAGCGGGACCCCAATTGAATACGCCAGCTATTGCGCCTTCTGTAGTAGAGACTGCAGGTACGACTGTGGTTAAGTCTATTTCGCTTACATTTACACCAGGACTAACTTGAAATCCCATATTATGTCTCCTCTAAAAATCAATAAATCGTCTGATTATATTTATTAAAACCGGTGGTTAGAAAACCTTGTCTCCTGTCTCCCAGTCAATTATTTCCATACCCCCTGGTACGTCTTCGTGGCCATCATCTATAAACCCTAATGGTAACATATCCTCTTCATGCTGTGCAGCACTCTGCCCTTGAATATGTTTACGTATATCAGTGCTTGTTATTTCCTTATAGTAGTCTTGTATACTTAACCATCCATAAAGAACTAAACACATAACTAAATCATCATGCCCGCCATCTGCTTCCCATGATTCACCTTTTTGCGTAAAATGTGTTAACTCTTCTAGGATTTTAAAGTCAGAGATAATCAGCTGATCACTCTCGATTAAAGTCTTAAGATTCAAACAACCGTTCCGCTTAACTTGCTTCGTTGTTCTAACACCAAAATACTGTCCACCTGCGCCAAACCCTGATGAAAGTACTTGCCCTGCTCTTCCTCTAGCAGCTGACATAAGAACGTTTTCTACTTCTAATTCATTGTGCAGACTCTCGACTACACTCATACCAATATCGTTTGACTCTACTAATATATAGGCATTATTGTATTGCTTGGCCATCGATTGCAATACAACTGGATAATTCATTGGGCTTATTGTATTGTTCTGATACACACATACTACTCTATGAGGTAATTCAGTAATATCTAATACTACACATGCCGAATAATCATTGTTAACCCCACGCGCCGTGTCAACTACCATCTGATAAAGATGATCTTTCTGAGCGCTTTCAAATACTCTTATACTTTCGTTTGTAAAGATTGGATTCTCATATACGAGCCGCTTTAATACTGACGGGCTTATTAATGTATTTGAGCTTCCTATGAATTCACATTCGAACTCAACTCTAAACTGATCAGCAGAAGTATTTCTGATGGTCATTTCTCTCCACTTCTCATCTCTTCCAGGAATGTCAGACCAATGAACGTCTATTCTTTTATAGTCATTTAGTTCATTTTCACTATCATTCCATATCTTATAGAATAGATTCATTCCATTAGGTGTGGATGTTATTAATACTTTAGAAGTATTACCAGATGAAATCGTAGGATATACAGAAGCAAAAAACTCTTCCTGTATATGCATTGGAACGAATGCAAACTCGTCTAAGTAAATAAGGTTAAATGATCCACCTCTAATAGCTGATGCTGATGTAGATGCAGCTAATATCTTGGAACCATTTTCTAATTCTACGTTACCTTTGTTCCATTCTACTACACCTAGTTGTAACCATCTTGGTAAGTGTTCGTATGCTAAAGATATTCTTCCTAATATTTCTCTTGATTGTTGAGACTTATGAGCAAGAATAGCTAATGAAAACGATTCATGGAACATTATATACCATAATAGCACAGCTGCGACTGTTGTCGTCTTACCTGACTGTCTAGGCATCTTACATATTACAAATCTTTCTTCTGTAATAAGATCAACTATATCTTCTTGAAAATCATATAAGTCAAAAGGAATTAAGCCTTCATCTATATTGACAATCTGTATATAGTTATTAATAAAATAGAGCGGAGATTTACTACACTTAATAAATTCACTAACTTGCTCTGGAGAAAACTCCTGAGGAACATTGGCGCGTTTAAGGTTTGGATTTCCTAGGTAGTTCTCTCTAACTTGATTCATCTAATTCTTTTTTTATAAGCTTTTGAAGATCGCCGGTACTTCCGACGAACAGATTATTATTAACTGTATTAGGGTTCTTAACTGCTTCCCCTGTTATGTCTTGTTTCTTTTTAGTTAAATCCATTAGCGCTATGTTTGCGTCAGATAATGTTCTGACTAGTGTAGCCACTACTTCGTAAGCTCTCGGGTGCTGTCCTTGCTGTGCTACTTGTAGTAGATCAGTCAAAGCATTGGACCCATTCTCAATCACTTGGTAGAGGTTGCCTCTAGCATATTCAAAATCATTGTCTATTTTAGAATCTTTAACAAGCTGATTGGCTTGTTTTATATCTTTCTTGATTGGTTCTAATTCTAAAAATTCACCAATTGCATCATTATTATCCATTAAAAGTCTTCTCAGTTATATAACCAAAGCTATCATTAGCGTTAATACTATTAGTATTTATACTTACGCTAGAATTAGATGTTGCAACACCGTTAGCATCTAAACCTGGTTTAACAACAACCTTACTGGCTACAGATGTAGCGTCCAGTTTAAAGACGCCTGTTGCACCTGGGTCAACATGGAACTGAGTATTAGCTGATCTGATAAGACCTTTCTGATCTTTAACATTTCCAAATACAAAACCTTTTACTACAAAATCTAAAGTATGTATTAATACTCTTCTTGTTGTATAGTCTGCTTCATATGAATCTTCTGTATTTAATCCTTGGAATATAACTGGGACATCAAGAACAAAATCCATATTGTCTATAAGCTTTAGTGTTGCTGTAAATTCAGGAGTAAAGAATGGTAGTATCTGTTCTAGTATTCTTACTCCATCTTCAGCATTCTTAACCATAATAGCTAACTGAAAACCTATATCAAATGGTGTTGGTGTATATGTAGATAACAGATTATTTGTATCGTCTGTCTTAGCTTGATAGATTTTTTTAGTTGGTGACAGTCTTCTTTCAGCATCGTATTGGAATGCTGTCATCTCAAATGACATACGAGGTAACTGCAATGCCACCTTTCTGTCGAGATTAGCGTCCACATCAAGCCTTTCTATAAACTTCTGCCTAGGACCGTAGGAGATAGGGACTCTCAAGGTCTGCTGCACTGTTCCAGCACTGTCCACTCGATCTATCTCTAAGTCATTAAATAAAGTCCCGAAGTATATAACATACTTCCTAATGACTCCATTATAGAATTTTTGGCCGAACATTATAGTACTCCTTCACTGAATGGATTAATATCACTAAAGTCAATAAAGCCATCTGCTGTATCCTCAAACATGGTTGAGTCATCATCTTTATCGACTAGTCTCTTATCGTAGTTATCGTTTATAAACGACACTCCATTCTCTGCTGTTACTATGACTCCAGCCTCTGTTGTAATAGTAGTAGCGTCTAATTGATAGTCTTGTGAATTATCAACTTCAATATTATCAATTAATGCGACACCTGTATCAAGCCTTTCTTCTGAGTAGTTAAATCTCTCTAATGTAATGTCGTATGTTTGTAGGTCGCCCATTTGATAGAACACTGCATCATGATTAACAAATTTAATCTCGAACAATGCTCCTGTCGCTGTAGGAAGAGATCCTTTGACCCAAGGTAAAAATATTAAATCACCTTCTCTTGGTCTTGTTATTTCTGGCTCAAACTCTTCTATTTCTTCTTGGAACTTTCTTCTTGCAACTGTGAGTACCATTTGGTCTTGGATTTGTAAACCAAATCTAGACATGAACTCACCTTCGCCTTCAAACCCTTCAACTGATTTAATATACATCTCAATTGGATAAGTAGTTTCGAATTTAGAAAGAGGGGCTTCAGAATATAACTGATCAGTCTCAACTCTGTTTCTTGGAAGGTACAGAGTCTCCTGCCCGTAGATAGAAATAGATTCTATTACGAGATCTTCTATTAAGCGAGCTTCTCCGCTAGCTTCGTAATTCTGAAAGAAAGTGCTTCGCATTAAACATTATCCGATCATATCAGATACTGGAAGACTGTAACTTGAAATCATCTCTTGTTCTAACTGATTGATCTCTCGCTCTGCATCATCCATTATCTTGGTTCCATTAAATTGTACGCCGCCAGGTAATTGCATTCCTTCAAATTTCGTTAAGTTTGATCCCCATTGATATTTGATTTTTGCTGATGCATAGCTTAGCAACCATCTATCTTTATAGACATTAGTAAATGTTTCTGGGTCTACTATCTGGTATGCTTCTGCTATGATCTTTTCACCCACCTGCACCTTTTCCCAATCCATGTCTACGTATAGTCTATTAACATGTCTGTTATATCTGATTGGCTGTCTGCCGACTAATAGCTCTTCAATAAATTGAATGTGTTGCATATTAGTATAGTATGTTACTAGGGATTGATTGAAAGAAGTTAGATCGTACAAATCATTCAAAGCAATTTGATATCTAATATTGAATAGATTATTTGTTGATAGTGAATCACCAATATCAAAAATTCTAACAACTCCAATAATATTTTCTGGAACTGTCAGGTATCTATTTGTAATGTCAGAGGCGCCCACTGTCCATTTATAGTAGTCTTTTACGACACCGTCAAAATGATAATCCCAATAAAATTGTAATGCTTCGTCGATTCTATCTTCGACCTGCATGTCCTCAACATTAATTTCGATTACAGGGTAACCTAATTTTCTTAAGCAGTATTATTTAAATGCTACTCTACTTGCTGGAAGGGCCATATATTACCCCCATACCACACTTCCGGCGGCATTATAGATCTTTAATGTTCTATTAGAACCGTCCAGTAATGTTGTTACCTTTGTATTGGCTGATATAGTCGCGTCAGCAAATGTGACTGCGGATGTTGTTGCAACTGCTTGTCCGATATGAACACCTGTTGAATTAGCCACTACTCCTGTGCCGCCTGTTACTGCTAATGATCTAGAAGCAGCTATTGTGCCACCACCAGTTAGACCAGCGCCGGCTGAGATTGATACACTAGTATGATCAATATGTTCGTTAGCTACAAAGCCACTTAAGCTATCATGGACAATTTCTGAATCTTTACTAAATACACCAGTACTGTTAGCTGTGATACCAGTGTTTGCTAAAACTGCTGTTGCAATTGCGTTAACACTTATTCCGTTTCCGGCTCCGACTGTTAATGTTCTAGTAGCAGCTATTGTACCGCCGCCTGTTAAACCACTACCAGCTGTAATTGTAACACCAGTATGATCTATATTTTCATTAGCGTCATAACCAGATAATGCTGTCATCACGATTTGTGAATCGTTTGTAAATAGTCCAGTAGAGTTAGCTGTAAGTCCTGTTTGTGCGTCTACTGCTACGTCATCTGCGTTTGCGGTTATTCCGTTTCCACCTATAACATTTAATGTTCTAGAAGCAGCTATTGTACCGCCGCCTGTTAAACCAGTACCAGCTATTGTACTTACTGCTGAGTGATCAATATGTTCGTTAGCTACAAATCCGCTTGTGCTATCATGAGCTACTTCTGATGAGTTTACAAATACACCAGTTGAATTAGATACGATACCTGTATTAGCTAATACTGCTATTGAAGGATCTGATCCTTCTCCTGGAGTATGTGTTACTGCTATACCTACGCCTGCTGTTACACCATCAACATAGTTACCAGATGTGTCTGTTCCTAGAGCAATATCGGTTGCTTTTGTATGGAAAACGTATTCTGTTCCACCAGTTAATTTATGAGTCCATCTATCATTTGACTCATCCCAGTATATGGTTGCATTAGCTGCACTACCACGATTAACTTCAATACCTGCATCCAATGAAGGAGCAACTCCTGAGCCTAATCCAGATACAACTGTTATAATAGCATCGTTAACTGCTAAGTCAGTTGTGTTTAATTGTGTTTTTGTTCCTGATACTGTTAAGTTACCAGAGATAACCAAGTCAGCAAATGTAGGAGTATCTCCTGTACCAACTGCTTGTCCGATATGAACACCTGTTGAATTGGATACTACACCAGTGCCGCCAACTACATGAGCTCCTGTTGAATTAACACTAACACCATTACCTGCTGTAACTGATACAGCTGTACTGTTAGTTGTTATACCATCACCGGCTCCGACTGTTAATGTTCTAGTAGCAGCTATTGTGCCACCACCAGTAAGACCGGCGCCTGCTGTCACAGTAACACCAGTATGATCTATATTTTCATTAGCGTCATAACCAGACAATGCTGTCATAACGATTTGTGAATCGTTTGTAAATAATCCAGTAGAGTTAGCTGTAAGACCGGTAGATGCATCAACGTGAGTACCAGTTGAATTGGCTGTTATACCATCACCTGGAATTACTGCTACGTCATCTGCGTTTACTACAGTACCAACACCAGCGCCTATGGCTAGTGTTCTAGTAGCAGCTATTGTACCACCACCTGTTAAACCACCACCAGCAGTTATTGTAACTGCTGAGTGATCAATATGTTCGTTCGCTACGTATCCACTCAGGTTATGAAGATCAATGTTGCCTTCATCAGCATATACACCTGTTGCGTTAGATACAATACCTGTTGCGCCTACAACGTGTGTGCCAGTTGAATTGGATGCTACACCGTCGCCTGCACTAACAGTTATTGTTCTAGTAGCTGCAATTGTGCCGCCTCCAGATAACCCATTACCTGCTGTAACTGATACAGCTGAGTGATCAATATGTTCGTTAGCTACAAATCCAGCTAGAGTGTCATGATCAATTGAAGCTGAATTAATCCATACACCAGTTGTGTTGGATATTAATTGTGAGTTGCCTGCTGCAAAAGAAAGCTCAACGTTAGCATTAATCGCTGAATTACCTGATAAACCATTACCACCTTTAATATAGATAGTGCTATGATCGATTACTTTGTTAGCTCCGTAATCAGCTAGTCCTGTAATTGTTAATGCAGCGTTGTTAACAAAAACACCTGTTGAGTTAGTAATAATTGCGTCACCAGCTACAACATTAATTGTTCTAGTTGCTGCTATTGTACCACCACCTGATAGACCAGAGCCTGCTGTTACACTCACGGTTGAGTGATCAATGTGCTCGTTAGCTACAAAGTTTGTAAGCGCGTCATGGTCAATACTTGATTCTGATACTGATGCAAATCCAGTTGAGTTAACTGCAAGTAGGTCACCTACTTTAATAAACCCTGAAGATGTTGTATTGGCTGTTGGAAGTGTTTGTGCAAATGCAGTGCCGGTACCAGTAGTAAGAATAAAGGTTGAGTTGCTTGCTGTGTATGTATAATCAGATATTGAACTAATAGCTGCTGACTGAACGTTAGTTACTATACCTCTGGTATTAACTGTAATAACAGGCACATATGTTGTGTTACCTGTTGTACCAGCCGATGCACCTGATACGCCAAAAGCGGTAGTATTGACAGCACCGGAAGAGGATACAACCTCTACGCCGCCGACTTCTAAACCGTTCTTAACTCTAAAATTTTGATTTGCCATTTTTGTTGTCCCTATCCTTTATTTATGCATCTACAAATTCAACTTGGAATTTAAATGTAGTGTTTGTTGCTACTGGTGTGGCTAATAGCTGAATGGTACTTCCACTCACATTACCTGCATACGTAGCTATGACAGCATCGCTCATTACATCTGCGTATTGAGTATCAAATGCTGTTGTGCTGTCATGGTTTATTAATATAACAGTTGTGTGAAACTCACCACCCTGACTAGCAGTAATTATATACTGCGCTGCGCTGTAATCAGCCTTTACAAACGAGTCAATTTCTTGCTGACTAGTTGTTGTAGTGACCTTAGTCTTTCTTACTTTACCTTCTGATTTAATTGACTTTGTTGTTTCAAGTGTATCATTTGTCGCATTGTAATTTAAATGCCTGATCAACTCTGCCATGTTAAATGCTTTTGTCTTAGCCATGTTTAAACCTTAATTCCTATTCGTTTCATTTTAAATGTTGTCCCGCTTCTCGTAGGTGTTACTCTCAGCCTACAATTCACTCCAGAAATATCAGCACTCACGGCGTATAAAACACCATTTGAGCTTATCATTCCATACTCTGAAGTAAAGGCGTTAGTTCCGTCATGAACTACCAATGCCTCACTTGACGTAAATGAATCTGACGTGTTCGCTTGTATAAAGTATTTAGCAGTCCTAAAGGTTGCCTTGTTGAATGTATCTATTGTTAACAAGGATGTGTCTGCGGATGCATACCCTGTAGCTTCTAATAAATCTTTTGTTGCTCCGCCAAATGCTAGTACTTGCAATATATCGCCTGATACAGCATTAGCTGTTAATACGCAATGTGTTGAGTTAGCTGCAGCATAGTCATCTGTTGTTACTAGTTTAACACCATTTAAGAAAACAAGCTCTCCGCCTGCAATATAGTTTAATACAGTACCATTATCGTCTGCACCAGAAAAGGATGTTGTGTTAGATGCTACTGTATATTCAAATTCTTTATAATTAGTGTTACCTACTATTCTCTGTATTTCTAATGTGTCACCAGATACAGCATTAGCTGCTAAAGTAATACAAGTTGTATTCGTAGCAGCATAGTCATCATCTGCTAATAGTTTAATACCATTTAAATATAAGTCCTCTTGTCCAGAGACATAGTCTAATATATTACCATTCTCATCTACGCCTTGGAAAACAGTCTGATTAGATGCAGGCTCATATTTAAATGTTGTAATAGTTATACCAGGACCGCCGCCTGCTGCGCCGTCTCCTGATGATCCATCTTCCCATGTAACAGCGCCTGAACCATCAGTTGTTAATACCTGATTGGCAGTTCCGTCTGTTCTTGGGATTGTAAAGGCACCTATTGTTAACGCTGAGTTAACTCTGGCGGTTGTTGCATTGATGAATAGGTTGTTTGCACCTACTGACGTAGCTGAAGTATTGGCACCTATCTCAAAGATTATAGTTCCGTTAGAACCATACATCCTTCCATCAGGTAAATTGAGCGCTAGCTCACCTGTTTGTAATTGAGATGTGTTTGGAGCGTTACCTGTACTCGAGGTACGCTTGACTAAAAATTTTGCTGCCATTTTGGCTAGTTCCTCTTATATAAGAGGTTCGGGATCACGTTTCCCCTTCACCTACTTCTTTTTTACGTCTGTATTTACAGTCGGTTGAGCTTCTATAAGCTCATTTATCTTATCATTTGCTAATTGTAACTGAGCTTTAAGACTTAAACATTCTAATGTCTTAGTACTAAGCTCAGAGTTCAATTGAGCAATATAATAAGTCACGTATTGATCTTGATTCTTCCGATCTACCATAATATAATCACCATTTATTATTCTTTAGTATGTGCCACCATCAACGATTGCTTCAATATAAGCAAGATCGCCTGCAGCATATGTTACAGTTGTTCCTGGTTCAGCAGTAATACCGTCTACAAATACCCATGCTTTATTAGCATTGTTTGTATCTCTGAATACTCCAGAATACTTCTGAGTTCCACCAACATCATATGTACCGTAAATACCAACGTCAACTGCATCTGTGTCAGTTGCAAGTTGGTTAGCAGCTAGTTTGATTAATGAATCATCTATTGAAACTGTAGTTGAGTTAATCTGTGTTGTGGTTCCAGCAACGTTTAAGTTACCGCCAATGAACACATTCTGTGCAACACCAAGGCCTCCATCTACAACTAAAGCACCTGTGCCTGTTGAAGAAGAACCTGTTGTGTCGTTAATATTAACTTGGCCAGCTATTTCATTATTGGCTCCATTAAAAGAAGTGTTTCCAGCAACGGTTAGTAAACCGTCTGTATTAATATCACCAGCGGAGCTTATAACAGCGTTAACTGTTGAGTTGCCAACTGTGACATTGCCTTTAAATAATGATGTTGTTTCAACGGATAAAGTAGTACCTACATTAGCAAATCCTGAGAATGTAGTATTACCTGTTAGTGTAGATAGTCCAGCAACTTCTAATGCGCCGTTTAAGTCTGAAAGGCCTGCAACTGTTAAAGTTCCATCTGTATCAATATTACCACCAGAAGAAATAGCAGCATTAACTGTTGAATTACCAACTGTAATTGCTCCATCAAATAATGATGTTGTTCCTACTCTTAACGATGTTCCAACTTCTACTGTAGAAGCTGTATTAATACTACCTGATACGTTTGCGAATCCTGATACTGTTGTATTACCAAATCCTACTACTTTACTTGTTGTAGCTCCTCTTCCAACGACTGTGTCGAGAGTAGAGGTTGAATTGATATTTATTACTGTTGAGTTACCAGCGACTACTGTATCTGTGCCACCAGTTACTAATATGCTATCGTTTGATAAAGTTGTGTTATCAACTGTAAGTGTGATGATACCATGCGTAGCGTTACCGCTCTGCGATGCGTTGTATTGATCTCCACTTAGAGTGAATGCAAACCCAGTTGAGTTCGCGGAATAGAGTTTCTTCGCCGTTACGTCAATGGCTAACTCGCCTTCAGTCAGCGCATTATTAGCCGGAGCTCCGGAACCTCTTCTTAGTTTAATTAAAGCTGATCTAGCCATTTATTTATACCCCTGTTTAATTCTTAATAAAAGGACTTGTCTTCCTCTTAATATCTTTTAATTTTAATGCTTTGTTTACGTCCATACTATTTATATTACTCAGGTCGTCTAGCACCTCACGTAACACTGAAACTTCAGCTACAAGTTGCTGATTTTTTCCAGATAAGCTATTAATAATATTCTGTTGGTTAATCAGATATGTGCTTAGTACTTTTAGTTCTATATCACCTAGCTCGCTATTGAGTATCTTCTTTTCCCAAAACTTCCACTTACTCATAATTTATTCAATCCTATTTAATATGTACCACCATCTAAATCGCCGAAATCGACATCATTATTGGTGACTATCATTACCTGTCCATTGCTACCAGACTTAAATTCAATGGCTGTTGTATTGGATGTACCAAACAACGCGTTTGAAGTAAAGCTTGAGAGCCCTGTTCCACCATCTTTCACTTCCAGAGGGGCACTTAAACTAGTTATTGTTCCGTTAATTAGCTCTGAGTTGCTAATAGTCATTGCATTATAACCGGTCGTGCCATTATATTTAGCTCCCGAAAGAAAGATACTCTTACCTGCTACTACTTGACTCGGTAAATTATCACCTATGAAGTGTAATGTGCCTGATTGATAGTCGAATGTCCATTCGTCACTAGAGCCTGATCCAGTTTCAAATATTTGTGTTCCATTAGAAGCTGGGTCAGTTGATCCTGTTGTATCGACATATACCTTTAATTGATATGTAGATCCAAATGTAGGCGGCACCCAATTAAGTATACTGCTCTTCCATGTTCTTCTAGCCGTAGATGTATTATCTTCTGTAGTCTGTAATTGATCCTTTATTATTAACACACCTGCATTTGCGGCAGGCTGAGTAGATGGTATGCTTGCTGCTTGTGACCATAAAGTAGAAGGCTTAATAATTAATTCAGTAACTATTGCTTCATTGGCCGCTTTTTTATTAGCGTTAGTATCAGACTTAGCTTTACCAAACCCTACCTTCTTCCAGAGCAGGTCAATTTTTTGTGCATCTTGAATAGCCATTATTCTACTTCCAATTTGGTTAAAGTTTGATTAGGGTGTAAACCTACACTAACTAATATTTGATTATTGTATGCTCCAGATCCATTCTGATCACCGAGCGTTTGTTCGTATGCTATATTACTTATGGATGTATTAGCTGCAACTCTAGCTCCAAGGCCGCAACCATTTGATCCGTTACCATCAGCACTTGTATTTGCTCCTGGGGTTCCAGCACCACCATATGCTGTTGTACAATCTAACCATCCGTTTAATGTTGAAGCACTGTCTATTCCTGTTGCTGGTGCTGCGATATGTAATGAAGCAATACCTGTTGTTGAATTTAATCTAATATTAAAATTAGCCATCGCTGTTCTCTTAAATGCAAATCTAAGATATTGAACTCCAGTTCTTCCAGATGAAAGATTAGGTCCTACTGGTAAGTAACCTGTTGAATAATTAGTAACATCATGTTTGAGAGTACCATATCTCTGTACGGCCTCATCTGTTCCTGCTACTGTCTGATTTCCTGTCCAAACATTAGACGCATAATAGTCTGTGCTTGAGCTAAATGTTGGTGTGCCATTTGTTGAGCTAAATGAATTTAATCTAACTCCGTTTGTGTCATACGTTGCTCCTAAAGAAGCTGAAACTGGAATTGCTGACTCATTAACACCTGTTGATGTTCCATTGTGTGCTTGAATAATTGTATTACCATAGTTAACATATGATCCATTACCGTTTGTGTTTCTCATTCTCATCTGGAAGCCTTCTGCCTTTCGGCCGCCGCCATTAACACTCACTTGGAAAGTATCTATTGTTACATTTGCTCCGACACCTGTATTAGCTATCGGCACGCTAGATGCTAAGGTGCTTGAAGGCAATATTGTATATGATTTTGATTGTGTTCCAAATGCTGATCCTGAATCACCGTCTACGTCAGATCCTGATTGAATACTAAAAGGTGTTGAATCGTCTCTGTAGACCTGGCCTGCAACATTAGATACTTTAGCTCCAACAACATTAATAACACCGTCATTAGTATAATAAGGAACTCCAGAAACATAAGTTATTGTTCCAGCATTTGCTGTTACTGATGCTCCATTATGTGCTATGA
>Ga0114994_10000069_pt1 | contig 52002 bp, 54 predicted proteins | sample ArcticOcean_MG_C_9_FD_87043 | JGI IMG/M metagenome (GOLD analysis project Ga0114994, IMG submission 87043) | Marine microbial communities from western Arctic Ocean - ArcticOcean_MG_CB2_152 | ecosystem: Environmental > Aquatic > Marine > Oceanic | place: Arctic Ocean: Canada Basin | collected...
ATTAAAACCAGGATAACCGGGTCGACAACCGACCCATTGATACAGCCTTGAGCCTAGACAGCCTTGAGCGAAAACAGCCTTAAGCCTAGACAGCCCTGAGCTAGACAGCCCTGAGCTAAACAGCCTTGAGCGAAAACAGCCCTGAGCTGAACTAAACAGCCTTGAGCCTAGACAGCCTTGAGCTAGACAGCCCTGAGCTAGACAGCCTTGAGCTGAACTAAACAGCCCTGAGCTAAACAGCCCTGAGCAAGCCATGGGCTTAACCAAGACACAGCAATGTTAAATTGAAGAGGAAAAACCGTCCATGGAAACCCGCCATCAAAAACTTCTGATTCTCGGATCTGGGCCGGCAGGCTTCACCGCTGCGGTGTATGCCGCCAGAGCCAATCTCAACCCGGTGATGATCACAGGGATTGAAACCGGTGGTCAGCTGACGACCACGACAGACGTCGACAACTGGCCCGGTGATGTTGAGGGCTTGCAGGGACCCGACCTCATGCAGCGAATGCAGCAGCACGCAGAACGATTTGAAGCTGAAATCATCTACGATCATATTCATACCTGTGACCTGAGTCAGCGACCTTTTGTATTCGAAGGTGACCAAGCCACCTACACCTGCGACGCCGCAATCATCACAACCGGCGCCTCTGCCCGTTATCTAGGACTGCCCTCTGAAGAGGCCTTTAAAGGCAAAGGCGTCAGCGCTTGTGCAACCTGCGATGGCTTCTTTTATAAAGGCCAAAAAGTGGCTGTGATCGGCGGCGGCAATACGGCCTTAGAAGAAGCACTTTATTTATCGAATCTTGCTGAGACGGTCTATCTTGTTCATCGACGCGACAAATTCAGAGGCGAAAAAATTCTTCAGAACCGCGTGCTTGAGAAAGAAAATATCCAGGTCATCTGGAACAGCACGCTTGACGAAGTGTTGGGCGATGCGCTGGGCGTCACGGGCATGAAAATTCGCGCCATCGAAACCGACGCGGTCACCGAGATGGCGCTGCAAGGCGTTTTTATTGCCATTGGGCATACCCCCAATACCGGTCTATTCGAGAACCAACTCATCATGAAAGATGGTTACCTCGCGATTGCCAGCGGACTCAACGGTGGCGCTACCGCAACCAGCATCCCCGGTGTTTTTGCCGCGGGGGACGTTGCAGACCACATTTACCGGCAAGCGGTGACCTCTGCTGGGTTCGGCTGCATGGCGGCGCTTGATGCAGAAAAGTATCTCGACGAATTGGCCTGATCTGAAGCGCGCGGCGTGGCAATCGCCTTAACCGAATTGGATCAAGACCTCTGGTTCCCGCACCCTGAGCAGGCCCTAGATGAGCCAGAAGGGCTGCTCGCGATGGGCGGGGACCTTTCCCCGAATCGATTGCGCCTTGCCTATCGACACGGCATCTTTCCGTGGTATGAAGACCAACAACCGCTACTTTGGTGGTCGCCGCCAAACCGCGCCGTGGTTTTTCCCGATCGATTTCAGCCGTCGCGAAGCCTTAAACGGACCCTCAAGCAAAGCCCGTTTCATTTGACGCTGGATGAGCACTTCGAGGCGGTGATTGCAGGTTGCCAACAACATCGGTTAGAACAGGGTCTTGGAACCTGGATCACCCAAGAGATGATCACCGCCTACACCCATTTATTTCATGCCGGAGAGGCCCATTGTATCGCCTGCTTTAACCAGGGCCGCTTGGTTGGTGGGCTCTATGGCGTGAGTGTCGGCAATGTCTTTTGTGGGGAATCGATGTTTTCAATCGAAAGTAATGCCTCGAAGATCGCTTTTTGTCATCTGGTCCAAACCTGCCGAACCCTTGGCGTCAACCTGATCGACTGCCAGATGCCGAATCCCCACTTACTATCGCTAGGCGCCGAGGTCATACCGCGGGCAGCATTTCTGCATCTGCTGGCAGACCGAGACGACACCCCTTGCGCCTGGCCTCAGCATTTCGGCCCATTACCTATTTGGGACAAAGGCACCGGATTAAAAGCCCCATGACAGACCTTGATGCACTGCAGTTTTTTCAAACGCCGGACCACCCCTGTAGCTATCTTCCTGAGCAGCGGGCCACCACCGTCTTTGCCGACCCTGATATCATCATCAGCACCGGCTTATATACCCAACTTTCACAATTTGGCTTTCGCCGGAGCGGGGCCCACATTTATCGGCCACATTGCGGCGCTTGCCAAGCTTGTATCGCGGTTCGTTTACCCGTTGCGGCCTTCACTGCAAAACGTCGCCACCAGCGGGTGCTGAAACGCAACCAGGATTTAGCCAAGCAACAAACAGCGCCACACAACAGCGAAGAAATCTGGTCGCTTTATGAACGCTATATTAATCATCGGCACAATGATGGCGACATGTACCCCGCAGACCGTGAGCAGTTTGTCAGCTTTTTAGTCACGGGAAGGCCCGAAGCCCAATTCACCGAATACCGACTGGGCGAACAGTTGATCGCTGTGGCCGTGTCAGATGAACTCCAGGATGGCCTGTCGGCGATTTACACTTTTTTTGATCCAGATCATGACCCCCGCTCGCTCGGGACCTTTGCCATCCTGGATCTCATCCAGCAAACCCAAGCGAAGGGGTTACCTTATCTCTACCTCGGCTACTGGATCGAAGCCAGTAACAAGATGCGCTATAAGGCCGAATTTCTACCCCAAGAACGCCTCACGACGACCGGATGGCAGCGAATATCTTCGATATTGCCGTTGCAGTAAACGCCATCTTCAGTTCTTGGGTGGGTGCTTTGCCTTGCCTTAGCAATTAGTGCAAACTGCGCTCACTTTAAACTAGCTCGACAATAGAGGCGCAATGGCGAAGGAAGAACAGATTCAACTCTCTGGCACGGTGATCGATACCCTGCCCAATACCATGTTTCGGGTAGAACTGGAAAATGGCCATGTTGTGATGGCCCATATTTCTGGGAAAATGCGAAAAAACTACATTCGCATCCTAACGGGCGACAAGGTTAAGGTCGAACTCACGCCCTACGATCTTTCCAAGGGCCGAATTACCTTCCGAGAATAATCTGTTGGATGCCTGCCAGTTCGCAACCCACTGGCAGGCGCACCGTTAGACAATCGCTTCTTCTTCAATATTCAATACCAAATCGTCGTCTTCAATGTCAACGTGCACCAAGCCGCCGTGCTTGGCTAACCGTCCAAACAGGATGTCTTCTGCCAAAGGCTTTTTAATCTTGTTTTGGATCAGGCGCTGCATGGGTCTCGCGCCGAGCAATTCGTCATAACCTTGCTCACCCAACCAGGCCCTCGCCGCATCGCTGACCTCCAACAAGACCTTCTTGTCGTCCAATTGCACTTGAATTTCAACTAAGAACTTATCGACCACGGTTTTGATCACTTCTTTGCTCAGGGGGCCGAACGGAATAATGCTGTCAAGACGGTTTCTAAACTCTGGCGTGAACATCTTCTTCACAACTTCTAAACCATCGGTCGAATGGTCCTGGGTCTGAAAACCAATGGAGCTACGAGACATCTCCTGCGCGCCGGCATTGGTGGTCATCACCAGAATCACATTCTTAAAATCAGCCTTGCGACCATTGTTATCGGTGAGCGCACCGTGATCCATCACCTGCAACAAAAGATTAAAAACATCTGGATGCGCTTTTTCGATTTCGTCGAGTAACAAAACGCAATGGGGTTGTTTGGTTATGGCCTCGGTCAACAATCCGCCTTGGTCAAAGCCAACGTAGCCTGGTGGCGCACCGATCAATCTCGATACGGTATGTCGCTCCATATATTCCGACATATCAAACCGGACCAACTCAACGCCCATGATCCGAGCCAACTGCCGGCAAACCTCGGTTTTACCCACACCCGTTGGACCAGAAAACAAGAACGAGCCGATAGGCTTCTCGCCTTCTCGCAAGCCGGCACGGGCGAGTTTAATGGCACTGGCCAGGGAGTCGATGGCATCGTCCTGACCGAAGATCACCATCTTGAGGTTGGCATCGAGATCTTTCAGGGATTCTTTTTCATCGGAACTCACGCTAGCCGATGGAATCCTTGCGATCTTGGCCACCATGCGTTCGACATCGCCAACGCTAATCTGCTTCTTTCGACGACTCGCAGGCTGCAGTTGCTGATAGGCGCCGACTTCATCAATCACATCGATGGCTTTATCGGGTAAGAACCGATCGTTGATGAACTTTTGCGCAAGCTCGGCGGCGACTCTTAGGCTGCGATCCGTATATTTTAAATTGTGGTGCTCCTCGTACTTCGACTTCAAGCCTTTCAGGATCAAATAAGTGTCGTCAACACTGGGTTCCGACACATCGATCTTCTGAAATCGTCGTGACAAAGCGCGATCCTTGTCAAAGATACCGCGGTACTCCTGATAGGTCGTGCTCCCCATACACCGAATCTCACCCGAGGCCAGCATCGGCTTCAATAAGTTTGAGGCATCCATAACGCCGCCAGATGCCGCCCCCGCACCAATGATGGTGTGGATTTCATCGATAAACAGGATCTGACTTTTGGACTTTTTGAGCTCATTCAGCAACCCTTTCAGGCGTTTTTCAAAATCGCCCCGATATTTGGTCCCCGCGAGTAACGCCCCCAAATCCAAACTGTACACAATACTGTCTCGAATAATCTCCGGCACCTTGCCATCCACAATCAATTTCGCGAGGCCTTCCGCAATGGCGGTCTTGCCCACGCCCGACTCACCCACCAGCAGCGGATTGTTCTTGCGCCGACGCGATAACGTTTGCACCACCCGCTCGACCTCTTCTTCTCGGCCAATCAGCGGATCAATCTGTCCTTTTCTGGCCAGTTCATTCAAATTCGTGGCATAGGCCTCAAGCGGGCTGGGTGGCCGCTCTTCACCTTCTTCGCCCTCGCTTTCTTCGGCGCGCTCCTCGGTTTCCTCGAGCCCGTCTTTCCGGGTGCCGTGCGACATGTAATTCACGACATCAATTCGGTTCACGTCCTGATCCTTCAACGAATACACGGCGTGACTTTCAGCTTCGGCGAACATCGCGACCAAAACATGCGCCCCGGTGACCTCTTTCTTACCCGAACTCTGGACATGGAATACGGCTCGCTGCAGGACCCGCTGAAACCCAAGGGTAGGCTGCGTTTCTCGCCCGTCCTGGTCTTCCGGAATAATCGGGGTGGTCTCGGAAATAAACGTCGTCAGCGACTGCTTCAACTTCTCGGCATCTGCATTGCAGGCTTTCAGTACGGTCACGGCCGCCGTGTTATCCAACAAAGCCAGTAATAAATGCTCAACGCTCATCAATTCATGGCGTTGGGCCCTCGCATCTTTAAATGCCAGATTTAACGAAACTTCTAGTTCACGACTCAGCATCTGCTCGACCTTCTTTGTAACGGGTTAATCCGCGGGTTCAATATCTGACACCAATGGATGTTGATTTTCTTGCGCGTATTGATTGACTTGGGCGGACTTGGTCTCGGCGATATCCTTAGCATAGATGCCACAGGTGCCTTTACCCGTTTGATGCACCGCCAACATAATTTGGGTGGCTTTCTCGCCACTCATTCCGAAAAAGATTTGCAACACCTCAATCACAAACTCCATGGGGGTATAGTCATCATTGAGTAAGGTCACCTTCCAAAGCGGCGGCCTCGCCAGTTTTGGTTTTTCAGGCGCAACAATGACGCCGATTTCCCGATCATCCTCGGGATCCTGACTACCCGTTGTTATCCAATCTTTCTTCATCACGCGGCTACTTTCCTGCTCCTAACTTTTATGGGGGCATTGATTCTTTTTTAAAGGTCTCTTTGGTACGTTTTAAACCTCAGGACGGCTTTATGCTGGGAACCAGAATCACAGCATAGTGGAGAGTATGCGTGAAGCTCTGCCAGATGACCAATAGACAGCCCTTGGTATTTTCTGGACAATCAAGGTCTTTCTTCATACCTCTGCACCCATGCAGCACGACCTGATCTTGTTTAACAAACCCTATGGCGTTCTGTGCCAATTTACCGGCACCGGACCGACTTTGGCCGACCATATCGATCTTGACGGGTTTTATCCGGCGGGTCGCTTGGACAAAGATTCCGAAGGCCTCTTAATTCTGACCAATTCTGGGACGTTACAAGCCCGAATCACCGAACCCCGTCAGAAGATGGCTAAGACGTATTGGGTTCAGGTTGAAGGCGAGTGCCAAAACCCAGCGATTCAAGCGCTTCAAGAAGGCGTGACCCTCAAAGATGGCTTAACCCGACCCGCGACCGTACGGGTCATCGAGCCCCCCTTGCCGATGCGCGACCCGCCGATACGATCTCGGCGTAATCAGCCCACGAGCTGGCTTGAGGTGATTTTAACAGAAGGCAGGAATCGACAAGTCCGCCGCATGACCGCTCAGGTCGGACATCCAACGCTGCGGTTATTTAGGCGTGGAATAGGCCCCTGGACAATCAACGACCTTGCACCCGGCGCGTGGGCCCGCACACGCATCAACCTGCCAGAACAGCCCGAAAAGGTCAGGCATCCCAAGCGGTCGTCTTGGCCTTATCGGAAGACCTCGCCTCAATCCAACGATGACCGTCTGCAATAGACTCTTTTTTCCAGAAGGTCGCGTCGGTTTTCAAATAATCCATAATCATCTCGCACGCCTCAAACGCTTCGCCGCGATGACTGGCAGCGACTGCCACCAAAACAATATTATCACCCGGCATCAACTGGCCAATACGATGCACCACGATGGCGCCTTGTAATTGCCAGCGCTGCGCCGCCGCATCCAAAATGCGATCCAGCTGACGCTCAGTCATACCCGGGTAATGCTCAAGGTAAAGCCCGCCAACGGCTTGATCAAGATTCGAGTCGCGCACCGCACCCGTAAAAAAACACAAACCACCCGCCAGACCCGATTGCGCTTTTAACTCGGCCAGCGCAGCATCAAGGCTAAAATCCTCGGTTTGGATCAAAACAGATCGATACATCTCAGCCTCCTGTGACCGGCGGAAAGAACGCCACTTCCGCATCAACGGCAACAATCGCGAAGTCATCGACCATTTCTTGATTGACCGCCGCCATTAACGGCTGATCTTGGCTTGCCTCATTGAGCGTCGCGCCATTGGGCAGTTTAATCCTCGTTTTCAACTCGCCCACCGTGATCGCTCGATCCAGCACAAGTTCGATCTCACTTTGACCCATGGTTTCCCTGAGCGCTGCAAAGAATAAAATCTTCACGGATCCAGCTGCCAGTCGCCCGATCGACCGCCCGACTTTTCAAGCAATTTAACCTCGCCGATGACCATGCCTTTATCCACGGCTTTGCACATGTCGTAAATAGTAAGCCCCGCGACGCACACCGCCGTCAGCGCTTCCATTTCAACCCCAGTACTCCCTCGCAAACGACACTCGGATTGAATGCGCACCACTGAATTGACTTCATCGATCTGAAAACTCAGATCGACCCCGGTTAAGGCTAGAGGATGGCAAAGGGGAATGAGGTCAGAGCAACGCTTCGCCGCTTGAATCCCCGCGATCTTGGCAACCGTCAGCACATCGCCCTTCTTATGATTGGCTTTGATAATCATCGACAAGGTCTCTGGCGTCATCGTCACTTGGCCACCCGCGCGGGCAATGCGCAAGGTTTCAAGCTTGTCACTAACATCCACCATGGTCGCCTCACCATCAGCGTCAATGTGCGTAAGTATTTTTTCGGGCATAATCAACTTCTCTCATAAGATCGATCCGGAGGCAAATTGAGCTGGCCACCCGAAATCACTGTCGCGGCTATTGTAACCCGGAATGATACATTCCTCATGGTGGAAGAGATTGAACACGGCGAGCTTGTCATTAACCAGCCGGCCGGGCATTTAGAACCCAACGAGTCCTTGCTGGAGGCCGTAATACGTGAAGTGCTCGAGGAAACGAGCTACCTCACCCGGCCCGAGGCGATCGTTGGCCTGTATCAATTCCAGGCGCCTGACGCGGGGCCCCTCTATTTTAGAGTCTGCTATTTAGCCCGGGTCATTGAAAAAACCAATCAAGCACTCGATCCAGATATACAGGCGGCACTTTGGCTAACGCAAGCAGAAATCATGCAACGCAAGCATCGCAGCCCTTTGGTCACCCGCTGCCTGGAAGATTATCAAAGCGGGCATCAATTCTCGCTAGAACGCTCCGCGTTGATCTTGTCATGAGCCAAGTCTGCCAAGAACGTAATCGTTGTCAGGTGCCGCTATGAGCGGGTCCGGCCGGGTCATTGTTGGACTTTCCGGCGGCGTCGACTCATCGGTCAGCGCCCTGCTGTTACAACAAGCAGGCTATGAGGTCGAGGGCCTGTTCATGAAGAACTGGGAGGAGGATGACGGCAATGAATATTGCACCGCCAAACAAGACCTGCAGGATGCCCAAGCGGTCGCCGACCGACTCAAAATTCCATTGCATCAAGCCAACTTTGCAGCCGAATATTGGGACAATGTCTTTGATCACTTCCTAGCAGAATACCAAGCGGGTAGAACCCCGAACCCCGATGTTCTGTGCAATCGCGAAATCAAGTTCAAGGTCTTTTTAGACTATGCCCTGCTCCTCGGCGCAGATTTTATTGCAACCGGCCATTACGCCCGATTAAGGCGGATGCCGAATGGTCAAGTTGAGCTCTTAAAAGGCTTAGACGCCAATAAAGATCAGTCGTATTTTTTACAATCAGTCTCGGCTGAGCAGTTTGAACGCTGCTTGTTTCCGGTCGGCGAGCTTGAAAAACGATCGGTTCGCGCGCGCGCGACAGACGCGGGCCTCGTCACCCACGATAAAAAAGATTCAACCGGCATTTGTTTTATCGGTGAACGCAGGTTTAACGATTTCCTCAAGACCTACCTGCCGAGCCAGCCTGGAGAAATCCGATCAACGGACGGCGCGTATCTTGGTCAACACCAAGGGTTGATGTACCACACCCTGGGTCAACGTCAGGGTCTTGGAATTGGTGGTGTCCGCGGCACCCCGGATGCGCCTTGGTATGTGGCCGGGAAAAACCTTCGCGACAACACCTTGACCGTGTGTCAGGGCCATGATCATCCGAGCCTGCTCTCGAAAACGGTCACCATCGCCCAGCTCCACTGGGTTAATGCCGAACCAAAGGCAAACCGAGTCGCCGTAAAATTACGCTATCGTCAAGCCGACCAATTTGGCGACGTGGCCTTTCTTGATCCCCTTCACGCGCGCTTGACGGTCACCTTTGATGAACCCCAACGGGCCGCAACCCCGGGGCAGTGGGCCTGCTTTTACGACGGCGACATTTGTCTCGGCGGCGGCGTGATTGAATCCAGTGCGGGCATTACGCCATGAATCCAATTCAAGGTCGGGCCGTGGCTTTATCTGCCTTGGTGCAAGCCGGATCACTCTGCCTCAACGTCGCGAAATCGGGCATCCTCGCCAGCGATGCAATGGAAACCTGTCGAGAAAGTCTTTTCCGTTTCGATGCCGTCACCCCCTTTGATATTTACAGCACAGGTGATTTACTCGCCCATGGTAAGCAGCGGCTCGGTCAAATGCTCAGTCAACCGTCCGAGTCGGATCGCGACCTGCTCGCCTTGGGAGGGCAGATTCTCGGACTGGCACGGCGGTTTAAAACCAATGATCAAGCACAACGTGCGGTCAGAGCGGATCTATTCTCCGCACTTGAAGCCGTTCAAGGGCTCGACGCGCAAGCCGAGAGAATGTCCGCCCTCGATCACAGCTGCGCCACCCTGTATCAAAAGCATATCAGTCCCCTTGCCCGCCGGATTATCATTCAAGGCAACCAGGCCCACTTGAGTCGGCAGGAAAATGCCGATCGCATCAGAATGTTATTATTGGCTGGTCTGCGCGCCGGCGTTCTGTTTTATCAGCTGAAAGGATCACGCTGGCAACTGCTCTTGCAGCGACAACAAATTCGCCATCAATTAAACTTCATCTAATGTTATCCAACTGCAAAATCTGAGAGCCCGATCATGGACCTGAACCCACTCACCGCCATTTCACCCCTTGATGGTCGTTACGGATCTAAAACGGTTAGCCTGCGCGAACTGGTCAGCGAATATGGCCTGATCAAAGCCCGGGTGCGAGTTGAAGCCGAGTGGCTGAGCTTTCTGGCGATCCACGCCAAACTCCCGGAACTGAGCGATTTCGGCCAAACCCAAGCCCAGGTATTACAGCCCCTCATTCGTGACTTCAGCGCCGCGCAAGCCGCCCAAATCAAGGCCATCGAGCAGACGACCAATCACGACGTCAAGGCTGTTGAGTACTTCATCAAAGATTTCATTAAAGAATCACAAGACCCTGTTTTAATTAAACATTTAGAGTTTGTCCATTTCGCCTGCACCTCTGAAGATATCAACAATCTGTCTCATGCTCTGATGCTCAAAGCCGCCATGAACACGGTCATTTTACCGTTGATCAACCGGCTGTTGACTGGCTTTCGAGATCTCGCAACCCAAACCTTAAGCCAACCCATGCTGGCTCGGACGCATGGCCAAACCGCGTCGCCGACGACAGTTGGCAAGGAATTGGTTAACGTCATCGCCCGGCTTGAGCGCCAAGTGACGCAGCTCAACCAACAGGTTTATCTTGGCAAGATCAATGGCGCCGTGGGTAATTTTAATGCCCATCATCAAGCTTATCCCGAGCTTGATTGGCCCGCCTTGGGCCAGCAATTTGTCGAAAGCTTGGGGCTAAGCTTTAATCCCTTGACCACTCAAATCGAGCCGCATGACTATATTGCAGAACTCTTTCAGAACTTAGGACGGCTCAACACCATCCTGATCGATTTTAATCGCGACATTTGGTCCTATATTTCGATTGGTTACTTCAAGCAACGGGCGGTGGCTGGCGAGACCGGCTCCTCCACCATGCCCCACAAAGTCAATCCAATCGATTTCGAAAACTCAGAGGGCAACCTAGGCCTTGCCAATGCCGTGTTGCATCACCTTGCCGAAAAGCTGCCCATCTCTCGCTGGCAACGTGACTTAAGCGACTCAACCGTATTGAGAAATTTAGGAACGGGATTGGCTTACAGCCTGATTGGCTATGAGTCCACACTCAAAGGACTGGGCAAGTTAGAACTCAACGCTGCAGCCCTTGATACGGACCTGGATGATGCGTGGGAGGTATTGGGTGAAGCCGCCCAAACCGTGATGCGCAGGTTAGGGATTGCAAACCCTTATGAAATTATCAAAGACAAAACCCGAGGCCGCGGGTTAGATCAGGCCGGTTGGCAAGCCTTAATTGAGGCACTGAATCTGCCCGAAGCCGTCCGACTTGAATTGCTGGCGTTAACCCCTGCGCATTACACCGGCCGTGCAGCCGAATTGGGCGCGGCGCACCTCCGCCTGAACGATGCCGACTGACCCCACCGTCCGCAATGCTCGGGTTACCTCGGTTACCTGGCAAAGTGAATCCAGCGCACTCAAAGCCATTCGCACGGCCGTCTTTATTGAGGAACAGGGCGTGCCGGTTGCCGACGAGTGGGACCAGCTCGACGCCATCAGCTGGCATTATTTAGCCTTTAACGCCGAAGACCAACCCATCGGATGCGGTCGTTTAACACCCCAGGGCCAAATATCGCGAATGGCCGTGCTGCAACCTTATCGCGGTCAGGGCGTCGGTCAAGCGCTGATGGCCGCCATCCTTGAATTTTCCCGGCCAAATTTCGCAAGGCTACACCTGCACGCCCAACTGCCGGCCATTGGTTTTTATGAACAATTCGGCTTCACCGGGATCGGCCCGATATTTGAAGATGCCGGCATCGCGCATCGCGCCATGGAACTCAGCGGGTCAAAGGCCAACCCGGGGATCTCAGCCGATAGACCGCCAACAGCCCTGATTCGAGATCCTGAGCTGATGATCGATGAGGTCTCTGAGGCAGACTTTAACAGCGCGGTCGCCGAACTCGGCGGCGCGCAGCCGGAGTCAAAGCCGGCAACACCCGGGGTATCAAGTCATATTGAATATTTCATCGCCACAACAGAAAAAGGGGTCCAAGGTGCAACGAAACTGGTCGATGGCGCCGTCATCGAGGCCTTAAGGTTGCGCGCGGGCGCCACGGATGAGGTGGCGCTCGCACTGATTGATGCGGCCAAAAGCAAAGCCATCCGTTACCAAAACGATCGACTCCGCCTCAACGACCCATCCTTTTCAGAGAAAACTGCCGCAAGGATTGGTTTCGAAAGCGTTGCGGGATCCCTCAGTTTGGCGCTGGCGTTAACGTCTGAGCACATCAACCGGCTTGACCTGAATGCGGCGCCAACCCAAACCAACCTTCAGGATTTGAGCGACCCCAAAGCACGGCGAACCATTCGCGGCTTTTCAGATAGCGTCACATCGATCGAAGCCCTGGTCCAGCACGCCAAGGCGCGGATTCGACTTTGGACACCGGGGATTGACCCTGATTTATACAGCCGTGCTGAGCTCATAGAGCGTTTTAAAAACCTTGCCCTGAAAAACAAGCACACGCGAATTGAAATTTTGCTCAGTGACAGCCGGTCCTTGGTAGAGCGCGGTCATCTTTTGTTGGAACTCAGTCGACGATTACCCGCCAGCATTCAAATCAAACGCGCGGCACCCGAGCACGCCGAAGCCTTAGAGGAAGTGCTCTTGATCGACGAACGCGCCATTTATTTTAGGCCAAGTTACCAAGAATATCGTGGCTGGGCGTGCCTTGATGACATTCTCACCGCAAGGCGGCTACACGAGCAGTACAAAGTGGCCTGGCAACATGCCCTTGAAGACCCACAACTGCGTGTTCTCAAGCTCTAACCGAGCCAACTCAGCCTGCCGGACAGTATCAAAGGCCATCGAGGGTTGTCCGCAACGCCAAACGCGCTGACCATTGGTTGACCGCGCTGTGCGCGGTTGCACTTTTTGGTCCAAACACTTTTTTGTCCAAGCACTGCCGGACCGTAACCCCGCTTTGAACCCAATTATAATCAGCGCTTGCCGCCTGCGCCCGAGATACTTTGTTATAGTGCTGGTGACGTCAATAAGAGCCCTGCATTGAAAGCTGATCTGCACTGTCATACCCATCTATCAGATGGAAAACACTCGCCTGCCTTTGTCATTGAACGGGCGCGAGCGAATCAGGTCACGCATCTTGCGATGACCGACCATGATGTCAGTCAGGCGTTGCCAGAACCTGCGAGCGAGCACGACCCGAAACTGATTGCGGGCGTTGAGATCTCTTGCCTGTGGGAGTCCTTTGAGGTCCACATGGTTGGCTTATTCGTTGACCCCACGAACGCGACCCTGCAAACCCTGCTAACCCAGCAACAAATCCGGCGCCACACCAGAGTCGCTCAAATCGATGCCAAGCTTACAGCCTTAGGCACCACGGGCCTGCTGTCTGACTTGGTCGCGAAACCAGCGATTGCCTTAACTCGAAGCCATATCGCGGATTTTTTAGTGGCCAATGGGGTCTGCAAAACAAGACAAAAAGCCTTCAAAACCCATTTAAACCGATCGGGAAAGCTATTTGTTACCGCACAGTGGTGTTGCTATACGGAGGCCGCGAGCGCCATTAAGACAGCAGGTGGCATCCCGGTTCTAGCGCATCCAGGTCGATACGCCCTGAACAAGGCAAAGCTAAGGCGACTTCTCGAATCCTTTACGGCTGCGGGCGGCGAGGCCCTTGAAGCCTCCTACCCCAACATCGCAGCGGACATGAACCAGTATCTTATTCAACTTGCAGCCGATAATGATTTGTATCTCTCAACCGGCTCTGACTTTCACGATGCAGCGGCCCAATGGACAGATGTGGGCAAGTTTCCTGGCCTTGAACGAACCGCTGCCGAACGCGGCATTTGGCATCATCCCGTTTGGGTGAAAGACTGCGGGGCATCCGAGCAATGAAACCCATCTCGCCCCAAGCCGGCGAGCCTGCTCTCGGTGCTGCAATCAGGATCATTGCCGGTCTTGGGTCGCGCCTGAGGATCGACCCAAGACCCGACACCCGCCTGACGCAAACTGCGAACCCCAGCATTGCCCTTGAGGCGCTTGAAGCCCATTGTCGTTAATGCGCAGGAAGAATCCCTGCTACACTGCACCGTCATTAAGGAAATTTATCGATGAAACATTTAATTTTAATCTTCGGGTTATCCCTCATGCTCACAGGCTGCGTGACGGCAACCTTGGTAACCGCCGCGGTCAAAACAACCGCCGCACTCGTGACCTTACCCGTCAAAGCCGTGGGCGCAGCGGCAAAGGCCATAACGCCTGATGGTGATGAATCTGATGAAGATGAAGGTGACCCTGAAGAATAGGCTTTGGCGACGCGTTCCTCGACCGACCGTCCTTTGATATTAGGTCCCCGATTACCGAGCCCGTAAACGTGCATCGACATTGCGGCTTTCGTCTTTTAATTCATTCACTTATCGATCAGGTCGACGGCGGGACCCACCTGCCAGCGTCACGGCATTGCTGTATCGGGTATGACTTCTGCGCGTTAACCCTTGCCGCGACAGAGCGGGAACGCAAGGTACAGCCGTCACCGCTGCGTCGCACAATCGTCAGCAACCGGGCTGCGTCTGTTTCCTTACATTGGTTAGCCTGAGCACAGCCCACGCATTGATCCCACGACCACCCAACCCAAGAATTCAAATCAGCCGTCACCCCGCGGGGTAACCGTGATTAACGACACTGCAGAAAACGCGCTGCCAACGGTTCATAGATTGCCGTCGACACCGGGCCCACCGCCACCCACTCGAAGACCATCGCGTCCAGGTCGGCCTTCTTATCCGGCAGCTTTTGCCCAAGGCCTTGTTGCAGGCGAGACATTTGAAATTGCATTCGCAGCGCCTTGTCTGCATCCGGCGTGGGTCGGTCACAGAGGATTTCAGCCCGAATACAGATGTTTTTCAGCGCCATCTCATTCTCGTCTTGAGTCGTCTCCCCGGCGCCGCGCGCCATTTTTTCCTCAAGGGCCTTCAGGCCATTTTTAGGCCACTGCTCAATCTCGGCAATATAAGCCCGTGCCGCTTGCTCAAGCGCTACTGCCGCGTCTGAATGCTCTGAAAGCTGGTACAGCCGAATTTTATCCGACGCTAACAGGCAATCCAGCCAAACTTGCTCTTTGGCCCGCTGCAATTGCGTTGATACCTGGCGATCAAATTGCTCAACAGACTGCCTAAACCCCTGGCCCAAGCCCTGCGCATCTGCTCGCGGCAAGTCGCCTAACGCTTGAAATGTTTTCTGACATTCAGTGACTCGGGCTCTTGCATCCAATAACGCGTTACCTGACAATTTCAGCAAGCCTTCAACTTCCTGCAGCAATGCCAGCGCCGTGTTTTTGTTCGCCGCAAGCCCTGCTTTAAAAGCGTCAGCGTGCTGCTGCCGCTTTTCAAATATGGCATCACAGCCCTTGCGGAAGGTCCGCCATAAAACCTGCTCGTCTTTCCGCAGCGCCGTTCCCGTTATTTTCCACTGCGCCTGCAATCGCTTCGCCGCGTCAACCGCATGACGGTTATCCTCTTCATCGACCAATTTTTGAACCTGGTCGATCAACTGCCGTTTGATCTCTGCATTTTTCTGATAGTGCGCCGCGAGCTTTGCTTTGATTAACGCTATTTTTTGATCAAATTCTCGCTGCACCGGTTGATTTCCCGCTCGCTCAAACGGGGCGTAACTGCGCCATTGTTTAATCGCGGTGTTGAGTAATGCGTCGACAGCGCTCGGGTCAATCGTCTGCGTCTCGGCAACCTCTGTACCGGCATCCTCCATACCCCACTGCTGGACCGATAAATAGGTTTCTAATTGCGTCACCAACAGGATTCGTTTTTCTAAATTATCACGCCGAATCTTGGCTTGTTGCTCGAAGAAAACTTTGCAGGGCTGATAGGCCGTCTGCGACAACTGATGAAACGTGTCCCACAAAGCCTGATCTTGCGCGCCTTTACTCAAGCCCTTCCACTCTTCCTGCAGGCGACTAATTTTAGTCGCCAAGGCTTCTGGAGTTTCTTGGCTGCCGATAAACCCGCGCATTTGTTCAATTAATTGTTGTTTTTTGGGTTCGACCACATAGTCTTTCCAATCCAGCAGCTTTCCTAAACCGGCATCCAACTGCACCAGCTGCTTAGACACCTGCTCTGGCAACCTGGCGATCTCAGATTGCTTTTGTTCAATGCTTCGGCGGATCCCCATAGCTTCACGGGATTGTCCTGAATCCGTGGCCGACTGCGCCCGACGAATCAATGTGCTCAATTGACGCAACCGATTTTTCTCGGCGTCTTTTTGCGCGGCCACCTGCTTTTGCCGTTCAGACATTAAAGTCAATGCCGTCAGCACCGTTTGAGGCTGCAAATCTTCGGGAAGCAGGCTTGCCGTTTTGATCCGATCCCGTAAATTGTCGTAACCCGCCGAGCCGGATGCAACCGTTTCGGCAGGCCGCTCATCAACCGTTTTTTCGGCCAACGCCGTTGTGCTCAGACCACTGATGCCAGCCAGGTGATCCCGAAAACTGCCCAATTGCTGCAACTGCTGTAACTGAAACGTGATGCCATCCTCTAACTGCGCGAACGTTGTTTCATCCGCTTGTCCCGCCCGCTTAATCTGACTGGCATCTCGCCACTGCTGACGCAAGGCTTGCAGGCCTTCTTGCGCTGAGGCGATCTCTGCTTCAGTCGCCGGGCAGTCAAACAAGTGTGCAAGGCCTGAGCGGAGCTGATCGATCACCACGGCTTGCTGCTGAGCCGCCTTGGCGGTCGCCACTTCCTGAGCCGCAAGATCCGCTTGCTGCTTTAAGACCGCGTCAAAGATTTGCTGGCAGGCCAGTGTGGCCTGGTGAACCCGGGCCACCACGGACGCATCCGCCTCGGCTTGCAGCAAGGCCCACTGCGCTTGCAATTGCTGGCTGCGGGCGGTGAAGAATTGATCAAAGGACCGCTGGCTATGAGCTTCTAGACGCTGACACAAACGCGCAATCTCGACCTGGGTTTCTGCCGCGCGCTGAGCCCGTTCACGAAAGCCGTCACACTTAGCCTTAACAATGTTATAAACCTGCTTGTCCTTGCCTTTGGTTAATTTCAATAATTGGTTGAGCCTTGCCTCGTCCTCAACTCTTTCTACGGCCAATTGTCGCGCCTGAACCGACACGCCTTCCAAGGCGATTTGATAAAAAAACGCCTCATCACTGCTCGCGTTCAACAACTGCTTTAGTAAGTCATCGTGCTGGCAAAAGCCGACCACGGCGAACTGCGCGACAGGATCAACCCCATCACCCGCAAGCTGATCGAGCGTGATGACGCCTTGATCTGCCAGCGCTGCGAGGCGCTGCCGGGCCGCCTGCTGGACACCGGTGGTACCAACCTCAAAAGCGAGCGCAATCAGCGGTGGCCCGTAGTCCAACCGCGCAATGGCGGCTACCCGCAGCACGTCACTTTCGCCCTCGACAGCAATCGCAAGGCGCGACGCCATCGGTAATTGATCCAGATCAGCAAGCTGTTCTTCTAAGGTTTTAGGCTTCGTTTTTAAATTGCCGAGAAATCGAGACAGAACGGTCATATTAGGTTCCTGCTACCGGTCGTAATGCCAAGGTCTAGCGCCACCAACAGCCGCGTTAAAACGGCGGTGCCTGAAAAACCTGGCAGAGGTTAAAGGCAAACGCCTCTTCTATAGATCAATGGCGACGAGGTTAATGCGGCATGACTGAACCATTTCAAACTCATCGCCGTGTGACTTTAAAACATTGTCTCAAGCCGTGCACTTGCCGAGAACCAAAGGCCGCCCAAGCGCGCCTAGCGGACAGCCCTCTCACCGAAACCTTGCCTTGATTTTTCTGACAATTCCACCGCCTTCGCCAAAGTCGGTCTTCAAGCGGTAAGGGCCTCAAACTCTATAGGCATATCGGTAAAAATATGCCGGACGCGTTCAGCGCCTTTCATTCATCGCGACTATTCTGCCGCACGCTGCTTGTCATTAGCCTGCTATCACAAATTTTCTGCTTCAAACCTTGCTTGAAAGCCTTCGGTTCAAAGCTTTTGGTTCAAAGCCTTCTGCCGACGCCGGCCCAATCAAGGCAAGCGTTCATTGACCTCGGTCAGACCGGTAAGGTGAGTGCCTTCGCGCTCACTAGGACCCCGTTGTTATCGGCGTAGACATAGTGACCCGGCACCCATTGCAAGCCTGCGAATGCCACGGTTTCATCGACCCGCCCAACATTTCGCTTAACGCTTTTCAAAGGATGCGTGGCCAGTGCTGCGACACCAATCGGCAGGGTCTCGATAATATCGACATCGCGAATACAGCCATTAATAATCAATCCCGACCAACCGTTGTCGAGCGCCTTTTGAGCGAGGTTATCCCCCAAGACAGCGCACCGCAATGAACCGCCCGCATCAACCACCAGAACGCGCCCGCGCCCGGGTTCTTCAACCCGCGTCGCAATCAGAGAATTGTCTTCAAAACAGGTAACGGTTGCGATTTCGCCCGAGAAACAGTCGTTGCCCCCATAATTATTGAACATGGGTTCTGCAACCTGCACGTCGGCGGGGTAGGCATCACATAAATCGGGCAGGGGTAATCTCATCATCTTTTACGCTCTTTGTTATGGGCTGTTTAGGGTGCTGTTGTGTGTACTGACTCGCGCAGAATATTTAGGTGCCGGGCCCTACCGCTTTGTCAAAGCGTTCTCAACGCGTGTGGACCCAAGCTAGCGTCCTGCCTTTTCTTAAGCCGCCTTTGAGGCCCGAAGCAAGCCGCGCTTTAAGGGCCAGAATTAACCAAGTTGGCATCGTTGAATCCGCCGGATCCGAATGATCAGGCCTTAACCTTGCACAAACCCTTAACGCGCATCGATGGCCAGGTAAGGTCGAATATCCGGCCCGATGTAATCTGCACTGGGTCGAATCAAGCGGTTATTAGATCGCTGCTCGATCACATGCGCGGCCCAACCGGTCAGCCTGGACATCACAAAAATCGGCGTAAAAATCTTGGTTGGGATCCCCATGTAGTTATACGCCGAAGCATGGAAGAAGTCGGCATTCGGGAACAACGCCTTACTATCCCACAGGGTGTCAGCAATCTTGCTAGAAATGTCATACAGGGTCGAATCACCATTTTCCGCCGCCAACTTGCTCGAGTAGTCCTTAATGATGGCATTTCTGGGATCGGACGTTCGATAGATGGCATGTCCGAACCCCATGATCAGGTCCTTTCGTTCCAACATTGCCAGCACTTCGGCTTCAACCTCATCGACTGTCGTGAATTTCTCAATCAATTCCATCGCCGCCTCATTGGCGCCGCCATGCAACGGACCCCGCAAGGAGCCAATAGCGCCGGTAATGCACGAATACATATCGGACAAAGTGGCCGCACAAACCCTTGCCGTGAAGGTACTGGCATTGAACTCATGCTCTGCATACAAAATGAGGGATGAATTCATCACTTCTCGATGCAATGCACTCGGTGACTGATCCAACAGCATTTTCAAAAAATGACCACCAATGGAATCTTCACCCGTATCCGTACTGATTCGAACGCCATCATGACTGAATCGATACCAATAACAGATGATGGCAGGGAGCGACCCGAGCAACCGGTCTGCGGCTTGATGCTGCTCATCGAAGCTATTCTCAGGCTCTAAATTGCCGAGCATCGAGCAACCGGTTCGCATCACATCCATGGGATGCGTCTCTTTGGGGATGGCTTCGAGGACTTTTTTCAATGCCTCCGGCAAATCCCGCATCGCCATCAATCTTGCTTCATAGGCAGACAAAACGTCTTGGGTTGGCAATTCGCCATACAGCAACATGTAGGCTACTTCTTCAAACTTAGCATTGGCCGCAAGGTCTTCGATGGTATAACCCCGATAGGTCAATCCAGCACCCTCTTTACCAACGGTACACAAGGCGGTTTCGCCAGCGGATTGTCCACGCAGACCAGCGCCACCTAACTTTTTATCCACCATCATCGTCTCCTAGTTCTAAAAATTCTCACGTTCGCGTTGCAAGCATAACGCCTTATTGACCATTGTCACCCAGCTGGACCCATTCAACTGCCACGCTCGCCCATTGCGCCCTTCATCAAGTCAAAAATGCCTTTAGAGCAAAGCCATTCAATCCAAAACGCAATCAGTCAAAAGCGCAAGCAACCCAAACTTTACGTCTTAGCTATTCTCAACTTTGACTTTGCTCATCCAGAAACAGCTCGTCGAGTTTCGCCTCGTACTCATGGTAACCAAGAAACTCGTAGAGCTCAGCACGGGTCTGCATCTGATCCACCAAATGACTCTGGGTGCCTTTTTCTCTTAACCCTTGATACATCTTCAACGCGGCTAAATTCATCGCTCGAAAAGCCGACAATGGGTACAGGGCCATATCGATGCCCGCCGATGCGAGCTCCTCGGTGGTAAACAGTGGGGTTGCACCAAACTCTGTGATGTTCGCCAGGACAGGGATCTTCACTGCCTGGGTCACGGCTCGATACATGTCTAAATCCGTCATCGCCTCAGCAAAGATCGCATCCGCGCCCGCGGCCTCACAAAGCTCCGCTCGGGCAATCACCTCATCGAGTCCCACGACCGCTAAGGCATCTGTGCGCGCCATCACCAAAAAGTCCGGGTCCGTTTTGGCATCAACCGAGGCCTTTATCCGGTCTGCCATCTCGGCTCTCGATACAATTTCTTTGTTCGGCCGATGGCCGCACCGTTTCTGAGACACTTGATCTTCAATGTGCATGCCCGCCGCGCCGGCTTTGATCATTTCTCTAACCGTTCTTGCAATATTAAAGGCGCCGCCCCAGCCGGTATCGACATCGACCAATAGCGGCAAGCGACTCGCGCTGGTGATGCGTCGAACATCTTCAAGCACATCATTAAGCGATGTCATACCAAGGTCCGGCATACCAAATGAGGCATTCGCGACACCCGCACCCGATAAATAGATGGCCTGGTAGCCAACCGATTCAGCCATAATCGCGGTATAGGCGTTAATTGTCCCAACCACCTGCAGTGGTGATTCCGCCTTGATAGCTTGCCTTAATCGTCGACCCGCACTGTCCATCTGTTCTCTCCTTCCTAACTGCTTTTAACACCTCGGCTTGCGCCAGGCCTTCTCGAAAATCCGTCTCGCCACCTTCTTCGGCGCTTTAATTCGGCGCTTTAATTCGGCGCTTTAACTCGGCGCTTTAACTCGGCGCTTTAACTCGGCGCTTTAACTCGGCGCTTTAACTAGGCGCTTTAATTCGGCGCTTTAACTGAGCGCTTTAACTAGGCGCTTTAAGCCCAACCGTTTACAACGCGCCGACAACGCTTTGTTAGACCCTGGCACCGACGCCATGATGGGTCCTTGTTGATCCAACAAGGTCTACGAGATTCGCACTATTTTATCCGCCATCATGCCCTGATCTAACGAGCTTACGCCCTGCGGTAAAGACCTGCGGATGCGCGTAAGAATACCACAGATGATTGCCTGGAACCGACGCCTGCGCAATCTGCAAGGCCCCTAACCGCCCCGCGCGGCCTCATCGATCATCGACCGCAACACCGTATAGTCATCCGTTGATTTAAATTGCGGAAACTCGGCTTTAACATTGCCCGGTGCTTTAAACAAAAAACCCGTGTCGGCAGATGCGAGCATGGTGGTATCGTTATACGAGTCGCCCGCGGCAAAAATGCGATAATTCAAACCTCTAAACGCCTCAACAGCTTGGCGTTTGGGGTCCTGTTGCCGCAAGACATAATCGAGTATCCGACCGTCATCAGAAACCCGCAAGCGATGACACAACAACGTCGGCCATGCCAACTGCTGCATCATCGGTTGGGCAAACTCATAAAACGTGTCCGATAGAATCACCACCTGGTAGGCCTTTCTGAGATCCGCCAAAAAGGCAGATGCGCCCTCTAACGGGGATAACCCGCTGATCACCCGCTGAATTTCTGGCAACGTAAGACCGTGGGAGTCTAAGATCCGCAAACGTTGTTGCATCAACTCGTTGTAATCCGGAATATCTCGCGTTGTCGCTCGCAGCGATGCAATCCCTGTTTCCTCAGCGAACGCAATCCATATTTCGGGGATTAAAACCCCTTCTAGATCCAAGCAAACTAAATCCATTGGTCATCCTTAACTGAGATCGGTCGCCATTGTTTCACGGCGCACCCAGGTCTTCAACGAATGAACACGTTGTTTTGCAACGGGTTATAAGCCTAGCTCGAAAGATCATTACACAACCCGAAGCAAAATCAGTAACTTCTGCGCTTCTGCCACGACAGACGCACCTATATGAGCATTGGCCCGTTAACCGAACATGCAATCGCCCTCATCCATGATCTTTGTAGCCGTGATGACGCCATCACCTGTGCGTTTAGCGGTGCTGAAGACATCGTTGTACTGGACCTTATTCACCGATCAAACCTTAGGGTGCCCGTTTTTGCAGTCGATACGGGTCGATTGCATGCCGCAACGCACGCCTACATCCAACAAGCCCAACAGCATTATAATCTTGACTTGACCTGGGTCACACCAGACCCCAGCGCGGTAACCGCTTTCGAGCGGCACAACGGGCGGTTCAGCTTTTATGAAGATGGCCACCAAGCGTGCTGCAGTCTTCGTAAAACCGAGCCCCTGCGCAAACACCTTGCGCACTTTGACGGTTGGCTTACGGGTCTGCGGCGGGATCAGAATCCCAATAGAGACGCCTTGCCCGAATTACAAGTAGATCCCATCTTCCTGGGCTTGCGTGGACCCTTAAAAAAAGCCAATCCCCTTGCGAACTGGTCGAGGCTTGAGGTTGAGGCTTATATCCGGCATCACAGTCTGCCGCTGAATCCACTCGTGCATCAGGGTTACAAAAGTATTGGCTGCGAGCCGTGTACCCGAGCACTACAACCCCATGAGCATGAGCGCGCCGGGCGCTGGTGGTGGGAGACAAACACGAACAAAGAATGTGGTCTACACGAGCAGCCCGTTCAAATCATTGGCGGTCTTAAGAACGAGACTTAACGAAGGGGTAACGTGAGCTCGGAGAAGATGTCATCGACCCCTGACTGATCAACCGCCTCAAAGGCCGCGACAACCCGCTCTTTGGTCAGATGCTGCGCAAATAATTGCATAAACTCATACATATAGCCTCTGAGAAAGGTCCCCCGCCAACAGCCAATCATCGTGGTCGAGGATTCAAATAAATGACTGGCATCGATTGCCACCAGGTCGTCATCCTTGGCCTCATCGAATGCCATCTTCGCCATGATACCGATCCCCAATCCTAACCGGACGTAGGTTTTAATGACGTCGGCGTCCGTTGCGGTAAACACAACTCTCGGCTCAAGACCGGCGTCATCAAAAGCATCATCCAACTTCGACCGACCCGTAAACCCAAACACATAGGTCACAATTGGATGGGCTGCGACGTCCGCAAGGGTGATGCGCTCAACCGCGAGTAACGGATGGCCTTTGGGCACCACAATGCAGCGATTCCATCGGTAACACGGCAGCATCACTAAATCTGAAAAATGCTCGAGCGCTTCGGTTGCGATGGCAAAGTCAACCTGACCATCGGAGGCCAGTTCAGCGATCTGAAGTGGCGTGCCTTGATGCATGTGCAACCCAACTTCCGGATAATCAGAGATAAACTGATCAATCACTGGTGGCAAGGCATATCGCGCTTGGGTATGGGTTGTGGCAATACTGAGCTGCCCTTTCTTCTCATCTCGGAACTCTTGGGCAACCTGTTTAATGCTGTTGACCTGACCTAATATTTCACCCGCTTTTTTTATGACCGGCTCACCTGCCGGGGTAATGTGCGTGAGATGCTTACCACTGCGTGCAAAAATCTCAACACCGAGTTCATCTTCGAGCAACCGAATCTGCTTGCTGATGCCGGGTTGCGATGTGAACAAGCTTTGAGCCGTCGCCGAGACATTCAAACCGTGTCTCGAGACTTCCCAGATATACCGTAATTGCTGCAGCTTCATAAGGATTCACTTAGGCATTTAGCCAGGTTGGACCTGACGAATAATATAACCAAATAACCCTCTAATGGTAGTTTTAATTTCTAATTGGAATATAGAAAGCGCCCACCAACGCTGGGCACCAAAGCGGCTAACAGCCAAAGCCAAACTGACGCCAAAGCGCATTGCGAAGCCCTCAGCGCGGGTTTTTAACGCCATGTGGCACATGGCCTGAAACAACCACCCGACTGGCAAGATGACAGTGCTCTGCTTGGTCATCAAAGAAAATATCGGCGCCATAAGCGGCTAAGAACTCAGTTTTGTCCATGCCGCCTAAGAACAAAGACTCATCCAGACGAATACCCCAACTGCGAAGGGTTTTGATCACCCGTTCATGGGCTGGCGCCGACCGGGCCGTCACCAGTGCCGTCTCGATCGGGCAGGCATCTTCTGGATAGGCCGATTGGACCTTGTGCAGCTGAGTTAAAAATGCCGCGAAGGGTCCCCTCGGCAGTGGCTCATCGGCCGCGGCTTGTTCTTGTGCCGCAAAGACATCCAGGCCATCGCTTTGATACAGTCGTTCCGCGACATCAGAAAATAAAACCGCATCGCCATCGAACGCAAACCGAATGGCTGGTCCGTCTTGCTGTCGCACCGAACCCGGCAACACCGACGCTGCCGCAAAACCGTTGTCCAACGCATCAACGACATCAATAGGATTTGCTGAAAGAAACAAATGACACCCGAACGGTCGCATGTATCGATAGGGCGCCGCGCCGCCCGTGAAGGCCGCTCGGCGAATATCGAGTCCATGAGCCTGAATTGAGTTGAAAACCCGCAACCCGGTATCCGCCGAGTTTCGAGACAACAAAATAACCTCGACCTCAACGAGCCCATCAGCACTCAGCGCCAATAGCTTGCTCACAAGTGAAAAAGCCGTTCCAGGTTGTAAAACCGCCTTTTCTTGCGCGACTTGATAGGCTCGATACACCTCAAGCCCCTCTCGCCGAAAAACCGCGTCGCTCTGTCTTAAATCAAACAAGGCGCTACTGGCAATCGCGACAACAAGTCGAGTCTTTGACGACATTTTCAAACCCTTGGCTGATGTCTGCAGGCAAATACTTGCAGAGAAAAATAAAGCCTATATCCTTACCCAGTGATGAGCAAGAAACCCTCTACCGAAAACGGGCCCTCACAACCGTCCCAAGCGGTTGCAACCTTTATCGCCCGCGCAAAATCGCCGACAAATCTGCCGGGCAACCTTATTGAAAGCAGAATTATATTTGGTTTAGATGCCACGGCCTCCCGAGAAGCTACTTGGGATCAAGCCAGTCAAATTCAGCACGAGATGTTCGCGGCGGTGCAAACGGATCAACGCCTAGCAGTGCAATTGTGTTTTTATCGAGGCTTTCGGGAACTCAAAGCGTCCGGCTTCTGCCATTCCGCGACCGAACTACAGGGCTTGATGAGCCAGGTCCGGTGCGCCGGTGGCCACACGCAAATCGGTCGACTGCTCAAACATACCCTGAAGGTCGCGCAGAAAGATACGCTCAAAGCGGTCCTCTTTGTCGGCGATGCCATCGAGGAATCGGTCGATGACCTCTGTGGCCAGGCGGGCCTACTCGGCCTTAAAAAAATACCGTTGTTTATTTTCCATGAAGGCGGTGATGCGGCTGTTGAACGAACCTTTCGAGTGATGGCGAAACTCTCCGGCGGCGCTTACGCGCCCTTTGACCTTGCGAGTCCAGATCAATTAAAACGGCTGCTGGCTGGGGTTGCCGCTTATGCCACCGGTGGTCGCGCAGCGCTCGGCACCCTTGCTCATCAGCAACCGGGGTTAAAGCAACTGACCGCACAGCTCCCAAAAACATGATGGGCCGCTTACTCTTAGCTGCTGTCGCCGCCGTCGCCGTTTTTTTTCTGTTAAGGACCCTGCTCGCGAAACAAAAGTTAAGTGTCGCCCAATTTTTTGCTCTGTATGCTGCGGCCCTCGTGGTCGTCGTGCTCATTGGCCTTGGCCTGACCGGTCGACTACATCCGGTGACGGCCAGTATCGGGGTTGTACTCGCCATGTTTGTTCGCGCGCTACCGGTTCTGATGCGCTTATTTCAGGCGGTTAATCTTTGGAAAGCCGTCAAAGCCATGCTGGGGGTTGCCAGCGTCCAGGCCGGTCCAAAATCAGGCGGCAAGAGTCAAATCGACAGTGCGTTCTTGACCATGACCCTGGACCATGACTCCGGCGAACTCGACGGCACGGTTAAAAAAGGCGCCTTCAAAGGCCAACTGCTTTCCACTTTGTCACGGGAGGCTCTGGCCGCACTGCAGACCGAAGTGGCCTCGGATATTGACTCCAGCGAGTTACTGAACTCTTTTTTAGAACGCTACTACGGTGAGAATCCCTCGGATTCTAACGCAGCGCAAAGGCCGTCAAATGAGCTGAACGCCACCGATGCCCTAACCCTTTTAGAGTTAGGGCCGGACCCAACCCACGAAGAGATTATTAAAGCCCACCGTCGACTCATGCAAATCCATCATCCCGACCGCGGCGGCTCCAATACCATGGCCGCTCGGTTGAATGCCGCGAAGGATCTGTTACTTCGTGAACGCTGAAACCGGGTTAAGCGCCGCGGCCCTCGCTGCGCACTTTGTTGAAACCCATTGGCTTGCCCTAAAAGACACCGACCCCGCAAGCCGGGCTCGATCCTGGCAGACCGCTCTGACCGACCACTGTTTACGCGTCCCCGGCTTTCCCGTTGAGTACGGTGGCCGCGCCTGGCCTGACACCGCACTGTGTGACTGGTGGGCCCTGTGCGCTGAACATGGTTGTCCAATGCCCGACCCAGTTGCAACCGAATTGGTCGGGCCGCTCATGATGCTCACCCAGAGCCCGCAGCAGTACCGCCGGCACTTAAAGGCCATCGCAACCGGAGATAGCGCTTGGGAAGTGGTCTGTCTTGATCCGCCCGACAACAGACTGAGACGGCTGAAGACCCTGGATCAGATCGACTGGGTGCTGCTCATTCAAAACCAAGGCAGCGGCCTTTCGCGCCTTGAGATCTTGAGACCTTGGCCTGGAATGGCGCAAAATTTACCGCCCACGGCAGTCGACTTTCAAACCAGCACGTTGCTGAGTTCAGATGCCCGCGCGCAGCTCGCAACGCTGCAGCGGGAGCATCAACCCATTGCAGCGATTTGGCGCAATCGAGAATTACTCAGAACACTGCGAGCAGAGGCTTCCGGGGACCCAACAGATCGGGAAAACCAAAGGCTTTGCGAACTTGAAATTTTACAAACGGCGCAAGAAATCCTGTGTCTTCGGTTTGCCCAGAGCGGCGCCCCGGAAAAACGACTTGTGGTCACCCAAGCCGCCCGGGAAATTCGCCTGAAAAGCCTGCAACTCAAACACGAACAGCTGGGGTATTATGCGTTAACCGAGGCGACGCCACCGGGCCAAAACGAGCGCCAGGAGCCCATCAAAGCGCCAATTGATGCTCACTTTATGATCGAGCCAATGAGTCTGATCAGTGACTTTTTTATCAACCAACTTGAGACCAATGCTTAACACGACAAAACCGCGGCCTCCCACCGCATCTTTTAAAACCCAATGACTTAAGCGCTTTATGATCAAACCCATCCGCCACCAAAACATGCCCTTTCAAGGCATTATTTTTGACCTTGATGGCACCTTGCTCGATACCTTAGCCTGCATTGGCACGGCGTTTAATACGGCGTTAGCAGAAATGGGCTACCCCAGTCACCCGATTCAAGACTACCAAGGGTTCATCGGCGATGGCGTTTTCAAATGTGCCGAACGCGCACTACCCAAGACCGCCCGACAAGCCGACGTCATCGATGCTTTGGTGGCGCTAGAGCGCAGGATCTACGAGCACACCTGGCGACGTGAAATCGCCATTTATGACGGGATCCCTGAACTGCTGACAGGACTTCGAACCCAGGGCATCCCCACAGCCGTTCTGACCAACAAAGATCAAAATGCCGCGGACGATTGCCTGCTCGAATGCTTTCCGCAGCATGCCTTTGATTGCGTGATCGGTTATAGCGGCGCTTATCCACACAAACCGGACCCTGCCTGCGGAGAGGCTGTGATCAAAGCACTGGGCTTACGCCCGGATCAGCTGATGATGGTCGGCGATACGCCGGTCGATCTGGCCACCGCTCGGGCTTGCAGTCTTTTTGCGGTTGGTGTGTCATGGGGGTTTAGAAGTCGTGAAACGCTCATCTCTGCCGGCCTTGATGTTCTCATCGAGCATCCGTTAGAACTCCTACAGTACGTTTAATGCGAGGTTAGTCGATCATGAACAATCAATATCACAACCTGGTACCGGAAAACTTGGATGCGTTCTGGATGCCGTTTTCAGCACAGCGCCAGTTCAAAGAAGATCCGCGGTTCATTGTGTCCGCCCAAGGCATGTATTACACCGACAGCCAAGGCCACGAAACCCTCGATGGCAGTGCTGGCCTTTGGTGCGTGAATGCAGGCCACCACAGAAAGCACATCAACGATGCCATCGCGCAGCAACTGGCAACGCTTGATTTTGCCCACAGCTTCAACTCCGGGCACCCGCTGGCATTTCATTATGCAAGCCGACTCATCAAACATGTGCCCGACCCGTTAAACCACGTGTTCTTTACCAATTCCGGCTCGGAATCGGTGGATACCGCCTTAAAGATTGCCTTGGCTTACCATCGGCGCAATGGCGAGGCCGGCCGTCAACGCTTAATTGGCCGTGAAAAGGGCTATCACGGGATGGGCTTTGGCGGTCTATCGGTCGGCGGCCTAGTCAAAAATCGAAACCCGTTTGGTCTGTTACTGCCCGGCACCGATCACATTCGTCAAACCCATGGCCTTGAAGCCAATCGTTTTGCCCGAGGGCTACCGCCAGAAGGGAAAGAACTCGCATTAGACTTGCAGCGCTTGGTCGAATTGCATGGCGCAGATTCCATTGCCGCGGTGATTGTTGAACCGATCGGTGGCGCCGGCGGCGTTCATCTGCCACCGGTTGGTTATCTGCAACTGCTCCGTAACCTCTGTGATGAGCACGGTATTTTACTGATTTTTGATGAAGTCATTACCGGCTTCGGCCGCACCGGCGCCTGCACCGCCGCGGAACGGTTTGGGGTCGTCCCGGATATCATGACGACGGCCAAAGGCATCACCAATGCCACGATTCCCATGGGCGGCGTGTTTGTTTCAGACGCAATCTTTGACCGATTTATGGACACCGACGTCCCGGGGGTCGAATTGAGTCATGGCTATACCTATTCAGGGCATCCAGTTGCTTGCGCTGCGGGCATGGCAACGCTGGACATCTACGAGCAAGAGGGGTTGTTTGAACGTCCCAAGGCCCTTCAAGACACTTGGCAAGATGCCGCACTTAGTCTCTCGGATTTCCCGAATGTCATCGACGTTCGATGCTTTGCCTTACTCGGCGCGATCGAACTGGCGCCACGAGAAGGCGCACCCATGCAGCGCGGCGCGGCGGTAGCAAAGCGTTGCTACGAAAAAGGCGCCTGGGTCCGACCCATTGGCGATTCTTTAGTCTTATCGCCACCGCTCATTATCTCGGAAGCGGAAATCAAACGCATTTTTGAAATTATCGGAGAAGCCATCTGCGAGGTTGGCTAAGACCTGTGCATCAACCCTAAATCTTAAGGACACTATTATGAATCTTACCGGCAAAAATATCGTCATCACCGGTGCTGCCAGCGGTATCGGTCGGGCCATGACCCGGCGCTTCAAGGCTGAAGGCGCGGCGAATATTGTGATAACGGACGTCAATGCCGAAGGTCTAGCCTTGGTTGCCGAGGAAACCGGTGCAATCCCCCGAACCGCCAACCTTGGAGAAGAACAACCGGTCCTTGATTTCATTCAATTTGCCGAAGCTGAACTCGGCCAAATTGACTTACTTTGTAACAATGCTGGGATTTCTGTCGCGGGCGGACCTGAAGTTGAGACGAGCGACTGGCAAGCCATTTGGAACATCAATGTGATGGCCCACGTTTGGGCGACCCGTGCCGCATTACCGGCAATGCTCGCTCGGGGAGAAGGCTATTTATTACATACCGCATCGGCCGCTGGCCTGCTCAGTCAAATTGGCTCCGCACCCTATGCTGTCACCAAACATGCGGCCGTCGCGTATGCTGAGTGGCTTGCAATCACTTATGGCGATCAAGGATTGAAGGTCTCAGCGCTCTGCCCACAAGCTGTGCGAACCGCAATGACCGCCGGTCACGAAGATGGGGTTGCCTCTGTTGATGGCATGATGGAACCGGAAACCCTCTGTGATGCCGTGGTTGAAACCTTAGCCGCAGAGTCCTTTTTAGTCCTTCCTCATCCGGAAGTCGCAACCTACATCCGGCGCAAAACGGATGACTACGATCGCTGGCTCACGGGTATGCGACGGCTTCAAAGTCATTACGGCCAGCCAAGCTGGCCCTAACGGCGCTTCAGGTCTTAAAAAATCGTCAAAAAGAGACCCGCCATCTCAGGGTTGCTTGACCCCGTTGCCCTTGCCTTGAACCGTTGCCGGCACGTGACCGCCAGTGCGCGGGCATGGCCGCTGGCTCGCCGTTGCTATACAGCGGAGTTTGGTTTGTCTATAATTGCGCCAGCGCCGATTTGAAATCAGCTTGCGGGCGCTTAAAAAATACCGCTAAACCGTAAAACCTGCTTTAGCGACATGCTGTGTGGGTTTTTTTTGCGAGTGCACTATGCCAATCAAGATACCTGATGCGTTGCCCGCATCCGCCATCCTCCTGCAGGAAAACATTGCCTGCATCGAATCAACCCAAGCCGAAATTCAAGACATTCGCGCCCTGCGAATATTAATCCTCAATCTCATGCCGCTCAAGATTGAAACCGAAATCCATCTGCTGCGCATGCTCTCGAACTCGCCATTACAGGTCCAGATTGAACTGCTTCGAATAGACGACCGGGCCAGCAAGAACACGCCAACCGATCACATGGTGTCGTTTTACCAATCCTTCGAGGCGATTCAAGACAACAAGTACGACGGCATGATCATTACCGGTGCACCCCTCGGGCAGGTGGCGTTTGAAGACGTGATCTTTTGGCCAAAACTGCAGGAAATTCTCGATTGGACGGAGACAAACGTTACCTCAACCATGTTCCTGTGCTGGGCGGTACAAGCTGCGATGTTCCATTTTTATGGCGTCGACAAACAGTTATTGCCGGAAAAGTTAACCGGCGTCTACCCGCATGAAGTCATTCGGCCACAATCGCCGATTGCCCGTGGCTTTGACGATTACTTTGAGGCCCCTCATTCCCGATATGCAGAAGTACCACTCGCCGATATCGAGGCCCAATCTGAACTCCATATCATTGCCCAATCAGCACGGGCGGGGGCTTACTTGTTTGCCCACGAAACCGGCAAACACCTGTTTGTGACGGGACACTCGGAATACGAGCCCGATTCGCTCAAGAATGAGTACGTGCGAGATCACGCCGCAGGCTTGTCTCCCTCGATCCCAGAGCATTACTTCGTCAATGACGACCCCAGTCAGTCGGTCAAGGTCACCTGGAAAAGTCATGGCTCGCTCTTGTTTGCAAACTGGCTTAACTATTACGTTTACCAGTTATCACCCTTCGATATGTCCCAAATTGGCCATCAGCGATTGGTTCCACCCGTCGCGTTGGTATAAACCCATTGACTGCCAACGAACCCACTGCCCGACTCACGGCGGGCCCCGTCGGGTCCGGTTTATTACGGATGACCCTGCCGATGATTCTCGGCATCTCCTCCAGCCTCTTGGCTGGCCTGGCTGAAGCCTACTACCTCGGTTTATTGGGCTCAGAGCAACTGGCGGCATTAGGGTTTACCTTCCCCGTAACGGCAGCTCTGATGTCGATCACCCTTGGGGTTTCAATCGGCCTATCCTCTGTGCTGGCCAGAGAGGTCGGCGGTGGCCACAAGGAATTGATCCAGCGTACGACGACCGGCGGCCTTATCCTCGCAGCGGGCATTATGATCCTCGTCACCCTTCTGGGACTCGCAACCCTTGATGTCTTGTTTATCGGATTGGGCGCTGATGACAACACCCTACCGCTGGTCACAAGCTACATGCAACTTTGGTATTGCTCCTTAGTTTTTATGGCCGTTCCATCGGTGGGCGCCAATGCCTTAAGAGCGACCGGCGATGCGCGCATTTCAGGCACCCTCATGGTTTCTGGCAGCGTACTTCAAATTCTATTCGCCCCGATATTCATCTTTGGTTGGCTGGGCATGCCCGAACTCGGTATGACTGGCGCGGCACTTGGCAACCTCCTCGCGCGATTCATTATCTGCATTTTGACCTTCTACATCCTCACGGTGCCGTACCGCTTAATCAATTTTAGCGAACTCACCCTGACCTATCTGCTGCAGGCTTGGCGACGCATTCTGGTCGTCAGTATTCCTGCCACGGCAACCAACCTGATTGGTCCCATTTCCAGCGGTTTGATTATTTCGTTGCTGGCTAATTATAGCCAAGAGGCCGTCGCGGGCTTTGCGATCGCCAGTCGGATCGAAGCCCTCTTTGTTATCCCACTGTTCGCACTATCGGCCAGCATTGGGCCTTATGTGGGACAAAACTGGGGCGCAGGCGCGACCGAACGCGCAGACAAAGCAATGCGGTTGTCTTTCCAATGGTCCTTACTTTGGGGTCTGGTCGTTGCGTTGGTGTTGGCGTTTGCAGGGCCAGGATTAATCGCGCTCTTCGATTCTAACGCCGAGGTCACAAAAACCGCCGAACACTACTTGATGATTTTGCCCATTTCTTATGGCGCCTGGGGCATCATTATGATGACGTCGGCAATCTTTAACGCCCTTGGCTATCCACTGCGGTCAACGCTCATGTCCTTTATCAGAATGCTGGGGATCTATGTTCCTTTGGCACTGACCTTCGATCATTTTTTTGGCATGACCGGCATTTTTGTCGCGGCACTGGTTGCCAATGTTCTGGTTGCCGCCCTGGGCTACGTCTGGAACCGAAAAACCTTCAGACGCCATGCAGCGGGGGCAGCGTCTGAGGCGCCAAATTAAACTGTTTCATAACGTCATCGGCATAGGTGTTTAAACCGGTCAGGTGCCTTGGATCGCCGTGTACCAGCCTTAAGCAAGCCTCTGCCATATGCTCAATCGGCGTAACACGATCCGCGGGGGTATCCTCATTAATTAAATTGTGGTGCAGAACCCCAGGGGTCGCAACGAGGCCTGGCGAAATCACATTCACCGCAATCCCCTGATCAAATACTTCCGAGGCAAGGCCCGTGGAAAAGCGCTCAAGCGCCGCTTTACACATCCCATAAACCGTTCCGCCTCGGCCCCCAACATCAATGGCAGGGTGGCGTGCTGCATGAGAGCTCACGTTAAGAATCGCGCCCTGCCGGCGCTCAATCATCCCGGGCAGCACGCTCTGAGCTAACGCAAAAGGTGCCTCCACCTGAACCCGGAACATTAAATCAAAATGTTTTTTTTGGAAGTTCCGGACCCGTTCGAAGTAGGTAACTGCCGCATTGTTCACCAAGATATCGATCGGACCGAACGTGCTTTCTGCCTGATCAATGAGGTGTTCGCGATGTTCTGCAAGGCCAATATCTGCGCGCACCGCTAATGCCTGCCCACCCAACCGCTCGATCGTCGCGGCAACGTTCGAAATGCCTCCAGCTAAAACATGGTCTCCATCAGAGAGGGTTCTTGCGGAAACCACAACCTTCGCGCCCGCTTGGGCAAACCGATAGGCAATCGCTTCACCAATGCCGCGGCTGGCCCCTGTAATCACGGCAACACGGCCGGCGAGACAGCCCGCCTCATTGGCACCCACTAAGGAAAGCGACATCGCAGGACCTCCTGATCTGATGGCAAGGACTGAAACCGTCCTTTTAAGCATCCTAGTCCGGGCCAAAATCGATTGCAATGCTGCCTGTTTACACCGGCAGCGGGCGAAAACAGTCCGCAACGGGCGCCCTTTCGCACCATTTGTCGCACCCATTGCGGCGGTAACACTTCAATTTCGAGCCTATGATCCCGGGTTTTTCATTGAGTCAAAAATGAATCCATTACTCTTTCGCGCCCGGGCAAGGCAAGTGTCACGCCGCAATGCAACCTTTGGCGGGCTGACGTCCGATCCAATCAGTACCGCCGCACGCGTCATGATTGCGAGTGCGTTAACGTTGGTGCTCACCGGGCTTCTCGGCTTCGTGCCGCTGCCCGACCGCGTCCTCTTAAGCGGTTATCTGTACGAGCCCAAAACCCTGGTTCAAACAGCCGCCACCAGCGGTCAAATACAAGCGATTGCCGTTCAAGTGGGCGACATCGTTGAGCCCGGCAAGGTCATCGCCTACATCACCCCATTGCCACCGTCACCCCAAGCGGATTCAGCGCTAGATCTCAGTTTTGAGGCCCGGGCGCGCCAACGGGAATATCAAATCAATCAACAACAGCAGACCCTGTTGGTCGGAAAGATCCGCGGCGAAATCAGTCTACTCACCCAACAACAGCATTGGCGGCAAACCTTGATCAATCTGGAGACGGAACATTTAAAACAGCAGCAGAAAGCGCTTAGAGCCGCGCGCGATCTGTTTCAAAGCCGGTTTATCTCAGCCATCGAGTGGCAACGAATGCAGGCACCACTCAGAACTTTAGCGACGCGAGTTGTTCATCTTCGATCAGAACGAGCAGACCTCGCGTTTAAGCTTGCGTCTGCGCGCGCCAACCTCAAGTCGGCAAAACTCGATGGTCAGCGCGCTGAAGTTCAGGCCCAACGTCAACGCCATAACCGCAGCCGTCAGGAAAAACAGTGGCGCAAGGCACTCAGGCGAACCATCGCCGCCACCAGCCCCGGGCGAGTTGTTAGACGAGCTGCGGAACCTGGCGATTTTGTCACCCACAACACGCCCATCATTGAACTTGCAACGACAAAGCCTTACTACCTGGCAAAGCTTCGAGTCCCCAAGGCCATTCAAACCGCCCTCAGTGTGGGCGATCCATTAGACCTAAAATTGCTCACCCATTTAACCCCGATGGATGGCAGTATTTCGGGCACAATACGCGATCTATCCCCAATCTCAGTGAGCGACCCGCCCCGCACCACACAGAGCCCAACCGATTTAATCGCAACCGTTTCCTTACCCAAGCCCATCATCACCTCAACCGGCCAGCGCCTTCACTTTACCGCCGGCACCCAAGCCCAAACCTGGCTCATTGTTTCGGAAAAAACACTCATTGAACGCTTTGCGGCAATGATCGCGCCAGAGTTAGGAGCGCACCTTGGCCCTCGGTAATGCCATTCTGCAACACCGTCAAACTGCCTGCGGCTTGGCGGCCTTGATCATGATCGATCACCACTTTGGCGGCCAAACCAACGCCTGCCAGTTCGAGGCCGTGCATGGCCCCTCAGACCAGCAGTGGTCAGCGGCTGACATGATCTTGAACGCAACCCACCTGGGACTCAGTGGTCAGGCCATTGAACTAGAACCCGCAGAACTGGCAGCACTAACCCTTCCCTGCGTTCTGCACTGGCAGCTGAATCACTTCGTGGTCCTCAGAGCCATTCGCTGGGGCCGCTATATCATTGATGATCCGGCCATGGGTCGCCTGTCTGTGGACAGGCAGGCTCTAAAGGATCACTTCACCGGCATCGCTTTAACCTTCCAGCCTGAGATCGAGGCCCGATTGGGCGCTATGCCAGGCCAATCATCACTACGAGGTTCCCCGGTTTTAAAGCTACAGAGCGATCAACTGGTGGCACTGATTTTCTTCCTAATGGTTGGCGCGCTACAGGCCAGCATCCCGCTCATTATCAAGTTCATTCTGGACGATATTGTCATGAGCCACGATATTGCCCTCTTACAATCGACCACAATGGGGTTTCTTCTGATTTTGATTGCGGCACCACTTATGACCCACTTGCAGGCGCGTTTAATGCTGGGCTGTAGTCAGAACCTCGAGCAAAATGCCCTGCGCCGGCTACTCAAAAACCTCACGGCCGCGCCATCCGGGACACTCGGTCCCCTCGCCGCCCAGACCTGTTTTAAACGGGTTAAGCACCTTCATCACTTCGGTCAATTCTATGGCGCGGAGGGGGTCCAAATATTGGGCGATCTGTTGCTGGCGATTGCGCTTGTAAGCACGTTATTTTTAATCAATCCAGAGACGGCGCTCCTCATGATACTCACCAGTGCAGTGCTCATCAGTCTCAGCCTTTGGTTTACGCCACAGATTGCCTCTGCAGAAAAACTCGCGGGCCTCTCAGAACAGACGCGCCTGGAACATCTCATGGAATTACTCAATCATGGCGAAGAAATTCGGCGTTACGGCGCAGAACAACCCTTCCTTCACAGAATAAACCAAGGCCTACATCAATCCCATCACCAGCAATCGCTCGGCACTCATCGCAAGGCGTCAATGGCCTTGGCGCACCAACTCACAACGGGGGTCTCTTTGACCATCGTACTCTACTGGATTGCTTTCCAGACCATGGCTGGGCACATGACCCTCGGCGGGCTCTACCTCATATTGGCCTATCGGGGCCTTCTAACCCAACACGTTTTATCCATCTGCCAGCAGTTTACGGGTGCGGCTTCAGCCCAAGATATCCGGCGGGACCTCCGCGACCTCATTGCCGCCGCCGATATCACTGCCAGCGCCGGATTGACGGTCATTGATCCACCCTTGCCGATGGCCAATCTGCCGGTAAAGCTTGCAAACCCAACCCAATCAACCCAAATCGGGGCGTTACGATATGAGCGGCTAACCTCCTCGTCGTCCTTCTCCGCTGCCAGTCACGCAATCCTTACCCCTGGGTCTAAACCCGGTTCAAAGGCGGAGACCGGCAGAGACCAAGGCGCAATCTACCGACCGCTACCGATTGCAACCGCTTTTGCAACCGACGCCATTTTTAACACGACGATCCTGGCCAACATCACCATGATGGCGGCCGTGCCAGACCGCGCACGGGTCGAGCATTTAATCCGGAAAATGGCGTTGCTCGACGCAATTAACCAACATCCCTTCGGATTGGACACGGTGATTGGGCCCGATCAGCACCGCTTTGATCGATCCGAGACAGCGCGCTTGATCCTCACTCGCGCTTTGTATCAGGCGCCTGGCACTTTGGTCCTTGAACTGCCGAGCGTCATTGTGGCCTGCGAGGTCATGCAAGACACCTTGCGCCAGCTGTTAGGGACGGGCCTCACCATCGAGTTAAGGTCTCACGATTTTATCCCGCCTATTGCTGGCTTAAGGCTTGTCTGGCAAACCCGGCACGGCTGGCTGCTGCAGCCTTAAGAGAATTGACCCGGCACCAGAAGGTGATTTTGGGGCAACCATTCGCCCTATTCGCCGTCGCGCTTCTGAGTGAGCGGAAACACCAACACCATCCATAAACTTGCCATGGCCAAGGCAATCCACAAATAATAGTGACTCATCACGACCCCGCCTTTTTGTAGCGTGGCAATAATTAAGGATGATCCACCCTTGCTCGTTCGATAACCAAAGACATCGATGAACTCTTTCGCCCTAAATCGCTCTTGAAAGCCGAGTGGCAAATAAACGAGCTCCTTGGCACCGCGAAACACAGAGTAATCAAACACTTTAAACAGAAAAAAAGCGGCCCCCACAGACCATAAACTGGGTTCAAAGATCGCCCAGGCAATCAACGTAAAATGCGCAATCGGCAGCAACAAATGCACCCACCGTAGCGCAACCGCCGTCAGCAAGATCGGCGTTAGAATAAACTGCGCCGCCACAGCCACGGCATTGAGATAAGACCAAAACTGGCCTTGAAAAGCCGTTTCGGCATCGACATCACCGTTAAACGTGGCAGACAAAAGACCTTGGAATTTGAAGTCCAACACGGCCGCGATAATCTGAGAGGATACAACAATTGCCAATAAGGCCAGCAATCGGGGATTACTTTTTACGAAATGCCAACCAACCCCTTCGCTGAAGGTTTCAGCGGCGGGCCCTTCGTGCACATCAGTGGGCTCTCCAAACCATCGATAGGCCGTATTCGACACCAGCGCTGCGGGGATCAAGGCCATCGCGGCCAGCAAGACCAGGTTTTCAGTCCCAAGGGGAATCGCTAACTTGGCCACCAGCACCCCACCCACGACACTACCGAGTCCAGCGAGTCCCGTGATTGGCCCATTAAACCGTTTTGCCGTGTCTTGATCGAGGCGCGAATTGATATAGCTCCAATATTGTTCAATCAAAAGCACCACATAGAATTCTTTCAACAAAAACAGGACCGCGGTCACCCAGCGCTGCTCGAGTTGTAGCGCCCAATAACACAGCAGCATTAAAACGGCCGCCGCAATGGTTGTAATCCTTAACGTGCGACGGGGTCCAAACCGCGTTAAAAGCGCACCATAACCCCAGACACCCGCAAACATGACAACTGGCATCAACGCCATAACCACCGGCAGATTTTCAGCACCATAGGCCGCTTTAAATAAGACCGTCGCCGACGATCGAATTAACTCGTAGCCGGTAAGCGTAAAGAAAGCCGCGCTGGCCATTAAACCAACGAGCACCAAATTGGATTTCATGCGGGCCGTTCCAATATTCGATTGAGTGAAACTCTTTTTCTGAGCGGTCTAAAAATCAGGTTCATTGTGGCTGTTGCACCGTTTCAGCAACGACAGACAGACCCATGATGCCTTATACTCTTCGGTCTGAACACTAGCCAGCCGATAAATGCGATGAACCCACCCAACACAAAACCCAATAACCCTTGTTTCTCCTCTGGACCGACGGCAAAACGCCCGGGCTGGGACCTCTGTAACTTGGCAACCGACGCGCTGGGTCGCTCGCACCGAGCAAGTGTTCCAAAATCACGAATCAAGGCGGTCATTGATCAAAGCAAAGCCCTTTTAGACATGCCTGATGATTATCTCTTGGGGATTGTTCCCGGCTCAGATACCGGCGCCTTCGAGATGGCCATGTGGACGATGCTGGGTGCCAAAGGCGTCGATGTCCTCTCTTGGGAAAGTTTTGGATCTGGTTGGAAAACGGATATTCAAAAACAGCTTAAATTAACCGATGTTCGTATTTTTGATGCGCCCTACGGGCACTTACCCGATCTGGCCGCGGTCTCGACGCTCAATCGAGACGTCGTTTTCACCTGGAATGGCACGACGTCCGGTGCCCGCATACCGGATGGCGATTGGATTTCCGATGATCGCGAGGGCTTAACCTTTTGCGATGCAACCTCTGCGACCTTTGCCATGGCATTGCCTTGGCAAAAGCTCGACGTGGTGACTTGGTCCTGGCAGAAAGTCATGGGGGGGGAAGCTGCCCATGGCATGATTGCCTTATCACCCAGAGCGGTCGAGCGACTCGAGTCTTATGATCCCCCTTGGCCGCTACCAAAACTCTTTCGACTAACCAAAGGCGGCGCCTTGATCCGAGATTTATTCGAAGGCGCGACGATTAACACGCCTTCCATGCTGGCCGTTGAAGACCAGCTCGACGCCTTGTCCTGGGCGACTCGAATTGGTGGGCTACCGGCACTCATTGCCCGTAGTCAAGCGAACCTAGAGGTCATTAGAGCCTGGATCGATCAAAGCAGCTGGGCGGCATTGTTAACCCCGGATGTCAGCCAGCAATCGAGCACGTCAATTTGTCTCAAAATTATCGACCCGGTTTTTGGTGCGCTCCCAGATTCAGCCCAGCGGACCTTTATCAAATCCATGACAGCTCTGCTTGAACAACAAAACGTCGCGTTCGATATTGCGGCCTACCGTGATGCCCCGCCTGGACTCCGTTTGTGGGGCGGCGCAACCGTTGAGTCAACTGATTTACAACAGCTGACGCCATGGCTTGACTGGGCCTTTTCAGAAACCCTTATGACCGTTTCATAGTGCGGAAACTCGTAACCCTCGCCTTGTCACTGGCCCTTTTGATCGGCCTCGGACCCAGTGCTAGATCAGCCGATCCGGGACTGCAGCGCGTTCACTTCTTGATCCCAGCGGGTCCAGGCGGCGGTTGGGATGGTACCGCTCGAGGTGTCGGCCTTGCACTGAGCCAAACGCAATCGGTCTCGAGCATCACTTATGAAAATGCCGCCGGCGGTGGTGGCGGCCGCGCCATTGCGAAACTGATTGAAACCGCTGAACGACAGCACAATACACTGCTCATCAGCTCAACCCCCATCATCGTGCGGGCGCTACAGGGTGTCTTTCCACAGTCCTTTCGAGATCTTGTGCCCATTGCTGCAATGATCGCCGACTACAGCTGTTTCGCCGTTCGTGCCGATTCCAACATCCAGAATTTTTCTGACCTAGCCCAGCGCTATAAAGCCGACCCTAAATCCATTGTCGTCGCAGGTGGATCGGTTCGAGGCAATACCGACCATTTCGTCCTGGCAAAGGCGCTGCAACTTACTGGCGCAGACCCAAAGCAACTGGTCTATCTAGCCTATGATGGCGGTGGCAAGGCGGCAGCGGGCTTACTCTCAGGAGAAACCCAAGTCCTGTCCACGGGTCTCAGCGAAGCCTTACAAATGCATCAAGCGGGATTACTCAGAATCATTGCGGTCACAGCACCCCGCCCGCTGTCTCAGCTATCAGACCTGCCCTTGTTAAAATCTCAGGGCGTTGATTTGGTTTTTGCCAACTGGCGCGGCTTTTTCGCAGCGAAAGGGCTTCCCGATGCCCAATATGAGCGGATGCGATATACCCTCCGGACTGTTTCAGAATCATCGGTTTTTAATGACATTCGACTTCGAAATGGCTGGGCAGAAAACCATATTGAAGGGGATGCATTTTATTCGTTTTTGGAACGTCAGGAGGACCAGATACGATCCCTGATGCAAAGCATCGGTTACTTACGATAAATGCGCAGCCGGTGCCGCACGTGACTCGAGTTAACTACCCCGCGCTCGGCCTTCTTTTATTTTTTGCAGGTTATCTAACCCTTGCCACACAGATTCCAAATGACCCTTGGTCACTGCCCGGAGATTTCAGCGCCAGTGCTTTTCCGTACCTTTGCGGTGGCTTGGGATTCATCGCGGCAAGCCTAATGCTTTTTAATCAAGGCATTCGGCCGGCAGCGCTGGATCCGCAGAAACCCTTTGAACTGCCCAAGTACAACGATCCCATTCTTACCATGCTCGTGATCCTTGTCATCTATATCACCCTCATTGACGTCCTTGGCTTTGTCTTAGCAAGCATCCTCTTCTTGATCATTGGCGCCCGAAAGACCGGCCCCGTTGCCTGGCAACGATTACTGCCTTTCGCTGTAGGCGTTCCCCTACTGCTTTGGGGATTGCTGGACCTGATGAACATCTACCTTAGTCCCGGACGACTCCTGATGGCCTGGTTGAACACACCATGATGGATGGATTACTGCTTGGATTATCGACCGCGCTCAGTCTTTCCAATCTCTTATTTGTCGCAGCCGGCTGCCTCATTGGAATGCTAATCGGCATGCTGCCAGGACTCGGGCCAATTTCGGCGATCGCACTCATGATTCCGATCAGCTATAACTTAGAACCGGCCAGCGGCATGATCATGCTTGCTGGCGTCTACTATGGCGCCATATTCGGCGGTTCGACCAGTGCAATCTTAATCAATGCCCCGGGCGTTGCCGGCACGGTCGCAACCGCGTTTGATGGTTACCCCATGGCGCGCAATGGTGATGCCGGAAAAGCGCTTGCGGTCGCTGCCTATGCTTCGTTTTTTGGTGGGACCATCGCCGTCATCTTACTCATGATCTTAGCGCCAACGCTGGCCAATTTTTCGCTCGCCTTCCAGTCGCCCGAATACACACTCATGATGCTCTTAGGCCTGAGCTTGGTCGCTTCTTTTTCGGAGCCCGGCCAGTACCTGAAAGCCATCATCATGGCCGCCATTGGATTGTGTTTATCGACCGTGGGCACGGACCTTGCGTCCGGTATCCCAAGGTTTACGTTTGGGCGGATGGACCTGATCGACGGTATTAGCTTTCTCATGCTTGCGATGGCAACCTTTGCCTTGACTGAAGCGCTGATGATGCTCAAGACCCAACGACCGGCGCAAACTGTGCTCCCGGTGATCTCCAGTCAAGCTCTGAAATTGGATTCCGACGAAATAAGGCGCATCGCACCGGTGATTTCTCGTAGCTCAGTCTTAGGGTTTTTAATCGGTGTGTTACCGGGGGCCGGCGCAACCATCGCTTCATTCATCGCCTATGGCGTTGAAAAAATCATCTCAAAGACCCCGACGCCACCCTTCGGTCAAGGCAATTTGAAGGGCCTTGCGGCACCAGAATCAGCTAATAATGCGGCCTGTACGGGATCCTTTGTGCCCTTGTTAACGCTGGGTATCCCGGGATCTGGTACCACCGCCATCTTATTAGGGGCCCTGCTTGCCTACGGTATCCAACCCGGACCCAGACTCTACCTGGACGAACCGACCGTCTTTTGGTCAATCGTCGTATCAATGTACATTGGTAACCTGATTCTTTTGTTCTTGAATCTACCGATGATTCCGATCTTTGCGAAACTGTTGAATATCCCCCGCGCCATTTTAGCGCCCTTGATCATCTTCTTTTCTCTAACCGGGGTGTATTTGGTTTCCTTCAACCTCTTCGATCTGTACTTGATGATTGCATTCGCTCTGATTGCGGTTTGGCTTAGAGGACACGCCTTCCCCATGGCGCCCCTCTTACTGGGCTTCATTCTCGGCGGGCAGCTCGAGGACAATCTCCGTAGAAGTCTCATTATCAGCGACGGTAACCTCAGTTATCTGCTCGATCGACCCATCAGTCTGGCCCTAACCGGACTCATCGCCCTGGCACTCATCGCACCACTTGGGCAAAAGATCATTAAAGGCGCTCTCAATGCAAGATCTTAATGAAACCTACCCGATCCTCGCTCAACTGGGCTATCGCGAAATGCTCGACAGTCTCGATAGCGAACCCGACCTCACCCGTCTGGGCAGAGTGATGCGGCAAGACCGTCAACGGTATTCCGTTATCACCGAGAATGGGATCGTTCGCGCAGCGCTAACAACCGGGCAACGCTTTGATCCCAGAGACAAAACTGCGCTGCCGGTTGTTGGCGACTGGGTCACCCTCGGCGAGCTAGAAGCCACCAACGCGACCACCCCCATCACCGGCAGGATCCCGAGACGCTCTAAGCTCTCACGCCGAGCCTCGGGGGACAACTACCTCGAACAAATTTTGGTGTCGAATCTGGATCTGATCTTCGTCGTGTCCGGGCTCGACCAGAATTTCAATCTAAACCGAATCCAACGCTTTCTAACGATGGCCTGGAGTTGTGGTCTTCCTGCAATCCTGCTTCTCAGCAAAGCGGATATTGCTGAAGACGCAGCAGAGAAAATCGCGGCGCTGGAACCGATCTTGCACGGCACCAAGGTGTACCCCGTAAACATGCACGATGCTGCCACTTTAGCGTCCCCGCTTTCCAATTTGAAACCGGGCCAGTGCGCCGCGCTGATCGGTTCTTCGGGGGTGGGGAAGTCCAGTATGATTAATCAAATTCTTGGCCTCGATCACATGCCAACCCAAGCGGTACGAGCCTTCGATGATAAAGGGCGCCATACAACGACCCATCGAGAGCTTTGTATCTTACCCGACGACAGCGGCTTGATCATTGATACCCCAGGCATGCGGGAAGCCCAGATTTGGTTCGAGCCGGCGCAATTTGCAACGCGTTACGATGGTCTGTTGGTGCATGCACAGTATTGTCGATTCTCTGACTGTCGCCACGATGACGATCCAGATTGTGCTGTACGGGAGGCGGCCCTAAAAGCCCCGGAAACCGCAGACCTTTGGCGTCAATACTGCCTGCTCCAAGCCATGGCCGTTAGCGTGTGAGTCGCTCAGTCGACCACTGAGCAACCCTCGGGCCCACTGCCCCGTCAGACTTAAAGGGTTACCCGAGTGCACTTTAGTCGCCAAGCCGAACAATGTTCTTTAAAATACGTTGCACTGCTTCGGCTTACACACCCAAACAAAAATTACCCGAGAAGCACTGACCATGAGCGCCAGTCGAGTCATGCTTGAGGATTTTGACTGCAAGGAGCGGCGCGCATCGGCGCCGCGTACGCTTGGCCGGAACAGAAAAGCCCCGCTACCGGGGCTCAACCAAACTGAAGGACTCTTTCTTTTGAGTTTTTTACTTGAAAGTTTTTTACTTAGAAGCTTTTTACTTGGAAGCTTTTTACTTGGAAGCTTTTTACTTGGAAGCTTTTTACTTGAAAGCTTTTACTTGGAAGCTTTTTACCTGAAAGCATCTTGCTGCAAGCGTCTTACTGAAAGCTCTTAGCCTTCGAGCATTTCCTTGAGCGCTGCCTGGCGGCGTTTTTCACCCGCGATATAACGGATGTATTGTCGAGCCTGCTTTGCGATCTTTTTGTCCAGCTTCGATGCAGCCTTGAACGCCGTTGAGGCTTGGTCCCAGTTTTCTAACGACATGTGAGAAATCGCCATCCAAAAGTTAGCATCTGAAGGTGATTTCAATTCATCATCTTCCAAGGATCGACGGTAGGCTAAAACCGCTTCTTTATGACGATCCTGCTGTGCCAGTGCTTGCGCCAAGCGATAATGAACCTCACCATCTTCGGATGACTTGGTCGCGCGCTCCCAAGCAACAATGGCTTTGCTCATCTCTTGCGCCACGGTGTAGCACGTTGCAAGCAGTCTCAAATTCTTTTCGCTGGTCTCAACCAGCTTGTCCTTGATTCCTTTCTCGAGTACCAACGCAGCTTCATAGGGTACTTCAGCGTTCAACAACCGCTGAGACAACATGACGATCTCAGAATCCTTTTCAAACATGCCCTGGGTATAGATCGCGTAATACGCTGAAAGCGCTCGATCATCCCACTCTTTTTCGGTGTACATCCCGGCAAGGTGCATCCAGTACTGCTTCTTAGGATAGTCGACAACCATCCGTTCTAAAACCCGGATCACATTGTCGTCGTCTTTGAGTTCGCTATAGAGCACAACCTGTAAATAAACCCAGTTTTCCTTCATCTCCCGACCTTCGGCGATGATGATCTCTTCAACCTGAAGCGCCCACTTCAGTGACTCTCGGAACCGATCCAATTGGTAGTTCGCCGTCGCCTTTAAGTAACTCACTGCGGCATCTGGCGAGCCATTAACAACTTCCCACAGATTGATATACTTCAGCGCCTTTTCATATTTTTCGATCGAGTAATTGAGCTGAAACAAGGCACGAAGCGAATTTTTCTCGAGGGCTTCAGTGATCAACCCAACCTTACCGGCCGCTAAAACCTGCTCATACGAATAGATTGTATTCGGCAAATCTTCAAGCGTGTAGTAGCCAAATGCGAGTAAATTCCAAAGCTGGGACAACTCATTAGAGTTCAGCTTCCTCTTCTTGGTCATATCCAGCAGCATATTAATGCCGTCTTGCGGCGTGCCTTTGGGCACCGGCACGGGTTCACCCTCCTCCCGAGGGATTGAATCCGGATCAATCATAATCTGGGCTTCGGACATCTGCTTATACAAGCTTTGACTAATTGCGGGGACCCGACGGGTTTTCTTCTTGTCCTCTTCCGCCATCACTTGGTCGATCGTGGCCACACTAAAGCTGATGATCAGTGCGATGCCGACAAGACTCTTGACGAGGCCACTCGCGCTACGTTGTAACTTCATGCCTAAACTCTCCATCAACTTTCAGCCAGTTCAAACGTAATCTTATTCTGAACCCCTGTGGTTTCTACCGGGTTCCCATCAATAACCTTCGGCTTATACTTGAACTTAAGCGCTGCCTTCACCGCAGATGAATCAAAGACGCTGTTCGGCTTATCAGAACAGCCTTCTATTGATCGCGCATTCGGGATATGGCCACAATTTTCAACCACATACGCATCTTTCACCGTCCCTTGGGCGGTTACCGTAAATTCAACGATGACGTATCCCGCAAGGCCTCTCGACAATGCCCGTCTTGGATACTGCGGTTGTACTTTAACAATTGGTAGGTATTCGCCATCGCTGATGCCAAAGCCGCCGCCGCCAACGTCCACACTCACCGATAGGTCAACATTCGACATATTGAAACCCGCACTATCCACCGCAACATTGAAATTCTGGGGCGGCACATCCGGCGGTGGTTCGTCCGGTGGTGGTGGTTTCTTAGGTTTGCGCTGTTTTGTTTCTAACTGCTGGTCTTGCTTCACCCGGACGAAATCAACCAAATTACCGATCTTATCATCCGTCAAAGCGCTATCAGCGCCTTGAATCAGGTACTGCATCAGATAGAACAGTCCGAGTGTTACCACCACGCCGACAATCGTCGAGAGACCAAGTCTTATGAACATCACCATCTGGTTTCCCTCTTATTTCTGTTCGGACGCAATCGCGACTTGAGTAATCCCGATCTGGCGGGCGGCATCCATAATGGCCAAGACTTTCTCAACCTTTGAAATTGAGTCCGCTTTAATCACTAATCCACCCTTTGGATTCTCAGCATGCAGCCGTTCCATCGTGGGTCGAACATTTCTGATATCGACTTTCTTTTTATCAATCCAAATACCACTGTCTGAGCCAACGCCTACAAGCAGCGATACCGTCTTCTTCATCTCTGCCGTCTTAGTATCCGGTCGATTGATCTCAACACCGGTTTCTTTAATAAACGTCGCCGTCACAATAAAGAAAATCAGCATGATAAACACCACGTCGAGCATCGGCGTTAAATCGGCGACTTTATCGTCTACTTGGGTTGTTCTTCTTCGCATGTTCTTCTCTATATTCGATCGCTAAAGCAATGCTTTAATGATCCATGGTCAGAGTGTCTTCCAGAAAAATTGATTCTGTATCGACTTTACTCGTAAGAAATGAATTCGCCAGGACCCCTGAAAGGGTCGCGACCATTCCGGACATCGTGGGAATGGTGGCAGCAGAAACACCCGCCGCCATAGAGCGCGCATTACCACCGGAGTAGGTCATGGCCTCGAAGACCTGCACCATTCCGGTTACCGTGCCCAACAAGCCAAGCAGCGGTAATAAAGCAATCAAGGTCTTAATCAACCCCATATTGGCTTTCAGTCGCTCATTAACTTCGGAGATCAAACGCTCACGAATCATCCGAGAATTCCATGACGTCCGCTCGGCGCGACTTTCCCAGAACGTTAAGGCGACACCCACATCCTGCTTATGTTCAGTGGTGATGAAGATGTACCGCTCACAAACAATGGCCCACATCAAAAAGGTTGCGCCGGCGATGAGATAAAGCACATCGCCACCGGCCTCCATGAACGTCCTAATGGCTACAATGATAGTTTCCACGGTTATTTGCTCGCTTTCTCAGCGTGCTCTGCAATTAGACCACCGCTCTGTTCGTTCAGAACCTGCATGATGCTGGTTGCGCGGCTGTGCACAAAATAATGCAGTAATACCGTCGGAATCGCGACGGTTAAGCCGAGTACCGTCGTAATCAATGCCTGAGAAATACCGCCTGCCATAGTCTTGGGATCACCTGTACCAAACAGTGTAATCGCCTGGAAGGTCACAATCATCCCGATGACCGTACCGAGCAGACCTAACAACGGGGCAACCATCGAGATGATTTTTATGAATCCAACAAACCGGTTAATTGCAGGCTGTTCCTTCATGATCGCTTCATCAATCTTAAGCTGCAGCGTTTCAGAATCAACCGAACTATTATTCTGGTATACCGACATGATGCGCCCAAGTGGGTTCTTCATAGAAGGATTAGCTGCATTCTTGGCCTGGCCATTGACGGTCATTCCTAACAGTGTCAGAGAAACAAACTTCGATACCGCGATAATGAGCGCGATAATCCCTAGCCCAATGATGACGTAACCGGGTAATCCACCCTGATGCACTCGCTCTTCTAAGGTCGGAACCTGGATCTGCAGCGCTAGCAATTGCCCGCGGGTTGGATCAAGACCAAAGGGTACGAAACCTGAGCTCGCCGCCAACAATTCCTCAGTCGAGTCAACAAATCGTGATTCGGGCTGCTTTGGCAGCTCTTTAATGAGCTGATTATCGATATCGTAGGTCACATAGCTGCCATCGCTGATGAGGTTATAAGACCCGATCCGAATCACTTCTTGGGTAACCCGTTCGCCATCGAGTTTGATCATCTCCGACGTAAACCGGCTGACTTTGGCCGACTCGGTCATTTCACGCTGAAGCTCGAACCAAAGACGCTCGATTTCCTCAATCGTTGCCAGTTTTGAGCTCTTACCCATCGACTTCGCAAAGTCCGATAACCATTGACCGCGACCCGGAAATTCTGCACTGATGATTGAACCTTCAAACACGCCCTGGGTGTCGCCAGCAACCTGCTGCAGCACGCCGAACAACTCACGCAGAGAGCCCAAGCGCTTGGCTAAGATTTCTTGCTTTGCGGCAATATCCTGCTCATTTTTTTCGAATTGCGCTTCTAGCCGCTCAGACCGGGCTTCTTCGTTCGCCTGTTCTTGCTTGGCTCTTTTTAATGCGCTCTGTTGCCGAGACTTGTCCGCATTGAACTCTTTTTCTCGACGCTCATTTAACCGGCCATTGACGACCTTGCCGTCTTTAACCATCTGCAGTAATTCAGTCAGCGTCGACGCCTCGACTTCGTTTTCAGCAGCCTGTGCTTGAAATCCAACTAGCCCCGCAACGAGGACAACACTCATCCATAAATTTTTCATGGTTACTCTCCCGCCGCTTTAACTGGCAATTTCACTAAGTCCGCTGTTTGAGTTTTGCGCGCGATCCGCAGCGCATCTCTAACGCCAGTTCTGTACTCGTCTCCTAGAATCACCCAGTCACGAACGTCGTTATCCCAAACCCCGGTGGTTTCGCCGTCAGGTGATTGGAACACCAAGGAAACCCGACCCCACTTCAGGACGTCGACTTGACGAGATTTGCCTTCTAACTCGATCATATCGGTGTAGGCTTCAATCGTTGATCCATAAGCATTTTCAACTTGGTAGGCTTGCAGCACTTGGCTGAACTTTTCAGCAACACTGACATCGGCCCGATCCAAGGCTTCTTTTAGAAACGCAACCCGTTCTTCGCGTTCGGCCATCAAGAATGGCACGTCAAGACTGACAAAAGTCTCTAAGTTGGCGATCATTCGCTCAATCAATGGCCCAATTTGGCGCTCGATGACGGTCACACTATCGATCGATGCTCCCAACTCGGAAAGCTCTTCATTCTGATTTCGAATGAGTCGCTCCTGTTGCAAGTTATAAACTTTCAGACCATCCACAACCTTCATCACTTGCTTGTACTGAGACAGCAAGTCACGGGTCTGGTCCTTAACTTCATCGATTTTAATTTGAGACTTCTTGCCATCCTGAGTCGTCGCAGCGCGAACGCCTAAGACTTCATCCAGAGATTGCGCGGTCACGTTGGATACCTGCGAGGCTGACGCCAAGAACACCAGTGCTGCAAACAGCCCTGATCTGGTTTGGATTTGTTTCATGATCATACCTATTTCGGATTGTTGCTCTATTTATAGAAGAGTCTATGCAAAAACACCCAGTCCATCCCCTCTGGCTCTGGTACCAACATTGACTACCCCCGAAGAATGTAGAAGCGGCTAGCCTTTGTCAAGTAATGCGCACCCTATTCAGTGTGAATTTGGGTATTGACGCCGTACAAAAAAGGAGTTTCGATTTTAGCTTCCCGAGCTTATTGCAGCCGCTTATCGCGTCAGACATTCCGCTGGGAGCAGACCAGGCCAGGCCAGGCCATCTTTAGTTTGGCATCTGGGAGGTCTCAGTTTTTGCACAGCGGCTCAGTCTGGTGCTTGGGCGGCGCCGAGACCGACGAATGACCCTGTCAGCATTGCACCTAGCGCCCCGAGTCAGGTCTTAGCAGACGGCTATCCCGATCGTTGCTTTGAACGGCGCCCCAGCCTTGCCCCTTGGTCACCCTGACAAAATCGACCCCGCAGCGATCGATTAAAACAGGCTCCGTTTCGCCAAAGCGCCGCTAAAGTTGCCTTTAGAAATCAAGTCCTGCCCAACCGAAAAGCCTTTGCGAACGGCAGGTCTTTGCATCAACCCGGTATACCAGCTTAAAACCGCCGGGTAATCAACAAGGTCGATCCCGTGACGCACATGCCGATACACCCATGGCAACACCGCGATATCGGCAATGCTGTAAGCACCGGCTAAGAACGGCTTCTGTTGAAGCTGGCCTTCCAGCACCGCGTACAATTTTTGGCACGCTCGCTCATACCGGTCGATTGCGTAATCATCTTTAAGATCCGCGTAAAGCCGAAAATGATGGGCTTGTCCTGCCATCGGCCCCAACCCCCCGACCTGCCAGAACAGCCATTGTAGGCACTGCCACTTCAGACCCACGTCTTCGGGCAAAAACCGCCCTTGCCACTCCGCCAGATACAACAAGATCGCGCCCGACTCGAATACGATTTGCTCAGCGCCGCGCCTTTGATGCCGTAGCGCTGGAATTTTCCGAGTGGGGACCTGCTGAACATAACCGTCAGCGTGTTGATCCCCTTTTGTTATGTTGATCGGCAAGACTTGATAGGCCAGCCCAAGTTCCTCCAGCATAATGGTAACTTTATAACCGTTTGGGGTTGGCCAGTAATAAAGCGCTAGATCATCGACCTCATCCAAGGTGGGCATCGAAAAACTCATGCGTGCGCGACAGCGCCAGCACCGCTGCCGGCTCATTAAAGCTCGCACGGTGATTACAATTGAACCCATGGTCCGCTTCATAGACGAATAACGGCGCGTTGGGTTGCGCCTTTTCTACGACCGCCACATCCGCCATAGAGATATGGGCGTCCTCGCCGGCGAAGTGAAACATTACGGGCACCGTTGGGGTCTGGCTCATTTCAGAGGCAACGCCGCCGCCGTAATAACTCACGGCACAGGACAACTGCTCTAATTGGCAGGCGGCAAGCCAGGCGAGCAGACCGCCAAAACAATAGCCAACCACGCCGACCGGTCCGGTCATTGCCGCCGCTGCAATGGTCGTTTGCAAATCCATCAAAGCGTCTTCTCGCTGTAATTTACCCCGCGCGAGTTCGACACCCTGCATCATGTCGGCGCCGCTGTAGCCCAAAGAAACCTGGCGCTCAACCCGATCAAAAAGTGCTGGTGCAAGCGCTCGATAGCCCATAGCGGCAAACCCTTGGGCCACTTCTCGAATGTGCGCATTAACCCCAAAGATCTCTTGAATCACCACGATGGTGCCCTTTGCCCCGCCATCCGGCTGCGCTTCATAGACGTCAAATTGGTGATCATCCGGACTCGTCAAAACAATAACATCACTCATAGCGCTCAAACTCCTTATGGCTTTAATCGGTTTTCTTGTGGCGGTTTTTCCCCGCAAAAAACTGGTGCAATACTGGTTGTCGATTCAAATACAAAGATGGGCGGACTTCAATTGAAACTTTTCGGCCGGCAGCGGCCCGCAATTAAGCGGGGATCATTCCGCGATCTGTTCGAATCTAAAGCCTTCAATTCAAAGCCTTTAATTCAAAGCCTTCAACCGAAAGCCTTCAATCTATAGCCTGCAATCTATAGCCCGCAATAAAAGCGCTGAATCTAAAGCCTTGACTGGGGCGTCGATTATTAAACCGGGCATCCTGGCTTTTGAGCCAGTCATCACCGCCCGGCTTGCCACGGCCGGTGGCCTCATGCTCATGCTTATGCTCTGGCTCTCGTAACCGGTCTCGCGCAGAAACCCCAAACCCGCATCGGCTGACCGCCAAACGCCTCGGCGCTTGACCCTAGGCCAACCCAAATAATACGGTGATCATTCGCTTATAGGTGCGTGACTAAAAACGAATCGGGCAGCGTCTGCGCGCCGTCCAAATGCGTGACCACGGACAGGCTGTTCTGCCCAGACAGAATCTGTTCAGCTACGTTCATTACCGATTCCGGCGTAACCGAAAACAGTGCGGCCCGGTGCACGCGGCGGTGCTCGTGCGTACGGCCTTGTAGCTGCTGATAGAAATCTCCCCGGGCTTCACCGGCGGGCGAACCCGGCGCATCGTGGCTGCTCATCAGCCCTAAGACGGCCTCTTCAATCAACGAAGAAGACCATTTCATCGAACGGATGGCGTCGAGCGCACCATCAAACACCGAAAAGGTCTTGAGCAACTCCGGGTCCCGGTAAGAGTACAGCCGAAACAACCCATTGGCTGCGTCATAGCTTGCGCCGCCGCCATA
>Ga0114994_10000072_pt1 | contig 51687 bp, 47 predicted proteins | sample ArcticOcean_MG_C_9_FD_87043 | JGI IMG/M metagenome (GOLD analysis project Ga0114994, IMG submission 87043) | Marine microbial communities from western Arctic Ocean - ArcticOcean_MG_CB2_152 | ecosystem: Environmental > Aquatic > Marine > Oceanic | place: Arctic Ocean: Canada Basin | collected...
AAAAATAACGTCATCAGGCATCCACCATTTGGCAATTTTACCCTCAAGAAAAGACAGTATATCTTGCTTATCAACGCTTGCATCTTTAACTTTTACCACAATGAGTATAGGTCTTTCAGTCCATTTCTCATGTGCCACACCAATGACTGCAGCTTCCGCCACTCCAGGGTGGCCCATAGCAGTATTTTCAATCTCTATTGAGCTAATCCATTCACCGCCAGATTTAATCACATCTTTGGTTCTATCTGTTATTTGCATATAACCTTCTGGGTCAATCTTGGCAACATCGCCAGTGTCAAACCAGCCATCACCCGTATGAGCATCTGCACTGCCGTCTAGTCTGTAGTAATCACTGCAAACCCATGGTCCTCTTACTTGCAAAGCACCAAAAGCAACGCCATCCCAAGGTAATATTGCTTGATTGTCATCCACTATCCTCATTTCTACGCCAAACATACCCCTGCCTTGTTTAGTCTGAAGAGCAATGATCTCATCGTGCGTCAGATCCTCCATCCCATGCTTCATTGACATGACTGTCCCAAGCGGGGTCATTTCAGTCATTCCCCATGCTTGCTGAACAAAGACATCATGATTATCATGAAAATCTCGAATCATGGATTCAGGCACAGCAGCACCCCCAATTATGGTGCGCTGTAAGTTATTTAATTTTAGATTATTTTTAGCCGCATACTGTAATAATACCAACCAAACGGTAGGCACTCCGAGTGAAACTGTAACTTTCTCTTCTTCCATTAAGTTATACAATGTTTCACCATCAGCCATTTTAGGACCGGGATAAACAATCTTTGCACCAACCATCATGGCTCCATATGGAGACCCCCAAGAATTAACATGGAATAAAGGTACAACAGGTAATACGCAATCACGATTTGATAAATTCATAGCATCAGGGGCTATCAATGCATAAGCATGCAATATTGTAGCGCGATGATTATACAATACGCCTTTAGGGTCTCCTGTGGTACCAGAGGTGTAACAGAGCCCCATAGCAGCTCTTTCATCAAGTAAAGGCCATTCAAATTGATCACTTTCATCTTTAATAAGCGCTTCATAAGAGATAACATTTTTCAAAGTGGTATCTTTAGTTGAACCCTCATCGCCCATTACAATAAAACCTTTTACATCTGAGATTTGCGAAGCAATTTTTTCGATCAAAGGAATAAACATAGGATCTATCATCAACCATTTATCCTCGGCATGATTAATCATGAATATGATTTGCTCTGGAAAAAGCCTGGGATTAATTGTATGACAAACATAACCAGCACCACCAATCGCATAATAGGATTCAAGATGTCGATAATCGTTCCAAGCCATTGTGGCAACACGGTCGCCCTCAGATAAGCCTAATTTTTCGAGCGCATTAGCTAATTTTCTTACTCGCTGAAAGCACTCTTTATAGGTATAACGATGCAACGATTCATCAGCAGTAACTGAAACAATCTCACGATCATGAAAATTAATATCTGCATGCTCCACGATTGAAGAAATTAATAAAGGGGTGTCCATCATTAAGCCATGCATAAAGTTTTCTCCTTACAGCTTTTTATGAGATTTTTTTTCTGATATAAATCTTATCTTAAATTAGACTTGATCAATATCCTATTATTTCATAACCAATAAAACCAGCATCTCAACAATACATGCTGGTTTTTTCTTTCCTTCAATATCAATTGTAATTTTAGATAATAATTGCATCATACCGCCTCTTTTTTTTGCTTTTATTAGGCTTCCTCTTGCCCTCACTTTGTCGCCCACAGAAACAGCCGAATAAAATCTCACTTTATTACAACCAAAATTAATCATTTGCTCTAAATTACTAACTTCGATGAAATTCTTCGTTAAACTGGGTATCAAAGATAAAGTAAGATAGCCATGAGCAATCGTTTTCCCCTCAGGTAATTCTTTGGCTGCACGAGCTTGATCGATATGAATCCATTGATCATCTCCCGTAGCAGCTGCGAATTTATCGATTCGAGCTTGATCTATAACCACCCAATCGGACACACCAACTTCAAGCCCTTCGAGTGCTTGTGCATCCTCTAGTGAATTAATTGTATACAAAATAAATCCTTGATTTATAGGTAATTAATACTGATATTGGTATTGATTTAGAAAATATTACTTCTCTGCAGCACATCGCTCACAATTTACCCAGCCAGAATCACCATTCTGATAATATTCTTTTTTCCATATCGGTAATCGTGTTTTTATGTTGTTAATAATATATCGACAAGCGTCAAATGCTTCATTCCTATGCGCCGCTGATACACCCACCCAGACCGCACAATCGCCTATTTCAAGTAAACCACTTCTGTGAACACAATACGCATCCAGAATATCATATTGCGTTTTTGCTTCCTGTATAATTTTATCTCCCTCTGATTCAGCAATTGGATTGTATACCTCATACTCCAATTGCAATACGTTATGACCATCATTATGGTTCCTAACCCACCCCTCAAACCCAGCAAGTGCTCCCGCTCTAGAATTCACCAGTAGTTTAGAGCAGCTCGCAATATCAATCTCAGTTGAGATTACTTTCATAATCTATCCACCCGCTACCGGGGGAAACAATAGAACAGTATCGCCGTCATTTATTTCTGCATCCCAAGTGGCTAAATTATCATTAATAGCAATCTTACAGTGCCCTTGAGGCTCATTTAATTGATGACGATATTTTAACTCTAAAAATAAATCGGCTACAGAGCTTACTTCAGTTAAGATCACCTCTTGATTGATGCCTGCTTTTTCTCTAAAAAGGGCAAAGTATATTACTGTAATTGATTTCTTCATACTCTCACTTTGTATTTGGAGTTAATAAGATCATTTGGTGAGTTAAAATTATCCAAAGCGCTAGAATTAGGCTGAGAAAGCAATAAAGTATCTGAGTTTAGTAAAATTTTTCGGGGGCATCTGATGTTATTAGAAATATAATCCTCGATTATTTCAATGGATTTACTGCTGTAGATTGCACACAACGGCTCCGGCAATCCATCATGCTCACTTCTGAATGCTGTAAAGTAATGTTCTGTTGAAAAATTTTCGATGAGACAACCTAAAGTCTCACTGTCTAAATTCACTAAATCACAAGCGACTATCAGCCAGTGTACCGTTGGAAAACGTTTCATGGCTGATAATATTCCAGCTAAAGGGCCTAAATCATCATAAATATCTATAATCTGCTGATACTTAATTCTTGTTGCGTCTTTGGCTTGGTCCTTTCTGGCTGAAATAAAAACATTAGATACGTGTTGTTCTAATAAACCATAAGTTTCACTTAATTGAGACACTCCTTGATATTCAAGTGAGGCCTTATCAAAACCCATACGTCGACTCTGCCCCCCCGTAAGGATTAGACCATATATATCTTCATTATTTTTCACGATGATAAGTTGCCTTTCCACCTGTCTTAGAGATTAATTTTGTTTCTTTGATGACAATATCGTGTGATAAAGCTTTACACATATCATAAATCGTGAGTGCAGCAACGCTTGCACCAACCATGGCCTCCATTTCCACGCCTGTTCGATGCTCAACCTTACATATACAATTAATTATTGCGGCTCCAGCTTCATCAAGATTTATATTTAATTCACAATCATCTAGACCAATTGGATGACAAAAAGGAATCAATTCATAAGTTTTTTTTGCCGCCATTACTCCTGCAATAATTGCTGTAGAAAATACCGGTCCCTTAGCAGAAGCAATGTCTCCATTTACGAAACGTGATGTTATTTCTTTAGGAAAAAAGACAGTGGATTGAGCATGCGCATACCTCGAAGTAATTCTCTTTTTGCTCACATCGACCATTTGAGGTTTATTGTCTTTATTGATATGCGTTATATTCTTCATAATTCATTAACCACCCATTCTGTACATTTCAATTTTCTTCAAAGACTCATCAGGTTTGTAGGATTTTCGAGTCTCGCTGTAACGATCATTTCTTGCCATCCATACCTTGGAGAATAAATTATGTATCTCACGATCAGAAGCATCACCCCTGAGCAACTCCTTGATATCGGTCCCATGATTTGCAAACAAACAAGTATATAAAACTCCATCAGCAGATAACCTGGCTCTGCTGCAATCTCCACAAAATGGCTTAGATACAGATGTAATGAAACCAATTTCTCCTGAGCCATCATCGTATGAGTATCTTTTTGCTACTTCGCCCCGATAAGCTTTATCAACAGGACTAACAGGCCACTTATTTTGGATCATTGTTAGCAATTCTTTTGCAGTAACCACATCCTTAAGATTCCAGTTATTCTGATTACCTACGTCCATAAATTCAATTAGTCGCACTATATGACCACTTCCTTTGAAGTGTTCAAGCAAATCTATAATCGTATGTTCATTTACCCCTCGCTGCACAACAGTATTAATTTTTATAGGCAATAATCCAGCTTTTTCAGCCGCTTCAATACCCTCAATAACATCAGATACATTACCTCGATTTCCATTCATTTTATAAAATATTTCTTGATCAATACTATCCAGACTAATAGTAATTCTATCCAAGCCAGCATCTGCAAGGTCTTGCGCCTTCTTCTTCAAAAGAGTGGCATTGGTAGTTAGAGCTAAATCCTCAATACCTTCAATCTGGTTTATCTTTTCGACTAGTTGAGCCACATTCTTATCCAACAATGGCTCTCCACCAGTGAGTCTTATTTTAGAAACTCCCATTGGCACTACTATTTTTACCAGTCTAATAATTTCTTCGTGGTTCAAGCGCTCATTTTTTTTTAGAAATTGATAATTCTCATGAAACTTTTTAACAGGCATACAATATGTACACCTAAAATTACATTGATCAAGCAAAGATATCCTTAGATCTCTTAATGGTCGTCTTAACTGATCTTTTGGTCCAATCATGGAAGTACTCATATTACTCATTAGAAATAATAAAAAATTGTTTCAAGGTGTATTAGTATAATGAAAAAAAGTTAGCATAGGCTATTATAGTCATCTAAGTGACATAATGGTTATGAAAAATTAATGTAATATAACCACAAATACAAGAATCCACCTAAGAGCACAAACCATATGCATACCAATTTTACGCCAGAAGAACAAAATTTTGAACAAGAGGTTCAGGCTTTTTTCAAAGATAAATACCCGAGTGATATCAAACGGAAACAAGATCATGCTGTACCTTTAATGAAAGAAGATTTTATTCGTTGGCAAAAAGTACTTTTTGCACAAGGGTGGGCAGCAATTAATTGGCCCGTTGAATATGGTGGAACTGGATGGTCAACAGTCCAAAAATATATCTTTGCCAATGAAATGGCAAAGGCAAATGCTCCAGCAATCGTACCTTTTGGGCTTGGAATGGTTGGACCTGTTATCTATACATACGGTAACGAAGAACAAAAACAAAGATTTTTACCAGATATTGCTGCAAGTAATGTCTGGTGGTGCCAAGGTTACTCGGAACCAGGTTCAGGCTCGGATCTAGCTTCTCTGAAAACTCGTGCAGATCGTGATGGCAACGAATATATCTTGAATGGTACTAAAACATGGACGACTTTAGGGCAAATGGCTGATTGGATTTTTTGTTTAGTAAGAACCAGCAGTGACGTGGCGAGAAAACAAGAAGGTATTAGTTTTATTCTAGTGGATATGAAAACACCAGGCGTCTCAGTTCGACCAATTATTACTATAGAGGGTGATCACGAGGTCAATGAGGTTCATTTTGAAGATGTTAGAGTGCCCTTGAATAACCTAATTGGCGAAGAAGGTAAAGGATGGACCTATGGAAAAGTTCTTCTCCAACATGAGCGGACCAGTATTGCTGGTGTGGCTCGGTCGGAATACCGCCTTAATAGATTGAAAGACAAGATTAAAAACGCCAATATGACTCAACCTTCCTTACAAAATGACAGTAATTTTCTTCGAAAAATTGCCGCTTTAGAGATAGAATTAAAAGCACTTGAATATACCGAATTAAGGACGCTTGCTGCTGTATCTGTGGGAAAAGCCCCAGGTCCTGAATCGTCATTATTAAAGATACGTGGTACAGAAATTCAGCAATGTTTAGACGAATTATTCATGGAGGCAGCTGGTTATTTCTCATTGCCTTATGTACCCAATCAATATTCACTTGAAAGCAAAGAAATAAATCATGTCGGTTTCGGTTCAGATAGTGTGAGTTCTTTACAATATTTCAACAATCGAAAAGCATCAATTTATGGCGGCTCAAATGAAATACAAAAAAATATTATTGCCAAGCATGTCCTTGGGTTATAAAGCATTTAAATACTGGAAAAATATATGGATTTCTCAATAACCGAAGAACAATCTGCCCTAAAAGATGTCATTTCTCGTTTTATAGATAATGAATATGATTTCGAGAGGCGAATGAAAATTGCTGATGGTGATGACGCCTTTAATCGAGAAGTGTGGAATTTTTTTGTTGAACAAGGTTTTACAGCTATTCCTTTTTCTGAACAAGATGGGGGTCTTGATGGGGGCAACATTGAAATAATGTTAATCATGAAAGAAATCGGAAGGGGTCTAGTGCTGGAACCATTTTTAGAGAATATAGTCCTAGCAGGAGGTATACTTAAGCGCTTAGGAACAGTTGAACAAAAAGAACGGTGGCTCAGTGAAATCATCAATGGTGAAATACAAGCTACGGTTGCTTTCACGGAACCACAATCACGCTTTAACTTGAATGACATTGCGACAACAGCAAAAAAACAAAATAATCAATTTATCCTGAATGGGAAAAAATCTTTTGTTCTTAATGGTGCTGATGCTGATCTTATAATCATTCCAGCAAGAACGTCTGGGTCACAATCTGACACTCATGGAATTACACTTTTTGGTATTTCTAAATTGAATGATGGAGTCATCTTTAACACTTACAAAACAGTAGATGGTCATAGTGCAACAGAAATATCCATCACTAATCTAGAGATTGCCGCAGATTGTGTCATTGGTAATGTTGATGAAGGCTATGAATGTCTTGAAGAAACTATAGATGAAGCCACTCTTGCAATTTGTGCTGAAGCAATTGGAATCATGCGCTCTCTCCATGATAAGACAGTTGAATACTCAAAAAATCGTGTTCAGTTTGGTATTCCAATCGGAGGTTTTCAAGCTTTACAGCATCGAATGGTGGATAACCTAATGGCTTGCGAACAGAGTGAGTCGCTTCTTCTGTGGGCAATAATGACTGATCCAAAAAATAAAAGAAAATCAAAGAAAGCCATCAGCGGATTAAAATATCAAATTGGAACAGCAGGTAAACATGTAGGTCAAGAAGCAGTTCAACTGCATGGTGGAATGGGAATATCGTGGGAGCTTGATATCGCACATCTATTCAAAAGATTATCAGCATTGGAAATACTTTTCGGAAATGCTGACTTTCATTTACAAAGATTTATCAATTTATCTGAAAGTTAACAAAACAATTGATATTTGATTATCTTTCAAATTTTTTAATTAATAACCAAGAAATTCTTTGGTTATTCACTTTGTTAGCGGATCTAAGTTTTACAATCTTACTGTATCGCTTATTTGGAAAAGCCGGATTACAGGTAGCAATCGCATTCAGTATCTTACTTGCAAACCTTCAAGGACCTAAGCTTACCGAGATATTTGGTTTACAAACAAGTCTTGGTGTAATTTTCTATGCAAGTATATTTTTTGCCACTGATGTACTGAGTGAAAACTATGGTAAAAAGGAGGCCCAAAAAGCAGTACAAATGGGATTTCTAGTAAGTATTATTATGATTGTAATGATGAGCTTAGCATTATTATATCAGCCTACCAATCAACCGAATACTGCTGTTTTTTCACATAATATTCATAATGCTTTTGCAACAATTATAAACTTCACTCCAAGATTTATAATCGGTTCTTTATTGGCTTATTATATAAGCCAACGCTTTGATGTTTGGGCATTTCATGCCATCAAACAAAAAACTGGAGAAAAGCATCTGTGGTTAAGAAATAATGCATCCACAATGAGCTCTCAAATATTAGATACAGCTATATATTCCTTGGTTGCTTGGTGGGGGATTGTAGATTTAAAAACAGCAATTCAACTAGGATTGGTTAAATATGCTTTTAAAGTAGTGATCTCAATAATTGATACAGGTTTTATCTATTGGGCTAAATCAACACATAATAAATTAGCTTATAAAGAATAATATGCTATGAGTTAAGTGCTTGTTTTTCAATCTTGGCCCAGGAATCCCTGAGTGTCACGATACGATTGAATCTCTTTTTCCCATCGGTATTGTCTATACAAAAATACCCGTTTCTTTCTAATTGAAAAACTTTAGGTGTGCTTTCTTCAGCAAAGGATGCTTCCAGCTCTGCTTGAACAATCTCCAAGGATTGAGGATTTATCGATAGCTCGATGTTATCTGAACTTGCAGGGTTAGGAATCTTAAATAATCGATCATAAAGATGTACTTTCGAAGTAACAGAATGTTGTGCGGATACCCAGTGTATTGTCCCTTTGACTTTTTTATCACTCTTACCAGAACCACTTTTGGTGTCGGGATCAAAACTACAAATAAGCTCAATCACTTCCCCGCTTAAGTTTTTAATGACCTCATCGCACCGAATAATATAAGCGTAACGCAACCTTACTTCACCGCCAGGTTTCAATCTAAAGAACTTTCTTGGTGCATCTTCTAAAAAATCACTTCTTTCAATATATAATTCACGACAAAAAGGCATCTGTCTAGTACCTAGATCTGGAAAATTAGGGTGATTTTGAGCTTCGAGATACTCCACCTGATCCTTATCATAATTTGATATGGTTATTTTTAAAGGTTTTAATACCCCCATTCTGCGTTCAGATGTATTGCCAAGATTTTCCCTAACACAATTCTCAAGAACACCCATTTCAATAATATTATCTTTCTTAGTAACACCGATTCTTTGACAAAAATCTAAGATAGCTGCAGGTGGATATCCTCTTCTTTTCATACCAGCTATAGTAACCAAGCGTGGGTCATCCCAGCCTTCTACAACGCCCTTTTCGATTAAATCATTCAATTTTCTCTTGCTGGTCAAGCTATATGCGAGATTTAACCGTGAAAACTCAATTTGTCGCGGACGATGTTTTGTCTCTACTTGCCTTATAAACCAATCATAAAGAGGTCGATGATCCTCAAATTCCAGCGTACAAAGCGAATATGTAATACCTTCAAAAGCGTCAGAAAGTGCATGTGCAAAATCATACATAGGGTAAATACACCAATTATCACCGGTTCTTTGATGTTGATGATGTCTTATGCGATATATCGCTGGATCTCTCAAATTCATATTGGGCGAGGCCATGTCTATCTTTGCCCTTAAAATCATCTTACCGTCTGCAAATTCTCCATCTCGCATTTGCTCAAAAATAGTTAAATTCTCTTCGACAGATCTATCTCTATATGGGCTATTAACTCCCGGTTTTGTCAATGTTCCTCGTAATCTTTTTATTTCTTCAGGCTCTGATTCGTCAACATAAGCTAAATCTTTTTCAATCAACGATACCGCTGCAAGATAAAATCTATCAAAGTAGTCTGAAGCATGGGTTAATTTCTTTCCCCAATCAAAGCCAAGCCAAGTCACATCCCTCTTTATTGACTCAACAAATATTTCGTCCTCTTTAGTGGGATTGGTATCATCAAACCTCAGGAAAGTAATGCCATTATTTTCGGCAGCAACTCCAAAATTCAAACAAATAGATTTAGCGTGTCCCAAATGCAAATAACCATTTGGTTCTGGCGGGAAACGAGTAACAGTCATGCACGAAGGATCCCCAAGAGAATCTTGATGAATAATTTGTCGAATAAAGTCTTTAGGTAAATTTTCAGGCATATTTTTATAATTCTTTAGGCGTAATTTTACAGTAAATTTGGTGTTAGGTCTTAGAACTATTTTAAAGCTCTGCAACTCTTACATCGCCCTTGAATCTCTAGCATCTGGTGGATAGCAGAGAAACCCATATTTGATGCTTTAGATTGCACCAGCTTAAGGATATCATCATCGCCCAACTCTGTGACACTTCTACAATCAAGACAAATTAGAAATTGACCTTGATGTGAATTACTCGGATCAATACATCCAATAAATGCATTCAGCGAATCCAAACGATGCACTAATTCAGCTTCAATCAAAAAACCGAGCGCACGATAAACAGTTGGCGGTTCCGCTTTTAACCCTTCTGACCTGAGAGCATCAAGCACATCATAAGCACCCAAAGGCTTGTGACTAACCCATATTAATTCTAAAACTTTTTTACGAATCTTTGTAAATCTTAATCCTTTTTTCTTACAAATTAATTCAGCATTTTGAATCGCTTCCTCTATACATAAATCATGATCATGACTGTCATTTAATTGATCTTTGATTGAAATATTTGTATTCATATTTTTACTCATGCGTTAATTATTAAAGCCGTTTGCCAAAAAATATACTTCTTAGTAATAGGACTGTTTATTTTGAGGTACAATAATGCCATAAATTCAATTTTAAATAATTTTATATAATTAGAGAATATAAAATGATAACAATAAAACTTCCTGATGGGTCCGAAAAGAGTTTCGAGTCACCAACTAATGGTCTTGAAATTGCTGAATCTATCGGTGCTGGCCTTGCCAAAGCTTCTGTAGCAATCAATATAAATGGTCTTCAGTGTGATTTAAGTGATCAAATTATTAATGATGCCGAAGTTTCGCTAATCACGATTAATAGTGATGAAGGTTTAGAAATTATGCGACATACCCTTACCGCGCAAGTACTCGCTAGAGCGGTCAAAAATCTCTATCCAAATGCAAGACTTGCAATTGGTCCGACTATTGAAGATGGTTTTTATTATGATTTCTTTTTTGAGAATCAATTATCAGTTGAAGATCTGCCAAAAATTGAACTGGAGATGAAAAAAATTATCGCTTCTGAAGAATCAATTGAAAAATCTTTAGTACCAAAAGAAGTTGCTATTAATTTATTCAAGGAACGCTCAGAGAATTACAAAGTTGATATCATCCAAAACTCTGATCAAGCGAATGATTTTCAAATCTATAATCAAGGTTCATCTGGATTTATTGATTTATGCAGAGGACCGCATTTACCTTCGCTTAAACACATTGGTGCTTTTAAACTCACCAAGATAGCCGGTGCCTACTGGAAAGGTGATGCAAAAAATGAAATGCTCCAAAGAATCTATGGTACTGCCTGGCTAAACAATAAAGATCTAAAAAAACATCTGTTCAGGCTTGAAGAAGCTGAAAAAAGAGACCATCGAAAACTAGGTAAAATTATGGATCTTTTTCATTTTCAAGATGAAGCCCCAGGTGCTATTTTCTGGCACCCAAAAGGTTGGGGTTTATTCCAAAAACTCATTGATTATATGAGAAAAAAACAATCAGAAGCAGGTTATAATGAGGTGAACACTCCCGAACTTATGGATCGATCACTCTGGGAAGCTTCTGGACATTGGGATTCTTTCGGTGAACATATGTTTACAACTGAAACGGGTGATGGAAGAAACTTTGCAATCAAACCCATGAATTGCCCCGGTCATGTTCAAATATTCAAGCAAGGTATAACCAGTTATCGTGATTTACCATATCGTCTTGGAGAGTTTGGTAAAGTTCATCGTTATGAACCCTCCGGAGCCCTTCACGGAATGCTTAGAGTACGAGCGTTTACTCAGGATGATGCTCATATATTTTGTACACCAGAGCAAATAACTGATGAAACTATTGCTGTTTGCGAGTTAATTCTTGGAATTTATCATGACTTTGGATTCAATGATGTCATTATCAAATTTGCTGACCGACCAAAAGTTCGTGTAGGCGAAGATGCAGTTTGGGACCAGGCAGAAAGCGCGCTTAAAAAGGCATTAGAAAAAACCGGCCTTAAATATGAGTACAATCCTGGGGAAGGAGCATTTTATGGTCCAAAACTAGAATTCGTCCTAAGAGATGCTATTGGCAGAGATTGGCAATGTGGTACTCATCAAGTAGATTTAAATTTACCAACTCGACTCAGTGCAACTTATATTGGTGAAGATGGCCAAAAGCATACGCCTGTCTTACTGCATAGAGCTATATTTGGATCATTAGAACGTTTTATTGGAATTTTAATCGAACATCATGCTGGAAACTTACCGCTTTGGTTATCTCCATTACCTGTGAAAGTCCTCACCATCACTTCTGAGGCAGATGAATATGCGAAAATCGTTGTAAAAAAATTACAAGCCGCCGGCATAACTGCTGAATGCGATCTTAGAAATGAGAAGATATCCTATAAAGTAAGAGAGCACAGCCTCGCAAAAATTCCTGTATTAATGGCAGTTGGTCATCGAGAAATTGAGGAAAAAAGTGTGGCAATTCGTCGCCTAGGATCCAAAGAGCAGAATACTGTAAATCTTGATGAAGCCATTAAATCTTTGCAAAATGAGATACAAAACCTCATTTAAAGCATTTTGATCGGATAACTTACTTACATGGTAGGCATTGAGAATTCTGCACCGGATCTGATTCCTGTTGGCCACCTTGATGTCACTGTCTTTAGCCGAGTATAGAATCGCACTCCCTCCATACCATAGACCCCATTACATCCAAATAAGGACCTTTTCCAACCACCAAAACTATGAAAAGCCAGTGGAACAGGAATGGGAACATTAACACCAACCATCCCAACTAGAATTTTATGTGAAAATTCTCTGGCTGCATCGCCATCACGAGTAAATATTGCAGTACCATTACCAAATTGATGGTCATTAATGATTTCAACTGCTTCATCAAAATCGTCCACTCTTGTGATGGTTAATACCGGACCAAAGATCTCTTCTTGATATACACGCATCTCCTTGGTCACATTATCGAATAAAGTTGGCCCAAGAAAATATCCAGGAGAGTTAGTTATATCATGAGTCCTCCCATCGACGAGCAGAGAAGCACCCTCAGACTCACCAAGGTCTATATAAGATCGAACTTTATCCTTATGTTCTGCTGTAATAAGTGGACCCATATGATTGTTATTATCAGTACCAGGACCAATTTTTAGTGATGCTATCTTTGGTAATAATTTTTCGAGTAATGCATCAGTCGAATCACCAACGGTAACTACTGCTGATATAGCCATACATCGCTCACCTGCCGAACCATAACCAGCACCCATCAATGCATCAGCAACTTGCTCCATGTCTGCATCAGGCATAACAACAAGATGATTCTTTGCGCCACCTAGCGCTTGTACACGCTTACCTTTTTCAGAAGCCGTTTTATATACATGTTCTGCCACTGGTGTTGAGCCGACAAAACTCACTGCAGCTACTTCTGCATCATTCAATAGGCTATTCACTGCAACATGATCGCCTTGAATAACATTGAATACGCCATCAGGTAATCCTGCTTCTTTCAATAGCTCGGCCCACTTAATAGCACACGTAGGATCTTTTTCGGATGGTTTTAATATGAATGTATTACCGCATGCAATCGCCATTGGGAACATCCATAGTGGCACCATAGCAGGAAAATTAAATGGTGTAATTCCAACACAAACACCCATTGGTTGTCTCATAGAGTATGTATCTACTCCGGTTCCAACTTGGTCATTATATTCGCCTTTAATTAAATGAGGAATTCCACAGGCAAATTCGACCACTTCCAATCCCCTTTGAATCGATCCATCGGCATCATCAAGTACCTTGCCATGTTCTTGGGTAATGATTTCTGCAATTTCTTTTCTATCTCGCTCAATCAACTCTTTTAGCTTGAACATTACTTTTGCACGTCTAAGAACTGGTGTTCGCGACCAACTCTCAAACGCAGCTGCTGAAGATTTTATCGCTGCTTTGACATCTTCCTCTAATGACATAACGACTGAAGCGCATTGCTCCCCAGTGGCTGAATCCGTTACAGAACCGAAACGCTCAGAATTAGATTTACATAATTCACCGTCAATCCAATTATGAACAACACGAATCTCAGAATCATTATTTTTCTCTATACTCATATAGACCTCAAAATAGCTCTTATTATCTCTACCGTTTGCTCGATTTGACTTTCCTTAACAATCAATGGAGGAGAAAAAGCAACTGTATCGCCAGTGGTTCTTATGATTAAACCTTTATCATAACATTCCCTAAAGATACTCATTGCTCTAGCAGTCGGTTGACCCTCTATAGGTGTAAGCTCAACTGCCCCAATCAAACCATAATTTCTCACATCAATCACATAGGGTTCATCTTTGAGTGAATGCAATGCGTCAGCAAACCGATCTTCTAATGATAACGCTCGATTAAACAGATCATCTTCAGCATAAACATCGAGAGTCGCACAAGCTGCTGCAGCTGCTAAAGGATGACCAGAGTAGGTGTATCCATGGAAAAATTCAATGGCACCATCAGGGCCTGTCATAAATGTATCGTATATATCTCCTTTTGTAAGCACTGCCCCCATAGGCACAGTTCCACTGGTCAAACCTTTTGCTGTAGTCATGATGTCAGGTGTGACATCAAATCGTTTTGCAGCAAAAGCATCACCGGTTCGTCCAAAAGCACATATAACCTCATCAAAAATCAACATGATTCCATGTTTTGTACAAATTTCTCTAATTTTCTTGAGATAACCTTGAGGTGGCAATAAGACCCCTGCAGAGCCAGCAATAGGCTCAACGATAACACCGGCGATATTTGATGGGTCATGCAAAGCTATAATATTTTCCAGCTCATCAGCAAGATGCTCCCCCCAGCTAGGAAGGCCTCTTGAAAAAGCATTATGCTCAAGATTATGAGTATGAGGTAGATGATCTACTCCTGGTAACATAGCACCAAACATTTTACGATTTGGCGACATCCCACCTACCGAAATACCACCAAATCCTACTCCATGATAACCACGTTCACGCCCAATAAAGCGAGTCCGTTCGCCTTGACCACGTATACGATGATAAGCTAATGTCATTTTCATAGCCGTATCTACAGCTTCGGATCCTGAATTAACAAAAAATGCATGGTCAATGCCATCTGGAGCTAAATCGGTTAGTTTTGATGCCAATTCAAATGCTTTAGGATGACCAAGCTGGAAAGCCATAGCGTAATCTAAATCGGCAGCTTGGTCTTGAATAGCTTTTACGATTCTAGGATCGCAATGTCCTGCGTTACAACACCATAAGCCAGCAACCATATCAAGCATCTTTCTGCCATCATGAGACCAGCAATACATGCCCTTAGCACGATGAATCACGCGAGGATTTTCTTTGAAATAACGGTTACCAGTAAATGGCATCCAATAAGAATCCATCTTCGGTAAATCGATGCTTAAGTTTTCTGTGCTGTCATCTAACACAAGCCTTCTCCTTAAATCTAATTACTATCTTTGTTTATTTTAAAATCTCTTCTTACTCTTTGCTGTCACCATAATAAATAGCCCAGATCTTACTGTAGCCATCAGTGTCCCATGTACCCGTCCATTCTTTTGGAATCGAAAGTGTTTCGCCAGCACCGCTGGTCATAACGCTTCCATCGGCGGATGTTAAAGTAATACTGCCTTCAATTATATAAAAAATCTCATCCACACCATAAGGCTCGTCATGGACATTATGAACTGGTCCAGAGCGATACATTCCGGTCTCAAATTTGCCATCGCTACTTAACATATCGGTGACATCTAGAGTGGTATTACCATTTCTGGTTGATTCAGTCATATCAGGACGTTCGTAAATAGCACCAGCAATATCAACTTTAGTCATCTGAGATGGTTTTATAACTTCATCGTGGTGATCCGCATTAACCAACCCAACAAAAATAGTCATGCTTACTAAAAAGATTATTATTTTATTCATTGTTTTCCCCTTTAATTATAAGAATTTTTCATTTATATCTTTAATTGTTCATTCACAGCTCGATCTGCCGCATCAATAGCGCCATCAACATAAGCATAAGCCGAAGCATCTGAATTTGCTATGGAGATACGCCCAATCCTCGCTCTTCCTTTAATATGCGGTCCATTATAAGGATTATATTCAGCAGGATCAGAAAAATCATTGTACTCCCATGCATAACCATGTGGCCATCGATTTACCGTTATGCCTGCAATATCTCTCTCGGCATCAAAACCCCCACCCTTAAGTGAGCCTTGCATTTGCTCAATGATATCGCGCTCAAATTGATCAAAACTAATTTCATACAGCTGTCTTCTACCATTGATCGCTTGTTGTTTTGAACTCAAACCCTTATCTGGATCAGTGGGGACATAAGTACCATGCAGAATCGTTGGTTGATTTGGATTTTGCGTAAAATCATAGCCTCCCATACTTACTGGGAAGTCCAAACCAAAAGAATGCATCAGTTTAGGTTGTGGAATAGTAATACTTTGAAAACCAAGGTTATGAAGTGCCCGCCAATTCCTTACCGCGATACTGATATAGACCAATGGAATTTTCGTTGCGTAATCAAGCGCTTCTTTTTGGGCTAATGGTAGTTCTGGGCATAAATGAGGCAACATATTGTTATAACAAGCCATTACAACATGTCTACCCTTAACTCTGTATGACTCGCCGTCATTAATATAAGTTACATTAACCGATTCCTGGTTAGGTGTGTGCTCCACTTTAACCACAGAAGAGTTAAGTCGAATACGCACTTTTGAAGACTTTAAATCCAAAGCATCATAATCAACTTTTGCTTTAACTTGAGCTTCCATAGTCTCTGCGTTTATTGAGCCTGGGACGAGCTTATTGACTAATGCTCTGGCAACGCCAGCATTGCCATCTGGGAAATGAAAGATATAAGGCTCCTCTCGCTCATACATATTATGGGGATTAACAGAATCCACCTCTAAATCTAGATATCGAGTTCCAGGCATATTCGCTTTATAAGCTTCAAGAGTTGAAAGTGCATCCCAACCTACACCCCATAATCCACGATGACTATCTCTGTATAAAAGCACTACTTCTTCTGGAACTTTCGTAAATTTTCTCAAGAAATCGCTATAACTGGTTGCCCGCATCAATGCGATTCTTTTTGTTAATGAGGGTTCATCCTGAAGATAATTCTTCTTTGATTCTAATAAATTAATTAGTGCTTTTTTAGATTCTTCAGCAAGTGGAAATGCATTAAAAATATCAATCAAATCATTATCATCTTTATTTATATCAGTTCTCAGTAAATTCTCACAAACTACGTCTTTACCATACAACTCATTACTAAAATAAAGACCTCGTTTTAAATTTCGAGTTTCAAAATACCCTTGATCATAATAATCATAGAAACGTTCAGTGATAACGCCGATATCTTTCAATAATTTTTTAGCGGGAGTCGAATATGAATTGGGTGTATCGATAGATTGACTGCCACCATAACCGATTAGTTTTTTACCATCGACCGTAAATTCGTTTCTTTTGGCATGACCACCAAAATCATCATGGTTGTCTATAACAAGAATTTTTGCATCATTACCATAACGCTGGCGATAAAAGTAAGCGGCAGATAAGCCAGAAAGACCACCACCAACCACAATTAAATCATAATCGGTATCAGTTTGGTGCTTAGGTTCATCAAATTTCGCGCCGGCCCATGCTAATGCGTGAGCCACCTCAAAAGATCCTTGATGGCTTCCTCTCATTCCAGTCATTGCGGGGGGGTAATAAGCACTCGATAAAGCTAAATTATTATTAGCAAGCAACTCAAATGGCGATAAAGTTGTGCCTGCTGCAAGGCTGAGAGCAAACCCATTTACAAAATCACGCCGGCTTATATTGAGTTTTCTCTTCATTTAGATTCAATACTACTAGGCTAGTAGCTCTCGAATTCGATGGTACATCATACCAAGAGCTAAAGCAGGATTAGCAAACCACAAGCCTCCCGGTAACTTTAAATGCCATACCTTATCAAATACATCAAATCTCTCCGTGTCGCCCATAATCGCATCAGCAATAACATTGCCCGCAATATGTGTTGGCGCTACACCATGCCCAGAATAACCTTGTATATAGTAAGTGTTATTTTCAATTCGTCCCATCTGTGGGATTCGATTCATACTAATCCCTATATAACCACCCCATTCATAATCAATTTTCGCCTTCTTTAGCTGGGGAAAGGCACGTTCCATTTTAGGTTTAAGTACTCCAGTTATACTTCTAGGATGTCTTCCAGAATAATTACATAATCCACCAAATAACATTCTTCTATCCGCCGATAATCTAAAATAATCCAAGCCTACTCGCTGATCGCATACCGCCATATTTGAGGGTAATAACTCATTGGCAAGATCTTCTGAGAGAGGCTCTGTAGCAATTATATAACTTCCTGCAGGAATAACTGAACCAGCAAGCTTAGGTTCGGTTTTACCTAAATAAGCATTGCCAGCGAGCACTACTTTTTTTGCATTAATAACGCCTTCTTTGGTAATAACTTGTGGTTTTGCGCCATGCTTAACTTTAATTACTTTGGATTGTTCGAAAATTAAACCGCCTTGTTCTGTTATAGCGCGTGCTTCACCGATGCATAGATTTAAAGGATGTAGATGACCGTTGCCGTAGTTAACAACACCAGCAATATATCGCTCTGAACCAATATGCTCTTGTAATTTTTCTTTAGGTATAAATTCCATTTTATGAGGGTAGTTTTTTTTATCTTTATCTTCGATCCACTCATGAAATTCATCAATATCACCTTGATTCATTGCCACATCTAGGAATCCAAAACGCAAATCACAATCAATTGAATATTTCTCTATTCTTTCTAAAACTACATCGCGAGATTCAATACCCATCTGATAAGCGATGTCAGCACCTGCCTTACCCACTTTTTTTTCAAATTTATCTAAATCCATTACAAACCCATCAATGAGTTGTCCACCATTCCTTCCAGAGGCGCCCCAACTGATCCTATTAGCTTCGACAATAGCCACTTTGTAACCATTCTCGATCAATCTAAGCGCGGTAGAGATTCCAGTGAAACCTCCGCCCACCACAGCTATATCAACGCTAATTTCTCCTTGAAGTTTAGGATAATCAGTTTGCCAATTGCTGGAAGCGGCGTAATAAGAAGCGGTATGCTCTGATGTTTCTATCATTCTAAAAATCCACTATTTAAATTCTGATTTACTTGCAAAAACTGCAATCATTTCCATGGCAACATGAGCTCCCGCTAATGCCGTAATTTCTCCAACATCATACGCTGGTGAAACTTCAACTAAATCCATCCCGATTAAATTGATTCCAGAAAGGCCCCGAATAATACTCATTGCTTGATGGGTACTTAGTCCACCACAAACAGGAGTTCCTGTACCTGGAGCATAACTTGGGTCAAGACAGTCAATATCAAAAGTCATGTAAACAGGTTTATCACCGACTATCTCAAGTGTTTTTTTGATAACCGCTTCAATCCCATTATTATGCACCCAAGGTGCATCTAGAATATTAAAGCCCATGGTATCTGGATTTTCAGTTCTAATTCCAATCTGAACTGAGCTTTTTGGGTCAAGTATTCCGTCTTTTGTGGCCTGATAAAACATGGTGCCATGATCAATTCTATTTTCATCTGCTGGCTCATCATCTCCCTCACCTGCTTCCCAGGTATCAGTATGAGCATCAAATTGAATCAATGATATTGGCTCTTTATATTTTTTTGCATGCGCTTTTAGTATTGGATAACTGACAAAGTGATCACCACCAATACTAAACACAGCCGATCCCTGGTTGATTATCGAAGAAATATGAGCTTCAATTGAATTTGGGACCGATTCAGGTGCACCAAAATCAAAATAGCAGTCACCATAATCCACCATTGCAATTCGATCGACGGGATTAAAATCTAAGCCATATGGTCTTTCCCAAGCTAAAATTGTAGAAGCTGACCTCACCGCACGTGGTCCAAATCTTGTTCCTGGCCGATTAGTTACAGCTGTATCAAGAGGTATTCCAGTGACAGCCAAATCAACACCATTTAGATCTTGTGATGCTTCGCGCCGATAAAAAGTCGTAGACCCAGAGTAGGTTGGTTCAAGCTTTAGGCCATATAATTCCGGTCGATCCATATTTTTACCATTCTTTTTATTCATATTATTTTCTTTATTTTTGAATTAAGAAGCCATTACTTTTTGAGTATGATCAAGGCATTTCCAAGTTTTCTCGATCAATTCATCCACTTCATCATGACTAATAATCAGTGGCGGTGAAGTTACAATTGTATCGCCAACCGCCCTCATCACCAGTCCATTATTAACAGCAAAATCTCTATAAACTGTACCTGCTGTGCTCTTATCATCAAATCTTTCGCATGATGTCTTGCTAGAGACTAATTCCATTGCACCCATTAAACCGACCATTCTAGTTTCGCCCACAACAGGGTGCTCTGCTAGAGCATGCCATTTTTTCTGCATATAGGGACCGATATCATTTTTAACACGTTCAACCAGTTTTTCATTTTGCAATATTTGTATATTTTTAATCGCAACCGCACACGATGCAGGGTGCCCTGAATAAGTAAACCCATGATTAAACTCACCACCTTTTTCTATCAGGACATCAGCCACTTTATCACCAACCATTACACCACCCAAAGGGAGATAACCTGAAGTTACACCCTTGGCAAAAGTTATTAAATCCGGCTTTACTTTAAAATGATCTGAGCCGAACCACTCTCCTAATCGCCCAAAACCACAAATAACCTCATCATTAACTAACAGCACTCCATAGTGTTTACAAATGCGTTCTATTTCTGGCCAATAGTTATCAGGCGGAATGATTACACCACCAGCACCTTGGATAGGTTCGCCAACAAATGCTGCCACATTCTCAGCTCCAAGCTCAAGGATTCTCTCCTCCAGTAAACCGGCCATTTTCAATCCGAAATCTGCCTGGGAAAGACTGCGATCTGATTCAAACCAATAAGGCTGTTCAATATGCTCAATACCAGGTAACAAAGGTCCACCTTGAGAATGCATTGGACTCATTCCACCAAGGCTCACACCTGCAATTGTGGAGCCATGATAAGCGTTTTTTCTTGCTATGATCGTGGTCCGCTTCGGTTGTCCCATAACCTCCCAATACCGCCTTACTATTCTAATCATGGTATCGATTGATTCGGATCCTGAGCCAGTATAAAAAACACGATTTAAATGTGCTTGAGTGATGTTTTTGAGCATCTGTGCTAGTTCTATAGATGGAGGATTAGCGCATTGAAAGAAACTGTTGTAATAAGGTAATTCTTTGAGTTGATCCGAGGCAGCATCAGCCAATTCAGTTCTGCCATAACCGGCATTTACACACCAAAGACCAGACATTGCGTCTAAAATTTCATTGTCGTCCACATCATATATATATACGCCTTTCGCCCTTACAATAATACGACTCTTTTTTTCGCCTAGATCCTTATGATCCGTAAACGGATGAATATAATGATCACTATCCAATGCTTGCCAGTCCGCCTTGGTGCGTTGCTCTAAGAGAGACATATCTCGCTCCTTAATAAATTTTTACTTAACGATAAATATATAATCTAATACTAGACAATTGTAATCTCAATTGTCTTTCTTACCTCATAATATGATATAAAATTTCATATTATGCTTAAACGTTCAACATCAATACTTCTCTCTCCCAAGGAGTAATGATTTCTTGAAATTGTTCATGTTCTTTTTGCTTGATGCCAGAATACATATCGACAAACGAATCGCCTAGCATCTTGCGCATAGCTTTACTCGCTGAAAAAGCATCTATGGAAGCATACATATTTCGATGCAAGTCAAAAGGAAGATCATATGCACTTCCCTCGATTGAGTCTCGTGGTTTAATTTTTTCAATCATACCCAGATAACCACAAGCCAGAGTTGCCGCCAATACTAGATAAGGATTTACGTCCGATCCAGCTAAACGATTTTCTACCCGACGATTATGAGGTTCGCAATCAGGCACCCTTAAACCCACACTTCTATTATCCACGGCCCATTCTAAATTGACTGGTGACGACCAATAGCTTAAGAAACGTCGATATGAATTAGCATAAGGGGCGAATAAAAGTAGTGCTTCAGGCATATATTTCTGCAAACCACCAATATAATTCAGAAATAAATCTGTCTGTGTACCATTTTTATTCGAAAATATATTTTCCCCACTTTTGTCAAGGATACTTTGGTGAATATGCAAAGCGCTACCAGCTTCTCCAGTTATTGGCCTAGCCATAAAAGTTGCATGCATTCCATGCATAATTGCTACTTCACGAACAGTTCGTTTAAAGCGAAAAACTTGATCAGCTAGTGATAAAGCATCGCCGTGGACAAAATTGATCTCCAGCTGAGCAGGACCCATTTCTTGCGAGAGATTATCAATATTAATTCCTTGTAGCTCACTATATTCATAAACTTGATTAATAAATGGATCAAAATTATTCATTGCATCCAAACTATAAGGTTGCTTAGAGGTATCCGTTCGCCCTAGCCGTCCTTCTGGCGGTTCTATTTCAACATTTATGTCCGTAGATGGATTCAGTAAATAGAATTCTGCTTCTGGAGCAACCACTGGATTCCAGCCTTGTTGACTATATAGTGACAATACATTCTGAAGCACTCTTCTTGGGGAGGTTAAGATTTCTTCTCCATCTTTCGTAAAACCATCAAATATAACCGATGCTGTTGGAAGCTCCATCCAAGGAACGGAACAGAGGGTATCTGGATCAGGAACCAGCAACATATCCCGATCTTCAACGTTGTCGTCAGTCTCGTAATAGTTACCAGAAACAGTTTGGCCAAATATAGCTTCTGGCATCTTCATTTCACCTTCACCAAAACTTGATGCAGGAATTATTTTACCGCGCGCTGCTCCCGCCATATCTGGCAATAAGACTTCGACATCTTCTATATCATGCTGCTTAAACCAATTATTAAAAATATCTTTTTTACTCACTATTAACCCAATGTGCTAAAGCACGTTAATTAAAATTATTGATCATTTTTTTTGTGCATATTCTCGACACGCATCACCGAATGCTCTGAATATTGAAAGCGATAAAGGGTTCTCCAAAACCTTCCATTCTGGATGCCACTGAACCGCATAAGCAAACCCATCTGTATCACTAACTTTAAAGGCCTCAATTACTCCATCTTCCGCTATGGCCTCTATATTTACTCCCGAAGCAATTCGATCAACTCCCTGACCATGCAGTGAATTAACACTCACTGTTTCCTGATCTGTGAAACTGCTTAACATACTATCTTTTATCAAAGAAACAGTATGTGCAGGCCCATACTGTTTCTCAATGGGATCATTTTTATTTTCACGGTGGTCTATATATCCCTCAACCTCATGTATCTGTTGATGTAAAGTACCTCCCAGCAAAACATTTAATTCTTGAAAACCTCGACAAACTGCAAAAATAGGCATACCAGCATCTAATGCTTTGCGTGCGAGTGGAAATACGGTGGCATCTCGTCCAGGATCGTGCAACGTTCCTGGACGACTTGATTTTCCTTGATAATGATGCGGCTCAATATCTGAGATACTCCCAGTTAAAAATAGACCATCAATTTTGCTAAAAACATCATCAAGCATACTGTCATTGCCAGTGGCCGGTATCATCCATGGCAAACCTTCAGCGGCATCTTTGAGGGCAGTTATATATTTTTCACCCACCATATGAAATGGATGAATACCGATGAGTCTCCTATCAGCAGGAACTGCAATAACTGGTTTTTCGCTCATGCTTTGTCTTAGTTTTACTTTTACAAGCCACTAAGGCCTCGTTTTTTTATAAATGATTTTTTAAGGTTTTCTAAATAGCATAGTGAATCGATCAGTATTTCCAGTCACTGACTTTCTTCCTACTTCATAACGTAATTCGTCATCAGGTCTATAATGAAGATCACTATAAGCTGCAAGTTCAAACCCAATATCCAGTAATTCTTTTGTTATCTGCATAGGATCTGCTCTACGCCATACTTCATTTGTCATTGGTTGCATATGTCGTCTTGTATGATCAATGACTCCATATAAGCCACCAGATTTCAAAGCATCGTAAGTTGCCTGATTAATCGCGTTTCGTCCTGCTACATCGAAATTATGCATATTTCTGAAAGTAACAACCAAATCTAAATTTGTTAATCCCAGAGAAAAAGGCTCAATTGTGTTTAAGCGACCGACTCCACTTCTAGAAGGATTAATACCATCAACCGTTTTGACATGTTCAAAACCTTTTTGAGATAACAATCCTTTTTTAAGGTTGTCCGCCCAAACAGCTACATAGTACTCACCATTTTCTTTTAGAATAGGGGCCAATAATTTGGTATACCAACCACCGCCGGCAACCAACTCAAGTACCCGCATGTCATCTTTGAGCTGAAAAAAGTTCAAGGTTTCAAGTGGTTTTCTATTACGATCTCTTGCTTTTTCTGCCGTGGTTCTTATTTCTGATGCAAGGGCTGCATTTAACTTATCTTCGATTGCGTTATTATTTTGTGCAAACGTAGTTGAGCTTATCAAAAACCCAAGAATAACCAAACTTAGTCGAAACATCTTAACTCTCCTATAAATTATAAATACTTTTAATCAATTCTACCCCAAGAAAATAGAATCTTCAGTGAAATATCACATCATGAAAAATATGAGCTTGCTTTATTCGTCAGCTCTGCGACCAAAATATCCCAGAACTGCAATTAAAATAATTGCACCAACAATAATTGAAATAATGGGTGGCAGACCATAAGCGCCAGGTATGGTACCAATCGATATCGCTACTATACCTACCAATAAAGCGTATGGCATTTGAGTTCGAACATGTTCAATATGATCACAGCCACTAGCCATTGAGGATAAAACTGTTGTATCAGATATTGGTGAACAGTGATCTCCCCAAACAGCACCCGCTAGATTACAGGCAATAGCTGAATACAATATATGCATATGCTCAGCATCGGCAACACCATTGACTTGCATTACCGCCCAACACAATGGGACTACCAATGGCATCAAGATTCCCAATGTCCCCCAACTCGTGCCCGTTGTAAATGCAGTAATGGCAGAAAGAATAAACACCGTAACTGGAACCATCTCAGCAGGTAAAGAATCAGCCAGAATTGAAACCAGATAATCAGCGGTATTAAGCGCCATACTTATATCGGAAAGTGCCCAAGCTAAAATTAATACAATCATGGCAAATAGCATGGCTCTCACGCCACCAAACCACGCATCAACGGTCTCATGAGTGGTTAATATCTTCTGGGATATGGTCATTATAGCTGCTGTCATGGCTCCCAATAATGAAGCCCAAAGCATCGCGGTATAAGAATTTGCAGAACCAATTATATCTGTCATTGTATCCCCTTCACCGGTGGCATAAAGACCCACCAATAATGAGAAGATTAATACTATTATAGGAATAAATGCATTCATTGCACGCATTTTTACGCCCGCTTTTGCCTCTAGATTATCTCCCTGTATGGCTGGCATATCCATGGTATTCACAGGCGAAACTTGTCCTTTCCTTGCTCTTACTTCAGCATGATACATTGGACCCATATCTTTACCGGTTCTGGCTACAGTAAACACAAAGATAATAGCCAAGATAGGGTAAAAACTATAAGGTATAGAATGCAAGAAAACCGTATAAGCAGGCTCTGTTAGCTCAGGAATACCTTTGAGTGCTTGATCAATTAAACCTACCTCATAGCCAATCCAAGTTGTAATTAAAGCAATACAAACTACAGGTGCAGCAGTCGAATCAACTATATAAGCTAATTTTTCTCTGGATATTTTGAGGTGATCCGTAAGTGGTCTGGCTGTATTCCCAACAACCAATGTATTACTGTAATCATCAAAAAATATCATTAACCCCATCAACCATACCGATACTTGACCACCAATTGCTGTCTTAGCTCTACTAACCAAAAGCATCACAATGCTATTCATGCCGCCATTTCTCGTAATTATCCCAACCATTCCACCTATCATCATCGAAAACAATATGATCGCCGCATGGTCTTCATTGGAAAGGGCTTTTACCACATATACTTGAAATCCATCTAAGAGCCCCTGAAAGATTCCCATTGGCGTGAAAGATATAAGTGCCGTGGCACCTAGCCAGATGCCCGCAATCAAAGCAGGGATGACATTGCGTAATATTAATGCAATAAAGATTGCCAGTAATGGCGGCGCGATAGAAATCCAACCTGGAATAACTCGTAAATAATAATCTTTAGAATCTAGATCAGACCCAACAACACGAAGATTTTTTCTTCCAGTATGATCAAATTTTAATTTCAGATCTAAACGACCAAACTCATCTGTTGTACCACTTATTTTTTGAGTATCGATATATACATTAATTAACTGAAAGGCGTCTGTATTGGATATATTAATTTCCGTATCGACATGCGTTAAGGCAACTTGAGATAACTTAACGTCCATTGCATGAGAAGAGGTCGAGGCCATTATAGCAATCAGCAGAATTATGTATCTCTTAATGTTAATCCCCATTATTTTAGATTCGCTAGAGTCGAATTATCTTATCTATTTTGATATTAACATGCCAAGTAAATAAATTAATACTCTGGGCTGAGGCGACCTGAAGCTTTTTTCAATGCTGCCCCTATCTCCATTCTTCGTTCCATTGTCATGCGATGAGATGGTCCGCCAATTGATAAAGCTCCTTGGATGTTACCAAGTGCATCAAATACAGCAATGCCGACACAACTATAACCCGTTTCTAGCTCATCAACACTTTCGGAAAAACCTCGTTTTACTATTCGTTCAATTTCCACTTTCATCAAAGCCTTGCTTGAGATCGTATTTTTTGTGAGGCTTGATAGTGCATCTGGTAATTGATCATATGTATTTGTATCAAAAGCCATATAAGCTTTACCACTAGAAGTTGCATGTATAGGCCAATGAGTGCCAATATTTCCTGTTGCAGTCACTACATGGCGGCCTGTAACTTCATCTAAAATCAACATACCATCTTGAACAGGAACTTCTAGTTGTGCTGTTTCGCCGGTATCTCTGGCTAGTAATTTTAAAATAGGTCGTGCCCTTCTCCTCAAGTCACTACTCGATAATGCTTGTACACCTAAAGCCATGAGGCCTGCCCCAAGACTATAGCGACCAGTAATTGAATTTCTCTGAACCAAACTTTCACTCTCAAGTGCCCGTAACAACCGATGGGCGGTGGTTTTGTTTAGATCGGCAGATACACTGACTTGCGTTAAAGATAACTCAGGTTTCACAATAGTAAATAACTTGAGTAGGCGAATTGCACGAAGAGCAGCTTGTGCTCCTTTTGGAGCAGTTGTTTTTCTCATTTTTTACTCATAATATGATTATAAATTTCATATTATGATAATACACATATAAGTGATCCGATCCAATCATATATTCTGATACAATAAATTAGTTAAATAATATTATATGAGCGTCTTATGAGTAAAATTTCTCAAGAATCTAATCTAAATGAATTGAATGAATATATGAAAAAATTTCCTGATACACAGGAAATGGAAATCATAATTGGCGATATAAATGGAGTGATTCGTGGAAAACGTATTCGCTCTAATGAATTTGAAAGTATTTTTAGGGATGGCTTCTCTATTCCTGGAAGTGCAGTTTTATTAGATACTCTAGGACAAACAATACCAGGTATAAAATGGTCTGCTGATGATGGAGATCCCGACACTGGTGCTCATATAATTGCTGGAAGCTTGGTACCTATTCCATGGGCAAAAAAACCATCAGCGCAGGCACTTTTTTCTTATGATAAGCATAATAATAAACCTTTTTTTGCAGAACCTAGAGGTGTTCTTGAAAGAACCTTGTCAAAAATAAAAGAGATAGTCCCCAAAGTAGTCATGGCAGCAGAACTTGAGTTTTATCTTTTGGATGCTAATACTGATCGACCCACTCCAAAAACTTCTTTAATTCCTGGTGTGGGTAGACCTCAACCCGGACCACAATGCTATCACCCTGATGATCTTTGGGATATTGAAGGCTTTTTGAATGATCTTTATGCGGTCTGTGAAAAGCAGAATATTCCTGCAGGTACTGCTATTTCAGAATATGCACCTGCTCAATTTGAAATTAACCTGCATCATATTGATGATCCTCTATTAGCCTGTGACCATGCCATACTCTTAAAAAGAGCAATTAAAGCGATTGCTCGCCAACACGGTCTTGTCGCTTGTTTTATGGCTAAACCATTTGCCGAAGAATCTGGTTCTGGCTTACATGTTCATATGAGTCTGGTTGATCAAGATGATAATAACTATTTCTCGCAAAATAACAAAAAACTAACTCAACCTCCTTATTCTGAAAACCTAAGGTATGCCATAGGTGGACTCAAGGAGACAATGAGGGCTGCAACAGCTATTTTTGCACCTAATGCCAATTCATATCGACGATTAAGACCAGAAATGTTTGCACCAGTAGAGCCTAATTGGGGCCCAAATCATCGCAATGTTTCATTACGTATTCCAATTTCAGATGAGAAAAATTTACGATTCGAGCATCGTGTTTCTGGTGCAGATGCAAACCCATATTTGGCTACAGCAGCAATACTCTCAGGAATTCATTACGGAATAACGCATAAATGTGACCCCGGAGAAATGGTCAAAGAAGGCGAAGTAATATCACTCAATCAAAAAATCCCAAATCGATGGAATAGAGCTATTGATGAGTTTGAAAACAACAAGGTACTGCCAACTTACCTAGGAGAGGAGTTTTGCAAGACTTTTGTAGCTAATAGGCGTTTCGAGGAGTCAGAATTCAATCATAATATCAGTGATATTGACTACAGTTATTATTTACGATCAGTTTAACCAAACAATGAGCTTAATTGCATAGCTTTAGTCATGTCACCTTCAATTTTCATCTTGCCGGTAATATAAGCACTCATGGGTGATAACTTTCCATCAAGCATAGCATCTAAATTAGCTTTGCTTAATTTAAAAACTGTATCTGCTGGATCTTTTACTTCTAATACCTCAATTGGATCTAATTTGGCATTAACAAAAATACTTTCATCGTCATCTAAATCAAAACGGACGGTAAAGCCAAATGGTTCTTTTTTACTAACCGCTTCCTGAATTTTTCTAGCTAAATTTTCTAGCATTGCAAATTACTTTATTTATTATTAGTCACTATATATATGCTTACATAAAATATCGGTTTATGCCATAAAATTAAACAGTTAAGATGTTATATATCAATCAATCTGAGCTTAAAAAAATTAATTCCATGAAAGCCCAAAAGTAGCCTATGAAATCTCACATTCTAATTGTTGAAGATGAAGCTGATCTTCTCTCAACCCTTCAATATAATTTTACAAATGAAGGCTACCAAGTAACTTTAGCTTCATTGGGGGGCAAGGCAATCAAAATTATTGAAGCAGGTGATCCGCCAGATATAGTGATACTAGATTTAATGCTACCTGATATCTCGGGCCTGGATGTTTGTAAGCACATAAAAAATAATCCAAAGCATCGCGATATACTAGTTTTAATACTCACTGCCAAAGGAGAGGAGATTGATAGAATATCAGGTCTTGAAATAGGAGCCGATGATTACCTAGTGAAACCATTCAGCCTAAGAGAGCTCTCACTCAGAGTGTCAGCATTATTAAAAAGAAATAAAAATACTCAGCCTAAAGACAATATTACAATCGGAAATCTGCATATTGATATCGAATCGCACAGAATATTATTGAATGAAAATGAAATAAATTTAACAGCAAAAGAATTTAAACTTATCCATTACTTGGCTAGACATAATGGAAAAGCTCATAGCAGAGAAACTTTATTATATAAAATCTGGGGCTACAATGCAGATATAACTACACGTACCCTTGATACTCATATAAAAAGACTTCGATCAAAACTAGGCGAATTTTCTAAAAATATAGAAACTGTTAGATCTATTGGTTACCGATTAAACTACAAAAAACTGTTATGAAATTTTTTTCCGGCCAAAAAAACAATACTCCAAAAAAAAGACTTTCCGCAGAAGTAGCAACTAAGGCAAGCTCAAGGGATCTCTCGTCAGTATTAAGTCATATGAATGTTGGGTTTATGGTTATTGATAAGACAGGTTGTATCTCAGAAATAAACACTGCATGCATGAACTTTCTCAATATTTCAAATGCAGCATTAGGATGCTCTTACATAGAAATTCTGGGATCACACGAATTAAATAGTTTAATTAGAAGAGTTAAAAATACTAATAATTTAGTTGAAGAAATTAATGGCCCTAAATCAGGTGGAATGACATTCCTAGCTAGCCTATCATTAGAAGAAAATACCCAAGAAATTTTAGTACTTCTAACGAACTCCACCAGAATACATAAACTTGAATCAATGCGTAGAGATTTCATCGCAAATATCTCACATGAGTTAAGGACACCTTTAAGTGTTATAAGGGCAAATGCTGAAAGTTTATTAGATGGAGCATTAAAAGATCATGATACAGCTAAAAAATTCTCATCTGCAATTTTAAAAAATTCTGAAAAACTAACTTACTTACTTTCAGATATTCTTAATCTAGCAACTATAGAGTCAGGAGAATATTCTCTTGATATGAGAACTGTAAATCCAAAAAAAATAATTGAAAAAATTGTCAAAGATATATCTGAAAACTATACTTCGGCTGAAATAAAGATTGATGTCAATGATAATCTAGAAGTGATTATAGATGAAGAAGCTTTTAGGCAAGTAGTGACTAATTTACTAGATAATGCCATAAAATATAGTCCAAATAATGAGCGTACAAATATTTCAATCCGTTCAAAGAATATGGGTACTAAAGTCAAGTTTGAAATTGAAGATCGAGGTATAGGAATTCCACCCAAATCAAGAGAAAGAGTATTTGAACGTTTTTATCGGCTAAAATCTGAGCAATTTATATCTACTTCCGGGGTTGGCCTTGGCCTGGCGATAGTAAAAAATTTAGTAAATCTAATGGGTGGGTCAATTGGTAATGAGTCAGCACATCCCAATGGAACTATTTTCTGGTTCACTCTTAATTTACCCTCCAAATAAATTACAGAAACGTTACACGAGCGTCACAAAACTGTCACATTGATAGTTCATAATCCTATTTTAAAAAAATAATCAACGCTTTAACCAAGTGCTAATTTAACCACTAAGGATGATAAATATGGACAGAATTTCTGATTTAATTACAAAATCGCCATTTGGCCCTATCCAAAAACACATGGAAAAAGCCAATGAAAGCGCAGCTGAATTAATGACTTTCCTTGAATCTGTAGTAAATATGGACTGGGATAGAGCAACTCAATCCCGAAAAAAAATTGTTGATCTTGAGCATGATGCAGATGCTCTGAAGGCTGAAGCAAGAGGGCTTGTTCCTAAAAGTATTTTTTTATCGGTTCCAAGAGAAGACGTATTAGAGCTTGTAAAACGTGCCGATGAGATTCCGAATACAATTAAAGGTATTTCAGGCCTAATGATTGGCAGAAGAATGGAAATTCCCTCTGAAATATCAGTGACTTTTATGCAATTTGCTGCAGAAGCAGCTGAAATATGCAAAGTTGCTTCTAACGCTACCAATCAAATCGATGAATTATTCCAATTCGCTTTTGGCGGTAATGCTGCTGAAGAAATGCAAAAATTAATTCGTCAATTAGACTCCCTTGAAGATCGCTGTGATGAAACTGAAATCATACTCAGAACACAACTATTTGATATTGAAAAAGACCTACCACCAATTAACGTAATGTTCTTATATAGCGTTATTAATAAGATTGGAGAACTTGCAGATATTGCAGAACAAATTGGTCATCGAATTTCTCTTATTGCCTCACGCTAAAAAAAGGAAAAATGTAAATGGATATAATCATTAATTATGGACCTTATCTACTTATTAGTGGATGTGTATTTGGTTTTTTTATGGCTTGGGGTATTGGTGCTAACGATGTTGCAAATGCAATGGGTACTTCCGTTGGCGCAAGAGCTTTAACCCTCTCCCAAGCTATCCTAGTTGCTTGTATATTTGAATTTGCTGGTGCTTATTTAGCGGGTGGAGAGGTTACATCAACCATAAGAAAAGGAATTATTGATCCATCTTTATTGGCAGATACACCAGAATTATTAGTATTCGGAATGCTTGCTTCATTGTTAGCGGCCGGATCATGGTTACTTATTGCTTCCTATAATGGCTGGCCCGTTTCTACAACTCACTCAATTGTTGGAGCAATTGTCGGTTTTGCTGCTGTAGGAATTAGTGTTGATGCTGTCAGTTGGGACAAAGTAATATCTATAGTTTCAAGTTGGATCGTCTCACCTTTGATGGCAGGAACAATTTCTTTTTTGATATTCAGAACAGTACAACATCTAATATTAAATACCGATGACCCTTTCCGAAATGCCAAAAAATATGTACCCGCATATATGTTTTTAGTTGGTTTTGTTATTTCAATGGTTACCTTATTAAAAGGTCTAAAGCACGTAGGATTAGATCTAAATTTCACAGAAAGTTTGCAATACTCAATTTTAATTGGTGTTGCAATTGCTCTTTTAGGATCTTTACTTCTCAAAAGAGTTAAAAATATTTCGCAACAAAGAGGTGATGTTACATTTGATGGTGTGGAGCGAGTATTTGCCGTTTTAATGATATTTACGGCTTGTGCGATGGCTTTTGCTCACGGTTCAAATGATGTTGCAAATGCGGTAGGTCCGCTTGCAGCTATAGTTAGTGTTGTTCAATCGGGAGGTGAAATTGCATCCAAATCTACCATGCCTTGGTGGATCCTACTGGTTGGTGGTATAGGTATTATTGCAGGATTAGCAATGCTCGGTTACAAAGTCATAGAAACAATTGGCAAAAATATTACTGAGCTCACACCTAGTCGTGGCTTTGCTGCAGAACTTGCTGCTGCAACGACTGTTGTTCTTGCCTCTGGAACCGGACTTCCAATATCAACTACTCATACATTGGTAGGGGCAGTTCTTGGTGTAGGGCTTGCAAGAGGGCTTTCAGCTATTGATTTAAATGTGGTTGGCAGAATCTTTCTATCCTGGCTCGTGACATTACCAGTTGGAGCTGGACTATCTATAATATTCTTCTTCATGATGAAGGGAATTTTTAGCTAATGACTATGTTAAAGTTCTTTGTATTAAATTTTCTGACTTTAATCTGGCTCTTCATTCCATATTTGCTGCTTGGAGATACAATCAAATCAAAATGGTATGACAATATTTCATTAAAGGGAGATACTCGTTTTCGCTGGGAAGGTATTTACAAAAATCCCGGTAACGACAATGAACGAGAAAGATTCAGAACTAGGTTAGGTTTGTCCACGAATATCTCTGATGATGTTGAATTGGTTTTTAGATTTGAAACAGGCATAGATGATCCTGTTTCATCAAATCAAACTTTTGGAGAAAATGCTTCTGGCAAAGGAATAGGAATAGGCAGAGCCTTTGCAAACTGGAGAGTAAATGAAAAATTACAAATCATGGGTGGTAAGATGAAAATGCCATGGTTTACTGCAGGTGGAAATAATCTATTATGGGATAACGATTTAAACCCAGAGGGAGTCTTTGGGACTTTCAATGCTAATGAAGTATTTGTAAATAGTGGTTATATTGTAATTGATCAAGGATCAGAAAAAAACGATACAATTCTGCATTCATTGCAAGCAGGAAAGAAATTTAATCTCTCTAATGTTACATCTATAATTACCGGAGTTGGTTATTATGATTATAATTCACAAGGTAATTCTCCCTTCTACAAAGCTAAGGGAAATAGCTTAGATTCTGAGGGAAACTATCTTTTCGATTATAATTTATTTGAATTTTTCTCAGAAATAAAAACTGTTATTGCTCAATGGCCGACTACTTTACACTTAGAAGTTATAAACAATTCTGCCGCGGCGAATAATAACAAAGCTTATTCTTTTGGGATCAACGTCGGTTCAAGTAAGAAGCGCGGTGATAAACAAATTGGTTATGCTTATCATAATACCGAAAAAGACGCTTTAATAGGTTCTTTCTCAGACTCGGATTTCGCAGGCGGGAATACAGATTCTGACGGACATCTAATAAGAAGCAGATATACATTGAGGGATAATATAACTCTTGGTGGAACTATAATCATGTCAAAATATAAACCTTCTAAAACAGAAGAAATTGATTATAGCCGTGTTCAAATAGATTTAGGGTTTAGATTTTAAAGAAGCAAAAACCACTTAAAACTTTTAAAAGAAACCCCATGATTGTATATTACTTATGAGGTCGCTTTTATTAAAAATACGACCCAATAAATTGTTAAATTTTTATAGGTAAAAAATGGCTTATTGGTTAATGAAATCAGAACCTGATGTCTATGGTATCGATGATCTAAAAAGAGACAAGCAAGAACCATGGGACGGTATTCGAAACTATCAAGTTAGAAATATGTTTCGTGATCAGATGCAAATAGGTGACATTGCTTTTTTTTATCACTCCAACTGCAAAATACCTGCAATAACTGGTTTGATGACTATAGTAAGTGGAGCTTATCCCGATATAACTCAATTTGATCCTGAATCAAAATATTTTGATGGTAAAAGTGATCCAAAAAATCCTCGTTGGTTATTGGTCGATGTAAAATATAAACGAAAACTAAAACGCGAAATCTCTCTAAAAGAACTAAAAGCACATGAGCAGTTGCAAGATTTTCGATTAAACCAAAAAGGCAATCGATTGTCTGTCATTCCAGTGGGTAAAAAGGAATGGGATCTAATTCTTGACTTAGAGTAGTAAATGCCCTGCCCTTAACTAATCGCTCCAATACAAGGAAATACAATGAATAAATTTAAATCTATATTATTGATCTTAACCTTAGTATTTATTGGAAGTTGCTCTTCTGAAGAAAGCTTAAATGATCTGGTGACACGTGCAGGAGCACCTCTTTTTGAGAACATGGGCAATCACATTCATCCAATCTCCACAAAAGATCCATATGTACAAAGATACTTCGATCAAGGCTTAACCATTGATTTCGCTTTCAATCATGCTGAATCGGCGCGCTCATTCAGAGCTGCTCAAACTTTAGATCCAGAATGTGCTATGTGTTTCTGGGGTGAAGCTCTAGCACTAGGTCCCAATATCAATGTAACCAGTAATGGTGCAGTTATTATGGCAGATCAAGATCGTGAAGCTGCATTTATAGCAATACAAAAAGCCATATCACTTAAAGAAAATGCCTCTCAAAAAGAGCGTGACTATATAGATGCATTAGCCGAAAGATATAATGGTGACCTCTCTTCACCTAGAGCGCCATTAGATCAAGCTTATGCTGAAGCGATGCGCTCTTTGTCACATAAATATCCCCAGGATGATGATGCGGCTTCTTTATTTGCTGAATCACTCATGAATACCATGCCATGGAATTATTGGATTGATGAAGATAACCCAAAGCCCCTTACTATCGAAGCAATCAATAAGCTTGAAGAGGTACTGGCTAGGAATCCAGCTCACCCTATGGCAATCCATCTATACATACATGCGGTAGAATCATCTTCAAAGCCAGAACGAGCTGAGGCTTCGGCTGATATTTTGCTTGATCTAGTGCCTGGTGCTGGACACCTTGTACATATGCCATCTCATATATATTGGCGTTTAGGTCGTTATGCAGACGCCTCAAAATCGAATGAAATGGCAGCTGCAGTTGATGAGGCTTATATTGCTGCTTGTAACGCACAGGGGTTCTATCCTGCTGCCTACTATCCCCATAATATTCACTTTTTATGGGCTTCTTCAAGTATGGAGGGAAGAAGCAAAGTAGCCATCGAAGCAGGCGAGAAAGTTGCAAAAAACGTTAGAATTGAAATGATTGATCAGTTTCCAGGAGTGGAATTCTTTAAAACCATTCCAATGCAATCACTAGTTCAGTTTGGTCGCTGGAATGAAGTATTACAACAACCAGCACCGGCTGAAAGATTAGAATATGCGAATGGTATTTGGCATTACACGCGTGCTGTAGCTTTCGCTAATATCGGTGAATTAGAAATGGCAAAAAAAGAGCGGGCTATGCTCGGTGAATACAAAGATACGGACGATGTAATGCATCTTGATTCCATTTATTATCCCGCCTCAATGCTTTTGAATATCGCTGATTCTCTAGCATTGGGTGAAATAGCTATGGCTGAAAATAATACCTCTGAAGCCATCGCCCAATTCACTAAAGCCGTTTTAATTCAGGATAAACTGCCATATACAGAACCGCCCTTCTGGTATTACCCTACTAGATTATCACTTGGTAAAGCCCTACTAGCAGCGGGCAACTCTAATAAGGCCGAGGGTGTGTTTAAAGAAAATCTAAAACGATATCCCAGAAATGGATGGGCAATGTATGGACTCATTGAAGCATTAAAAGCACAAGACAAAGATTTTAGTGAGATACAGCAGCGCTTCGATATTATTTGGGCTAATGCGGATGTAACACTTACATCTTCGCGATTCTAGAAGGTGTTATTGTATTGAATGACAACCCGCTAGGGAAAGATACTCGTTATCCAAACTCATATTCGCCCGATTTACTTTTTGCAATAAGCAGAAAAGAAAATCGGGCAGAGTATATGGTAGACGGAGATCTCATATTTCAAGGAGTTGATATATGGAATGCTTGGGAATTTTCTTGGCTCGATGACTCGGGAAGACCACATATTGGTAAGCTTACAATCTTATTTTCCGCAAACTCAGAAAATATCGTAGAATCTAAGTCATTAAAACTGTACCTAAATACTTTCTCAAATAATCAATTTCAATCACCGTCAATTGCTACCGATCTTATTAAACATGATTTATCTCAGCTGACCAATAGTGATGTAAAGGTATTAATTTCATCAACTAAAGATAACGAAAAAAATCAGATCAATTCAAATGAAGGTCATTCTATAGATCAAGAAAATGCTAACTTCACTCATTCAAAAGTAACGACTGAAGCTCTAAAAACTGAGAATGATATTCATACCGAGGAATTATTGTATTCAGAGATCTTGAGAACTAATTGCCCTGTCACTAATCAACCAGATACCGGCACAATCATAATAAAGTACAAAGGCAAAAAGATTTATCGCGGTGGCTTATTAAGCTATATCAATTCTTATCGAGGTCACAATGACTTTCATGAAGCCTGTGTAGAGAAGATTTTCATGGATATTAAGAAGCTTTGTCAAACCAATCAATTGACTGTTTATGCTCGTTATAATCGACGCGGTGGTATAGACATCAACCCATTTAGATCTGATTTCGAAAATAATCCTGAAAATATCAGACTCTGGCGTCAATAATTATTCTTTTTTGAGGTCATTATCATCCAAATTGTGACCCCAATTTTGTTTTGCTGAAAGATAATTTCGATTTTTATCTGTGATACCAATCAGATGTTTAACCGGTGTAATTTTATCTAAACCAAAATATTTTAAATCATTAATTTTTTTTGGGTTATTGGTCATTAATCTAAAAGGCTGAGAGCCATTAAAATATTTTATTAAAATGGCTGCATCTACAAAGTCACGTGAATCTTCTTCTAGACCAAGCGAGCGATTTGCTTGATAAGTATCTTCTCCGTCATCTTGCAATAAATAAGTAGCCGCTTTGGCCCACAAACCAATACCTCTCCCTTCATGTCCCGACATGTAAACCACCATACCACCTGACTCATCATCTTTAATGTTCGCCAATGACATATCTAATTGTGGTCCACATTCACATCTTCCAGAACCAAATACATCTCCAGTTAAACAACTAGAATGAACTCGAATCAATGGATTCTGCCATTTGGAGTTATCACCCATAACTAGAACACTATTAACAGCCATAGAGGATGCCAATATAGCAAAGGAATTCTTTCCTTCACTGTCACGAAGTTCATTAGCTAACTCTTCAACTTTGTTGAGTTCAGTATGACGCACACAAGCATACCAATCGACTGTAGTTTCACAGCTCATATTTAATATCGGCAACGGGATTGGGCCTAGAATGCTAATTGCATGACTCTCAATGCTTAAATCAGAACTTGAATCAATGATCTTACCATCGTAATTAATGGTAACTAGCTTTCCTCGCTCTAGAAGACGGCCACGAATCTCAGGGTCTATATATGTAAACATAATGGATGATTACCAATTTAATTTGATAAAGCAGTTTAATCAATATAAGTTAATTTATAAACAAATAATCTATGGATCATTATAATTTTGGACGGCACTATGAATAACTCCACAATTAATACCACGCGTCGTCAAGTAATTAAAACACTTGGCTCAGTGGGTGCAGTCTCATCCTTAAGTGCATGTTCAGATATATCTTCAATTTTAAATAAGAATTATGAGCGTCCACATTCTAGAACACCATTCTATGCTCCACGCATAGCTCGCAATAAAATAGTGCGTGTTATTGTGGGCTTAAGACCTTATCGACCCTCTGGTTTTGTGGTAAAACGAGAAGAATATGACAAAAAAAATATTATCCATAATTACGGGCATGGTGGAGGCGGTATTTCATTATCATGGGGTTCGTCCGCTCTGGCAGTCCATCAAACAGCAGGACTTCCTATTAATCGTGCTGCTGTAATAGGAAGTGGAATAATGGGTCTTACCACAGCTAGATTACTTCAAGATGCTGGATGGGAAGTCACCATCTATACACGAGATATTTCACGGCACTCAGTATCAAATGTAGGGGCTGGTCAATGGGCACCTACGAGTGTATTTGAAGAGGGGGTTGCTTCCAAAGCCTTTGAACAGCAATATAAATATGCTTCGCGAATCTCTCATCATGCTTATCAAAATTTAAGTGGCGCAAATTATGGAATTCGTTTTCTCGAAAATTATTATCTAGGTAATAAAGAAATTAAAGAATCATACTACCTCAGAGAACTCCCTGAACTTTTCTCCTCAGTTGCTGATCTTCAACCTCACGAACACCCCTTTCCAGTTGATTTTGTTAAACGCACAGTCACTATGATTATCGAACCAGCAACATTCTTAAGACGTGTTCGAGATGACTTTCTTTTAACGGGCGGTCACTTTAAAATCCGTAATTTTACAAATTTAGATGATATTCTCTCACTCCAAGAAAATACAATTTTTAACTGTACAGGATTAGGCTCTAAAGCATTATTTAAAGATGATGAATTGACGCCAGTAAAGGGGCAATTGGTATTTATTCCTCCGGATCCAGCTATAGATTATCTGACTGTCGGCGGTGGATCAGATGTCACTTATATGTTCCCTCGGGCAGGAGAGATACTTCTGGGTGGTTCTAACCAAAAAGACGATTGGTCACGTAATCCAGAAGCAGAAGTCACGGAACGTATTATAGAGGATAATAAAAATATCTTTGATAACCTACGTGTCTAATCTTTTGTCACGCTAGCAATATGTTTTAACATATTATCTATCACTAAATTTGATCTTCTCTCAAGCAACCAATGACCTGCATCCAGTTCAATTTTTTTATACACTCCTTTGATATATTGATCTTGCAAAGTTATCGCCTGCTTGCTTATGGCAGGATCACGATTGCCCCAGATAAATAATACAGGTAAATTAATAATAGGATTGTAAGGAAATTTCTTACTCATCCCTATTGCTCGATACCAATTTAATGTGGCACTTAGAGCGCCAGGCTCAGAGAGGATAGCGAGGTACTCTTGAGTGTGTAATTCTGGCATCCAACGGAATATCATTGACCTCAAAATAAAAAAATTTCTTGTCATTAATAGTAGCTCGGGCAGCCATCGCATTCTAAATAAGATAATGTAGCGACTCTTTTTCTTTTGCTCCTTATCAACTCTAAGCGCCTCAAAGAAGGCCAATGAATGAGGGATAGATAAAGCCGTCCAAGATAAAATTCTTTTTGGCTGAGACATCACTGCCGCCCACCCGATTGCAGCACCCCAATCGTGGCCAGCAAGATGAAAACGTGAGATATTCAACTCATCAGCAATGGAAAACACATCTTCAACTAATTTATCGGTAGTATAATCATGAATATCTTGCGATCTTGCCCCAGGACTATAGCCCCTTTGATCAAAAGCAATGATTTTATAATCCAAGTCTTTTGCGGCGTCGAAAAAAGGCTGCCAAGATATTGATGATTGCGGCCATCCATGCAATAGAAAAATTGCATCACCTTTGCCCTGTATGTTATAAATTCGCGCCCTAAAACATTGGTCTTTGACGGTGATCGAACATAGAGAGAAAGAATCGATAATTTGATCATGGCTAGGCAGTGCTATTGTTGCTCGAGTATGATTTTTTCTCTTATCATATGATGCCATTCTGTTGATATATAAATACAGAAGAAAAACAAACAAACAAAATGGGATTAAGACGAAAAAAAACTGCAATGACATTGATAAAATCAACTTAAGAATAACTCACATAAAACTTCAATTACATAATAATTTTGCATGATGCCTAAGGTGATCTTCGATAAAAGTAGAAATAAAGTAATAACCATGCCCATGCCCAGGGTGACGGTGTATATCAATCACGAGTTCATTATCTTTACAAACTTGTTCAAATTTATCGGTACATAATTCACGCCCATAGAATTCATCATCAAGTCCTTGATCGATGCGTATTATATTTTGTGCAGACTTATAATTTCCTGCAGCAATAATCTCAGTAGCGTCATACTCATTCCATTTCGATTGATCATCACCCAAATAATTTCGAAGTGCCTTCTTGCCCCATGGACAATTTATTGGATTACAAATGGGTGCAAAAGCGGAGATAGATCTATATAAATCTGGATTCTTTAAGCCAATCGTCAGTGCACCATGTCCTCCCATAGAATGCCCAAAAATTCCATGCCGAGAAAGATCTGCATCAAAATTTGAAGAAATAATATTTGGTAATTCTTTGGTAATATAATCGTACATATTATAGTTATTCTGCCAAGGGGCTTGCGTTGCGTTAACATAAAAGCCCGCGCCTAAACCAAAATCATAGGCTCCATCTTTATCATCAGGAATATTATCGCCTCGGGGGCTTGTATCAGGAGTTACAATCATAATGCCTAATTCTGAGGCCAACTTTAACGCTCCTGCTTTAAACATAAAGGTGTCCTCATTACAGGTCAAACCAGATAACCAAGTTAGCAGGGGGACAGATGAATATTGTTCTTGCTGTGGCCGAAAAACAGAGAACTGCATATCACAATTATTTACTTTTGATGGGTGACGATAAACCTCAACACTGCCATCAAAAACCTTATCGTTTTTAATACGTTCAATTGACATCATTTTCTCAAGAAGTTAGGTTATCTTTTGCATAACTAAAGTGGCATTTGTTCCACCAAATCCAAAACTATTACTCATTGCTGTTTTTATTCCAGCATTATCGAGGCGTTTCGTAACAAGCGGCATACCTTCGAGCTCTGGGTCTAAATCTAATACATTGATGGATGGAGCAATAAAGTCATTTTCGAGCATCATGAGGCAATGGATTGCTTCTTGAACACCCGTTGCACCCAATGAATGCCCACACATGGATTTACTCGATGAAAAATGTGGAATGTTGTCAGCAAATGTCTCACGCATTGCTTTTAATTCAGTGGTATCTCCCACTGGTGTACTTGTTCCATGAGTATTAATATAATCGATCGGTGCATCTACCGTACTTTTTGCTATCTCCATGCACCGTTTAGCACCCTCGCCTGATGGAGCTACCATGTCATAACCATCCGAGGTTGCACCATAACCAACCAACTCTGCATATATATTTGCACCGCGCGCTTTGGCACGCTCATATTCCTCCAGAACTAGCATTCCAGCTCCAGCAGCAATCACAAATCCGTCACGATTTGCATCATAAGCTCTTGATGCCATTTCCGGAGTATCGTTATATTTTGTAGAAAGAGCACCCATAGCATCAAATAAACACGCCAAACTTGAATCCTCTTCTTCTCCTCCTCCGGCAAAAATAATATCTTGTTTACCCATTTGTATTTGCTCCATTCCGGCACCAATACAATGGGCGCTAGTAGCGCATGCTGATGTTATGGAATAGTTTAAACCTTTTATTTTATATGGTGTTGCCAAACAAGCTGAGACAGTACTACCCATTGTTCTGGGAACCATATAAGGACCTATTCTCCGAACTCCTTTGGTTCTCATAATATCTGAACTTGCAACAATATTTGCACTTGAAGCACCACCCGAAGAGGCTATTAATCCAGTCATTGGATTAGATACTTCATCATCTTTTAGTCCCGCATCATCAATTGCTTCCTGCATAGCCAAATAAGCATAAGCTGCAGCTCCACCCATAAATCGACGAATTTTTCTATCAATCATGCCATTGATATCAAGGTCAATACTGCCAGAAACATGACTTCGCATGCCACTCTCTTTATAAGCTTCATTAAACGTAATACCCGAGCGACCAGCTCTAATAGAATCGAGCACCTCGGCTTTTGAGTTCCCTAAACATGAAACCACGCCAAGACCAGAAATTACCACTCGCCTCATAATTAATCCTTAAAAATTCTCAGTTGATGTAAATAAACCCACACGTAAGTCTTCAGCCTCATATATCTTCCTTCCATCTACTAAGACCGTGCCATCCGCAATCGCCAATACAAGCTTACGAGTGATAAAGCGTTTAAAGTCGAGTTTAAAAGTTACCAATTTCGAAGTTGGTAATACTTGACCAGTAAACCTTACTTTATTGACTCCCAAAGCACGTCCACGGCCTTCAAAACCTAACCAAACGAGATGAAAACCTACTAATTGCCATAATGCATCTAAGCCCAGGCAACCAGGCATAACAGGGTCGCCAGCGAAATGACATTTAAAAAACCACATATCAGGATTTATATCTAATTCCGCCTGAATGACTCCTTTATCATATTTACCACCCGTCTCTGAAATAAGATTAACCCTATCCGTCATCAGCATATCTGGTAGAGGCAATCTGCCGCTTTCTGGTTTGAATAACGTACCATTGGCGCAACTAAGAAGCTCCTCATAACTGTATGCGTTTTTTCTATCGGCTGGTAATTGCATTAATTTCCTATTTTATAAGTCATACCAAATTGGCAGTGATCGATATTATTTGCCTTGCATCATTAAATAAAATTATTAATATTGATGTATTTTATCGAATATTGATCAATATATCCTAAAAAATTCACAGTATTCTATTATATCAGCTGTAATATAGTATTACTCATAGATGCTCAAATATAATGCTAATGATTACCTAGAGATGAAGCCATGAATATAAAAGATATTGATCTTCTTTATCAAAAACATCGAATCAGAGTATTGCTAGCAATTACCCTTGGTTATGGCTTTATTTATACCTGTAGACTAGGTCTGTCTATAGTAAAGAAACCATTAATTGATGCTGGCATCTTCTCAATAGATGAACTGGGAATGATTGGGGCTGCATTATTTTATGGCTATGCTTGCGGAAAATTTATTAATGGTTTTCTCGCGGATTATATTTCTCCACGAGTATTCTTTTCATTGAGTATATTTTTAGCTGCAATAATCAATATTATGATGGGCATCTCAACTTATCTATGGTTGGCAACTCTACTTTGGTTATTGAATGGATTCTTTCAAGGAATGGCGGCACCCGCATCAGTCGTGTCTATTACTAATTGGTTTAGTTATCGAGAGAGAGGTCGTTGTTATGGCATATGGAATGCTTCGCATTCAATTGGTGAAGGTTTTACCTTTTTTATAATCGCTGCGATTGTTGCCGCTTATGGTTGGCAGTGGGGTTTTATTACACCCGGAATTCTATGTATTGGTGTAGCTGCATGGGCTTTTGCTTTTCTCAAAGATAAGCCTTCAACCTTAGGTCTTCCTCCAATCAATGTATGGAAAAAAGAAGAAAGTATAAAAGTAAAAAATGAAAGCCCCACTTGGGCAACCCAAAAAATAATGTTTGGTATAAAAGCAATTTGGGTGGTTGCCCTGGCAAGTGCCATGATGTATGTGACCCGATATGCAATCAATAGCTGGGGAATACTCTATCTTCAAGAAGCACGCGGATACTCTTTAACCGAAGCTGCTTTTTTTCTGAGCATAAATACCTTTGCTGGAATTTTTGGCTCAATTGCTTATGGTTTTATCTCTGACAATTTCTTTAATGCTAGACGCCCACCAGCTAATTTAATTTTTGCCATAATCGAAATAGGTGCATTATTATTAATCTTTTATGGTCCCAGTGATGAATGGATACAATTAATAGCTTTTGCTTGTTATGGTTTCACTCTCAGCGGCTTAATGGCGTCTCTTGGTGGTTTATTCGCTGTTGATATTGCCCCAAAAGGAGCTACTGGGGCAGCGATGGGATTTGTGGGGATATTCAGTTACCTAGGTGCAGCAATACAAGAAAATATCAGTGCTGCATTAATCAGTAATAATATTAAGATGATACAGGATGAGCGAATATACAATTTTGATGCGGTAATACTTTTTTGGATTGGCTCTTCTATAATTTCACTTATCTTAGCCGCATCATTATGGAAAACAAAAGTAACAAGATAGTTTAAACAGATATATTCCTATCGGCTCTTATCATCGAAAATGGCTTAGCATCTATCTCAGTAGGAGCACCAAGCATAATATCAGCAATTAGATTTGCCGAGCCCATTGCCAATGTCCATCCCAACGGACCTTGACCACTATTGATGTACAGACCCTTTATCTTTGAAGCTCCAATAAAAGGTTTACCATCACAACTCATAGGTCTCAGACCAGCCCAAGGCGTGGCAGAATTCTGGTCAACTTGAGAAGCAATCTCTGGATACATATATTCAAACATTTCAAAAAGAGCTGCCATCCTCTTCTTATCAATGGAGAGGTCGAATCCTGAAAATTCTGCAGTCCCCACTAATCGCAAACGATTTCCAAGCGGTGTAACCACAACATTCATGGCGTCATTCAATACTGGCAATGACGGTAAACCAGACACCCCATCGACATTTATCGTCAGTGAGTATCCTTTTGCGGGCTTAACATCTAAATTAACATTTACAGATTTCAAAATACTTGGGCTATTAGCACCACTCGCTACCACTACTCGCTTTGCAGGTATAAATTCAGACTCTGTATTTACGCCAGTAATCTTATTATTTGAGATAGCCAATGACTTAACGGAAACTCCATATTGTATTTGCCCGCCCGCCTCAAGATATTTTGCTAGTAGGGCTTTACAAAAAAGATGCGCATCGCCCGATTCATCTTGATAATAATGAATCCCTTTGTGTAATTGTGATCGAATTGATGCCAATGAAGGTACCAGAGAAATTATTTCATCTGGATTCAAAATTGAACACTTTAAACCTAATTTACTTAATTTTTTATAGAGATCCTCTTTAACAGCAAAATCCTCAGGTGTATTAAAAATACTCAAAGTGCCCTTAGATTTACGACAATATTGAAGATCATATTTATCAGCAATTTCTTGAGTCTTTCTTAGTGAATAAGTTGTTAGATTAAAATTATCTTTAAGAGCAGCATTAAAATATGGTTCTGATGAGTAGCGAAGGAACTTTACACCCCAACCCATTAATGAGGGAATAGCATTTAATCTAAGACACATAAATGAACTCGGATTAAAAAGCGACTTTGCTAAATATTTGTATACTCCGGGACTATTCCAGGGATCAGACATAGATGGAGTGAGCATACCTGCATTCGCAAAACTAGCTCCAAGAGCTGGTCCCTCCTGCTGCTCCAATAAAGTAACAGATTGTCCTCTTTTAAGTAATTCATAAGCACTGGTAATACCAACTAGGCCAGCGCCAATAACTAGGTTTGTCATATTACCTTACTCCACAAAAGCCATTACTAGTATTATAAATAAGACTAATGGCACAATAAAGCGAATCATAAAATGCCAAAAATCAAACCATTGAGGACTCTCAATACCTATCTCAATTTCTTTGATTTTTTTAGTAGTAAACCAGCCAAAAAATACTGCCACTAGCATACTACCAATAAGCAATAAAATATTAGCTGCCAAGAAATCCAGTGAATAGAAAATTGTTTTGCCTGCAAATAAAGGAATAAATTCTAATGGATAAAAATCTGACCATTTTCCAAAAGATAAAATTGAGAATATTCCCAAAAACCATGCCATTGATGCGGTTAATAAAATGCCTTTTTGACGTTCAATATTCCATTTATCACTGACCCAAGACACCACACTTTCAGCAATACCGATACAAGAAGATAAAGAAGCAGTAATGAGTAATAAGAAAAATAAGGCACCAAAAAATGCTCCACCTGGCATTTGACCAAAAGCCAATGGAAGTGTTTCAAAAGCCAAACCCGCACCACTTGTTGGGGTTAATCCATAGCCAAATACCAAAGGAAATATTGCAAAACCAGCAAGTAAGGCCACAAATGTATCAGCAAAGATAAGAATCACCGCTGACTTTGGTATTGAAACATCATCAGGTAAATATGAGCCAAATACAATCAGTGTTCCCCAACCTATTCCTATAGAGAAGAAGGCTTGGCCAACAGCTTGCATAATCATACTAGATGTCACCTTTGAGAAATCAGGCTCTAACAAAAAACGTGTAGCGGCCATCAGATCTCCTGCAATAGCACTATAAATCATCATGACGATGAGAATAACAAATAGAGCAGGCATAAGTACTTTTACCGCTCTTTCAATTCCTGCTTGTACCCCTTGACGAACCACAAAAATAACTAATAAATATATGATGGTATTCCAAAATAATAATTTCCATGGATTATTATTTAATGCACTGAACATCTCCATGGATTCTTTGGCCGTAATGCCTTCAAGTGATCCTGAAGCAGCACGAAAGAAATAATCTAAAGTCCATCCTGACATTACGCTGTAATAAGACAGAATGATGAATGCACAAAATACTCCAAGGCTTCCAACTAACCCCCACGAACGTGATGCTCCACTTGCTTTGGCTACATTCACAATACTTCCAGGCGCACTACTCTTACCTCGTCTACCGATAGATAATTCTGTAATGAGTAATGGCAACCCTATAATTAATGCTGCTGCTAAATAAATGAATAAAAATGCACTGCCTCCATTTTGGCCAGTCACATAGGGAAAACGCCATATATTTCCTAAGCCAACAGCAAAACCTACAGAGGCTAACAAAAACCCATAACGTGATGACCATTGTTCTTGTGTAACTGAAGAGCTTGATGACATTAATTACCCCTTTTATTTTATGATTTTTTACACTTCTCATGCTAGGTTAATAAGAATTATTAAATTACTTATAATTAATTTTCTATCTAGGAATTTACACTATGAAAAAAATAATTACATGTCTCATTGGAATTGCTTTTATTAATAACAGTCCTAATGCCGATACTTTGATCTATGCTGGTAATATTATTGATGGTATTTCTAACCAGATGCAACCTAATGCGACTATCCATATTAATGGAAATACCATCAGCAAGATAGCACCAGGATTCTCAATACCAACTGATGATGATACCGTCATTAATCTTGAAGAAAGCACGGTTATGCCGGGATTAATGGATACTCATGTTCACTTAACCGGTGAATACAACGCAAAGAGCCAACTTCAACGTTTTGTTTTAAATGAAGCTGACTATGCATTAAATGCCTCTATGTATGCAAAGAAGACACTTGAAGCAGGTTTCACTGTGGTTAGAAATCTTGGAGATTCTTACAATGTCACTATTGCTCTAAGAAAAGCCATCAATAATAAGATAGTTCCTGGCCCATTAATTCTTAGTGCAGGAAAAACGCTTAGCTCCACAGGTGGGCATGGAGATTCAACAAATGGCTGGGCAAAAATAATAACGGTCAATCAAAATGCAAAAGATGGCATCGTTAATGGCGAAGATGATGCTAGAAAAGCAGTCAGACAACGCTACAAAGACGGAGCTGATTGGATCAAAGTAACAGCTACAGGTGGGGTATTGAGTGTTGCAAAAAGTGGTCAAAATCCCCAGTTTACAGATGTTGAGTTAAATACGATTGTAAAAACTGCAAAAGATTATGGATTGCGTGTTGCTGCACATGCACATGGGACTGAAGGAATGAAACGCGCCGTCATGGCTGGAGTTGCCTCAATTGAGCATGGCACGTATATGAATCGTGAAATTATGCTTCTCATGAAACAGCGTGGAACTTTTTTTGTACCCACACTTTTAGCAGGAAGTTGGGTTGCAGAAAAAGCAAAAATTGATGGATTTTTTCCAGATTTAGTACGTCCAAAAGCAGCAGAAATAGGTCCTGTAGCAATCAATACATTCACTGAGGCTTATGAATTTGGTGTACCCATCGTTTTTGGAACAGATACAGGCGTATCAGCTCATGGAGATAATGCTCAAGAGTTTGCTCTTATGGTAAAAGCGGGCATGCCAGAAATGGAAGCAATACAGTCAGCGACCAGTATTGCTGCCGATTTTCTTGGTTTGGCAGAAACTCATGGCAGTCTTACAAAAGGTAAAATCGCTGATGTTATCGCTATACAAGGCAATCCTCTAGAAAATATTCGTCTTATGGAGAAAGTACATTTTGTAATGAAGGGTGGTGTCATTTATAAACAGATTTATCAGTAAAACTAACCCTTAAAAAAAATATTCTCTAATTAGAGAATCATCATATAAACTTTTCTCAACTTTTCTTTAACTTCAGCAATACCTTTCCATCCATTAGGAAAAACAAAACTATCCCCTGCTTTTACTTCCGTAACTTGACCAGATTCTGAAGTCAGAATCCAGTGCCCCTCTAATATGTGACAAAACTCAGTCACTTCAAGCGCCAATTCTAATTTACCTGGTTCACATTCCCAAGTTCCTGAGATTAGATTTCCTTCCTCAAAGAAACCACTATCAGTTTGCTTTGGCATAGGCCCAATGGCTTCACCGAATGTTTCTGTTAGAACCAAATCACTCTTAGACGCACATTGATGCTGAACTTTTATTTCTGGCATTTAAACTCTCCTTTAAATTAATCAATTGAAATACTCTTTAATTTTGTCAACCTTGACTGCCTTCTTCAATCTCTTTTCTCCAATCAGACACATTCATTTCTATCGAAATAAAGCCAACAATCCAGAGAGCTTCATCCCAAGCAAAATAATAATGACCAAGATATGTCCAATATGCTGCTATCGACCATAATGATCCATAAAGTATATATTTTGCACCTCGCATAAAGGATATCAGCGACCCTCTTGTAATTGCTTTATCATGCAACCAAACCATAATCTCAATGGTCGACAATATAAGGAGCCACACAAGGACTTCCAGTATATCGACTAATGCTAGATTTTTTTCTAATCTTAAGCCACTGATATCTGATACGACCAAAGCAGGTTCCGTAAAATAAAAAACCTGATCCGATGAAAGTGATAAGCAATTTTTTAAATCAATTTCTGTATAAAATAAATTCCTTACAAACGAGAGATCCATTGGCACTAATTCACATAAATTAGATACGTTTGGAATTAACTCAACCTTGATTAGATCAATATAAATGATACTAAAGGCATACACAGAGTGAACTAAAAATACATAGCAGAATATCCTGATCACATACATTATTCTGTTAAAAATAGGTCTATTAAGGGTCTGATCAGAAAGGAGATAAGTCTCTAGCTCAAACAGAAAAAGTAAAATCAACCAGGCGGATTCATCTATTGTAGTAGCAAATGCACGCGTCCACTCAAGAAGTGAGCCACCATTTCTCATGGTGTATGATGCAATCCTTATATCATCAATTATATAAAGAATAAAATTAACAAGTAATAAACTATAAATAGCTATTTTTAGAAATTGACGAAACTCTACTCTAGTGGTCATTAATTTATTTACAGACGACCATTAATACTTTTCCGGGGGAGTCATCCGAGCTCGGCTTGGGGCCCAGAATGGTTTCTCTTTAATCTTACAACGTGCCACTTTATCGTATTGTCGTAGTTCTTTTTCGTAATATATTTCAGCCCAAATTTCACCATGAAGATACTCGGTTTTTATCATGGCCATTGCAATATTAGCCTTAACGGCCGGCGACCACATGGCTGAAGTGACGTAACCAATTTCTAAAGAGCATTTTTTGTCACCATAAATATAAGATCCTTCTGCAGGTTTATTGCCTTCAATATCAAGTTTTGTGAGCGTATATTTAGGGCCATTTTCTTTATCTAAAAGTAAAGCTTGTCGACCATTAAAAAGTGGTTTATTAAAATCGACCAACCAACCCAAGTTGAGCTCAAAAGGGGTTTGATCATGTTGATAATGCACTGTCTTTAGTGCCTCATTAAACTCCATATACGGCATGATGAATCCAGCTTCTAAGCGAGCCATATTCGTGGCCGCTTCACCATAAGGCTGAATACCATAATTTTCACCTATCTCATATAGGGTATCCCATAGCTCTAGAGCATTATCATTTTCAATCCATAACTCATAACCCAGATCACCAGTAAATCCAGTTCGTGAGATCATTAATTTAGTGTCAGCAAAATCATAATACCCAATCTGAAATGGCTTTAAATCTTCTATGCCTTTCAAGCTCATTTCTTTTAAAACTGAAAATGTAGTGGGCCCTTGGAATGATAGTGCCGCTAGAGTATCAGTAATATCCTTAATTTCGACTGCGTCAAAACCAAAACTGGCTTTTTTGAGCCAAGCCAAACTTGGTGAACCACAAGTAAGCATAAACTTCTTTGGGCCCAATTTAAAAATAGTCCCATCATCAATCATACGACCTTCGTTGGTACACCAACAAACATATGTAACACGATGTTCTTTTAATTTAGTGATATCACGTGTCACCATCCTATTCAACATCGCCTCAGCAGCATCTCCTTCAATTAGATACTTCTGCATGGGACAAATATCGTAAGTACCGCATGTATTGCGGACACAAAAATACTCATACTCAGCATCATAATAATAATCAGCAAACTTATAACCATTCCATACAGACCATGAATCTCTTAGATTTAATGCCGCCTGTCTATCATGAAAAGGAGATAACTTGAGACGCTCATCAGCAAATTTAGTGTCAGTTGTCATATTCTACTCGTCATAGCAATCGTCCTCTGGAACCGTATTTGGCTTTTTGAGGTCTATTAATATTTCTCTGGCAGCATTTGCTCCACAACATGATGATACTCCACCACCAGGGTGAGTCGAAGAACCACACATATACATATTCTTTATTGGCATTCGATATTGAGAATAGCCAGGAAAAGGTCTGTTAAATAATAACTGATCAATAGTTAACTCACCTTGAAAGATATTTCCTTCAGTAAGACCGATCTCATTTTCAATTTCATATGGAGTTCGTACCTCCATATGAACAATTAAATCTTTAAACCCAGGAGAATATCTCTCAATCTTATTGACGACCGTCTGACCAAATTGATCTCGTTTCTCAGGAGTCCATGGTCCATCCGCAAGCTCTGATGGGCAATATTGAATAAAATTAGACATCCAATGTTTTCCAGGTGGAGCCACTGTCGGATCCCATGCTGATGGTATTACTGATTCAATAAATGGATCATCAGACCATGTACCTCGCTTCCAACAATCGTAAGCTCGTTCCATTGTTTCGAGTGACCCACAAAATCCCTGCCCACCTCTATTGATATATTTATTATCCGGCAAGCCGGTAAATTTAGGTAATGCGGATAAGGCTATATTAACCTTGCCCGAAGAACCTCTGATCTTGAAATTTCTAGCTTTTTCATAAATACC
>Ga0114994_10000073_pt1 | contig 51569 bp, 39 predicted proteins | sample ArcticOcean_MG_C_9_FD_87043 | JGI IMG/M metagenome (GOLD analysis project Ga0114994, IMG submission 87043) | Marine microbial communities from western Arctic Ocean - ArcticOcean_MG_CB2_152 | ecosystem: Environmental > Aquatic > Marine > Oceanic | place: Arctic Ocean: Canada Basin | collected...
CCCGTGGGTAGGCGTGCGCGAGGAGCCAATGCGCGTAGTTCCGCGGGCTGGCCCGGAACTCCTCGTTCGGAGCGGTCCGGACGCACGCCCCGCGCGCGCTCGTGGCGGCGCACGCCGCGAGCGCGGCGCGCAGCCCGCGCCCGCGCCGGCGCCGCGCCCCCGCCGGCCGCCCGACCCCCCGCGCCGCCGCCGCGCCCCGCATGATCTCCCACACTGCCTCTCGGGACACGAGACCCTCTTGACCGGGCCGACGAGGTTAAGCGAAACGGAGCGATGGTTACCACGCTCTGGAGCATGCGCGGTAGAGATGCTACAACGGTACGACCTTTGGAACAAGCCCGGCCGAAGGGAGGGAGGCCCAAGCGACCACCTTATACCCTCCTAGGCCGACGGATGGGTCCCGGAGGGGGGAGCGCCTAGCCCCTGGTAGGGCGCCGTGATTAACCCGAGCCCAAACATGAACCGTCTCACTCGGCGACTCGCAACTTGCCGGGTCACCGGCGGGTCACCCGGGCCTTATATTCCTACCTCCCCACACGCCACAAACCTTCACGCCGCGACGACGGCGAGGTGCTTCGCGCGACGCGAATCGTGAGCTGGGGCAGCCCTTCGCGACGAGCCGCCCGGGATCATGCTTCGGGCGGCCTCAGGCTCCGAGTCGGCGGAGCTCAGGATCCGAGTCGCGCTAGGCTGTGCCAATCGGCCGATCGTGCAGTGTCGCAGAGCATCGCAGGCGAGTGTGCCCACCTTCGCTGGCACCACGTATTGGCCGAGTATAGCCCGGAGAGCGTGAGGCGTCAGAGCGCTTGTCGTGAGAACTTGAAGCTACTGTACCTAGGTAAGGATCCCTAGTATGATTAAGTATCCCTAGCAAGCGAGGCAGGGTGCGACGCAAGACGTTTTGGTAAATGTTTGGTAAATGTTTTGGCCCAATTTTAAGTGTTAGGGGTAAAGTGTTTGGACGAAATTCTCAAGAGCTCCTTGAAATTCTAAGTTTGGGCGGGTTTTAGTGGGTTCGGGTCTTTTGCAAAAGGGGGCTAAAAATGAGTACAAACCGGAATTTTCCGGCGTATGGGGGTGTGTTCGGCCAGAGGCACGTAGCAGGTGGCTACGTTGCTGCGAAGGTGGGTTCAGGGGCGCCGATAGGGGCAGTCGCGCCCCAAAATGTAAGTGTTTCGACCAAAATGTAAGTGTTTGGGGTAAGTATTTTGGAGGTTTCGTAAGTGTTTGGAGACCTCCCGGAGGAAGAGAAGTAAACGTTTGGTAAGTGTTTCGTCGCACCCTGCGAGGTAGAGGTGAGCAGGGGCCACAGGGCGCAGTGCGTGACTCAGGCTAGAGAGATGTCGGACGAAGGAAGCTAGTTACCAGTGAAATGGTGTTGGAATGATGACTGAGTTCCGGATGATCAGGTTTAGCCTGACTTGGCGGGTTTCGGACTTTCAGAGTCGGCCCGGGGCCCCGGGGGTTAAAGTGCGTACAACTAGGACCCCGCCTCGTGCCTACTAGGGAGGTGGGAATCTAACAAAGATAGGCAGTAAGCTATCATGATCTACATCATGATCATGATGCTATTATGTGGTACATATGATCGTATTCAATGGCCCCAAGTTCCCGGGCCGAGTCAAGTTTACGTCTCAGCGTCTGCGGGGTTTTAGGTGGTTCTCTCTAGCCACTTGGCACCGTGACACCAGCAGTCATGGTACTTTGCCAGTGGGGATTATATCCCCGGCCCGGGGCCTGTAGAGACCAATAGGGCCAGTTCCCCGGGTATGTGCGTCCTATTCGGCCTGTGATGTATCGGTTAATGCTCTCAGCCTGAGACTCAGGCTCAGAGGCTCAGCCTCCGACTCGGAGTCAGGCTCAGGCTTGCATTCTGATCATGCCAGTGGCGAGCTAGAAATATACTTAGCTCAGGCACTGCCAAAGGGATCTTAGCACTCCCTCGGAGGCGTGGGGTCTTCAAGTTCAAGTTCCCGGGGACTACTACTAGTATTCCCCGGGTCCCCTTTAAACTTGAAGCTTCTTTGCGGGGTCGGTCACGGTGCGATTACCCCGGACGTTTTCATTTGACGGCAGCCCATGGCAGCCCCCTGTACCCCTGGGGGGGGGGTCTATGATGGGCCCCCGAGGCGCCGACACTTTGATGCTCTCAATGACTGGCCCGGCCAAGCTTCATAGGCCTCAGGCTAGGCCGGACTATCCGAGGTCACGGTGCCTTACTATGTCTGCGTCACGGTCTTCGCTTGTTGTCCTGCGTTCATTTAGCGAACGTACGACAAGCATGCGGCGAATTTCTGACCTCAGGCTCCCTTCCCTCCGAGCCACGGTCCCTGTGGCTGAATACAGCTGAGACTAGTAGGTTTAGTGGCTAGCCCCCCTGGGTTTCCGACACACTTGATAGCTTAGGTATCAGGGCTCGCCCCTGGCTGTAAATAATCTTGTCACACCCCAGGGCGTCAAAAAAATAGTCATCAGCTTAACCTATGAAGCGGGCTCGCCCTCAACCTCCTGATTCGTTCAGCTTGAATCGGTCTTCGTCGGACGATGACTCTGGTGAAAACTTGATGGAAGATGTGGAGGGCGACTACGTTGCTATACCGGAACTAGACCATTACGACGAAAACATACTGGACCACAGAGAATATGGAGCAATTGATTCTAAAGCTCGGCGCGCTGCAGAGGTACAAATTATGCAGGTCGCAAATTCAATACTTTGATTTACTACCCATAGACTGAAATAGATGCACGACTTCACAATAATCAAACTCGTGTTGCTGATCAGCTGGATGACTTCGGACACGAAGGTTCGTTTAAACATTGCCTAGCCATCTTTGAGCAAATTGTAGACGATCACGGACGCACAACCCGTCGACGCAACATTGCCAGTAATGAACTCACAGATGCAACAACGGGTCCAATGGGAAGCATCAATCTCGAGACTATGGACATGCCATTGCGTGAGTGGATAGCTCAAGACAGAACTCGACGTGAAATAAAACACCGGTCATCATCTCTGTATTTGAGTCGATTGTTCGGCCAAAACATACATCACCCGCTCAGGTTTCGGACTTTCTTGGAATCTGATGAGCACCACAAGCAAGCTATTCAGTTTATGTGTGCAAACAATCTCGTGAGTGTTCAGTCCAAACAAACAAGCTTGGTGTGTAACTTTAAAGCAAAAGGCAAGTTTTGAAGTCTCATATCAAAGCCTCAGCTCACACGTGCCAATCCTTGCTATTTGGGTAGCAGATGCACCTCGCGACATTATCGAGTTAGTTTCTTCTCAATTTGTCTCGTTGATTAGCGTATAGGATTTTCGATGAAGTTGCAAATGAGCTAGTGACGTCCGCGGAGTATTTTCCAGATTATGGTGCACACCCTGACAGCGCTGTAACAGAATTCTCAATACTCTCGTTTCAATAGTAATGCATCCAGGCAAAATCAAAGACGAGATTCATGTCCGCATCCGCGAGTTGCCGATTGTGGATACGTTGCGTGATCTCCGTCAAAACCACCTCAACCAGCACGAATACACAGCCAGTGTCTCATTAATTTATGATATCACGTTGCCGCATTCTTAGAACATAGGCTTGTGCGTGTTCATGGCGTATTGTGGTCAGTGTGGTGATTGCAATGTTGTCCCAACCTTCTGTCACTGTACCAGGTCGTGACACGGCGATCCGCCGTGTTCCCTCAGCTTAAGATGGTGCATTTTAGATGCCTGAGTTGTGACGTAAATCTCGGACCATTTAGACAAAACAATACTACAGAGGTCCCTCCAATTTAACGCTAACATTTTTCATGGTTGTGTGTTTTTAGGTCCGGCCAGACTTGTGTCCATGTTGTCAAAGGCATGGACCTTTTAAGGTTAACCAGGAACAGACCGTCTATGGAAATTATCAAAAGCTAGCGATTCAAGAGACTCCTGGTAATTGTGCGCCGGAAGTATCATTGTTGAGCGCACCATCTTTAGGTTCGGTGCCACCTGGGCGAGTCCCACGCCATAAAGATGTCGTACTACTTGCTGATCTCATTGACGTCGCCAGACCTGGCGAAGAAGTTGATGTCACTGGTGTCTACGTCCATTCGTCAATATCACTGCACTACTTGTTCCCTGTCACTCATCGGGTCTGTCTTAGGTACGACGCGGGGATTTCGGGTATACGTTGTTCACTGTGTAATTCAGAGACCACAAATTTACAGGTCGGGCAGGATTCCCAATCTTCTCAACCACCATCGAAGCAAATCATGTATTTTCCGTATTTGAACACAGCTCAGTTGGCCTTCAATATTCAGTTGATCCATAGGTTGCTAAAAGGGCACTAGCAACAGAACATGGCTGTTTCCAGATGGACAGCGAAGAGAAAAGGCACGCCTTGCGGTTCGCGCGAGATCCAAAGGCGGTTAATCGAATCGTACGTTTCGGAAAGAATTTACCTTACAAAGACATATTATGCTGTCTAGGCCACGTCGTTGGCTCCATCAATTCACGGCCACAAGCATGTCAAATGTGCTTTGGCATTGGCCTTATTTGGTGGTTGTTCAAAGAATGTTGACGGTAAACATCGTATTCGTGGTGATGTGTCTACCTGAGAGGATAGAATTATTGTGTTTGTAAACAAATTGGACCTGTGATCATGGACAGTCGCTCTGTGTAGGTTAATGTGATGCTTCTTGGCGATCCAGGTTGTGCAAAGCATGCAGGCTGCGCAATATATATTACAGTAGCAAACTGAGGTTTAAAATCAGGTCGCAACTTCTCAAATACTGTTGTTCCCTAATTTCACGCGCAATTTACACCACTGGCAAGGGTGCATCTGCTGTGGGACTCACTGCTGGAGTGCACAAGGATCCAATCACCAGAGAATGGACACTTGAGGGCGGGGCACTAGTACTCGCCGACAATGGGATGTCGGCGACAGCGGGCATTCCTGGATTTTATAAAAAACTAAGAACATGCACTAGGTGTTGTATTGACGAGTTCGACAAGATGAACGAACAGGATCGTACATCGATTCATGAAGCCATGGAGCAGCAATCCATATCGATTTCCAAGGTGAAAATGACTGATTTGGAAATAGAAGTTTCTGCATTATTTAAGGCGCCTTCTGCCTATAGGCAGGCATCGTGACGTCACTGCACGCTCGATGTTCAGTCGTAGCAGCTGCAAATCCGATAGGAGGGCAGTAATATTCCTTAGTTGAGTGCTCCGCAGACATAAGGCGCACATCCGTCTTGTCTTAGGTATGATTCAGGTGCAACGTTTGCAGACAATGTTGAACTCACTGTAAAATCTGTGTCTAACGTAATTTTCTTCTACTTTAGTGTATGCTCACATACTCAGGATCCGATCCTTCAACGTTTTGATGTTCTCTGTGTGCTTCAAGACATAGTTGACCCGTGACATAGCTTGTGTTTGATACGTGCCTATCTTCTGCATTGTGATTCCTAGGCTCTTGGATGAACAATTGGCTGCCCATGTTATTGGCTCTCATCGTCATGCTGAGTGCCTTCAAGACAAGATAAATAGCGTGAGCCTGAAAAATCAGACATGTCTGGGAAAGTCAGTGCTTAAGACATCTGCGGCTAGCCAGGCACTTGCGCAAGACTTCTTACGCAAATACTTGACTCACGCACGGGGCTCTTGTGAGCCTCGCTTGCACTCAATTGACCAGGATAAGATATCGCACCTCTACGCTGATCTACGCCGTGAATCCGCCACTTGTGGAGGCGTGCCTATTGCAGTTCGGCATCTTGAGTCTCTCATGCGCATGGCGGAGGCACATGTGCGTGTTTGGGGTCTCTAGTCACTCATCTCGAAATGACGCGCAGGCAAAGATGTCCCTTCGAGAACATGTTCGAGATGACGACGTTGATGCCGCGATATCTGTCCTTCTCACTTCGTTTATTAATGCACAGAAATTCTCAGTCCGCAAGTCCCTTGAACGTGGATTTCGCAAATATCTCACTCGTGCTGGTGATTTATTCCACTTGCTTCTCCATGCTCTCCGCTCTCTTTTGCGAGAAGCTCAAACTTATGCTGCATTGAAGGCTCAGCAACGAGGAACACCTTCTAGTCGCATGGTGTTGAAAGTGCTGATCGACGATTTTGAAGCCAAAGCACGTGAACTCAACTACACTGGAAATCTGGACGAGTGTCTGGCAGAGCCCAAGCTTATAATTGTTAAACAGATCGTATTACATCGATATAGGTTTTACAGTTCTGATATCTTCGTTAAGCAGGGCTTTCGGTTTGATGAAGAGCATGTTTACATACTGTGGTTTCCCTCGGGCTAATATTTTCGTTGTGGGCCGTGGCCAATTCGACAATGGTGATTTTGGTTGCTAGCATATACAATATTTCACCTAGACAGACTACTTGACAATGGCAAAAGCAAGCTATTTGGCACTCTTTGCAAACCAACTTCTGTTTGGCTCCCAAGTGCCTCGGCCTCTCCCCCATAGAGCCTGGATAGCCTGAGATTGTGCACTAACCATTTACAAGCTTTTAGAGAAACTGACAAAAAGATGGTGAGTTATTTGTGATGAGTTAGGAACGGCGTGGCGTCCAAGCGCCGAGGGGGCGGTGTCGATGTAAAAGAAGTACTCCGACACTCCAAGTTGCACCACCTTACCTTGCGGGACCCAAATCGTGACACGGTGGACGGTAACAAGAGCAATCTCCTCCAGGCCCCACGGGTGGGTGGATATGGTACTTTCGGTGTGTACCCATGTGCGAGGAAGGTCGGTCACGATTACGGTATCGGCGTCGGTACGGGGGAAACCAGGCCCATTTGGCCATAGAAAACGCAAACCTACCCGGGAGGTCCGGAATTTACAAACGAAGGTAAGCAAGCAAGTCGGTTTTCCGTCTCCTAACAAACTTGAAAGTGGGGGTGGGGAGGGGCGTATTTAGAGTGGGCTGCCACTGGCAGGACTTGGCCAATTACTTTGCCTTTTGGCAGGCGCGAAACACACGGGACCAGGGGGCAGCACGCCTCAAGCGGCATGCTGGAATGGCCATAAATCGTCCCTAGGCGTACGATAGAGCGCCCCACTGCTGCCTGGTGCGTTCCGGGGGGCGCCTGGGGACCCTCCGCGATGAATAGACCGGGGTAGGAAGCTATGGGGCCGGGTTAGGGCGGCCGCGTGAGGGCCGACATCCGCCGTCAGAGTGCGTACGTACAACCTCTGGAACAAAGATGGGGACCCTATGGACGTCTATCCCAGCGGTTCTAGGGTGGGCGTGCTACACCCAGAGCGTTTCCGTCGAGATAGAGGGCCAGAAACCCCCTCTGCCTGCTCAGCGCCGCCTAGTCCCTCGGGCGGCTGCCCACGTACATCGCCCTTAAGCCGGATCCTGGGTCGCAGCGTCAAAGTAAACAAGGCGAAACGCGCGGCACGGACGCCAGACCGGCGGCTTTCTGAAGTCGAGCTAGTGTTTCGGGCACCCAGTAAACGGGTTCGGCGAATTGTCGAGCTAGTGTTTCGGGCACCCAGGTGTGCTCAGGCGGGTTTGAAGAATTCTCGAGCTAGCGTTTCGGGCACCCAGGTGTGCTCAAGCTATTAGTAAAGCTCAGGCGGGTTTCATAAAAAAAACGTTCGTGGAATAGCGACTGAGCTGTCTCTACAGGGGCAATGATGTCTTTTGGGGTGGTCGTACCCTAAACACCCCACCCTCCGTATAAATTAACACTTCTTATACGCATACGCTCAACCGACCGCGCCCGCTACGGACAGATGCAATTCCAATAGTCCCTCGCATTCGACAAGGAGAGGACGCCATCCGCGAAATGCTTCCGGCGACAGATGCGCTGCACCCTAGGATCGACGACGCAGCCGAGCGCAAGGGTCTCCACGAACGCCGGCTCCTCGCCGTCGTCGATTTCCTCGTCGAGGTTCATGTCGGCAGTCTCGAAAGCAGCAGCAACTTTTGTGAAGGACGCCGTGACCGCCAACGCCCCCCCAGGCTTCAGCATCAGCACCATGAAGCATGCCAACACCATCATCACCACCAAGACGCCCGCAGCAGTCTGGCGGTCGCGCGAACGCGCGACCGCCCTCAGCGCCTCCAGTTTGCGCTGCTCGCGCATCAACGCGGTCTGGTTGTGGTCTCGAGGCCCATCTACGATGACCCGGTCGTTACGTTCCCGCGGCGGGCTTCCTCGGCGGTCGCGTCGAGGAGTCCAGACGTAGCGCTTTGAGCTGCTGCCGTTAAGGCTGTCTCTAGGCGGCGCGCGACGGGCGACGGGCTTAGCGGAGCGCTGGGTTCGTTCGAGCCACCCTTGGGTGAAGCCCAACTAGCCGTACGCACCGGCATAACACACAGCGGTCGTGGTAGCGAATGTTTTTACCCAGCATAGTAATTAGGGCCAATTTAGGACAAACCCGTTTAGCAAATAAAGAGAATATCCCGCTAAAGCTCTATTTAGGGCTATAGGGGTATCGGACAGACTCCTTCGTCCGCCTTCTCTAATCGATACGTATTTTCGGATGTTGGCGCATTTAAAACTTTTTTAGCGTCCTCGTCTCGTTTTGGCTTAAAACCGGGCACACGGCGCCGCTTCCAGTCCTCTGGCCAAAAGCGGCTGCGGAGGGGTCGCCAATGATCCCATCGTGACGTAGACGCAAACCGCTTACGCTCACGTGCCGCTGATGATGAGCACGATGCGGTTTAGTCGTTATCCCCGAACGGCCAGCTACTGCGCCATAGGGCAAGAAGGGGTGGTCGGGGGTTGGTCCGAGGGCTTCACGAACACCCGCGCTCTAGTAAAATGGACTTATCCGGCGACGGGGAGGTCCTGACGGCTGGTACCGCGCGCAAACGCGTCGGCGCGGCCGTCGAAGGCTTTGGAAGCCGCGTAGCAGCATGCTGATCAAAAAGGCGGCGCCCGGGGCCTCGATACGGTTCGTACCATCGCAAAAAACGCGGCTAGCAACCCTCCAGAGGCCCAAAACCCGGACCTAAATTGGCCCTACAGCTGCAGCTTACTGGAGCCCCAGGCCAAACCCGACACTCAGGGGCCCGTCGGATGATCCAGCGAGATTCGGACTTGTGAAAGTGGCCGTCGGATCGAAGAGGAGTATTCGTACTTCTCGCACAGATATGGGTACTAGTAGGAAAAGTACTACGCCGCGCCCGCGGAAAACGTAGCCATGACGGAGGCCACGCCGACGCCCGAGGCGGGCACGCGGCCGTGCATCAGCCTCAAATTTCGCGTACGGACCCTCGGGGGACACTCGTGATCGCGTGACGCGCCCGTCTAAGTACTAGTACTAACTCACGACTCTGTCGAGTATAGACCACGCCTCCCGAGCCCCTGAAGTGTCTAGGTACCCTTTTCAACGAAAATTCGGGTTTAGCCTAATTTCTCGGCGGCGGAGGGGCCGTGGTCTATACTCGACAGCTCACGACTCCCCTGTCGGACTGCGTGGGATATTCGCGCTTCTCTCAGACGTCCCGTCGGACCCAAGGAGATTTTCGGACTTGGCGTGGTCGGGTTTGGCCTGGGGCTCCGTAGTCTTATGCACGAGCGTGCGGGGTCCGAGTGAGCGCTAGACTACACGGTCCTCTTGGTGAGATCGTCGACGCGGCATCTTACATAGCGCTCGATGGAGGATCCTTAGTGGGAGCAGATAAACCACCGCTCGCCGAGGTCTTCATCATTTCGCTTCAGGATGGAGGATCATTCCAAGCCCCCACTAAAAGCAGAAAGAATAAGGAACCATTTAAATGCGGCCACCAAAGAAATCAAACGCGCGTCATTTTTAGACCAGAGAGCAAGTTATAACTTCCATTCGCGTACAAGCCAAACCAAGTCAATCTTAGAAACTCTCTGTCCCTTATTGCTTGACTTATCTTATACATGCATGCAACTACTAAGTATTATCAGTGGATTAACTCCGGTCACTTTGCTGACTCACGCAGATCTAAAGCGAATTCGACGTACGGAGGCAAGAAATTATGATCTCCTAAACTTGTTCGAGGCGAGGTACCTTTTGAAGCAGTGCGCCTTGCAGCACCAGACAGATGTTATTCCACTCATAAAAGTATCCCAAGTGCCCGAGCATCACGCACACTCAAAGCGTTTCAATTGGCTAGTGACCGATGTGACATCGGGGATTGTTGAATCAGCCCTAGTATTGCGAGCGACTGCTGTGAAATCATTACACGTACACTTTCACCCCTCAGTCTCCATCGAGTACCTGTCCAAACTGAATAAATTGGATTCAGCCTGCAACAATCAGAGAAAGGAAAGTATTAGTGATCAGCATTTTTTGCAGTATGAGACATTCATTCAGCCCAAGCAGCTTCTGGATATCTGCCCAGCATCAGAACCTTCAGTTTGGACTTGTACTAGCGATAGGAATAAAACATTTTGGATTGAAAGGAGCACCCTTTTTCATGCAGCGTTCTGCATTTCCCACCGGAATGAAGTTAGACCATCAACATCAAACCGTTTCCTACAGTATAGAGCAAGCGTACTGCTGGTATCTTGGTTGTATCGGTACACACTAAAGACCCTGAAAGTTAAAACTGCACGGCTGTTTCGTGACCATTCGATAAATTTGCGCTCTGTGTTGAAGACCGGCTTTTGGTGCGGTGCTTCGTTGACTCGCATCGGTGGATTATTTTCTTCGATGTTGCTGAAATGCGTACTGACCAAATCGCGGAAGTCAAGACAAGGCTATCTGCCTTTTGAGTTGATAAAGAATACTTCAGAGGCAACAAGCGTAATTGCCTTAATTCGCATCAGACAAGACCTCATTGGGAGTATTAATGATATTCTCCTGTGTTTTAATCAGCTAAGACTATCTGCGCCGCTGACTATTGAGATGGAATTGCGGCAGTCTACTTTTGACATTTGCAATACACGGGAATTGGTACAGGGGGTGCACGTGCAACACACTCACTGTTTCAACCCAGGGCGGAAGGTGTCCCTTGCCTCATCGCTGACGAATATGATTTATTCGCCAATTGCTGGAACAATCGGGACTCGAGGTTCTAGCAGCCACTATTAGCATAAGTCCACTCAGGATGCCTTTATTGCAAGCTCAAGCAAGTGCATTTAATGTGTGCTTCCGGGACCTTAAAGGTGTATTCAGGTCGCTCTGGAGGGGTCATGAAGCAATTGTATTATACGCAACCCAGTGATTTAATGAAGACGGCCAAATAAGTTGACTCGGAGAGTATATCAGCGACGCCACTATCATGGTGGACCTTAACGCCGATGTTCTATTCACGATTAACCGACTTACCCGTTCCCCAGCATTGACGATGCGTAGACGGAGCACGGCAAAGGCTCCAGACCCGTGAGTTATGAAATAAATTAGCGTGTGAGGCGCTTCGGTCCTAGGACGGTCCATCCAACCGAGTCTGAGCTGAACGACGCCTACATAGGATTACCTGTTCCGTAAGCTCCGCACGGCTCTAAAACTGCGAGACCCCGCGGTTATATAACACGGGCGAATTACTTGGACCTGAGGCACCAGCGGCGGTACTATCACTATTGATCCTGGCGCGATCCTTAGTTTTATCATCGACCGACTTGCCCAAGGTCCAGAGTCGGGTTCATCTGACCTGAGCTCGGGCTGCTTGGAGGTGCCTTCTCATGATGCAGGTGTCGTATACTTGTAATTGACAATCGGTATACTTGTAATTGACCGATATAACGATTCCTGGCCCGGGGGGGGGGCTCGAGTCATTAGCGTATGTGACGGTCACGAGTGCCCTAAAGCCCCAAATACATCAGTCATTTGCGGATCGGCTCCCGGGCTTTGTACGGGTGGTCATACCTAATTTTGGACAGGCACCCACACCGCACGTGCCCGGGCTTGGGGCGATCCATATCTCCCAGAGATCTCAGGCTGCCAGCCCGGGCCTGAGTGTGAGCCAAACTTTGCCAGTGAGACTCAGAGGCTAGACTCACCGGAGCCGCCAGTGCTATTCCCTCCAAGGCTTGTGATATGGCATACCCCGAGTGGCGGAATATACTGTGTAGGCGATTGCACACACAACGACCCCCCCCTTACCAAACTGGCCTAATTTTGTTTTGGTACATACGTTTTAACAAGTCCGTTTGAGGCCCTCTGGCCCTCAACACAGGCCCCGAACTCCCGCGTACACCGCCATGGTAGCTGCGGAGGCCCCATTAAAAAGAGACGCGCTTACCGCGCGATTTTCGCCCGAAGCGCGTTACGGCTGAGAAACGCGGACGACGCATAGACTGACATCTGATGGGCCACTGCTGCAGTAAAGCATCTCAGATCGTCGGCGGCCACACAAACGACGATATCCGACGCTGCGGTGGCCTGATCGGCTCGAAACGGCGTCAAAAAAGACGATCGCGTCGAACATTTCATGGTTCGCTCATTTTTCGGCTCGACGCAGCTCATTTGCTGATGCTTTTTTGCATAGCGTCGTCCGGCTGCCGGCGCCCACGAAAATGACTGGGCTGCATGCTCCGAGTATACGATACGGCCAAAGCGCGCGGCCATACCAATTATATACTACCGTTTGAGCGGGTGAAAACGCTTAAACTCGCTTTGATCTCGTAGGCGCGTTTGGTAAGGGGGGTTCGAAGTGTTACGAGTACTTTTGTCCAAACTGCCCACCTAACCCTGGCTAGTTTGGTAAGGGGGGGGTCGAAGTGCACGGCCAGTACCGACCCTGAGCGACCGACCCAGGGGAAACTCTAGATCACTAGTAATTGACGGGATTCCACGTCGCGGGACTCGCGGCCGCCCCGTGCCCATCAATTAGCAGTTCTAATTAACTTGAAACTTAGGCCGACCCGGGGCTTCTCCGATATCGCAATAGCGGCCTCGTTGGACCTATACTGCCGCACCGATAGTCTCTGATGGCCAAACACACCCCTATACGCCGGAAAATTCCGGTTTGTACTCATTTTTAGCCCTTTTTTGCAAAAAACCGAACCCACTAAAACCCGCCCAAACACCGTGACTACAATTACGTTCAAACACTTACCTCAAACACTTACAATCGTGCCAAAACACTTACAAAACACGTACGAAGAGGTCTTGCGTCCCACCCTGGCCAAACCATTGAAGCGGTGCTACCTGCGGCTGTCGGCGCCTGCGCTCGATCTCGCCACGCCGGCATCTACGCGCGTCGCACCCAGCGGCACTTCAGTAGATCGCAAGATTATAGGCCAATCAAGTTGTGTAAGTGGACTCGTGGTCTAACTCGGCTATCTGGTCGAAATAGCGGACTGCCAATGCCGCAGGGCCATTTAGTAGCAGTACCTATTCTCCACATGCCACCGTGACGGTGCACTGGCAGGCACTGGCAGCCCATGTGCATCGTTTGGTATTTAATTGCGTTTCACGATACTAGTTCCGGTACTCACTGGCAGGCTCCCGGCGGGCCGACTCGGACCTCAGGCTCGGACTCGGAGGCTCAGGCTCAGGCTCAGGCTCCGACTCGGTGTCACTGTCACTACTAGCCTGAGTCTGAGCGCCGCGGCAGCCTGACTCGGAGGCTACTCAAGTTGCCAGTGGAGAGAATATATATGACCCGGCGGGAGTTAAAGGAAAAGCTACTGCCAGGACGTGCGTCCCTCGCTCCGGCCGCAGTGTCAAATCAGCAACAGCCCGAGGCTCGTGGTTCCGCTATCTGGCTCCTGCTCAGGCTGAAAATCTACTACCTACCTACCTCTCTGAGCCACAAGAAAGACATGTTTGGGCCTAGCGCCCAAATACCGGCCTAGGGAAGCAGCCAACCGACCCGGGGCCATCGGGTGGGTAGATTGGGTCTCGATCGTATCCCATAGTAGGTTCTGAAGCGACTTGGTTAACCGCGTGCGCGTTCGGAAGCCCCGTTCGACGTGGCGTCCGCGATGATCATCTTTTCCGGCATCACAGAGCCAGTCTGTTGTACTAGCGGTGTTAATGTTCACATACCATACCCCCCTGCTTTTATAGTCACAGTGAACACAATTTGATAGCTCTTGCAAGATACTATAGCTTTACGTGCGGGTATTTAAGTTTACGTGCGGGTTTCTGATTTGACCTCAAGGCCCATAACTTTTGTGCATCCAGCCCGTTGGGTACGAACTTGGGACGGTTAACAAGCCTAGTATAGCTTCTATCCACGTCTTATAGGTACCTTCTTAATCCTCCGGCGTCTCAAAGGCGAAAATGGTAAAAACGTAACATGTCTTTCTTGTGCCTCAGAGAGGTAGGTAAATTTACATACAGGCAGGCATCTTATATCCTGAGTCCATGAGAATGGCTTTGTGCTCTGAACAAGATATCAAGTGCGAAGGGGTGTTGCAAAAAAAAGGCGGGATCCGATGGCAAAAGCGCTATTTTATCTTGCGTCAGAGTGGAACAAAGCCAGCCCAGCTGACATACTTCAAGGACGAAAAGACCCGTCTTAGTGACACCGCCAGAGCAAGCCTTGAGCTAACTTCGGATACAAAAGTCGACTTGCTCCTTGGCAGGCCGCATGCATTCCAAGTAATCTTAAAAGGTCAAGCACGAACACAAATTTGATATTATGATGTATATTAGGCCGCGCACTAAAAGTAGCCTCAGAGACACACGAGGACCGAGACAGATGGATAAAATGCCTTCGTGATTGCATATCAGTAGTTGTTAGCCAAACAATGGTACACGTGTGTATTATAATCCGTCTATTGTATTACCACAACACACCCTCAGTTTTCTGGCACTGATTGGTTTGTTGACCCAAAGTGCAATTCGCGCCTTCTATTGGATGACTACTTAGATCCATATTTTCTCTTACTCTAGGTATAAACTGTTACACAAAGTTGGGTCGGGGGCATATGGATTTGTCGTTGCCGCAGATGATGTAAAAATTTATGTCTGGTTCCTATCTACATATACGCCCATAGGTCTTGACAGGTAAAAAGATTGCAATTAAAAAAGTGGCAAACGCATTCGAGGACATGGTAGATGCGAAGCGCATGCTGCGCGAGGTGAGACTAATGCGTCAATTTAATCATCCAAACGTCGTTAAACTATATGATATCATGGAACCACCATACATCGAAGGATTTGAAGATTTATATATTGTTACGGAGCTGATGTCAACTGACCTACAGAAAATATTGTATTCCAAGACAAAACTCACCGGCGAGCAAATGCAGTATCTTGTTTATCAGTTACTTGCTGGAATGAATTACATAAATTCCGCATCTGTTCTCCATCGAGATCTTAAGCCGTCTAATTTACTGATTGATATTCAAACATGCAACCTACAGATATGTGACTTTGGTTTGGCGCGGGGCACCACTGGTAAAAAAGAGGCGATTGATGATAATATGATAACAAAAAGTAATAATGAAGTAGTAGGAGTCTCATCACAAGAATATACCGAATATGTAGTCACTAGATGGTATCGTGCGCCTGAAATTATGCTTGGCTTCCATGCGTACGACCAAGCAATTGACATGTGGTCGATTGGATGTATCTTTGGTGAAATGCTTCTTTTACAGCCTGTGTTTCCTGGAAATGATTACATTCACCAGCTCAAGCTCATTGTCAAATTACTGGGGCGCCCACCTAAAGCAGATCTCTGGTTTGTCTCCAATCAAAACGCAATGAATTTTATGCTGCAGCTCCCTGATTACAAGTCCCAGAACTTCCAAGCAAAATTTCCCAAGGTTGAAGATGTTGATGCACTGAATCTTCTTGCGCGTATGCTTGTATTCAACCCAAAAGGTCGCATCTCTCTTCGCGGGGCACTCAAACATAAGTATGTCGAAGATTTTCGTGAGTATGAGCTCGAGCAAGATGCCGGTTTTCATGTTAAGGTTGATGATATCGAGGCAACTAAGCTCAACAAAGGTTGCCTACAGAGAATGCTTTACAATGAAATACGAGCATTCCACCGCAAGGTACCGCCACATCACAGGGCCGAAAAAGGAATGTGTTTCTGACGCGGCGAGACCCAGGTTATTAAGGTTATGTGCTAGAGGCAGCCGGGTGGGGGGGGTGTAGTTAAATAAAAATAATGCGACCAATGCTCCACGGTCTAGCTCGGCGACGCCGGCAGTAGGGATAGACTCAGAGACGTGGATAGGGCGTGTTTATAGCCTTGGGTTACTAGCAGCCTAGTGGGGATGTGCAAACTGCCCTAGGAAGTACTCTTTTTAGTGCAGCCTGAACCTACCAGTACAGTAGCCTGCTATTACTAGCCCGGGCCTCAGTTACAGGCTGGGTCACCGTGACCGTGACGGTACAACAAGTTGAACTCAAGCCCGGGCCCGGGCTTAAAGTTGCTACTACTATTCGGCGGGGTCTCTTTGGGCCGGAGCAACGGGGCTTCATAGTGCCCCACCTCAACTTAAAACCAGGAAGGCTCGCCGGCGTACTACAAGTTAATTGCGAGCGGCTCCAGATGCGAGTACTAGTATCCGGCTCCGGGCCGGTCCGGGGCCCCGGGGCCGTCAGAGTCACGTTCGGGCTACTGGCACCGCGCCCGGACCCCTAGGCGCGTAGCCGACGCTCGTTTATTTCTACTATATTTTCCTACAGGCATACACAAAATCGATTATTCTAATACTAGTAGTAGAACTTGAAGTAGCATCGTCCGGGGAGCCCCCCACCATCCCCAGAACCCTCTAGAAGGACCCTGATAAGCCGACTCGGAGGATTGCACTAGAATTAAACAAACAGGCCGGTTGGTGCGACGTTATGGGCGAAAGGCGGCCATGTTTTTTGGCGCGTTTTGGGCACCGGACTACGCGCGGTCCGTGATGATCCCCTGGAGGTGAGTTCCCAGGTGTCCTCAATATGGTCGAAGTGGCCTGAAAAGCATGCCCATCATCGTGACACCACGATGTCCGTCGGCGAGTCGATGGCAATCTCGGCCGAGAACTTGAACTTCAAGTTGTTCGGGCCAGAATGGACTCGGTTGCAACTCCAGCGCAGCTAGTAGAGGGTAGTCCCGGTCCGGTGGCTGCGACGACAGACTCGGAGGGAGTCCATGGGGCGATGCCCCATTTTAGATAGCTGGGGTCTAGTACCGTAACCAACGGCATATTAACGACTGCTGAGAAGTCAAAGTTAGCAAAACCTGCCGGTTTCGTAATTAATTCAAATATTCTTTTTCCTCCTACATGTAGTCTAGGTAACATACTCGGATGTCAGATAAGTCTTCGAGCATTCATACTTTTAAGGTTCATGATTGCGATCCTGAAAAGGCCGTTGGCTATTGGATAGCTGACAATCTTCTTGAAACGACGTATCAGCTCATGGTCGGCGAGCTTGCAATCGCCATGGCACGCAAAACTATCATCCTTCTTATAGGGATGGGAAAGAGCATATTTTTGAGACCAATCGAACTCAATGACTCGAGCATTAGATGCATGCATGCACGCTTTTGGGGGGAATCTATTGAGCCTTGTGGTCCTAATTTCATAAATGCTGTCTCCGGGACCCTGAGGCTTGGGGTCAACTACAATGTCATGCATATTGGCCATCATACTCTGGCGGACTTGCCCTTCCCAAGACCCAAGGCCACTTGGAGCATCAACCGTGAGGATGCTAGAGTAACTCCCCCAGCCAAGAATAGAACCGGCCTTCACTCTATACTGAGTAACAGTTGCCTGTGCATCTAAAGTTGCCTCGTCCCCTGCAGAGAGTTGCGGTCCCAAATAAATTCGATGCCATTTCCCCCAGATCCCAGGCAAAGCGCCTGCTCGGCGAGCTTGCAAAAGGTAACGGTTGATCGGCGCACCATGACAGCATGGTTTATACCAGGAAACGCGAAGGAATGGTGCGCGATGACCAATCGTGGACACAAAATGAGCAACCACGCCAAGAGGTACCATGGGTGCATCAGGCACTTTTGGTTTTGTTTCAACTTCCACAGAAACAGAAGTTGCAACACCAGAGACAGTTAGCAGACGGAGACGGAAGTAATACCGTAGACCTGGCGAAAGAGTTTGCGTAAGACAAAAGGCTCCCCTGCTATGTGCGATGGTCTGAAATGTGCAGGCCATTGAATGGGCTTTAGAATCAAGCTGAGTGCTAGATAGCCCCTGGTTTTGGTCTGATGAGCACCCTCTTTGTTGACTAAGATGAAGAGCTCTTAATGATGCTACCTCGAGCGTGAATTCAACAGGGAGAAGAGACATAGTGGGATGGACATTAGAAATATCGAAAGCTCCATCCCAAGATATACGTGCACGATCGAAGGCTGAGCGTGATCTTGCAACAAGCGACACGGTAGGTGGAAGAGGTGATAATAAAACAAGAGCGGCGTTTCCGATGTGCGCTAGAAGTCTGCACTCCACCGAAGCAGATGATGCACGTAGAAGACGAACAGTTCTACAAGTCCCTGGGTGTGTGCCGTAGGAAACACCACTTTTAAGGCTGACGGCACAAAAATCGACCACCGGGGCAAATGTAGTAAACGTAGTCAGGTATGTGTCTGTTTGACATGAGTAAATCTGGATTTGGTAAGCAGGAGGTTCCTGTTGCTTGACATGCAGAGGACACGACCAAGATAGTTTGACACATGATAGCTGCGACACATGATTACTGGCCATGCCACGGATTATTGGAGGATTTGGCAAAGTTTCTACTTCAAGGACATTTGACGTGTCCCAGTAAAACTGGCTGGCACCAAGCGGACGCAGATCTATGCTGCAGTGCATCCTTATACCGCATCTTGTATCTGCTGGAATTCCAAGCACTGCAACAGTATCACCAATGGGTAGAGTCAGCTTACGAGCCCGACTTTGTAATCTTTGAAATGCCGCTCCCTCACAACGTCCTTCTATATACTGACGAGACTTGAGCTTTAGTGATGCAAGCACACTGCATGCATCCGTCTCATTGGGAAGACTGAGGGTCACTTCATTGCTTCCCGCTATGCACGAAAGTAGAGTTGGTGACTCTAACCCAGTAAACCAACGCACAGGTGACGATTTGGCTGATGTGACAGCCTCAGTTCCAGAGAGACCTTTACAAAAATATTCTGTCTGAAGTGTGATCAGGTATTCTGTGTTTATCGAAAATTGTGGGAATGCCACCAGGAGTGCCCGTGTGCCTTTTTCACTTGTGAAATTGTACCACTTTAGAGCAGTCCTGCTTTCCGGCTCAGTTTCTACGTTGCCAGTTTGCGATATGCGTTGCCAGTTCGCGATATACCGGATGCCAGACTGCTGATCTGGTGCTGCCACTGCAGCTGGGGCCCTTTGGGAAGCTTCGCAACCCCAGAGTATGCAAACATTTCGACCCATGCCCAGAACCGATGGAGCTGGTGGTGGCGTTAGTATTCTGATTGATGTCTCCGCATAAGGTACTTGCCCCATCTTATCGGCCAATCGAAACATGTACTGAGCACCTCGCACTGGTAAGCATACCTCCCAACCTTTTTTCAAGGAGTGCAAATTCTGCCATTGCCCCTCTCCGGGCAGCTGAGTCTGCAGCATGGGCTCATGCGGGGAATCTTCAGCCTGAAGAAACACGGTGCTGGCCCCTAATCTATCTATAGTCAAGCGCATGATTGGACAGGCGCTATGCCTTCAATACGATCATATCAAAGTCGTTACACAGGATACAAGGGGGCTTTCACCATTGCTTTCACCTATTTCCGACTCGTATCCTCTTCCTTGCTATGAAGATTTTGCATAGACCGCGAGAACGAGTGCGCCAGTGGCCCAGGATGGAAATTCGGACGCGGTTGAATATGCACCTGCCCCGAAACCTGCGGCACGTGTCCAGATAGACCTCCGAGTCTAGGTCCCCCGGCGGCGGACCCCGCCGGCGGCGGGCCCCGCCGGCGGGCCGGGCCCGAGCCGGTCCAGCGGCCCCGGCCCGGGGCCCGACGTCACTGGCACACCGGTTGTTTTTGTCACGGTATCACGGACCATCACTGCCACTGCAGTGAACCATGATGCGCATTTCCGCAGAGCCTGGGATCATCATAACCCGTCGCTCACTCATTCTAGCTTACGGCTGCTAGACTAAAGTGTCGAGCCGCTACCGTGGCTTCCGAGGCTCGCCGGCGCTTAAAGGCAGCGCCAGGCAGCCCGAAGGGCCGCATCTGCGTACGGTATAAGTGATGCGGGCGACTTATATCGTGTGCGAGGGGCGCGCAGCATAGTTACACCGAACGCAGAGGCAGCACAAACTTCTGAAGCGGTGCCATCTGCCGTTAACGCCTGCGCTCGATCTCGCCACGCCTGCATCTACGCGCGTCGCACCCCGTGGCACTTCAGTAGATCGCAAGATTATAGGCCAATCAAGTTGTGTAAGTGGACTCGTGGTCTAACTCGACGATCCGGCTGAGATAGCGACTGCCATCATGAACCGGCCGTAAGCTAGAATGAGGCTCAGGCTGCATAGTAGGGGGGGGGTATGCACCAACTTCAATAAGGTGCCCGTGCTGCCGCGGCCACTGGCAAAAATACTACAACTTGCCAGTGAGGCCACCCGGTGGCCGGTCACGCCGCCATGGCCACGGTCACCGTAACGGCCGCGGTAACTTGAAAATTAGAATGAGCCTCCTCAGGCTATCGTCCACGAACTCGCCGGGCCATCGATTTGGAAGCGCCCTTTGTTCTCTGTCAAGTCACGGTTGTGCCAGTACCCGGGCTGTGACCAGCCCGGAGCATCAGAGTCACCGAGTCAGAGTTCGACACGCCCAGCTTTAGGTTCACAGGGCGATTTGGGTCTCAGGCTGACTTTTCAGGGATATAATGTTGGCTACTAACTGTTACAAATCTACCCAGTAGCCACTAGACTCGGTCATTCAAACTGCGATGACAGACAATCGTCACGCATACTTCATCCGCTGCATATCTGCAATCTCAGGAATAGATGATAATCCCGTGTTTGACAGCCTTGATCCACTTGCATCTTTTCTGGATGATCCCTCGTGTACTGTTCTTCGAGCCGGGGTACGCGAAAACGGCACGGTCCTGTTGTCGACGCTCCTAACAACAGAGGACGTAGCATCAACGGCTTGTCTACATAACGTTTTATATTTTTCAGTGACTTTTTAATGGACGATCCCCGATAGAAAGCATGCCTAGGTTGCATTCGTGAAGCGTCTAGCTGTGTCTCTGAACGCTAACAACTTGACTTCAGCCGTACTGCCGTGCGTGTCGGTGTCTGATTAGCGTGAAAAAATATTCTAAATTAAAAGCCTCGTGTCAGACTCTCACTTGGTCGCTTTGGGGCTGCAGTGTCACTGCATGAGGTACTAAAAGAACTGTATTGCCCAATTCTCTTGTGTGCCGAGGACTCGCAATGCATTCCTCAGAGCGTTAAAGGGCTACTGTCTAGACTTGAGCACTCTTTGTGCTCCTTGACTGGCCTTCAGAATGACAGCACTGAGGCGCCGAACTGTGTGTGATTATCCTTTTTTTTTAATGTCAACTTCTATTAAGTAGATGTTTTCGCTTGAGTCTTTTGTCAACATTAAATCAGTGACAGACGAAATTGACCTTTGGAACAATATGCGGTCATCAATGAGCATTGATGGTGATCTTATTCATGGCGTTGCCAGCGCGCTTGAGCCGTTGCGGGAGTGGTTCAACACTCTGGAAATGCCCACGTGGTCGCAAGCAGGCGAGTTTATAGACCAGGTTATGGAGAGCCTAGATCGCGTCTGGAAAGCGGAGGGTCGTGGATCTCAAGTGTAATGCCCCAGTCCCCAATCACGAGTTTTATCTTATGCACCCACAGGTACCCCGAAAAGCGCATGCGCCATCTCCTGGATATTATGAGCAGTGCCGTGGGTCGAAGTGTGCAGCGTGAGCTTAGGGTCATCGGCATCTGGGAAAAAACATTCGCAACGGTCCGGCCAGAACTAATTTTAGGTCTTCGTCTGTGTGAGAGCTGGTGCAAGGCATGCGAAGAGTTGATAATCCTCTGGAAGGACAATACCAAAGGGCACTCCTGGGTTGGCTTTGACTATAAAGATGAATTTATGTTGCTATTAGTACGCCGGCTCCAAGAAATCATCACACTCCGTCAAACGCGCGAAGAATTGAGTCGTTTACTTACTGGAGAATTTGACAGAGAGAATGTTCAGAAGCAGATGCAAAATGTTCGCAGTGGAACTATGGTAGGCTCCCTGGGCAAGCATTTTGCTGGGATAGACCCTCTGCTGTGCAGTCACCACACCGACGCTGCCTGGTCTTCATCCAGGGTGGCGATGCAGGCGTAGAATTTTTTACATACAAGTATGATGTACCTAGGCACAGAGCTGTGGAGAAATATGAAAAGTCGCTGGTTCCATTGGATTTCCAGATTGCAGCTAATTTTAGGCAGATAATTTTACCATTGCATGAGACCCCACTCCCTCTCCTGCACGAACTTCGGCAATTTAAACATTTGCTTTCGAGACGCAATATCCGCAGAGGACTTGTCAGTGAGCGGGAAGCCTTGCTTCACCAGCTGGTTGATATGATCGAAAACATGGGAGAAAATTTTCATGTATTAATTCATAATGCAATCTGGCTGTGCGTCTTACATATCCAGATCTAATATTGATACATTAGGCGACCAGCGGACTGGAAAAAAGTTCTTGCCTATTGGGCAAGCACGTCAGTGGAATTATACGTGCCAGGCAAGTTTCCTTCCACGTTCAAGATCTCGCCGAGGGGAACTTGGAACTCTTTGGAGACCTTGAGCACGCCAGAGTTCTACCGAGCCTAGGTAGCGAATTGCAGTCCAGATGTCGGAAGACAGAACATGAGCTATTGGGCGAATGGATTGCAGAAGTCAAGAATGAATTGACAAGTAGCGAGGCTGGCATGCGCACGAAAGGAAAGTTGATGGAAATTACTCAAGGGGGCGTACTTATTGTCAACTACTCTTCGCGTCTCGTCCAACTACTTCGAGAAGTCAGACAGTTGACTGAACTGGGTGTGACTGTCCCAGACAGCATTAAACAAGCCGCCAAAGATGGTGAGCAATACTATCGATTTGGAGTCGTGCTGAAAAAGGTGGCTTCTTTTTTCAATAGTATGGATACACAGATACTTAAGACTCAACGCCCAATGCTGTTGAATGCCCTCATGGCCTTTGAGGAAATTGTCGAGAAACGCAACACGCATGGAGGGGCAATCGAGTGGAGGACCCCAACAGAGTATGAACGCTACGTTGAGCGGCTCCAGCAAGCAGCCACTAAGCTTGCACATGAAAACCGCCAGCTTCGGCACATCCATCATGAACTTTGTACCAGTGTGGTGCTGCTCATGGACATTGACATGCTCAAGCACAGGAGCAGATGGAAGCAGCATTTGCTAGAGATTGTGGGTCGCATAGATGATCTTTCAGACCGATATCCTCAGGACCAAATGCGCAGGTGGGTAATACATTGGGACTATCAGGTCTACAAAGTACTGGAGGCTGCATATTGTACTGGCTTGGAAACCCTCAATGAATCCCTTCAGCTCCCAGAGAGTTTAAGAATTGAGCTTGGCTTGTTCTCTAGTTCAGAGAAGATGCCCCTTCAACTCAAGCCTGGTGTCGAGGAGATCCGCTCCATCTACTACCACGAGCTAAAGAAGTTTGTATCAGCCCCCGATGCATTTAAAGGGCTTAATGGTAGCAACGAAGTCTATATGCAGTGCCGGGATATCAAGTTTCTGCGCCAGATTACAAAATAAAATATAGGTGTACTCCAAAATGGCAGGATCGAATACAAAATCACTAGTTCGCGTCTACGTCAAGGCGGAGTTATTGTTTGCTGAACTATGTAATCTACTGGAGCAATATGAGTCTTGGAGTAGTCTATGTGCCACGGCGGACCTCGATGCTGTGATCGAGCTTTGCTGCAGCTCACCAACTTTGTTTGAAACAAATTTCAAAGCTCTTCGAGACAAGCGCCGAGAGGCAGAGAGACTACCTGACTTCATCAAGGTTGATTGTATATGTGTGAGCCTGGGACCTCTAAAGCAAAGTCTTGAAGACAATTTTCAACGTGCCTACGAGACCCTGCTGCTGGTCCTTAAGAGAACCATGACCGATGATATAAATGAGGTAACACGTACGATTACTGATTTCGCTCCATTGTAAATTACTAATAGGTCAAAACATACCTAACAGAGTCCACGGAAATGCTGGCCTCGCGGCCCCAGTCTGTTGAAGACATCTCCATCGCCCAAAAGAATTGGCGGGAGATTGATGGTCGTCGAGACAACATGCAAGCTAAGAGCAGGGGTCTCCTGGACCTTGGGTCAATTCTTGGTCTGCATGCAGCTGGAACTCATATTGATACCGCCGGCCTTTCTGGTAAAGCAAGCAGTCTTTCAGCTCGCTGGACAGCATTCACTGATCAAATGGAAGCCTTCAATGAGATGATTGAGATTCAGAAAGGCGCTCTCAAAGCTCGACTTGAGGAACACGTGATCGAACAAAATCAAGCCATAGATAAATTTGCGGAGCGGTGGCGGGCACTTAGACCTACAGGCCTTGGCCTTTGGGATCTTGATAACGTTCGTAGAACTTTCGATGAGCTCAACGAGCCAATTTGCCGCGTCCTCAAAAGACAGTTTGATAACTTTTCTGTTTGGATCCAGGTGGCAGGCCCAATTGCAAGATTTCAAAGATCGAGCTGACGAGCTAGTAGAAAATTTTATTAGCTTCAATATGCCGGTACCGCCACGATTTGATGGGCTGTCGGTGATTGAATTAGACATCACAATGTCATCAACTTCTTGGTCCCTGCTAAGGGATTACCTCAGTGAGCTTGATTTGCTTGAGAAACAGGACTGGATCAGTTTTCGGGGCAATATGCATCTACTACATGACTTGGCAATGAGTTGGAGAGACAAAGTCAAAGAGAGAATTGTTGCTGGGCAGGCCAATGCTGTCATGTTGCACCTCTCAACACAATTAGAACGCATCAAGGCGGCAGCAGCCACCCTAAAGTACTGTCATGGGAAAGATTTTAAGGATGAGCACTGGAGTGCCTTGCTTCAGGGCAAGCTTGGTCTCAGGAAGGAAGTTAGACTGGAGTCACTGACCGTTGGCCACTTTGTCACTACCTTGGACAAAGTTTTAGAACCCGCTTTTCTTGGATTTGTCAAGGAGCTCCAGGCTCAGGCACAAGGTGAAGTACTGGTCCGTGACGCTCTCCAAGAGCTCACCGTGTGGTCGCAGACCGCTGAATTGAGTCTTGTAGAGTACAAGGAGCAAGGCAGAAAATCTATGCTTGTCAAAGATTGGGGAAGGATGTTCTTGGATCTGGGCGACAAGCAATCTCTACTCTCTTCTCTAAAAGAGTCCCAATTCTACCGTGCTTTTGAAAGCATCGGTAAGTGGAGCAACAAAGCCTATGCATACCCCACACTATCGGAAATTAGGCGCAAGTTACGACAATAAAATGTCCAATCTTGACTTCGTTCTTCATGCGCTTAATACAGTACAGAGGAAATGGGTTTACCTTGAGCCTATATTCGCCCGGGGAGGTCTTCCAACTGAGAATAAGCGTTTTCGGGGCGTGGATGAGGATTTCCGAGAGATAATGTGCCTTGTGGAAGTAGATCAAAAATTGTTTTCCAACTGCGTATCTTGCATGGGTTTTGTGGTTCATGCCTGCATCATGCGTGCCTCTCAGGTTCAATTTGGTTGACCCTCACGTGCACCACGACATCAGAAGAACCTTGGAGACAATGCTGGAGCAACTTGAACGGTGTCAAAAGGCACTGTGCAATTTCTTGGAAGAAAAAAGGGCCACATTCCCACGATTTTACTTTATTGGGGATGATGATCTCCTGGAGATTCTGGGACAGGCCCAAAATCCCGCAGTGATTCAGGCGCATTTAAAAAAACTGTTCCAGGGTACAACTACAGTACAGTTCAATGAAACAATGACAAAAATCCAAAGCATGGTTTCTGCATCCGGGGAGGTAGTTGACCTGGATAATGCTGTGGCAACCTCTGATCGGGTCGAAGATTGGCTCTCTGCCTTTGCTGAGGAGATGAAATCTACTCTTGCCTCTTTACTGGGTTCCTACTTATTATCATTGACGAAGACAGGCGAAGTAAACTTTGAAATGTACCCTTCGCAAGTCATGTGCATCGGAGAATTAGTGCAGTTCACCGACAGTGTTGAGGCATCTATTGGGAAGGGTTTCACTGATTTGCTTGTCAAGGTCAAGTCTCAACTTACAGCTCTTACGAAACAGGATCTATCGGCAATGCCAGTCGTGCAGATTAAGGTCAAAGCCCTTGTTATGGACATAGTACATAACCTGGATGTTTTAGAACATTTGGATTCCGCTAGATGTCGTGACGTGCACGACTGGGCTTGGCACAAGCAGCTGCGATATTACGTGAGAAACAGCAAGCATATTGCAAATGTTTGTATGTCGGATGGCGACTTTTTGTACACATATGAATATCAAGGAAATGCAGCGAAACTTGTTCACACACCATTGACAGATAGATGCTACCTGACACTAGTACAGGGAATGCATATGGGTTTTGGTGGCAACCCGTATGGGCCAGCTGGCACTGGAAAGACTGAATCTGTTAAAGCTCTTGGTAATGCCTTTGGTAGGCAGGTCTTGGTGTTCAATTGTTTCGATGAGTCGCACCAGCTCCTGACAAACAGAGGCTTTATGTTTCTCAATGAGATTGAGGCTCTTCATGGCTCAGGCTTGATGTTTGCAACCTACGAATGGACATCCAAGAAACTGCTATATGCGGGTTTAACCCACCTCGTAAAGACAAAGGAAACAAACAAGGAGATGGTTGAGTTCATATGCCCTAATAAGGTCAGTAACTCCTCTTCTGGCGAGGAATGGTGGGGAAGTGGCATATCCCTTGTGGTGACTCCAGAGCACAACATGGTAGTGCAAGACAGTCTGCTGGAGAGGGAGACTCTTCGTGCAGAGCCCTTTGCTTCAAGAGTGCAGCAGCCAGAATGGTACATAAAGAAAAGTGCTGTTGAGTTGTCCAGAAACCGCACACGCCTTCAGTTTATGACTAGCGCACAGGAGGGCATTGATGTGCCAAAGAACTCATCATCGGCACAGTATATTGATGCAAAACTTAAGTCACTTCGCATTGACCCTAGAAATGAACACTGGGTGGTGGCATTCCTAGAGTTCTATGGCTTCTGGCACGACAGTAGTTTCATTATTTTTCGTGAGAATGAAGGGGCTTGTGCTCTCTGTAGCTGCGCATGTAAGCAGACCGACATGGAATTCCTAAAAAAACGGTTAACGCTCTTGGAGGTTGCATTTTATATCATTGTAATTGGCAGAGGATGGCACATATACATTGATGACTTGCACTATTTGTCCTGCTTTGTCATGAAGTACGGGAGATGTTGCCAGCAAAACAATTTTGTTGGGCACTGTCAAGTGACAAACTCAAGCAAACTTTCCAACGTTGAGCAAATCAAGGCATTGGGAACATTTGGCAAATACACTGATGTCAAGGCCTGCAGAACCTCTCGTGAAGATTACGTGCGATGGATTGGTGTATATTTTAGCATTTTTGTTGGTGATGTCCACTACAATCAAGTGCGTCTGCTATTCTCCCGTCGCCAACTGCCAAGCGACCTGGAAGGCCAGATATTGGACATGGTAGGAAAGTCACTGCGAGACCTGATGCCTAATTACATTTCAATGCCTTTGGTACACTACCACCCTTTTGCTATCCGATTTCGTGAGGGGAATAACTACACTAGCGCGGCCTCATTCTTATTAAACGAGAATGCTGAGCCAGCACAGCGGCTATTAATCAATGCGAATAATATCCCGACCTGTGCTTACAACAGGGAAATATTTGTAGAAAACAACAAGCCAGATGACAGTCGCCCTGGACTATTGTTAAGGCAGCTACCTCGTTGGGTCTTTCACCTCACGAGACCAAAAGCAAGAGCGGTCCTTACCGGCATCTGCGTCGCCTATGGCCATCATCGTGGGACTCAAAGTATTATCCAAGTTGTCGGAGATAGAATTCGTGATCAACTCGTATGTCTTGCCTTACATGCCGGGTGCTCAACGCATTTCACTTATGATGGTTCCAACAGCGGTGAGTCCCACTCACCAAGTTCAGATACCCGGTGTGTCATTTATCTCACAGATATGTGGTGCTTGGATGCCACAATTCATTCTAGAAGTAGTGAACACTCGCTTACAACAATTGATCCTGCAGGGAGGAACAGATTGGCAAGTTCATTAGACGTACGAACCATTAAATATACAGGGCAAACGTGGTGTGTTAAAGTTCCAAAATATCATTTTGTAGTTGTGCGTCGAGCACAAAGAGACGCCCAGGGACGAGTAATTCAGGCGTCAGTACCAACGATTCAAGGAAATTGCGATGAAGGCATCGACTTTCATAGTATGGGGCGCATCTTTATAGGTTTGGTGAAATGTGGTGCCTGGGGATGCTTTGATGAATTCAACCGGCTAAAGGAAGACCAACTCAGCGCAATTTCACAGCAGATCCAAGTAATTCAGGACGCAATTAAGGCACGCGCGCCAATCTTGAGTCTTTTGGGGAGAGAAATAAATGTCGATTTTAATGCTGGCATATTTGTGACTTTGAATCCTGCCGGTAAGGATTATGGGGGACGATCCCAGATTCCTGATAACCTCAAGGCCCTTTTTCGTCCCGTTGCCATGGGTCAACCGGACAATGAATTGATCGCCGAAGTTTATTTACAGACAGAAGGATTCACTCAGGCACATAGCCTTGCCAAAAAAATTGTGTCCCTATTTACTTTAAGCAAGGATTTATTGAGTCGGCAGCGCCATTATGACTGGGGCTTAAGGGCATTAAAAGCTGTTTTGAATACTGGAGGCAAACTTGCGGTACGAGCGCGAGAAGTATCGCAGGTGAGTGTAGGGATGGAAGCAGAGCTGCTCATCAAAGCAGTGCGCATTAATACACTTTCGAAGCTAACATTCAGCGATACATCTTGCTTTCTAGCACTAATTGGGGACATATTTCCTGGTGTGGAATCAAGCGATGTTGCTGGTGGGGAGTTGGAAGTAGCAATTCGGAAGGTCATGCAGAGCACGGCCTTTTCCCTGAGTCCGGACGAGACACAAATTTGCAAGATGCTGCAGCTCAAAGAGGCCCTTGACCAGCGAATGGGTTGTGTTGTCGTTGGTCCTTCTGGATGTGGCAAGTCAACAGTCTGGCGTGTCCTCAAGGCGGCTTTGATTGAACGTGGTCAGGCTGTTCAGGTACATGTGATGAATCCTAAAAGTATGCCACGACAGCAACTTCTTGGCGAGATGGACTTGGACACCCGTGAGTGGACTGATGGTGTACTGACAGACGCAGCGCGCAATGTAGTCAAGGAACCAGCTGAGGTGCGTTCCTGGATTGTCTGCGATGGAGATGTGGACCCAGAATGGATCGAGTCTCTAAATTCGGTTCTCGATGACAATCACTTGCTGACACTACCTAGTGGCGAAAGAATTTCCTTCGGTGGCAATGTGAATTTCCTATTCGAGACACATGACCTTCGTTTTGCATCTCCCGCAACAATAAGTAGGATGGGAATGATATTCCTCGCCGATGAAGACATCAATAAAAAACGAGTCGTATCAAAGTGGCTTTTGAGCCAAGATAACGCCAACCGTAGTCGTCTTGAAGCCTGGCTTGAGGACATCTTTTACAAAGCATTGGACTATCTTGTACGCATGCGCTCTTTTGTTGTAGAAACGACACTTGTAGGCACGATTTTGAACGGACTGTCGTCCATTTCAGGAGTATCCACTAAGCTTTCTTTTGTAGTTGGAATCATCCGGGGTCTAGGCGGCAATCTCTCGGCCTCAGACCGATCTTGCTTTGCGAAAGAAGTATTTGTCTGGGCCAGGGAACGCCCACCTGACATCGGCGCTCCACTAGACTGTGACGTTGATATTTCAGGCGAGAAGTTATTTAGTTACAGTTCGCAATGCGGAGGCATTTCCGAGGGTGCAGATAAGGAGCTGACTCTGAAAAGTGTAGTTGAGACAGCTTTAACCCAACGAACCATGGCTCAATTAAAACCATGGATTAAAGCTGCCGAACCATTTATTATAGTGGGAAATGAAGGCTGCGGCAAGGAACTTATGATTCAACACGCTTTTGCGCAGCGGCGCAAAGTTGTTGTCACAATAATCAATTGCTCTGCTCAGACCAAGGTCGCACATGTAATTGCTAAGATTCAGCAGCGCTGTAGCTTGTTCTCTGCTTCAGATGGGCGTGTGTACCGTCCACGTGATTGTGAACGACTTGTTCTTTATCTAAAAAATCTCAATCTTCCCAAACCGGACATGTATGGTACTTGTATGCTGGTTGCATTCCTGCAACAACTTGTAACCTTTGGGGGGTTTTACGATGCAAGCCTCGAGTTTCTTCGCATAGAAGATATCCAAATTGTTGCATCAATGAACCCGGCAACGACAATTGGCAGACACCCGCTCAGCACGAGATTCACGGCAATAGTCCGGATATACTACCTTGACTACCCTGAGACACACGAACTTTCGACTATCTATGAGAAGTTACTAAAGATAGCATTCAGGCGAGTCATAGCTGAGAGAGGAGCGGAAGTTGCTTCAAATTTGGCAAACTTTATGAAGCTAGAGGAATGCGCTAAGCTTGCAAAGACTCTTGTTGAAATATATGAAAAAATCAAGGCAACATTTCTGGTCGACGATGCAAGGCATTACCTGTTTACGCCACGGGATTTATCTGCGTGGGTAAATAATCTTTCCCAGTACGACCTTGGCGGTGAGGACCTCCTTGATGTAATTTCGTATGAGGGATCCAGGATCTTCAGAGACCGCATGGTTGACGAGGAGAGTGAATCAAAACTGGATAGCATTATGAGCACTACCCTTCGGTCTAAATTTCAATTCATTCCCTCGCTGACTGATATACATTTTACAACAATGGGCCTGGCAGCCATAGGTGGTCACACTAAATACCTCAACCAACAACGCTCTGAATCTAGTGGTCCTGATAGTCTGAACACGCCATTGCTTGTACGCACCACTCGAACGGAATTTCAGTCCTACGTGCAAAAAGGAGTCGAACACTACGAGCGCGAGACTGCTGAGCTTAACATGCTTTTGTTTCCCCAAATTCTCGAGCATATATCTCGAGTGGATCGCGTCATCTCTAATCCTGGCGGCAACCTGCTGCTCATCGGACGAAGTGGTGTTGGGCGTCGAACAGCAGTCAAAATCGTATCACATATGCATGGTTATGATTTTTACAATCCATCTCTGACTCGCTCTGCTGAAGAAGATGCTATGAGGCATTTCCGTTCGGAGCTGAAACCAGTGTTTCATAGCGTTGCAACGGAAATGGGTCACTCTATTCTATATTTAGAGGACCACCACTTTTCCTGTGAGGCTGTTCTTGAACTTGTAAATTCTATGCTCTCATCTGGCGAAGTCCCAGGACTATTCAGCAATGAGGAGCTTGAAACCCTTTATGCTACCATGCACGAAGCAATGATGGACGAGGGCACAGAAATAAATCCTTACGACTACTTTACAAAAAGAATACGCCGATTTATCCATATTTGCGTGGCAATGGATCCAACTAGTAAAAGTTTTGACGTTCGTTGTGAATCTAATCCCGCTCTCTTCACGAGATGTACAATTCTTTGGATGGGCAAATGGAGTAGGTCTAGTATGAGATCCGTGCCAGCTATGATTGATGGAGTTAAAACACTCCTCTCGGCGGACAGCAGTTCACCTGATGCTGCTGAAATCCAAAGGCTTGACTCGAAAACGAGCATGCGAGGTGGTAAAACAGCAAGCAAGGACGATAAGGATATAGCTTTGGAAGAGCGGCCTAGCACAAAAGCCGACGTGGATGAAAATCTTCTGGATGCATTGATAAGAATCCACGAATCTGCCGATTTAGCATCTCCACGCGAATTTATGGTTTTCCTTGAGAACTGGAATGTGCTTTACAGCCAAATGCATTTCGGCATTCAGACTAAGCTAAAGCACTTAAGGGCAGGATTAAAAAAAATTGGAGAGGCATCGATGACCGTGGACTCGCTCTCGAATAACGCAGAGCTGGAACAGGAAAAGCTCCACGATGCCCAAAGAAGTGCGGATGATGCCATGGAGATGATAACAAAAACGCTCTCTGAAGCAACAAACCGTCGTGCTGAGGTGCATGAACTGCAGAGGGAAGTCAAGGAGAAAGAGGAACATACCATGAATCGTCAGGAAGAAATAAAGAATGAACTGAGCTCAATTCAACCTGTGTTAGAAACAGCCAAGGCAGCAGTTGGACAGATAAAAGCAGAGCATCTTAGTGAGATACGATCACTAAAAATGCCGCCAGAGCCGATTGCAGATGTACTTGGCGCGGTACTGAAACTCTTGGGTATATCAGATGTTTCTTGGACTTCAATGAAAAAGTTTCTTGGAAACCGTGGCGTCAAAGATGAAATACTAAATTACGACGCACGCCGCATAGGAGGTGAGATGCGGAAAGATGTTGCTCGCCTGCTGAAACAGAAGGCATCATCGTTTGACCAGGCAGCTATTACTCGTGTGAGTGTGGCAGCAGCTCCGCTGGCAGCATGGGTTAAGGCAAATATTCGTTATAGTGTAGTGCTAGAAAAAATTCAGCCGCTCGAGAGTGAGTTGTCACAAGCCGAAGATTCTCTGGCAAAGTGTAATCATCGTCTACAGAGATGCGAGGAGGAAATTTTGTCGATAGATGATCGAGTGACAGCTTTGAAATCCAAGTTCGGAGAACATACCCGCGAAGCTGAAAAGCTTCGAGCGCGATTAATGATGGCAGAGGGGACACTTGCCAAAGCGCAAAATCTCTTAGCCAAGCTTTCCGACGAACACGCACGATGGCAGGACCAGGTCAGGGAATTGAGGCTAGAGTTAGCGGCTCTTCCTCGTCAGCTGCTCTTGGCTGCCGGCTTTCTTACATATCTGCCACGTTGTCCCGAGGATGCGCGTGAGGCGGCGACAAATGCCTGGAAATTGTATGCTGACGTTACAGACTTCTCATTTAAGCAGCTCCTATCAACAGAGTCGCAACTTCTTGCCTGGAAGCAGCTAGGGCTTCCAGATGACCCTCTTTCTCAAGAGAATGCACTTGTCATTGCACATAATCCGCACAGCCGCGTGCCTTTTGTGATTGACCCCGCTGATGCGGCCACGAGTTGGCTTCAGGCTTACTATGGTACGGATCCAGCTAGACCATTAGAATCCATCCAATCAGCAGACGCACGATTCACAAATCAAGTGGAACTGGCCGTACGTTTTGGCAAAACCCTTCTTGTCTTTGATGTTGACACACTTGAACCCATGCTTTACCCCCTTATCCGGGAAGATATTTTGATGCAAGGTCCTCGCTGCGTCATTTGTCTTGGTGGTAAGATGCTTGACTACAACAAAAATTTTCGTCTTATCTTAGCAACGCGCAACCCACAGCCAGATCTCCCCCCTGACGCGACTGCCCTTTGTACTTTGATCAACTTCACAGTAACTCGGTCCGGACTTAGAGGTCAGCTCCTCGGCATGTCTATCCACCACGAACAGCCTGAACTGGAGGTCAAGAAATCGCAGATGCTCAAGCAGGAAGAAGATTACAAGATTAAACTCGCGGCACTTGAAACGACTCTGCTTGAAGCTCTTGCCACTGCGGAGGGTGATCTTCTCGAAAATTCGCTCTTGATTGATTCTTTATCGCAAACAAAGGAAGCGTCACGGGAAATTAAAACTGCGCTCGCAGCATCGGCAGAGGTATCGGTGGAATTGGACAAGCAACGCGGAGCATATAGAGGCCTGAGCAGTGGTTGCTGTCAGCTCTACTTCCTAGTGCGCAGTCTAGCTGCAATCAATAGCATGTATCATTTTTCTCTTGCATCATTCCTAAAACTCTTTAGGGCAGGGCTCCTTCAGGGTAAATCCATCGACACAGACGCAACACTCGCCGAGCGCCTGCAGCAACTCACACCCCTTATTGAGCGCCTTGTTTTCTTTTATGTGAGTCGTGGCCTTTTTAAAGCAGACAGATGTACGTTTGCACTTCATGTTGTTCACGGAATGCACAAGGAACATTTTCAGACAGGGGAATGGGAGCTGTTTGCTAGTCTCACTCCCACAAAAGAAGGAATATGTGTTGGTCGTCTACTTGATCTTCCTAGTTGGGCAGGGCGCGATCGAATGCCAGCCTTCTCCAACATGAGTACGCAACTTGGCGCGCTTGTGAACAAGCTGGGCCTTGAAGACACTACGAGGTGGAACCACTGGGCAAAATCCTCACAGTGTGAGAGGGAATTTCCAGTTGAAATAATGCGCGAATGCACGCCATTCCAGCGAGTCTTAATTACGCAATGCTTCCGTCCGGATAGGCTGGCAACTACTTTGCATGCTTTTGCTTGTGAAATCCTGCAGATCTCAGCACTTGCGCCTCCATCATTGAATTTTGACCAGCTCCACAAGCAGGAAACAGAGGCCAATTTACCAATTCTCCTTATCACAACAGCCGGTGCTGATCCAAGTAAGGAATTGGCTGATTTTTCAGCGAGTGCCGTTGGCAGGAATCGATTTAAATGCCTAGCAATGGGTGGAGGTACGCACGATCTGGCAATGTCACTTTTGAGAGAGACGAGCTTAGAAGGAGCCTGGCTTTGCCTGCAGAATCTGCACTTAGTTGTGGCTTGGCTTCCTTTACTGGAAAAGGCATTTGCTGCACTCAGTGCGCATGAAGACTTTCGACTATGGCTCACAACAGAACCCCATATAGCTTTTCCGCACGTATTACTTCAGGAATCGCTCAAAGTTACTTTTGAGTCACCTCCAGGAACAAAGCGAAATATGCAGAGGACACTGTCAATCTGGGGGCGTGACTTTTTTGATATGGGTGAATCTCGACACCGCCCTCAGCTTTTATTTTGCCTTGCATGGTTACATGCCATCCTACAAGAGCGACGCACATACATCCCTCAGGGCTGGAGTAAGTTCTACGAGTTCTCGGTAGGAGATCTTCGAGCTGGAGCCTTCGTCATGGATGCTGCTGCGGCAGCTGCTACCAAATCCGGTGAAGTCGACCTTGATGTCGTCCATGGTCTCATAGAAGATGCGATATATGGTGGACGCATTGACAACCTGCATGATGCACGTGTCCTAAAAGCATACCTTTGCAGAATATTCACTCGTGATGTTATTGAGGGCCGGCTACCTCTTACCCCAGACTTGTTGGTTCCTATTCCCTGCACATACTCTGCTGCTGTTTCTGCGGTATCTACTTTAAGCCCTCAGGACACCCCATCATTGTTCGGGCTTCCAAACAACATCGAAAAATCTTTACAGCGCACAGCATCTTCACGCGTGAGTGACCAGCTTCGTCAGCTTTATGTAATTGGTAGTAAGTCATTGCTGTTTGATCGTGAGATTTGGCGCTCAAAGCTGGGGCCACTACTGGACCACTGGCAGCACTTGACAACCAAGTATCCAACACTCAACGAGAAAGCTTTTCTTGGGGCCCTGAACACCGTCGAACTGAACGGTCCAATTGCTTGCTTTGTTGCTACGGAACTTGTAGCAGCAGAAAGCATTCTGCAGCATGTTTCATCTCAGATGGCTACTCTGAAAAAGGTAATTCACGGCACAGCTCTCCTAACTCCATTCATCAAGATTACTGCGACATGTGTGATGATGGGCAATGTCCCAAGTACCTGGAGCAACCTGTGGGATGGTCCAGAGAAACCTATCTCCTGGCTCGCGCTGCTCGTACACAAGGCAGTCAGCATCAAATCCTGGTCACCAAAAGTACTTAACCTAAAACCGCGCCTTACTATCCCTTTGTGTAGATACTAATAGACTGTATTTAGGTCCGTGATGGCTCCTTGTTGAGGGATGAGTTGGACCTGAATGACCTTTTTAGACCACTAACATTCCTGAACTCTTTGTGCCAACTGACTGCTCGCCAAGCACACTGCCCCATGGATGTTCTCGATTTGGTTTCCGCGTGGTCCAAGAGCTTGATTGTGTCACCCACCTTGGTCATCATTAAAAGTCTCATCATGCAAGGAGCAGAAATGAGCGGCACGCAGCTTAAGGAGACTTCTAGAGATGCCCCTGAGATTGTTCCGATGCCTCCTCTTGTCATCGGGTACTCCAAAGTGGCGTTGTCTTGCAAAATGAATAGTCTTCAGTTGCCGGTCTACCGTGATGCCACTCGCAGACAGTTTCTTTTTGAAATCCAGCTACCGATCAAGGAAGATGCCAACACGTGGATCCTTTCTGGTGTTGCAGTTTTTCTCACTCAAATGTGACACTGGCCTTATCTAAATTCGCAGAACATAGGAGGCGCGCAGGTCATCCGATGTTCTCACTAGTATTGGCATCAACGCAACAATGGCATGGTCGTTATAAGAACTTGAGTTCGGCAACATAATAAGCAGAAGCCGGGGCCGAGGCCCCTTGGGCGTGGGAAGTGAGCGAGACTCGGAGCGTGTAATAAATACTTCTTCTAGGGAATAAATAAATAAATAAATGAACAGTTCAATTGCAACGCTAACTAGGAGCAAGACGAACGGATGCCGCCCTGGGGGCTGGGGAACAGACCTCTATCGGTGCAATCGACTTTTTAATTTCCCAATGCCCATAGTGTGCTCATCAGAAAGTCAATTGCAAGTCGAGGCCGGAGGACATGCGAAGGTCCACCACATTCCGCCGGGCGCTTAGCGGCCTTCAATGGATAAATCAAAGTGGTCAATACCGAGGATGGAAGACGCGGGGTCCCCACTTAGCAGCCTTCGCCCCGCACGGCCCTGCGCCCCCCAAGGGAGATGCTCCAGCTAGGGCATGGAGCCAGAACTTGAAATCAAAATCCCGGCGGCTTTCCGCCCCGGCCAGCTAGACTGCCGATCATCGAACACTGCCCCCATTGAATAAGAGCATTCAAAATAGAAGAATACAAGCTTCACTCGCCCTCAGGTGGGGCGGTCGATGGGAAACGCCCCCAAGGCCTCGGAATTGTCGTCATTCTAGGACCCCGAATCAGGCATTAAGCGGAACTTAAAACTTTTAGACTTCACTGCTCAGTGCGTCGCTGAGCGCGTGGTGCGGCCTGGGTGCCCGGGCCGCCGCTGAAGTCGGCCCGCCATGGGGCTTCTGCGTCACGGTCGGCACTCCGGGGGTCACGTTGCCAGCGGAGCGGCCAAAACTACGGACTCCGAGTCGGAAAGCTATATTGAAAGCCCGGACCGGACCGTGACATGGAAAATGTTGTCACGGCGTTAAAAATGACAGGACTGTTGCTAAAAATGAGACACAAAAATGGCCTAATGTAGCCTCTTGTATCTCTAGTACGGCTAGCGCCATTTTTTGCAGGCCTGCTTGGCCGGTACCCATATTTGTACCGCATTTGGCCCTCCCGCCTCCCACTGCCCCCCCGCTGCACGACACGATCCTCCGCTACGTCCGTGCGACTTCGCAGGCTGCCTAGCGGCCCGCGGCGGGCCGCTAGGCAGCCCATTTTTACTGCACCGGCTACCGGTAACTACCACGGGCGCTCGTGCGTTCCTACTACTGGCGTGCGCAACAAGAATGGCCGCGTCACGGCCCCTGATCACTACGGACGATCTCTGCCGCTCCAAGGAGCGAAAAACTGACAGCGTGGCACCTCGAACGAGTCGTTACGGTATCGAACTGGTAGCTAAGTCCGTGAATATGACCCACACACACCGCTCGCTCGGTAGAGTGCCACGCCAGCTATTGTGCCGCCCTGCCTTTGTGCTGCCCTGCCTGGTGGATGTTATCTTTGGCGGGGTTTGAGGCACAGCCCCAACCCGAGGTCCCGACGCTCCGCGTCGGGACCGAGGGCCTCGTGTGCGGTGGCGCAGCCGCATAAACCTGTCCTCTCGTCTTCGGCTCGCGATCATGGACAGTTTATGCCCACGTATATGGTTCGTTCGATGTCGAAATATTGGATGATGGGCCTCAGAACGGCTAATATCATGTGGCTGCGCCACCGCACGCGAGGCCCTCGGTCCCGACGCGGAGCGTCGGGACCTCGGGTTGGGGCTGCGCCCCAAACCCCGCCAAAGATAACATCCATCAGGCAGGGTGGCACAAAAGGCAGGGCGGCACAATAGCGTGGCCCTGTGGCTGCCTGCAAGTCTCACGAGGCTACGGGAGGGTCGTAGCGGGTGGTGGGACGGGCAGCGGGGAGGTGGGCGGACGATAATTTGTACCTGCGGCGGTAAGGCCCTGCGAACAGAAACTGAGGCTACATTTTGCCATTTTGTGTGTCTCTTTTTTTGCAACAGCCCTGTCAATTTTAACAACATTTTCCCGACCGGACATCGACCAGTATATCCTAGTCACAAATACTTTACTACGGGTAAAATATCCCAGCGTCTGTGTCTGCACAAGGCCCGGGGGGCGTCACGGTTTGTCTGTCACGGTCACGGTGCCTGTTGGCCCCGGGCCGGCGGGGACGTAGTGATGCGCCCAAATTATATCTTACTGCCCTGAGTCGCCGTGTTACCGTACTAGGGTGCACTTTACTTACGTGAGAAGCGGCCCCGGACCATGGTAAATTAAGCCGCTTTTTGCGCATACTAGTACTAGTTATTTGCGCGTACTTTTTCTTAATAAAACCCGTGCTCCTTAAATGGACTACCGTAGCCACGCAGCTAGCTCAGGCTAAGAGCAGCACGAGCGCGGCGCACGAGGCATACATTGCTCGCAGCAGTACGAAAAAAGCAATGGCACTGACCACGTTCGCATCGTTCGGGCCCGGGGCAGCCACATTCAGGCTCTGCGTAGTCGTCGATCACATGCGAGCACCAAAAAGACTCGAATCGGGCCGCATATAAATGCGTCGTCTTCTAAAAAAGACCCAGCGGGAGATTAAGATACCTCGTTCTCTACGCCGTCACGGTTTTCTAAACGGGATCTCCTGCCGCGGGTTTTTGGCTCCACACATTTGTTGGAGTGTGCGCCTCGGGAAGCCTAGGCCCCGGGGCGAGAGTGCAAAGCGCTGTGATGTGGACCTTGGTGTCCTCCGTCCTCGATTTCTACTTTATTTATGTCACGGTATTTATTTATTTATTTATTTATTTATTTATTTATTTATTTATTTATTTACCTTCAGCGGTGCCAGTGCCAGTGATCAACGCGCAATTTACGCGATTTCCCGTGGAAAGTGCACGCTGGACCGTGTAGTACACCCCCGGGCTAGGGCCGTATGCACTGTCGGTGACCAAGTTGTTTAAGTAGTTGTTTACATACTACCTAGGAGGGGGGTTTCCAACTTGTGGGTTTCCCGAGCCATGTCTTTCAAAATTGATTCACAGAGGGCCACGTCGTTGCTCTTTAGGGCGATCCATTAACATGACGATGGTGATTTTCATGTCAAAGCGCAAAAATCGATACAGCTATTACAAATGTAGTATCCATCCATCATGCGCGCCGGCTGACGTGGCGTTCCCTCCACGAGTCCCGATCTGCGGCCAGCTCAAGTTGACTAGGAGGGGAACTAAATCGCTGCTGCGCTAGTTGTTCGTTCAAATAGGCTTCGCCCCATCATTGCGGGTGGGGTTTGTGGCATAGGCTTTTTCGCCCGGGCGTAGCGAGGGCCAAAAACCTGTGCTATTCGCCCCGAGGACACTAGTAGTCTCGCGAGTGCTACAGCGGCGAGTGCAAATCCCGGCCTCAGGCTACTCAGTCATTACTATATGCCCTGTGCTTGTGAGGCAGGCAGCGTCCAAAGCATCGCCAATCCAGCCACAAGCGTGAGATAATTTGGTTCCAAACACAAGCGCCGTAGGGGCAGGTCATTAGATGGCGAATTTTATGCTAGGCTTGTTTCACGCCAGCATCTTGAAAGTTGCAGGGTCATGCGTTTGCTGGTCTGGGTTTTAAGGCTCCATCATTCCAGCAAGAGCATAAATCTGTTCCCAGCACGCTTGTGTCATTGCCTCTGTCTGGATTTTCGTAGCTGCCTGATCTTCTGCTCGTTCTCTGCAAGCATTATATGTCTTCATGTCAAAGTCTTGATATACTTTCAGTACATTGGAGGCCTGTAGTATGAATCTGTGACAGACCTAGTGTTAGATTGCATGGTATACTGACAAGTCCTTCAACAGTGGCGTTCCAGTGTTTCTCTGCCTTGTCAACTAGAGCAGTGTAGATGATCGGCAGAAGAGTGGGTGCATGCTGCTTGGATAGACAACCGTGATTGATCAGTTGATCATTGTTCCACAAGAACAGCGTCCGTTCCGTTACCTACGATCTCTTGACTCATAGGCATGATGAGGTGACGTGTTGAGGACACTAGCCCTACTTGGAAATGCTCTGATGACAAACATTTGCGAATCTACAAGTCATGTTGTTTACTACTAGAGATGCTCGACACAGAAACCAACAAGTTCGAAGAGCGTGTTGCGGACAACTAGGAGCGGTTCGTGGCCAAGTAATTCCAAGATTTCTTCAAGCTCGTTCATCACAAGGACTTGCTTGGCTGATGAGGACCACGGCCAATACCGGATGAGCCCATTGAGTATAGGAACCGCGGTATCTGGGTCTTTTTCAACAAATTGGATAACACAATATGAAAGCTGCTGATGGTATAGAGTGACGCATTTGGGAATGTGAAGAGGTATCAATGCGTATTGTAGGAACTGGAGGTGTTCACGTTTTAGTGGAATTGCAAATCCATTAATGATAGACCCTAAGATCTCAAGGAGTTCACCAACACCGTTGTGTCGCTCCGTCTCATATACAAAGCGGTAGAACACATTAGATATTGTCTTTCGAATGAATGATCGGTGACTCATGAACTTGCCGTATATTCGATGCAAAATAGTTTTGAGATAATCTCGCTCTCTAGGGTCTTCTGAGTCAAACAATTCGATAAGACCTACCACAATTGATAACGTCTATTAAAACAAATACATTGACACCGATTAGCGCTGTAACAGAAATTTGCATCAACGTACTTTTTGGCTACTTTTGCATTTACTTCAGAAGAGACCACAAAGCGCAAGAAAAATTCGTAAACTACTTGAAGGTGGGGCCACGACGGCTCGAGTATAGGTTCGTCCTCCTCTGGATCATAATCTTCGGTTTGTGGTGGCAACGAGCGGCATATGTTTGCGCGAACGCAATTCATAATTGCCTAGGCAGGGGTAACAATCCACAAGGTGATGTCCTGCGTACATAGCTACAAACTGGCATAGATGCTTCAGTAAAAATTTTTTGCCCGGCAGAAGTGTTTACATAGTCCACGAGTTCTAGAAGCGTTTGCCTCTTGACTTCTTTTTCTTTCTTATTTGAAGTTGCCTATGCAATTGAGTCGAGTGTTGTTTAATAGAGAGAAATGCCCACATCTTCAAAGCTGAATACGTGTGAACACAATTCCAACTTCTGGTCAAAGAGAGCCTCTCGCCTAAGCAGGGCTAATGATGAGGTATCAAATGTAGAGATCATACTTAGCAGCTGGGTAGTCGCGTAACTGAGGGAGCTCCTCGTGCGAGTTAGACTTAGCATCTCGAGGTGAGATAACCCCGTGGAGGGAGCTCGGCGGGTGACCCTGGGAGTGGCCGGTTTCATCTTCTTGCTGTCTGATTTTGTTTGTGAAGATGTTTACCATATTAATTTTATCAGGCTGTGCCACAGGTACCAGACCAGGTATGTCCTTTTTAGGGGGCCACAGCAACACCGAGACCGGACCGGGGCCCCGGGGCGGAGCAGAACTCGCCTGGGACCGAGTGCAGGCCATGCTAGACTACTCGACGCCGGGCCGGGTTCAAGTTTCCGAACCGTCATGGTTATGGTCCATAACGGGGACTGTGCGGCCTCAGCGGAACGCGGACTCGGAGCCAGGCCAGTATACAAAAAATGCCCACTATGCAAAAATGCGGTAGCAACTGAGCTACGTCTCGCGACTCGCCGAGAAAATGGGCAAAACCATGGAAACTTCAACGCGATCGCCTTTTGTGGCGCCGTTCCGAGCCGATCGGGCCACCGCAACGCCGGATATCATCGTTCGTGTGGCCGCCTACGACTTGATACATTTTACCGCAGCAGTGGCCCACCAGATGTCAGTCTATGTGTCGTCAGCGGTCTATGCCGTAACGCGCTTCGGGCGAATATCGCGCAGCAAGCGCGCCACTTCTCTGGGGGCCTCCGCGGTTACCACGGTGGCATGCATGGGGGGTCGGGGCCTCTTTTGTGGGTCAGGGGGCCTCAAATAGTACTTATTAAAAGGCACATGCCTATGTCTAGCCACTACGCTTTATACTGCAGCTGGTACGGGAAATGCAATGAAACCACGGCCCAAATGGTCCAAATTATTACGCCACTGGCCAAGTGAACGTCGGTGTCCCACATTTCACATCTACGAGAGTCATTATTAATCACGTGAGGTACAAGCTCGTCTTTCTTGGCGAACAGGGAGTTGGCAAGACCTGCATTATCAATCGGTTCGTGTATGACTCGTTTGACAAGAACTATCAAGCAACCATTGGTATTGATTTCCTTAGCAAGACCATGTACTTAGAGGATCGAACCGTTAGACTGCAGCTCTGGGACACTGCTGGGCAGGAACGGTTTCGGTCACTTATCCCGAGTTACATCCGTGATTCATCGGTCGCAGTTGTAGTTTATGACACAACTTCGCGAGCATCTTTTCTGAACTCGTCGAAGTGGGTGGACGACATTCGATCAGAACGCGGTGATGATGTTGTTATTATGTTGGTTGGCAATAAAACTGATTTGGCAGATCAACGCCAGGTGTCTGTTGAGGAAGGTCTTGCAAAAGCTTCGGAAGAAAAAGTCATGTTTGTTGAAACGTCCGCGAAAGTAGGATTCAACATAAAGCAGCTATTCCGGCGCCTTGCCTCCGCCCTTCCTGGTGTCGAGGGTGCTGTGTCTCACGCACCCGGCTTGATTGACATAAAACTCACTGCGAATCAAAATGCTGCGCAAAATTCCCAAGCGTCAAAATGCGGATGTTAATACTCCTTGAAGATAAATAAATAATCACAAATAAATGATACTTTAGTTCACTCCGTGGCGTTTCGAACGGTAGATCGCGAGTGTACGCGTGCCATCGTGTAAGTGGGCTCGGGATCTAGCTCGGCGATCTGCGGTAAGATAGCGGACTCTGACTGCCAAGATTTGCGCCTATAACCTGAAGGTGCCGGGGCCACCAAAATTACTACAAGCTTCCGTTTACGCCGTAACGTAGAATTTGACCCGGGCAAATTTGGGGTGAGGGGGATGATTTTCCCCTACGCCCTGGGGGCTGGGGGCTTGTAGAGGGGTGGCCCGCGCCGCGTTGTCCTTTTATCTTCCTTTGTCATGCCAGTGGGCGTTCAAGTTGTGTGCGCAGCCCATCTCATGAGCCCATGCTTCGTAGTAGTGAGGGAACTTGAATTTGAAAACATAGTTATTGTCATTATGCCAGTGATATCGTGGCGGCCCGGTGAAGTCCTTTTCTTCTTCCGAGTCACGGCCAAGGTTGCGACGTATATCTCCCCCGAGTCCAAAACTTCCGGAAGTTCCATACGGAGAACCGTGACAGGCTCAGGCTCGAGGGGGCATGACTCCGACTCCGAGTCAAAAGCCACGACCTTCAAGTCAGCATGGGATGGTAACAGGCTCATGGTTCCGCTATCTGGCCCGGTGCCATCCCGGGGACTCTTATTCCCGGTGCCAAGACCCGTGGCTGGTTCCGGTGCCGGATGGTGGTTCCGGTGCCAAATGAATTAAAATTAGCCTTTATTTAGAATGCCACATTGAGGATTTCGCGTGGCCCCAAGCGCGCTGCGCAGATTCGGTGGTCCCTACGATACGTCACGGCCACTGGAACTGGTTGTGAAGCCAGTCACGGTAATGTTGTCCGCGACCGTGTCGCCGTGCACGTTGTCGATACGATCTGAGCGTGGCCTCGCTTCACCGCCTCGACCAGTACCGGAACCACGCCGGGCAGCCTTGAAATGCACAGGAACCAACGACCAATTTTGGCCCCGGTGCCACAGAATCGCCGGAGAGGAGCGGAACCAGATTGCCCTATTTGTACTATACGCGGCGGTCGCTGGTCACCCCCTTTTGGCCTCTTGGAAAAAACCCTTAAGGGTCGCTAACCGTAGTACAGGCTAGCGGGGGGCCTCGTCTTCGTCGTGCGCCGGTCACTTGAAAAAAATTACCATCCCACACTGCTTCAAGTTGCTACGCTTCCAGCGTAAGTGCCGGGATTTGAGTTTCAAGTTGGACTCAGTGTGCGCAACAACCTAGGGAAAGGCGCACCCCGGATAATTAATTATTATTTCTGGGACTCGGACGGAAGGAAGGAAGGAAACCAATAGAAATCCAGTGTAAAACCGCGTGCGTACGGGTCTGGAAATTTCGTTTCAGAACTTTGTTTTCGCACACCGTGGCTGTTTGGACCGTGACTCAGGCTCGGACTGGGGCCTGGGCGGCCCGGGCAATCGCACGCCACCGTGACCGTAGTGGTAGTATTGCACCTCACAGCGAAGTTTAGTTTTCATATGGTGGCGGCAGTCCGGGGCGCATAATTATCAAATTGAGATCTCGCGCCGCCCCAAATGGCGGAGCCCAAGTAAGCGGGGAATGTACTAGGTAATCGTCTTTGATAGTCGCGGTACTGGCGATAATCGCATAATCGCCATGGAGACTCCCCCTGAACCGCAAGGGGATTCACCAGCTCCAGTGAAGGTCCATTTTTTAGCAATCTATCAGATCATCATGCTTACGTGCGTAGGACGAGGAAATCGACACCAACTGGGATGAGGCCATAGAGACCTTCGACAACATGGAGTTGCGCGAGGAGCTGCTCCGTGGTATTTATGCGTACCAAAGCAGTGATTTGATTCGTAATGAGTGTCGTCACATCATGCATTAATCATGCAGGTACGGATTTGAGAAACCATCTGCAATCCAGCAGCGGGTAGGTCCCGTGTCTCCACTGATCACGACTGGTCCCCAACGGTCAGTTTTTCTTAGGCGATCAAGCCCATGTTAATGGGGCGCGATGTTATCGCTCAGGCACAGTCTGGGACAGGCAAGACTGCCACTTTCTCCATTGGTATTTTGCAGCAGGTAGATAATGGTCTGGCTGAATGCCAGGCTCTAGTGCTGGCGCCTACTCGCGAACTCGCACAACAAATTGTCAAGGTTATGATAGCCCTTGGTGATTTCATGTCGGTGCGGATTCATGCGTGCGTGGGCGGCACTGCAGTGCGTGATGACATTCGGACACTGCAGAATGGTGTGCATGTTGTGGTTGGCACTCCTGGTCGTGTTTACGACATGATCAATCGCCGAGCTCTCCGTCTTGCTGACACAAAAATATTTGCTCTTGACGAAGCTGATGAGATGCTTTCACGTGGTTTCAAAGACCAGATTTATGACGTATTTAAGTTTTTGCCTGAGCAAGTCCGCGTTGCTCTTTTCTCTGCGACGATGCCGCTAGAAGTACTTGAGATCACTAGCCGCTTCATGCAGGAGCCTATCCGCATTCTTGTAAAGAAAGACGAGCTCACTCTAGAAGGGATTAAGCAATTCTACATAGCTGTTGAACGAGAGGAATGGAAGCTGGACACACTCTGTGATCTCTACGAGACACTCACCATCACGCAGGCAATCATATACTGCAATACCAGGCGCAAGGTTGACTGGCTCACAGATAACATGACCCAAAAAGATTTTACGGTCTCGGCAATGCATGGTGATATGGATCAAAAAGAGCGCGATATAATCATGCGAGAATTTCGTTCTGGATCTAGCCGTGTGCTCATAACCACAGATCTCCTCGCCCGCGGCATTGATGTCCAGCAGGTTTCACTTGTAATCAATTACGACCTTCCAACTAATCGCGAGAACTACATCCATAGAATAGGTCGTTCTGGCCGCTTTGGCCGAAAGGGTGTCGCAATCAACTTCCTGACTTCAGGTGATGTTCGGTACATGCGTGATATTGAGGCCTTCTATAATACGCAGATAGAGGAGATGCCCATGAATGTTGCTGATCTCATTTGAAAATACCCGGCTGCAACTAGCACGAATTAGCATGACAGCTTAAAAGAATGAATCCATTCTTTCCAGAAATAACCACGAGGCTGGTCCAGACCTCCCATGAAAGAAATTCGGCTTGGACCTTGACCGTGATTTCACTGATGGGTGATCTACGGCTCTGACTCTACCCAGGCCTGTTTTCTACCGCTCTACTGTGGACATCCCCTCACCATGCCGATAAGAGCCTTGGTGGCGCAGAGCTGCGGACTAATCCCTTTGCACTACATTCAGCCTGGGCTATCCCAGTCACGATCACGCCCAGCATGGGAGGATGATATACTGGCACGAGAAGGGGCAGAACTCGGGTAAATCTGATGCCGTAGTGTTAGGATGCAAACAACGCCTTATTATTACGTGTTAACAACACGCGCTATGACACCCAGAGCCCGCGGCGTTAATGGCGCGTTTGGGTACGTGTAAAACACCCCACTCTAGTAAATACTATTTTTTCAAAGCCTGAGCCTGAGGTCAAGGGGGGGGTCCCCATTGGCACCAGCGAACCTTCCAGGGTATGGGCCCGGGGTGTGGTATTGCGGAAAATAGAAGGGGCCTTGCCTATGGGAATACCCTTCCGCAGCCATCATTTGGGCTTTGAGGGCCCGGATATGGTTTGGTGGTGGCCCGGGTCGGCGTTGCGCCCGTTTCGGGCCGCCGCGCGCGATCTACATATGGCAGTCCACAACCATGTTTTTACGTCGCCATAGGTACTCAGGGAGGCCCCGGGGACACAATTGCCGGTATAGAAGCGAGTTTCTTACTGCTTATATTCTCAGGCTCGAGTTTACTGCATGTTCTTGAATACCCGCACGTTAGGCAACTTTGCGACCTCGTAGTGGCTCGACAGCGACAACCCCGTAGTAACCAAGTGTCGGGGCGTCCTTAGGATACCCCCGAGAGGTAGTGATCCAAAATTCCTCAATACTAGTAAACGGGCTCATTTAGATAACTTGAAGAAAAGAAGGTGAGGACCCCCTCGGCCCTTCTGAGGCCCCGGGCCCCGGGCCGGAACCCACCTAGTGGGTCCTCCAGAGGGTATATCGTATGTATAGGCCCGGGGTGTGGTATTGAGGGAAAATAGAGGGGCCTCTGCCTATTGGGTTATCCTTCCGAGTCCGCACCGCAACGAAAGTTTTATGGCTAGCCTGGCCACCCGCTAGTAGCTTAAGAGTTTGTGATGTTGCTGGCCGTAGCTCGGCGCCCGGGCAACCTCGCGCAACACGCTTGATCACGAAGAAAGGCAATAATAGGTGAACGACACCATGCAAAAAACGTGGAAGCAAATAAGCTGCGCTCACGCCGAGAAAACGGGCAAAAACCATAAAATAATCACACGATCGCCTTTCTTGGCGCCGTTTTGAGTCGACCGGGCAACCGCAGCATCAGATATCGTCGTCCGCGCGGTTACCGACGGCCTGAGACACTCAACTGCAGTAGCGGCTCATAAGATGTCGGTCTATGCGTGGTCCGCATTCTCGCCGTAAACGCATTTCGGGGCCGCTGCCGCTACTAGTAGTCGGTGAAATCTGGCACTGGACGGCGAGATGCAGGCTCGTGCGGCTGCAATAAGCTCCGAACCGAGCCGCTGCCAGCGGAGAACACACTCAGACCGAGTTATCGTGCGCTTTCAATTCTCTCGCCGCGGATTATTTTGAGTTACTTTAGTTACGCCTAGCGTGTCCGTCGGCTAGTAAGTGTTAGTATGTACCTGGTAGGGACCCTATCAAGCTATAGACAAAAACCGTGGAGTATCAAAACTGCTGTAATGACTAGCTCCGATCTTGTAATTACAACCACCTTAATAAATAGCCTTAGTCTTTGCACGTAGCTCTGGATGGCGTTGATGCACTTTCGAAGGAGAGAGCATGATCGATGTACTGCAATCTGCACAGAGATACTGCGTACAGAACCCAAAAGTCAAGCAGCGATATTTGTAAAATGTCTTGCTTTAAGCTCCAAGACTTGGATTGATGACACAGCGCTAGAACATGCAGGCGTGACCGATCCTATGTCAGAGGACAACGCTATTAGTGTGATGCCGAGGTAGATCGAATGGAAGATATGGACATGATAAGACCTGCGCAGGCCTGGCACGTCGATTGCTCATCCAATCTCTTCAATCATGTCTGGTGTCGTAAATCAATGCGTGAGACCGGTGTCTAGTTGTCGCATCACCAGTCAGTCTGGGGTTTCTCTCACTCTTCAAAATCTCACCGTGGCGGGCTGTTCGGAGGAGAGTTTTCTCGATATTACTAATAATGAATTTTTGGGATTTGCGCATCACACCGCTATGGCCAAAGCAATTTGCGATTACTTGATTTACTTTGTACGCAACATAAAGCAGGCATTGGGGCTGTGTGAAGAGGTCTCAAAGAAGGACTCCTCCCTAAAAGATTGGTGGTGGAAATGTCGGTTTGCTAAATGTTATTACGGCCTTGGACTATACAGAAACGCTGAACATCAACTTATTTGCTCACTGCAAGAACAGAATATGGCATTAAACGTGCTTGGGCTCTCAAAGGTATATGTGCGCTTAGATCAACCTAACACAGCATTGAAGGTGCTCCAAAAAGGCATTGAAAAGATGCCAGAGGAGTCGCGCCTAAAACTAGGTGTAGCGAGAATTTATGAAATGATGAACGCAACATGCAGAAGCTTGTTGTTTTATAAAAACGCACTGGTTCTCGATGCGTCTAACATTGAGGCACTAGCCTGTCTGGCGGCAAATTACTTCTATAAGCATAAACCCGAGCTGAGCTTGCGCTATTATCGCCGTCTGCTTCAAATGGGTGTTTCCGGACCTGAAATATGGAACAATCTTGGCCTCTGCTGCTTCTATTCCTCACAGCTTGGTATGGCACTCGACTGCTTTGATCGTGCCCTTCAATTGGCAGATGACGCTGCTGATGTTTGGTATAATATTGGACACCTTGGAATTAGTATGGGTGATTTTCAGATGGCGCACCAGTCATTTAAAATTGCATTATCTTTAGATCAGAGTAATGCAGAGGCTTTGTGCAATTTAGGGGTCCTTGAGCTGTATGCTCAGAACATTCAGATAGCTAGAGCATACTTCATAAGTGCGCAAGAAGTGGCACCGACGCTCTTTCAACCACACTATAATGGTGCATTACTTGCTTTCAAGCTTGGAAACTTGCAGGATTCTTTTGCTATGGTGCAATCATGGAGAAATAGAGACCCTCATACTCCCTTCGCAGGTTTCATCGGCACTTAGAGTGAACAAAGCACATGCGGATTCATGCGATTTAAAAAAGAATCTCGAGCGGCACATTTGGGCACTGTAATTGTTTAAGTATTGGCATGCGTGCGAGTCTGGGCCGGTGCTAGTCGATACTGTGACCTAGCAATCATGCTGCCAGGCCGGCCCGGGAACTCGGACTTGAGAGCGGCATAGGCGGATGGCTTCAAGTTGAAGCTGAGTGCTGGTACATGTCACTGGCACTGGCACTGGCACTGGCACTGGCACTGGCACACGGTGCTATGCGCGAGGCTTCTTTTCAGTCGTAACTCTAGCCCAATGGAATGGCCTTTTGAATCTCGAGCTGCTTTCCCTGGGCGGCGCGGGCTGCCCCAGCAGAGCACCTCGCGCACGCGGCCCTGGGGCCCAGTTCGACACCAGCGGGGGGTGGCGTCGGTGCATATATCATAAATCCGGATGAAAACGAGCTGCTTTCCCCCGGGACGCGGCGCGGCGCTGGTGAACAGCGTGTTGCTCTCCGGCACGAAATCCGTAATTGGGTCGTAGCTTATCCACCTTTCGATATAATGCCCACCCACAAACGACTGGCCTGAAGGGTTTTGCGGCGCAATGATGTTTTGATTGCAAACGCGGGCGTCAAACGAGGTGCGTTCGACGACGTTACGCGAAGTGCGAAACGGGCACCACGACCAAAACTTATTGGCACAGAGCCTCAAAAGGGTCGTCGCGTGAGCTACACAGACCGCTTGATTGCTCGGGAAGCCGCTAGTTAGCCACCATTTAACCAAATCTCTTATTCTTGCTAAACGGGGTTTTCCTTACCCTAGAGCATGTGCTCGCACACGCGAGGTGGTCCCCATCAAATCCCCCTGCCGTTTTCGACGCTTGTTGTTGTACGTGCGTGAATTAAAGTTAGTCGTAGTGTTGATCGTAGCAAGTTTCCGCCCTTCAGGCTAAGCTAGCAAGGGGGAAACGTTCAGGCTAGCCTGAGCCTGAGGCCATTTCCTTTTTCTTCATTTGAGTGCCGCCCCCGTAAACCGACCCCCCTTGGGGTTTAAGTTCAAGTTACCGTGACTGACTATTATTACTGCTAATGCGGAACTCAGGCCCGGGGGCTACGCTTCCCGGTCTCCGGCTGCCCAGGTCCTCTCCCGGCCGAGAGTCCGAGTCCGGCCCGGGTCTTGGTTGTGGCCCTCGGGCCGTGGCGCCCGGGCCGGGTTTTTATAAGCCTTCAACTGAGTTCAAGTTGGCCATCCGGTGCTAACTGCAGCGTCTCCGCTAGCCGTTTTTGACCTCAAACTCAGCTGAGGGCCCAGGCCCGGGCTGAGGACCATCATGATAGTATCCGAGCCTGAGTCCGTTGGCACGTACATTAGACGTCCGAGTCCGACTCTCTTAAACGGGGCCGTCTTACCCAGGCTACTAGTAGCGGCTACCCACACGGTCCTTTGTACCTCGGCTCCGAGTCCGAGTCCCGGGCTAGCCGTCGCCGGCGGGCTGCTAGAGATACTAACGCAGCTACAGGCTTCAAGTTACACGGCCTGGGCCCGGGCCGGGTACTAGCCTGAGCGCTCCGAGTCCGACTCGGAGTCTGGCCGGGCCCGGGAAAGCTCAGGAGGCTACTGCTAGTACTAGTAGTACGCCGCAACTAGTACCGTGACGACCGGGGCTCGGAGCAAGCCCCCAGGGAAGTCTCAAGTACTAGTAAGTTCTAGCGGCGCCGAAAGTAAGTTTCGGGTAGTCACGGTAAGTTCTCGGAGGGCAAAAGTAAGTTCGAAGTTGAAGTTTTTAATCTTATTCAATGGCGCAGCACGTGAGTTTCAAGTTTACGCCGGATATCTCCCCGCTGGCCGCGACGAGCTCATCCGCCACGAAGGTCCCACGGATGGTTCGTGTGCCGCGCACCGTGACGATGCTCATCGTTTGCTCGCACTGCTGCGTGTATACCAGCAGCCTACGCCGAGCCTCGGAGCCTGATAGCTGGGCCCAAAACCCGTTCAAGTTTTATAAAGACACCGTGACTTTCAAGTTGAAATGAAAGTCATGGTAACCGTGACTTTTACTGAAGCTAGCGCCCGATTTTTAACTTCACGTTTGCGGAACGGTAACTTTCGCAGGGCCGTTTCGAAAGTAACTTCCGAGTCTACCCAGAGCCCTGAACTGAAGGGCCTGCCAATGTGGAGAATAGGTACTGCTACTAAATGGTCATTTGACATTATGGCGAATATACCAGAGTTATACGAAATATACGACAATGAGAAGCGCGGCGACCGGCCAGCGTAACTGCCAGCGCGTTTGCCAGGTGCTCAGGCGCAAATTTGAGAATCAGGGAA